>Ga0182018_10003562_pt1 | contig 13890 bp, 6 predicted proteins | sample 812P2MmetaG_FD_120490 | JGI IMG/M metagenome (GOLD analysis project Ga0182018, IMG submission 120490) | Permafrost microbial communities from Stordalen Mire, Sweden - 812P2M metaG | ecosystem: Environmental > Terrestrial > Soil > Wetlands > Permafrost | place: Sweden: Stordalen | collected...
CAGACCCAAAACCGAAAGCAAACCCAAATACCATGTGCCTGCAGAGCACCCTTGGAGAAGACCATGGAAGCGGACAATTCTACGTTGCGAAAAACCGGACCTTTCTACTTTGCGTTGACACGCGACACGCGCGCGCTGTGCTGTCCCGAGGCGTTCACATCCCTTTCACCCGGGAGTAACACGAGCGGAGTATTTCTAGTGGTGGGGATTCTTTGTTCTGTTGATGATTCCAAACACTTTGCGGTTGAAATTGCCGCCGCTGCTCGGTGTGTGCATTCTCTGCGCACTTGGCGCTGCTCGCGTTTGGGCGCAGGCGCCCGCGAAGCGGCTGGCAGGTGGCGCAGCGCCGAATTCAGGTTGTTTTCGCGGCACGGAGGGCGCGGAGGTTCCGGAGCCCGAGGATTTGCACAGCGTGGATGGCGTGTTGAAGGTAAATCTGGCGTTTCGGAGTTACCTAGACTCGGGTGGGAACGCGCGATATTGCTACGTTACCGCGGATGGGGGAGTTTCTCCGACGCTGCGCGTGAAGCCGGGCGACACACTTATTTTGAATTTGAAGAATGAGGCGCGGGTCGCGGATTCGGCGACCCGCGGAACGGCGGGAGCCGTACAACATCGCACCGCGATGAAGATGCATGAGAATGGTGGCGCCGTCAACAGTGCAGGTGGTACGTCGCGTAATGATTGTTCGGCCGGACCGATGGTTGTGTCGGCGACGAACTTGCATTTTCATGGATTGTCGATACCGGCGGCGTGTCACGCGGATGAAACGCTGAAGACATTGGTTGAGGCCTCGGACCCAGCGTTCGAGTACCGGTTTCAGATTCCGGAGAACCAGCCGCCGGGATTGTATTGGTATCACCCGCATGTGCATGGGATCAGCAGGTTCCAGGTTCTGGGCGGCGCTTCGGGGGCGCTGGTCGTTGAGGGAATCGAGCGGGCGAATCGCCAGCTCGCCGGGTTGCCCGAGCGCGTGTTTGTGGTTCGCGATGAGAACTTGGTGCATCCGGAAGCAGAACCGCCGGGACTAAGCATGGCAACGCAGGTCAGGATGAGGGATCCCGAAGGCGACATGCTGAATACCGGCACCGGCGAGGGCAAACCGGCAAAAGATTTGTCGATCAATTATGTGCCGGTGCCCTATCCCAAGTATCCACCGGCGGTGATTCGGATGAAGCCGTCAAAGAAAGAGTTGTGGCGTGTGGCGAATGCTTCGGCGATTACCTATTTGAACTTACAGGTGTTGTTCAACAGCGTGCCGCAGCCGCTCGGGGTTGTGGGGTTGGACGGCGCGCCGCTGGCGGAAAGCGGGGCGTCGGCACGAACGATGCTGAAAGTGAGTCACGCGATCGTGCCGCCGGGCGGACGGGTGGAATTCGTGCTGAACGGACCGGGCGAGGGCGTCGCAGCGAGTCTGGTGACGCGCGGAGTGGATACCGGGCCGCTGGGCGAGAACGATCCGCTGCGGGCGCTCGCTACGATCGTGGTTTCGGCGGAGGCTCCCGAGCCGCGAACGGTGTTGGCGGCGAATCCTGCGCCATACGCTGCCGGGAAAGGAGTGTGGCTGGGGGACGTGGCGCCGGTGCGCGAGAGGAAGCTTTATTTTTCGGAGAAGCAGGAAAATCCGAACGATCCTAGCAGTCCGACGACCTTTTTCGTGACGGTGGAGGGGCAGACGCCGAAGGCGTTCGATCCGGATTCGGCCCTGCCCAGCATGGTGGCACAACAAGGAACCGTGGAGGACTGGACGATCGAGAACCGGACGCAGGAGTTTCATGCGTTTCACATTCACCAGATTCATTTTCTGATGACCGAGTGGAACGGGCGGAAGGTCGATGAACCGTTTTTACGCGACACGGTGAACCTGGAGTATTGGGACGGAAAAAGCGCGGCTTATCCAAGCATCAAGTTGCGCATGGATTTCCGGCAGCCGAACGCGGTTGGAATTCTGCCGTATCACTGTCATCTGTTGGAGCACCAGGACGGCGGAATGATGGGGATTTTGCGGGTCGAGCCCGCCGCGGCGCAGAATGCGACAATGAAGTGAGCGGGGACAGCGATCGAAACGCGGAATCGGTGCGACGCGGCGCGAGGCTTTCGGGATGCGCGATGGATTTTTTACGATGTGCCATCAGGTTTTGATTCTGCGTTCATCTGGCGCTAACAAAAGCAGACTAAAAGTCTGAGCGCGGGAAAGTGGCCCGCGACGCTTTGGGACGTGCGTCGACCAATCGTCACGTCTCACCCCATATCTAGAGTGATTTCGAAAAACTGCGGATCCATCAAAGGAGCAAGTAGATGAAGAATCGGAAGCACCCTAAGCACGTTTGTGCCTTGGCCGCGATCGCGTCGCTATCGCTTCTGACGCCGACAGGAATTCAGGCGCAGACTCCTACGACGAACACGCCGATCAAGCACGTGGTCGTGATTTTTCAAGAGAACCAATCGTTTGACCATTACTTCGGGACTTACCCATACGCGATGAATCCGAACGGAGAGACCCCTTTTCACGCGAGGAGCGGCACTCCGACGGTAAACAATTTGCTTTCGGCCGGCCTGATCACGAATAACCCAAATTCGACCAACCCGTTTCGCCTGTCGCCAGCCGACGCGGTGACTTGCGACCAGGATCACGACTACGGCGACGAACAGAAGGCGTTTGACGCCGGCTTGATGGACAAATTTCCAGAAGCGGTGGGCACCGGCGGTCCGGGTTGCAACGACGTCGGAATGGGAACGGGAGTCGTGATGGGTTATTACGACGGGAACACCGTAACCGGCATGTGGAACTACGCGCAACACTTTGCCATGAATGACAACTCCTTTGGCACGGACTTCGGTCCTTCGGCCGTTGGAGCGATCAACCTGATCTCGGGGAACACCTTCCAGGCAACACTGGTGCCGTTGACCGCGAGCGGTAAAACCGCAAGTGCCGCAGGAAGTATTGGAGGTGGAGCGACGACGGGCGCGCTGATCGGCGATGCGCGGCCAGGATACGATGATTGCACACAGACGACGCCCGGCTTGGCAGGCGCGACGCAGGTTACGATGACCGGCAAGAACATCGGCGACTTGCTCAACGCGCAGGGCTTGACATGGGGCTGGTTCCAAGGCGGGTTCACGCCGACGGGCACCACGAACGGCCTCGCGGTGTGCGGCGCACACCACGTCGGCCTGGCAGGAGACGACGCCACGACACAATCGAGCGACGGCGACTACATTCCTCACCACTCGCCCTTCCAATACTACATGCAGACAGCGAATCCTCATCACTTGCCGCCTACCTCGGCGGCTGCGGTGGGCACCACAGATCAGGCAAATCATAACTACGACCTGACGAGCTTCTGGGCGGCGATCAAAGCGGGCAAAATGCCGGCGGTCAGCTTCCTGAAAGCAGCGGCTTATCAGGACGGACATCCCGGATACTCCGACCCGATCGATGAGCAAAACTTTGTCGTGAACACGATCAACGAACTGGAGAACACGCCGTTCTGGAGTTCCACGGCGGTGATTATCCTCTACGACGACTCTGACGGCTGGTACGACCACCAGATGGGTCCGATCATTGGGCAGTCGAACGTCACCGACGATAACCTCACCGCTGCGGGCAGCTGCGGTGTGGCGAAAGCGATCAACGCACAGGGAACCATTCAGAACGGACGTTGCGGATACGGTCCGCGGCAGCCGCTGCTGGTGATTTCACCCTACGCGAAGGTCAATTTCGTGGATCATTCCACGACCGATCAGTCTTCGGTGATTCGCTTCATCGAGGATAACTGGGGTCTGCCGCGAATCGGCAACGGATCGCGCGATGCGGTTGCGGGATCGTTGTTGAACATGTTTGACTTCTCCCAGCCTGGGACACACAAGGTGTTTCTCAATCCCGAGACAGGTGTGGTCACGCAGCTCGAGTAGCCAACAACTGCCGTACACTTCAAAGAATGCCGAAAATCAGTGGAAGGCCCGTTCCGCGGCGCGGAGCGGGCCTTTTTCTTGATCAGAACAACGAAGCGTCGACGCAAGCGGCAAGCGTAAAGGCCTTTCGGTTCTTATTCTTCACCTTAAGACAACCCCGCGATGCCTGGGGCCATCCGTCTAGCGTGTAGTCATCCTCCTTTGGTGCGAGGAGAGATGGGCACACGCCAGGTTATGGTAACGACGGTTGTGGTGTCGCTGCTTGCAGTGGCGGCGCGCGCAACTGAGATGAAAGATTCTCCGCGGGTGGAGGAGTTTGCCCATCCGTCGATTGAGAGCGCCGACGCTCCCATTGTCGACGAGATTGCGTTTACCGGTCTTCGTCGAATCTCTCCTCGAACGGTAGCAATGCAAATCGCGAGTCGCGCAGGCGAGCGATTTGACGACCGCTTGGTTACCCGCGACGTTCGCAGCCTGGCGAGATTGGGATGGTTTGCGTCGGTCCGCGTAAACGTTGAAAGTGTGGCAGGTACGCCAGAAGTTTCCGCAGCAAGCGCGGGGCACGTGCGTTTGCAGTTCGAACTGCGGGAAAATCCTTTTCTTACCGAGGTTGCATACGCGGGTTCGCGACTGCTCTCGGCTCACCAGATCGACAAGCTGCTGGAAGATAAAAAGTTCGGACCAAAGTCCGGAGAACCGGAGAATCCGTTGGTGTTACACGAGATCGCCGGCGTGATTAAGGAAGCTCTCGCCAGCTTGGGGCATCCGGAGGCCCGCGTGGAAATACATCGAGCGGAGACAGCAAATGCCACGGTTCGGGTGCGCTTTGAGATTACCGACGGACCGCATCTCGTCGTGGGACGAGTGCGGTTTGAGGGCGATCCCGAGGTCTCGCCGAAAATTTTGCGGGGGCAAATGCGGGAGATACGTCCGGGCGGACTTTTCGGGAGTCTGCGTGGGAACAATGCGTACACCCGGGAAACATTTGAAGACGACCGCGAACGGTTGCTCGCGTATTACCAGAATCATGGTTATCCGGAAGCACGCATTGGAAACGCGCGGGTCTCGAAATATCAAGCGTCGTCTCGCCGGTGGATCCCATGGCGCCGAAAGGTGACAGAGACGCGGCTCGATGTCGGAATCCCGGTTGAGGGCGGTGCTTTGTACCGAGTCGCATCCGTCAGGATTGGTGACGAGCTTACCCAAGGGGCGACGACTCGCAACAAATCGCTGATCGCTCTTACCGAGGCGCCCTTGGGACATCCCTACTCTGCCCGACAGGTTGAAAATCTTCGGCGGGCGTGGCAGGCACACGCGCAAGCAAAACCGCGGCGAAGTGAAGGGACATCTTTTTCTGACGTCGAGGCATTTCGCACCTTGGATTCGGACTCTGGCGCCGCGCGAATCGTACTCGATCGGAGCCTCACGCCACCTTACACGGTGCGGCGCCTGGAATTCCGAGGGATTCAACACTTCCCCGACCGTTATTTCCGCAGTCGCATTCTGCTGAAAGAGGGAGCTCCGTTCGACGATCGCTTGCTGGAAGCAGGATTGGCGCGCCTGGCGCGAACCGGTTATTTCAAGCCGATCAAGAAAGAAGATATTCATGTGGAGACGAACGAATCAGCGCATACGGCGGACGTAACGATTCGGGTGCAGGAACTCGGACAGCAACGCGCGTTGCTGACCGGCGGCCACGGCCAGTTCGGGAGCACGCTGGGAATCGCGTATACGGTGTTCAATCTGCTCGACCGCGAAGAACTCCTTTCCTCACACATCGAGGGAGGGCCGGAGAGTTTGCAATTGGCGGTTGGATTTGCGAAGGAGGGTTTTCTGGGATCGCGCGGAGCGCTGGCGCTTTCCGTATTCAATACATTTCTCCGCCCGCGTCTGTCGGGGAGCGTGCAAGGTCCATTCTTCAGGCAGGAAACCGAGGGCGTCGATGCGGCGTGGAACTACGCGCTGACCAATGCGGATTCGATCAGCGTCAAATACGATTTGTCACGAGCCAAAACGCAATACTCGCCTGCGCTGCCTGCGGGTCTCGCGGGAGTTACGGTCAGCGATGCGCCTACCGAAACGGCAAGCCACTCGGCTGGACTTGGATGGACACACAATACCGGCGACGAACGAATCACGGTGGCGGACTCCGTTTCTGGAGGCTGGCTGGGCGGCAGCGAGAACCTCGTGCGTTCCAGGGAGGAGTATGGGCGTGTCCTGCCTGACCCGATCTTTAATCGCCAGAATTCCTGGGCATTTCGAACGACCTTCGCCGGTGTAGGGAGTTATTCCGGCGACTTGCCCTTATACGCACGCGTTTTTGCCGGCGATGATTTCGTCAGAGGACTGCGCCCAGGTGAACTAGGTCCGGACGCGGTCGTTTCTTCGGTTTCGCCGTTCGGTGCTACGACGTACTCGGCAACTCCCGCGGGAGCCAATCTAGTCGGCGCCGCCAACGCGGAGTACCGCGCAAGACTTTCTGACAGCACCCAAGCAGTGGGCTTTTTCGATCTGGGCTCTGGCGCGCTGCTGATGAACTGGCTGGGCCCAGCGCGGCCGACGCTAGCGGATGCGACGAATGGAATTCTGCATGCGTCCGCGGGCGTTCAACTGCAGTGGACGGTGCCGGGAGTCGGCGTTCCCGTGCGAATCTACTACGCGTTTAACGTACTGCGGCTGGACCATTGGCTGTCAATGCCAGATGGATCCTTGTTTCACGCGCGGGACCGGTTCTCCGCCTTTGGCTGGGCACTCGGCTCCCTGTTCTGACCCACGCGGCTGTACTACACTGCAAAGCTATGAAAGAGCGAAAACTCATCGCGGAAGCAACTCGGCTTGCCGAGCCCTTCTGCATCACAAAAGGCAGCAAGTTCCGTCTCAGAAACTTCGACCCGGCCGACACAAATGGGGTGAAATCCAAGAAGCATGCCGGGAAGTTGCTCGAACAGAGCGGTGCTCTTGCCAGCCAGATGCAGGAAAAGCTCTACGCGCAGGATCGCTGGGCGCTGCTGCTGATTTTTCAGGGAATGGACGCGGCCGGTAAAGACGGCTCCATCAAGCACGTAATGTCCGGCGTGAATCCGCAAGGTTGCGATGTTCATCCGTTCAAAGCGCCGACCAGCGAAGAACTGGACCATGATTTTCTGTGGCGTTGCCACAACGTGATGCCCGAGCGCGGTAAGATCGGCATCTTCAATCGCTCGTATTATGAGGAAGTGCTGGTCGTGCGGGTGCATCCAACCCTGTTGAAAAACGAGCGGCTACCAGACGCGCTGTTAACCAAGCATATTTGGAATGAAAGGTATGAGGATATCAATGCGTTCGAACGATATTTGTCGCGGAATGGAGTGCTGATTCGGAAGTTCTTTTTTCATATCTCGAAGGAAGAACAGAAGAAAAGGTTTCTAGAGCGGCTGGAGGACTCGCAGAAAAACTGGAAATTTTCCATGGATGACATCAAGGAGCGCGGCTTCTGGAACAACTACCAGGAAGCTTATGAGGAGATGGTTCAGAGTACGGCTACCAAGCGCGCGCCATGGTACGTCGTTCCCGCCGACAACAAGTGGTTTTCGCGATTGATCGTGGCGTCTGCGATCGTCGAAGCTCTCAGTCAATTGGATCTCGCATTTCCGGACGTGGACAAGGCGAAGAAAAAGGAACTCGCGGCAATAAACGATTCGCTGCTCGCGGAGAAGGACTAATTCCCTGGCCGCGACAGACGCTGCAGACCGAAGTGCCGATTAATTTGGTGAATAGCGGTAGCGGAGATCGAGCGGAAGACGATCGGACCGCTGCCGGGTGTTGTAGTCCAACTGATATTGTTGATGATCGGCGTCGGCCGGATAGTCCTTGCCCGCAGGATAAGGATAGGAAAGCAGCGAATGACGTGGCAGCGGCTCCACCGTGAAGGCGTGCGCGGCGTAGAAGTCGAGATCCTTCTCAAATCCATCAGCGTAAAAGAAGTAGTCGCGGACCCAGCCGGACGGCAATGCAGGCAGCTTGCCAGGATCGAAGTCTAGCTTCACGCCTTCGCCAGAACTGAACACCACAAAACGATCGTCGGACCGCATCAGCAGATCGCGGACATCGCCGAAGCGAGTGTAGTTGCCGGCGGCGTGGGCGTAGGGGCCCGTCATGCTGCGCTGCGCGTAGGAATAGGTCGTGTCGCTGGCGGGCATCAGGCGTATTTCGCGCGGGTAGCCGAGATAGTCGAGTGCGGCATTTGCGAGCGGGAGTTCCGAGACGCGGATGTCGTGCGCGCCGGGGGTCTGATCGATGCGAACCGCATCCCAATAGATTTTCAGATTGTTGACGATGCGGATGCGGCGCGTGCCCGGTGGGAGCTTGCCGGTCAAATCGGTCACCATGGTTCGCGCGAGACCCGCCGGGAAACCCATATCGTCGAGGACGCGGATCCATTTGCCGCGTTCATCTTGAGCTTCGACGTACGGCGCGATCACTTTGATTCCGGCTTGATCCGCGGAATACATCGAAGTGGCAGTGAAATAGTCGGTGTAGCCATCGAGGATCAAGCGAAGCGGCTTGTTCGTGTCCCAAGCTCCCAGGTCAAGCTCCAGGTAGTGAAGCTTAGCGAACCCGGCAAAGGGCAACCCTTCGAAGCTAGTGACGTATTTGCGATCGTGCTTCGAGATCAGCGGCAGCACGTCGTTGCCGAGATCGTCCCACGCGCCGGCCGGTGCATGCGAGTCCTTGCTGTCAGTGGCGATCACGCGGAATTCCGGAAACGGCGGCGCGCTGACGAATCTTTCGTTCGGATACACGTCGTAGGCCGCGGGATGATCGATGGCCAGCAAGCGAACCTGGTCGAGGTAAACGGTTTCTTCCATCGGCTCCATGAAGCGGAAGCTCAGCAAGCCGTTGCGCGGCCGGACGCTACGCGCGGCGACTTTCAGGTACTCGTCGGGATCCGGGACGTCACGTTCGCCGGGCGCGACCCAGTGGCCCACAACTCCGGGGCCGATCATGTCGGCGATAAATTCGTATTCGCGGCCGTTCCATGAAAATAGAACCGGGCAGGAGCTACCGCGGCGATCGAGCTCGACGATGTTCTGTTCTTTTTTCGCGGCGAGATTGATTTCGTCCTGCGGCACGCCGGTGGGCCAGAGGAGGCGCACAACTTCAGCGTTCTTTTCGGTGTCGAGCCCGGCGAGAATCGAGGGAGCGTTCTGACCTAGGTACCCTGATGCGCCCTGCACTTCCCACTTCTGATAAAGGGCTCCCGCGTAGAGCTCCACTTTCGTGCCGATGGCGCTCTTGTTGTCGTTCAGCGCTTTCAGATCGATGTGCATCCAGGAGTGCTGATTGGCGCCTTCGCTGAGCAAGAAAACCGCAGCCGCGCCCAACTGCGTAACGACGAGATCGGAATTGCCGTCACCATTGATGTCGGCAACGGCGATGGCGCGGGGTTGGGTGAGCTTCACGGCGTCGAGATGCACGTCTTTGGTTACGTCAGCCCAACCGCTGGTGCCGAGATTGCGGAACAAGCGCAATTCAGCGCTGCTGGCGGTTTCTCCGGCGGCAACCAGATCGAGCCAGCCGTCATTGTCGTAATCGAGGGCCGTTATTCCCCAGCCGCGCTCCCAGGAAACATCCGGGAGCTTCACCCGCTCGAGACGCTTGCCCTCGACGTTGCGCCAGAGGCTGATCCCCGGCGCCCCGGCGTGCGTGAAGGCGAGGTCCATCCAGCCGTCTTTGTCGAAATCGAAAGCAACGACGCCCACTGCTGGCGGCAGATTTTCTTTCTTGAAGTCGATCGCGGTTGAGGGCGTGAACTTTCCTTCGCGCGGATTCAAATAGATTGAGGCGCCTGCCGTGCCTCCCGCGAAAACGAAATCGATCGCGCGATCGTTATTGAAATCCGTAGTTGCGACGCCGGCGCCGGTGGCGTCGAAATTAAGCGCGGTTTCCTCAGAGACGTCGGTAAAGGTGTTGTTGCCGTTGTTGCGCCAGAGAACATTGTGAGCGCTGGTCTGAGACGATGCGGACGCCGTGGGCTGATTGGTCACATACAAATCGAGATCGCCGTCGTGATCGTAATCAACGAAGGTGACGCCGACGCATCCTTTTTCCCGGCGGATGCCTACGGCTTCGGTGACCTCGTCGAACTTGCCGTTTCCTTTGTTGTGCAGCAGGTGGACGCCATCGCTCAGACATACGGCCAGATCGGTGTGGCCATCGTTGTCGAAGTCGCCGGCGGCACAACCCAGCCCGCTGCCGGTGAGCGCGATCCCTGAGGCTTGCGTGACATCGGCGAAATGCCCGCCCCCGAGGTTGTGAAGCAGACGACTCGCTCCATCGGAGACCGCACTCACCAGGAAGAGATCGGGTTTGCCGTCGCCATCGTAGTCAAGGAAGCAGGCACCGGTGCTCGCGGGCAAAGCAGTGCCGGCACTGGTTGCGGCTGCAACGATCGGTTGTTCTTTGAAGGTAACTTGGATGGCAGCCGGAGCCGTGGCTGCCGGGCTGCGCGCAAGTTCCGCGAGGGAGTAGCGCCCTTGGTCGCCGTAGCCCGCGCCGAACGGGGTACCCAAGTGTTCAGTAGTAATCTTCTGGAAGCGCGCCAGATGCTCGCGTGCCGCGGCGGCGTCACCTTTGCGTTGATACGCGCGCGCCAAGCCGAATTCGGCGGAGGCGTGAAATGGATATGCGGCAAGCGCTTTCTGGAAAGCGGCAATGGCCTCATCGTAGTGCTGCGTTTGTGATTGCAAATAGCCTACAAAATAGAAGCCGTCAGCTTCCGGTGTGAGTTCCGTGACGTGTTGGAATGCAGCGATTCCCTTTTCCGTTTCGCTGGAATCCTTGTAGACAAGCCCGAGGTTGTACCAGGCGTAGGGATCTTGCGGCAGTTGCCGAGCAGCTTCTTCTAGAGCCGTGCGGGCCGCGTCGAGCTTTTGCTGGCTGAGGAGCGCGACGCCCAGATTGAGGCGCGCAACCGCAAATTTCGGGTCGGCAGCTAGCGCCTGTTCGAATTTTTTCTGTGCGTCGGCGAACTTCTGCTGATTCATGTACGCGACGCCTAGCGTGTTAAAGCGCAAGGCGTCCGTCGCGCCGGCAGCGTCGTTCTCTGCGCCGAGATCAGGTTTAGACGCCATACGTTTACCCTCGGCGCGCGCAGATCGGGAACGCACGGAAAAGGTGGCGACGGTACATATTGCTAGAGCGCCGGCCATCACGAACGAAGCTGTACGCGCATTCAATCTTGGCATCAAGGATTTCTTTCTTTAACCCGCGAACTCGGCGCTGCACGACCCTCAGCGAAGAGTATCTGCTTTGATTCTCCCGGCTCGCTTCGGCATCGTCAATCGTTTTCACCGGCGGATTCTCCGCGCGACCTGTTGGCCTTGACCTGTTAACGGCTGCCGCGTACGCTCACGGGGCGAAATTATGAGCTTTCCCATCTTTTCCACGATCGCGGAAGTTATCACCAGCATCAAGTCGCGCAAGATTTCGCCGACAGAGGTGGTTGACGCGACTCTCGAGCGAATTGCGAAGTGCGAGCCGCAACTGCATTGCTTCGCGCACTTGGATGCCGAAGGGGCTCGCAAACAGGCGCGTGTCGCCGACATAGCGATAACGCGCGGCGATCACCTAGGTCCGCTGCACGGTGTGCCGGTCACGATTAAGAGCAATATCAACGTAGCGGGGTGGCCCTGCTCGGCGGGGTCGCTTCTTCGAAAAGACTATGTTGCGGAGCGCGACGCTCCGTTAGTCACACGCCTGCGATCCGCCGGCGCCATTATTCTCGGCAATACGAATACCCCCGAAATGCTGATGGCTTACGAAAGCAACAATCTACTGACTGGAAAATCCAGCAATCCGTGGGACCTGTCGCGGACGCCCGGCGGCTCGAGCGGAGGCGAAGCAGCGGCGATCGCCTCTGGCTGCTCGTTCGGCGGCGTGGGAAGTGATGGCGGCGGTTCGATTCGCGTCCCCGCCCATTTTTCGGGAATCTGCGGACTGAAACCGACTCCCGGACGCGTGCCGTCCACGGGACATTTCCCTCCCGGCGCCGGTGCACTTTCCTGGCTCGGTGTCGTCGGGCCGATGGCGCGGACGATCGCGGATGTGCGTGCCTTATTCGGAATCATGGCTGGACCTGACCCTGGAGATGCGTTGTCGGCTCCGGTGCCAATACGAGACGTCGCGAACGATGCAAAGATGAACGGATTCCGGATCGGTGTCCTGGAGAGCAGTGCACTGGGCAAGGCTTCATCAGAAACGCAATCCGCACTCCAAAAAGCGGAGATCCTCCTCGCGGGACAAGGATTCGCGATCGAACCGCTGCGACTCTCCGGACTCGATCACGCGCTCGATCTGTGGTGGTTCTTTTTCGGCCCTGTCGTCGGCCACCTATTCGAACCGACGGTAAAGGGCCACGAAGATCAACTTAGCCCCATATTGCGAGAATATTTTTCCTACGCGGTGCCCGAGAGCCCCGTATCACTCGACGCGTTTCTGTCGGCTTGTGCTCAGCGGGATATCGTGCGCGCCGAAATTCTTGCTCAGCTGAGCGATGTTCCCATCCTGCTCTCCCCCGTTTCCTCGGCGCCCGCGTTCCGTCATGGCGAAGGCACCTATCGACCTGGCGCCGAACACTGTTATCGCGACACCATGCGTTATTCGCAATGGCTTAACCTGACCGGATTTCCAGGCGCCTCGGTTCCCGTCGGCTTATCCTCCGAAGGCTTGCCCATCGGCGTTCAGGTGATCGGACGGCCGCACGAAGAAGAACTCGTCCTGGCCGTCGCCGAGCGCATCGAGCAAGCCCGCGGCCCGTGGCAACCACCGCCGTTGTAGACAGCTGGATTCTTGCATTGCCCCATGCCTCGAGACGACTCAGCCGCCTCTATTGCGGAGGCTGCGCTAGCTCGGGATTCCGTACGCGGTCCTCGTCCATCGCACCGGGTTCTTTTTCCTTGTCATGCGAAGTATCGATCAGCTTCTTGGCAGCAGCCATCTCCTTCTGCGCTTCATCCCGGCGTCCCAGCTTCATCAGAATGCGCCCGCGCATGAAGTGCAGATTCTGGCTGTCCGGCGCAAGGCGCACCGCCCGATCGATCTCCGGCAGAGCTTGCGGGTATTTGTCCTGCCGGACATGAATTTTAGCCAATCCGAACAGCGACGCCGGCATTCTCGGGTTGCGCCGCAGCGCCTCGTCAAATTCCTTTTCGGCTTCCTCATCCTTTCCTATCTTCAAATAAAATTCGCCAAGCTGCTCGTAAATGTCCGCCGAACCTGGATCCACGGCAATCTCTTTCCGAAATTCCGCTTCCGCAAGTTCGTTGTTGTTGGTGCGCATGTACGCGATCCCAAGTCCAAAATGCAGGAACGGCATGTCTGGATTCGCGCTCTCAGCGCGCTTCAACTCAACAATGGCTTTTTCAGGTTCCTCGCGGTTCAGGTAGGCCTTTCCCAGAATCAGATGGAATTCAGGATTGTCGCCACCCACGTCCACCAGCCGGGCCAGCGCCTTTTCGTCGAGTTCCTTCTTGCCAGCGTTGTGCGCGGCGATTCCCAAAACATACAGGTACATGAAATTATCGGACGCCTGCGGCCACAACGGCTGCAGCACGGAAACGGCCTCGGCGTAATGCACGGTGAAGACATAACAGAGCCCGAGCAAATATCGCGCTTGAAACGAATTCGGTTGGTCGCGAACTACGGACGCCAGCGGCGCCACGGCTCCGGGATAGTCGCCGCGACGATAGTTCACCAGCCCGATGTTCAGACGTATTCCGGGCATGGCCGGATCGAGTTTTTCCGCCTTGCGCAGCAAGGTCAGCGCATGATCCCAATCTTTGCGGCGCATGGCGATTACTCCAAGATTCGAATACGCCGCCGCGGCCTGGGGGTCAACTGTCAACACTTCCCGAAACGCGGCTTCTGCGCTTTCCAGATCGCCTTGCTGCAGCGCAGCCTGGCCCTTCGCGAATGAAGCCTTTGCATCGATTCGAG
>Ga0182018_10003563_pt1 | contig 13886 bp, 9 predicted proteins | sample 812P2MmetaG_FD_120490 | JGI IMG/M metagenome (GOLD analysis project Ga0182018, IMG submission 120490) | Permafrost microbial communities from Stordalen Mire, Sweden - 812P2M metaG | ecosystem: Environmental > Terrestrial > Soil > Wetlands > Permafrost | place: Sweden: Stordalen | collected...
AACATGATCGTTCCGGGCACTGGCATGCGGCAAGGGGGCCAATCCTCTGAAGAAGGCGCTCAGTCGTTGTGAGCTCAATCCCGGCCCAAGCGGCGTCTTTCAGAAACGACCCGTCCTTCGGGGGGATAACCCATGTCGGATGAGCGCATTGCCCTATTATCTGGCATCCGTTGAGCCAAGGGGCACTTGTCCGAGAAGCCGACTATTCGCCCATTTGGAATTTTGACCCCTGCCGTGACATATCCCCGAAGGGCCCCCTAAAAGTACCCACAGTCCAATCGGTGAAAGTCGTCCTAGGGGTGAAACCGCACACTCTGAAAACCGCTTCGTACGACACTTAACAGGGGTGCGTTTCGAGAGCTACCGGGCTTAACAGTTCTAATGAGAATCCAAATGTTCACACTTGAGCCGGCTCACCAATATCGCGAGATAAATTATTGTCGACTGACGTGCGTTTGGAGAGAAGTCAGCAACTTGGCGTGCTCTTTTTTTGCTTCACGGTAGGCGGGAATTTCGGGGTCGGCATCTTTCCACAGGACCAGAAACTGTTCGTAGTACTTGCGCGCCGCGGCACTATCGCCAGCCGTCTTTTCAGCCCTAGCCATCTGCAGGAGTGCCAGGGCTCCGTCCACATCTCTCTCGATAAGTCCAGGGTGGTCGAGCATTTTCTGGAACTCCACAGCCGCACTGCGGCCGTCGCCGATCTGCAGGTATGCGAGACCGCGCAAATAAGCAGGGTAGAGGCTATTGAATCCGTCCTCCTCGTAAGCGAAATCATATTTGAGGGCGGGCCGCAGAATTTCGATAGCGCCGGCTGGGTCGTTTGCATGCAGATGCAGCGCAGCACGGATGGCAGGCAGATCGTAGTTCTGAACCAGGGTATTCAGCGGGAACTTTTGATCGATCGAATCCGCCAGTGTCTGCGCCTGCGCGGAATCGCCTGCCAACGCAAGCGCCAAGGCTAAGTCTGATTGTACGGATCGCTTTTGTGGACCGGCGACGGCCTTCGCTGCAGCTCGCCGGGCCTTCACAGCATTGCCAACGATGGCTTCCTGAATCGCATCGTTGGCAAATTCCTCGCTAAAACTCGCATTGGGTGTGCTGGCCTTGGCCTGCTTGATCGTGTCTTCGGCCAAGCGATGTGCCGAGCTGAACTGGCCGTAATACATCTGCATCCGAGTTTTTCCCAGCATCAATTCGACATCTTTCGGGTGGTGTGCAACCCACTCCCATTGCTCTGCGAGCGCAGCGTTGTCCCTTTGGAGAAAGGCCAGAATCGCTCGATTGCCGCGCAGGCCGGAATTGTCCATTTTGCGAGCCAAAGCCTCGTCGAAAGTGGCCCTTGCTTCGTCCAGCCTGCCCGCCTGCATGTAAGCCCTCATTAAGGATTGATAGAACGCGCTGGAAGGAAGATAGCGGGTAACATCTCGCCAATTACGAGCCGATTCATCGGGTCGTCCCAGTCGAGATAGACAAAAAGCATAGTTGACGCGCGCGATAAGATTTTGCGGGAACAATTCGAGCCACTGCGCATAGACCGCCGCGGATTTCTCTACTTCCCCAGTAACAAGATCGTAGTATCCGGTCTCCACCTGGAAGCGTCCGGGGATGGTCATGCGGTCGCGCAAGGCATAGGCCTTCTCTTCTGGGGCAACCGTCAAAATTGTGTTGTCTTGGGTCTGATAGGCTGCTCCAAGAGCGGAGTAGGCCAACGCTAAGTTAGGATCCACCTGAATGGCACGCTGATAGAAAGATTCCGCGGTCGGAAGATCGTTCACGATGTGGTGTTTATAACCCTCCGTGAGAAGCTGCAAGGCCTCAGGGGAAGAGCTTGTGGCAAGCTCAAGCGGCTGGTTGAATTGCGCAATAGAAGCCGAGGGCTCACCCAGCTTTCGGCGCAGTTTCACAGCCGCCACGCCCAGATCGCGAACAATATCTTCCCTCTTGAGCGCATCCTGCTTAACGCGCGCGAAGTTTTCCTGGTCCTGGCAGCCGATCGCATCCAGCTCGATTTGAAAGCGATTGCCCGCGTCGGTAATCGAGCTCGTGACCACCATTTTGCTGTTGGTGCGCAGGCAGATCTGGCGAGCCACCTCCGGCGTTATCTTCGCGTCAAGGTGAAGGCCGAGCTGGACCATGTTTCCGAATATCTTGTCGGGACCGAGAATACTCAGGTAAGGGGTCTGCTCAAGTCCGGCATGCAGAGCGATGGGAAGAGCGTCATCTAAGACTGCGTCAGACGTGTGATTGCTGATATCGGCTAGAACGAGCGTGTCGCTTGGAGAAAGCGTTATCCGGTTGCGATATTCCCAGTACATCCATGTCGCGGAGGCTGCGACGAGGAGCAGCGTCGCATACGCGAAAGCCTGCTTAACGCGGCGCCTCCACGGATTCGTGTCCCGCCGCACACGCTCCAGATCGGCGCGCATCTCTGCTGCAGACTGGTGACGCAGTGCGCGATCCTTTTCGAGCGCTCTGACGATGACCGTGTCCAGTCCGCGCGGGACCGCAGAGTTGAGTGCGCGCGCTGAGGGAGTCGCCTGGCGCAAGATTGCATCGTGGAGCGCGGCTTCCGTTTCGCCCTTGAAAGCATTGCAGCCCGTCGCCATCTCGAAGAGGACCAAGCCAAAGGAGAATAGGTCGGTGCGCGCGTCCAGCGGCTCTTTCCGGATCTGTTCCGGCGACATGTAGCGAGCGGTGCCAATCGCGGCGCCGGTACGAGTCAACCCCAGTGCAACTTCCCCGCCTGTTCCCCCATCTACTTCGGGTGGCCCGGCGACCAAATTGGTGGCTGACGTTGTCGGCGGCACCTCAACATTAGCTTCCGCTTCAACCTCCAACGCTGCCAGCTTTGCCAGGCCAAAATCCAGGATCTTTGCAATTCCCTGTCGGGTGATAAAGATGTTTGCCGGCTTGATATCGCGATGGATAATGCCCTTCTCGTGCGCGGCCTGCAGGCCCTCGGAGACTTGCATTGCAACATCCAGCAGGACGGGGAGAGAAACGCGACGCATTTCAGCAGCATTCAGGCTCTCGAGCAGCGATTCCCCTTCCAACAGTTCCATCACGATAAAGGGATGTCCCTCGCACTCCTCGATTCCGTGGATGGTGCAGATGTTGGGATGGTTCAGGGCGGATGCGGACTTCGCTTCGCGCTCAAACCGCCGCAGCGCCAACGGATCGGCGGCCAACTCCTCTGGCAGGAACTTCAGTGCCACCCGGCGATCCAGCTTCAGGTCCTCAGCCTTGTAGACCATCCCCATGCCGCCGCCGCCGATGACCTCAAGCACTCGGTAATGCGAGACCTTCGTTCCGACCAGGCTTGAAAGTCCCGGAAACGAACGCGGTGTATCCGCCTTTGGGAAGCCAGCTAGCTCCGTCGACTGCAACCACTCGACAGGAACCCGCAGACGATAGCCCCGGCTCGCCAGGGTCTCGATGTAATTGGGATTTTCCGCTGAGTCACCCAGCGATTGGCGTAGTTTCCTTATGGCTGCGTTGATGCTGTGGTCGAAATCCACAATGGTGTCGTTCGGCCAGAGTCTTTCCTTGATTGACTCACGAGTCACGATCTTGCCGTTGCTCTCAATCAGCATCTTTAAAACGAGGAATGGCTGCTCCCTGAGAAGGATGATTTGCCGGGCATCGTCGGCGGAAATCAGGCACAACTCACCAGAATGGAAGTCAAGTTCGAACGCTCCGAGCCGCACGCGGCCTGCGAAACCATCCCTCATAGGCCCTCAGGGAATCAGACATCTGAAACTGAGAATTTGAGATCAGCCCCATTACTTCTTTGGAATCAGTGCGATCGAGGTGGGATGTTTCAAATCACCCAAAAATCACCGCTGGTGCATTTACGTTCTTTGGGGGTGCGGGTACGAATGGTTTGTCGCCATTCCCAGCTCGGTTTCGGAACCTATGGCCGTTCATCGAGCGTTGGCGAACCAGGAACAAGTTCCGCCATCTTCGGAGGATAGCAAATGGACCGGCCACTTGGCGGTCAATTAGAGCTCCAGGCGGCCAGGAGACGAACGATGTCGACGCTTGAATTGATAGGAAGCAGCGCAAAATTTCGGACTGTACTCGACCGGATCAACATGATTGCGCCGGTAGACTCCGCCGTCCTGATTCAAGGCGAGACCGGCACCGGTAAAGAGGTAATCGCGCAGGCAATTCATGAGGCTGGCAGACGACGCCAGAATAGCTTCGTGGCAGTTAACTGCGCAGCGATCCCGAGCGGGTTGCTTGAAAGCGAACTCTTTGGCCACGAACGAGGCGCATTTACCGGCGCGGTGGCTCAGACCACAGGACGCTTCCAAACGGCTGACCGGGGGACACTCTTTCTAGACGAAATTGGGGACCTTCCGCTGGAGTTGCAGCCAAAGCTTCTTCGAGTTCTACAGGAAATGCAGATTGAACGCCTGGGCAGTGGCCGCGCGATTCAACTTGACGTCCGTATAATTGCGGCGACGAACCAGGATCTGTGGCGCATGGTGCAGGAACGAAAGTTCCGCGCCGATCTCTACTTCCGATTGAATGTCTTTCCGATCATGCTCCCGTCTTTGCGCGAACGAAGGGGCGATATCGCTCTGCTTGCGGAGCACTTCGTTCAAAAGTTCGCCAGGCGGCAAGGCAAAGTGATCGATCGGATCCCGGACGATGTGATAGAAATCCTCAAATGCCATGATTGGCCGGGAAATATCCGGGAACTTCAGAACGTCATCGAAAGAGCCGTGATTATGTCCAATGGTCCGTCACTCGAACTGAAGTTGTCGGAGGTTCAAGTACGAAGTTCTGAACTCGCGCCGGCTAGAACACTCCTCGATGCTGAGCGGGCGCACATCATCACGGTCCTTCGCGAAATGAATTGGATTGTTGGGGGGCGGCACGGGGCCGCAGCGCAGCTTGGGGTACCCAGGACCACCCTAATAGCCATGATGCGGCGGCACGGAATCTCTCGTGAGGCGTTAGGCTTTGCAGGAGGAGATTCTGATCTAATTGCCGTACCAAAGCCCAGCCACAATTCATATGCGCCGCGGGGTATCGAAGGGCAGGACGGCATCTATCATCAATCGCAATCTTGCTTAGAGGCGACTCGGTGAGTAGCGAATTGACCGGCCAACCTTGCGATTGACCTTCGCATTCCTGAGTCACAAACAATGCCTGTCGGGTGCTGGCAATGGCCCCGCTAAAGGTCAAAAGGGAGCTCGGGTATTGACAGGACCGCTCCCGGCTAGTGCTTAACTGCGATGGCCGCAATCTCAATCTTCGCGCCGCCGATCAATCCGGCAACCTGAACAGCGGCTCGAGCTGGTTTAGGATCCGGCATCAAGTCCTTATAAACCGCATTGATCTTTGGGACATCGATCAGGTCGGTGAAATAGATTGTGACTGACACGATGTCGGGCATATCAAAGTGCGCTTCTTCGATCACCTTCCTCACCACGGCGATGGCGTTTGTGGTTTGCTGTGTGATGTCAGTGCCTGCTACCTTGCCGTTGGAATCGGGCCCTTGCTGTCCCGAGACGTAGAGCGTATTGCCAGCGACGTAGCCATTGCTGAACGGCGCGCCTTCGGTAAAGTTGATAGCCTCTGCATGCGAATTCATTGAAGGATCTCCTTTGTTCCGTGATGGTGAATTGAGAACGGTCCGGTGTGGGTCGTATTTTTCGCGGAACTACTTGCCGGTGACTTCGCGAATCACGCGTAGTGTGTTTCCGCCCAGGATTTTTTTGAGGTCGCGATCCGAATAGCCTCGCTCGAGCAGGACTTCGATCAGCGCAGGCATCTTTGAAACATCGTCCAGCCCATTCGGTGGGCCCGAGACTCCGTCGAAATCGCTACCGATTCCCACGTGATCAATTCCTGCGACCTTAACTGCGTGGTCGATATGGTCAGCAACGTCCGCCACGTTTGCTGCGACTTTCACGCGTGTACCGAAGAGCTTGCGCACATCCTGGGCCGCGTAATCGTCCAGCGTCCTTCCGGACATTACAGGTGCGGTCGTCTCAATTTTAATGGCCGCACGCAGAGCGTCCGCGTCGTTTGGATTGATGAAACCTTCGCCGAAGGTGATTCCGACCACGCCACCGTTCTTTGCCAACGCCCACAGCATCTCATCGGTCACATTGCGCGGTACGTCCGAGATCGCCCGCATCGACGAATGGGTAAGCATAACTGGCTTGGTTGTCACCTCAAGCGCATCGTAAAACGTCTTATCGGCAACGTGCGAAACATCCACCACCATGCCGAGCCGGTTCATCTCGCGCACCACTTCCTTGCCGAAGTCCGTAAGCCCGTTGTGCACCGGCTTATCGGTCGCTGAATCGGCCCAGTTGTTGTTGCGGGAGTGCGTAAGCGTCATCGATCGAATACCGAGCTGGTAATACATTCTCAGGACGCGGAGGTCGTCGTCGATTGTATGGCCGCCCTCAACCGTGAGAAATGCCGCGATCTTTCGTTCCTTTACGATCCGCTCGATGTCGGATGCCGTGGTGGCCAACTCGATAAGGCCCTTGTGCGTGTCAAATAACGTTTGCATCGCATCGCGCAGATCCAGTGTCCTGCGCACCGCCTCTGCGCCCGGGAAATAGACGGGAACCCATAGCGCGAAGAATGGCGCGTGCGTTCCGCCGGCGTGCAGGCGTGGAATGTCAACATGGCCGACGTCCCAGCGCTTGCTCAGATCTTCATTCATCACGAGCACTCGTTGTACCGTGTCGATGTGGCTATCGATCCCGATGGCATCGGCGGTAAGTTTGCGTGCGCGCGCGGCGATATCGTTTGACCGCGATTTCTCGCGAACAGCCGTGGGCACGATGGTCTTGGCGCTAGAAATCGTTTTCGCTGTCATGCTCGTGGACTCCTCAATTCCGAACTGGGCTACTCTCGCGAGTACGTCCCACTTCACCCGTCATTGCATGTGGAGGCCCAAACGATCGGTTCGCAGAAACACAAGCGTTAGCTTCGCGATCGTTGCTTAACGGCTGATGGCACGCGTCCAGGGGGCGACACTCTGTCGGCGCATAGACAGTCGGCGCGTGTGGACAGCGCCCGAGACGATGATTCGGGAGGCACGCGCAAATCACGACACAGGTGTCGCTGCATCGACGCGAATAAGACGCGACGCTTCGCCAAGTTGCACAAAATGCACGGAAACTGCGGTGAGAACATATGGCATCACAAATGCTTCCTCTCTTGTCGGAATAGACGTGCGAACACAATGCCAACTCTCAACATCGTGGTCCCAACATCCGTGGAAGCCGGGCTTCGTGCCACCGCAATAAAGCGCAGGACATCGGTTGACAACCTTGCGAGTGCGGCGCTCAGCGATTACCTAAAGTCGGAAGGTCATCGCATGTATCAGATCTCAACTTCCAATGCACTCGTCGAAGGAGTGTACTCGGGCGGGATTGCGTCTCAATATCTTTTGCAACACGGTGACTTTGGGCTGGGGACGTTTGAGAATCTCGATGGCGAGATGGTAATCGCAGACGGTGCCATTTACCAAGTTCACAGCGATGGAAGCGTTCTTCGCCGACATGACGACTTCCAGATCCCTTTTGCCGTAATCACACGGTTCCGAGAAGAAGAACTGTTTGAAACGGGACCGGTCGCGAGCCTGCATGACCTGGAGAAGGCCTGCGATCCGCACCGCGAGTCCGCAAATCTCTTCTATGCCTTTCGTGTGGATGGGGTATTTGAGAGGGTGCACGCCCGCGCTGTGAGTGCGGTGGGAACGGGCACGAGACTGGTGGACGCAGCCAGAAAGCAAGGAGAGTTTGAGTTCAGCAACGTGGAAGGCACCCTAGTGTGCTTCTGGTCCCCAAGCTACTCAAGCGAGTTCAATGTGCCGGCGTACCACTTTCACTTCTTATCTCAGGACCGTAGCAAGGGCGGACACGTGCTGGATTTGAGGGCAGTGAAGTTGCGGGTGGGCGTTCAGATGCTCTGCGAATACGATGTGCGCCTGCCAGACCAGGGGAGTTTTCTAACTGCGAACCTGAGCCGGGATCCAACATCGGACCTGGCAAATACGGAATAGACGTATCGGAGAGGAGCAACATCATGACGCAAAAGGAAGAAAAACCGTTAACAGGAGCTGACGTTGTTGTGGAAACGCTGGAGGCAAGGGGAGTGACTCACGTGTTCGGCGTTCCCGGCGCGAAGATCGATAAGGTCTTCGACAGACTGCTCGATTCCAGCATTCAAACTGTAGTGTGCCGGCACGAGCAGAACGCGGCATTCATGGCAGGCGGCATTGGGCGCATGACGGGGAAAGCTGGTGTGGCTCTCGTGACTTCTGGTCCAGGCGTCTCCAATCTCGCCACAGGGCTCGTCACCGCCAATTCCGAGGGCGATCCCCTCGTTGCCTTGGGCGGCGCGGTGGCCATTGCCGACCGACTGAAATCAATCCATCAGACGTTGGATTCGGTGGACTTGTGCAAGCCTATTACAAAATACTCGGCGGAAATTGATTCTCCTGCGGCGACGGCAGAGGTGCTGTCAGCGGCGTTTCGGGCGGCGGAGTCCGGTCGGCCTGGGTCGGCCTTTGTCAGCCTGCCAATGGACGTCATGGCCGGAGGGGCAAAATGCGAGCCCATCCAGCCTTCGACCTTTGTTGGCCTAGGGCCGGCGCCGGAGAGATCGCTTCGCGAAGCCGCTCGTCTCATCAACTCCGCAGAGGCTCCGGTGATCTTTTTGGGTCTAATGGCGAGTAAGCCAGCGAGTGTCGATGCGATTCGAAAACTGATGAGCAGATTGACGCTGCCGGCTGTCGGTACGTTTCAGGCAGCGGGGGCTATCTCGCAAGACCTGTTTCCCTACTTCGGTGGCCGTGTTGGGCAATTGGCAAACCAGCCCGCTGATGCCCTTTTGGAATCGGCCGACGTTGTCATCACCATCGGATACGACGCAGTCGAGTATTGGCCATCCATCTGGAACCGCGCTAGGAAGCGCGCGATCGTACACGTCGATGTGACATCGGCAAACATTGAGAATGATTATTCTCCGGCGGTGGAGCTAGTTGGGAGCATTGAGGAGACGCTGACCGCGTTGTCGTCGATGCTTCATCGCGCCGAACTTGCTCCGGCGTCAGCCGACCTGCTGCACTTGATTGCTCAGGATCGGGAACAGTTAATGGTCGAGGCCTCTACCAAGACCGGCGTTCCAATTCATCCGATGCGTCTGATTAGTGAACTGCAGAAAATCATGACGTCCGACGTAACAGTGTGTTCGGACATGGGAACTTTCAGCGTTTACTTGAGTCGCTACCTTTTCAGCTTCCGGGCTCGCCAGCTCCTGATTTCGAACGGACAGCAGACTTTGGGCGTCGCGCTTCCCTGGGCAATCGCAGCATCAATTGTTCGACCTCAAGAGAAGGTTCTGTCGATTTCGGGCGATGGCGGTTTCCTCTTTTCGGCGAATGAACTTGAAACTGCGGTGCGGCTAAAGTCTCACATCGTTCACATGATCTGGATTGATGGAAGCTACGACATGGTAGCCGCCCAGGAGCAAATCAAATACGGCCGCACGTCCGGCATTAACCTGGGACCGGTTGATCCAGTAATGTACGCGGAAGCCTTCGGCGCTACCGGATTGACAATTCAGCGTCCCGATGATGTCGCACCAATTCTTCGAAAGGCGTTCGACACTCCTGGACCAGTGCTAATCGGTGTACACGTCGACTACACCGAGAGCGTCAAGCTTTTTGAGGACGCGCACCAATCCAGCTTCTTGTAAGCGGGTCGACGCGTCTCCAATTCGTATGGCAAAGGAACAGTAGTCGCGGTTCCCTAAAGGCCTTTTTCGCCTGATCCCTCATGGGCTTCTTGGCTCGCCGTCCATCCCTCGGATCACTCCAGAAAGAACACACTCGTGGAGGTTTCTAAATGGCACACATTCTAATATCGCTCCTGGGCTTGTTCTTGCTCTTTCTGATTCTGCGATCAATGATTCGAATCGCGCTTATCAATCGCCACTATCGGGACTTTTTCGCCGAGATGACTGGCCGGGCGGTCCATACGTCAATTTCGTTGCGGCTCCGGGGAAACCGGGATAAGACAGTGCTGCATTCGACCCTGCTTTGGGTATTTCCGGCGTACCTGCTATGCCTGATTCTCGTTTATTTCGTGGGCGCCATGGTTGCCTTCATGTTGTTGTACTGGGGAACGGGCGCTGTCATTTCCTGGCGCCAGGCCCTTTTTGCGTCTGGGTCGGCTTTGAACACACTCGGCTTTGCAACGCCGACAACCATTGCTGGCCGATTGCTTGCTATTCCAGAAGGCGCGCTTGGGCTTGGCATCGTTGTATTCCTTTTCACCTTCATCCCTGGCTATCAAGCCGTTATCCGTGCCCGGGAAGACAAAACATCGTGGCTCTATGTCCGCACTGGTGATCGGCCAACTGGGTTCACTCTTCTTGAATCGTGTAAGCGATCGAGCATTGCGGACAACATGAGAGACGTTTGGGAATCGTGGGAAGACTGGTTCCGTATGCTTGGTGACACGCATTCGGTATTGCCGATGCTCAGCTTGTCGCCCTCTGTTCAAGATAATCAATCGTGGGTAATTGCTGCAGCGGCAGTGCTCGACGCAGCTACTCTCGCCGCCAGTACGATGGATCCGCGTGAGGCGGAAGCCGCCAGGATTTGTGTCAGAACGGGGACCCGCGCTTTTCTGGCGATTGCAAGTGCACTTGGGCCAACGCGCAAAGGTGCCCGCCAACCAGCGGCATGTCCGTCCAAGGAGTGGTTTGACGCCACGCGTAATCACCTTCAAGCAGTGGGATTGCCGATGATGTCTACGATAGACGCGGAACCTCAATGGGGAGAGTTTAAGTCGTTGCGTGGGCAATATGAGGAGGCCTTGTTCTATGTTGCGAGTCAGACTTTCACTTCGCTGGATGGCATCTCGATTGAAGTGCCGAAAACGGTCGCGATTCAGATTCAATGAGTTTTCGACAAATCGAATGAAAAGTCACGGCGCCGGCGCCGTGGCAGACTTAACGGACCGCCGGGGTTCTCACGTGTACCTGCCAAATCCATTGACAAAACCTCTACTCGTTCTTGGGTTTCTCCTTTATCTTGGGCATGCATCAATTGCAAGGGCTCAAGGCTGCGGTTCAACGGGCGTAGCGTTACAAGTACTCGGATCAGGTGGTCCCGAGCTGCAAGACAAGCGTGCGTCTACCAGTTATCTGATATGGGAGAATGGCCGAGCGAGAGTCCTCCTTGACGCCGGAGGAGGCAGCGCGCTCCGATTTGGCGAGAGCGGTGCGCAGATGTCCCAGGTGGACGTTTTTCTATTCAGTCATTTCCATGTCGATCACAGCAGCGATTTCCCCGCTTTGGTCTTCTCCTCCTGGTTTGAAGACCGCAATCGCCCTTTGCCGGTTTACGGACCAACGGGAAACAAGTTCACGCCGTCCACGATCGAGTTTGTGCACGACCTTTTTGCCGACCCACGTGGAGCTTGGCGCTATCTGAGCGAATTGGTCGGGCCCGGCTCCGGAGGAGGCTACAAATTACAGCCACATAACGTCGCGTCGAGCTCGACCCCAGTTCTCGTCCTCCGCGGCGCTGACTTTGCTCTTTACGCAGTGAGTGTCACTCATGGTGGATTTCCGGCCTTGGCATGGCGGATCGACATCGGCGGCAAACGGATCGTGTTCAGTGGAGACACGAACGGACAAGGGGAAGGCCTAGCGCAGCTGGCCTCAAATGCTGATCTATTCGTTGCTCATAACGCTGTGCCTGAGGGCGCCACCGGATTGGAAAGGCGTCTCCATATGCCGCCTTCTGTCATTGGGGAGATCGCAGCGAATGCTCACGTCAAGCAACTGGTACTGTCTCACCGAATGCTGCGAACTCTCGGAAAAGAGGACGAGACCGAAACCGAAATCACGCTTCACTATCCAGGCCCAATAGCATTCGCCAATGACTTGGACTGCTTTCCCTTGCAGTGAACACCTCCGCCTTGACGGCCGCATTCAGAGGACACCGAATTGCTTCACGTTTCCCCGCGAAGGATCTCCAGCACGACAATCTCCGCTTACTTCAGCAGGTTGCCTTTTGCGAGATCCACGATCTCGTCCGCGCGCCCGCTTAGGACCACTTTGAGAGCAAACAGGCTGAACCCCTTACTTGGTCGAGGGTGATGGTTGGAGGCATAGACAGTTCCTGCCGGCTCACCGGAACCTCGACCAAAGCAGGACCGTCATGCGCTCCACACATTACCACTTGATAAGTGCAAACGTTGCTTCACTGAGGTGGGCCGAGGGCCGAAAGAATGATGTCCAGTGGACGACTCTTCGTCGGCTCGGAGACGGGGGGACAAATGCTAAGCAGAGGAGATGACCGATTATGGTGATGTCATGGCCGCGCTCTGGGATCGGCGCCTTGTCAGCATTCAGCAAACGAATGCGTCACCTTCAAGCTGCCCTGGTCACCACAAGTGGAAGAGAGAGGGCGCAAGCGAAGATCCGTCCTTCGGCCGCGCAACGACAATGAGACATAGCACGACAATGCTGAGAACCGCGAGGCCGAAATAGATGTCGATGTAGGAGAGCAGCCGGCTCTGCGTGATCACATCTGATTGGAAGAGTTGGACGGCGCCGAGAGCGGGATTGCTGGCTGCTCCCCCGTTACGCGCAATCAGATCGGAGTATTGCGCTAAGGTCGACTGCAAAGTCGGATTGAAACGATTGGCCACGTCTACTAGTCGCGCGGAGTGGAACGTCTGTCGACGGTCAAACATCACAGTCGCGGCTGTGACACCAAAAGTGTTGCCCAATTGCCGGACAAAGTAATAAGCGGTAGAGACGTCGTTCACTTCGTAATGAGCGGCTTGGTTCGTGGCTAAGTGTGAGGCTCCCATCAACAGCAGGGCCATTGAAAGCCCTTGCAAGAAGCTGGAAAGCGCGAGAAGCCAGGTTGGAGTGCTGGGTGTCCAACTGTAGATAAACATTACGCACACAACTCCCATCATCAGCGCGCCGAGAGCTATGGTTCTAGAAACGCTAAGACGCGGTAGCAGATAACGCAATGAAATCATTTGACCGGCCCACAGTCCCGCCGCGTATACCGAAATGAATCCCCCCGTTTGGGCTGCGCTGTAATCCTGAACTTCTCGAAGGTATTGAGGCAGTACGAATAGGCCGGCACCCAGCATCCCCCCCACAACCGTGACAATCACAAGTGAGGTTCGCAACGAAGCCTGTCGCCAGATGGTCCGCAGATGCAAAACAGGCGCGGGGTTTTCAGCCCTCCAATCCCACCAGAGAAAGCTAGCGAAGCAGATGAGCGCAACAGCCAGGAAAAACACGATGAAAGGTGACTCGAACCACAAGTCGCGTTCTCCCCTGCTAAGAGCAATCTGCATCGATCCTAGCGCGGCGATTAGGAGCCCCGCGCCCCAGACATCGATGTATGACTTTTCACTCCTTAAAAGAATGAGACCTCTAGGCAAATATTTCCAAATCAGGAACGCTCCGACAGCGAGAAAGGGGAAATCCAAGAGGAATGCATAATTCCACCGCAAGGAGGCAGAGATCCATCCCATGGTGGCGGGGTAGATAATAGCGAAAATGTAAAGTTCGAAGTAAAGCCAGGACAGGGCGAATGCACGAGCATTGCCAGGAAACATCTGGCGAACAAGGATTACAGTGCGCACCAGGAATGCCCCTCCGCCGAATCCCATGACCGTGCGCGAGATAAGTAGGAACTTTAGACTGTGCGCACTCAAGAAGCACCCAAATGCCCCGGCGGCATACAGTGCAATGCTATAAAGCAGATGTCGGCGCGCACCGGCTGGCCAAGGGCATGTCACAGACCGACTTGGCCAACGAGCTCGGCATAACGTTTCAGCAGATACAAAAATACGAGAAAG
>Ga0182018_10003565_pt1 | contig 13882 bp, 10 predicted proteins | sample 812P2MmetaG_FD_120490 | JGI IMG/M metagenome (GOLD analysis project Ga0182018, IMG submission 120490) | Permafrost microbial communities from Stordalen Mire, Sweden - 812P2M metaG | ecosystem: Environmental > Terrestrial > Soil > Wetlands > Permafrost | place: Sweden: Stordalen | collected...
GCCACCAACGCCGCCATTTCCATCCAAATGTTCTTCATGGATTCTACACGTCTGCGATCCGACCGACCATTCTATACCTGGTGCTACTTGCTAAGGCTCATCCCGCCTCCTATTCGCGATACGACCCTCGAGATTCTCCGCGTTACCGTACAAAGCCCTTGGCCATCGGCGCGAAGAGTCCTTGCCTAAGCCGTAGCGGGTACCGGGCGAGGGCAAATTGGTTCGGAGGGCAACTGGCTAGGAACAGCAAATGAATCGCAACCGACCCGGATGGGCCTTCCAGGAGGAGGCGGATTGGCTGACGGCCTGGGGCCACCGTCAATGTGGCGGTGCGCACTGACAAGCGCGCCGTCTGCCGGCCACGCTGAACCAGGACGGTGGCCTTGCCAACTTGCACCATCGGATGGCGAATCGCTGCCCATGGATAGTCCTCCCGGCGCGGGAAAGATGGAAACCGGGCAAACGCGAGGGATTCGCAGTGGTGAACGGATCTCTGACAACCTTTGAACCAGTGCAACGAGCCTTCCACGCTGCGTGGGAGCAACTCGGATTAACGGATCGAATGGTTTTAGGACTGCGGTATTGGAACGAGCTTTCATATCACGAGATCTCGGAGGAATTGGAAATGTCAGAGAGCCTGATTCGGTATCGCGTTTTTCGGGCCAGGGAGAGACTGCGACGCTTCTTAGATGAGGAGCGGGGACGAAAATCGTAAAGTCGCGGGCCAGCCGGCCTTCGGACACGCAACCTCCTCACCGGTTCGCCGTCGGGAATCGAAGCTGACGCAACGGCCCATGAAGCCTATGCTATCGTTCTGTGAAATGCGCAAACGAACAATCAGATTGGCCCGAAGGCCGGTCCTGATATTGGTGGCCCTTGTTTGCTCGCATCGCGGAGCAAGGGCCGAGGTCAAGCGTGTTGAGATCGTTAGCCAAGTCCCTGGCTCGGGGGTCGTTCTCTGGCCTACACCACTGTCAAGGGAACGAAAGAACTTCCACTCGGCGCGAGTTCGCGTTTGTATTTTTATTCAGGGACACCGCACAATCCTGGGCCATTCCCAGCTCAGACTAAGGTAGACGGATCAGCATTTTCAAACCCCGTCAACAGCGCAAGGCCAGGCTGGGTACTGCGTGCGCTGCTGCTTGATTTGGACGAATGTGTGTCGAAGGGGGTACAGCCCCCGTCATCGGTGTATCCCCATCTCAAGAGCGAACTTGTTCCTCGCGACCACGTCAATTTTCCGAAGATGCCTGGGGTCCAGTTTCCGCCCTATATGCCCCGCAATTGGCGTCTCGATTTCAGGCTCATTCTGTCCCAAAATACTCGTGGCGCTATCTCAGTTTATCGACGGCGCTGCCTAGATTGGGTCTTCGGCGGAATTTGTGGGTAAGTTCAAGCGTGTTTGAGAGGATCTGATCCCTCCCACCGAGCAGGTTGACCGCGCTCTCCGAAAGAACAGATCTTCTGACGAGCGGTCCCAGCACCTGTTTGACGGGCCTTTCAACGCAGTCGGGTCCAACGGAAACACGGGGGCGGTAGGAAAAAGCCGATCAATAAGTACAACGCGAACCGCGACCTGCCCTGAGAAAAAACTGCCTACGGAAAAGAGACGCTGCTGGGAGGCAAGCAACATCGCTGAAACCACTGTCAACAAGGGCTGCGGTGAACTTCAGGACCGACATCCCAGCCAAAGTCACCCACAAATTTCCCGGACGAGGCCTAGGATTAGGCCAGATGAAGCTCCATGCTAGTTTGTCGTGTTGATACTTGAGGCGATCGAGCTAAACGACTGACTCGCCTGCTGACCGAGAAAGGTCACCGCCGCGATGCAGACTACTGCAATCAGCGCTGCGATGAGCGCGTATTCAACCATAGAAGCCCCCGCCTCCTCTTCGTTCTGCAAGACATTCCTAAGATTCATCGCAGGGAATGCCCGGTAGATCGTAGAAAGTAGCGACTCCCCACGCTCGAAGCCTTGGTAGGCTAAGAGCAATTTTCTTTTGCCGAGAAAGGGAGAGTCGCTATGAAGAAACCATACCAAATTAAAGCGCAGCGAGCTATCAAGCAGCTCGATGCAATGGCCGCGGATGGAAATCGGGCGGTGCAAATGATGCTGCCCATGGCCGAGATGGTGGGCTGGTTGCGTAAGGGCGTCGGTGAGTTGATCGGTCAAGCCGGTTTGCAGTTGATGGATTTGATGATGCAAGAAGAGGTCCGGGAGTTGGCCGGCGAGCGTAGCCAGCGGCAGGCGGAAAGAACGGCCAGCCGGTGGGGTAATGAGCGCGGCTACTGCGTGGTGATGGGGCAGAAGGTGCCGATCCAACGGCCGCGGGTACGCACCACGGACGATAAGGAAGTCCGGTTGGGCAGCTTCGAGATGTTCCATTGCGGCGAACCGCTCACGGAGACGGTGTGGGAGAAACTGATGCTCGGCCTGAGCACGAGAAAGTACGATCAGGCGGTCCGTCAGTTTACCGAAGCGTACGGCCTGGAGAAGAGCGCGATCAGCGAACATTTCATCGAGGCGAGCCGGAAAAAGTTGAAGGAGATGATGGAGCGCCGGCTGGACAAGACGCGGCTGTGCGCGTTACTGGTCGACGCGACACCTTTCCAGGGACAACAGATGGTAGCCGCGTTGGGTATCGATGAATACGGGCGGAAAATGATTTTGGGTATACGGCAAGGAGCGACCGAGAACGCGACCGTGGTGGGCGAGCTACTGGCCGATCTGGTGGATCGCGGACTCGATTTCAGCCAGCCGCGGCTCTACATTCTGGATGGCGGCAAGGCTCTCAGCGCCGCGGTGAAAAAGCACGCTGGCGAGTCGGCTGTGATTCAGCGCTGCCAGGTCCACAAGCGACGGAACGTGCTGGATCATCTGACCGACGAACAGAAGCCGGCCGTGGCGCAGAAGCTGAACGCGGCATATGCTTTGGAAGACTATGCCGCGGCCAAACAAGCGCTGAATGCTCTGCATCGTGAACTGATGGATCTCAACCCGAGTGCGGCGCGGAGCATGGGAGAGGGGATGGAGGAAACGCTGACGGTGCATCGGCTTCACCTGCCAGCACAACTGCGGAAGACCATGGCCAGCACCAATGTGATCGAGTCGGCGTTCTCGATTGTCGAACAGGTTTGTAAGAACGTGAAGCGCTGGCACGGCGGCGACCAGCGGGAGCGCTGGGTGGGGTCGGGCCTCATGGTCGCAGAGAAGCAGTTCCGCCGAGTCACGGGCTACAAACAGATTCCGGCACTCATCAGGGAATTGGAAGCTCTGATTCCTTCTAAGTTAGCGGTTGTCAAACGCAAAAAGGCGTCGTAGAGTGGTTACGCGGGAGTCGCGACTTTCAACGGAGTTCCGGGCGTTCCCTTCATCGCAATCATCCTACTGTTGAAGGTGTTAGTGTCTCGATTCGCTGCACCTCGGGGACGACAAGGCAAACAGACAGCTACTGCACTTGTCCCGTCAGCTGACACAAACAGTTAAGACACTGTTTCCGTCCAATGATAATTGCTTCCTTCCGTTCAGGCAACGGTTTTATGCTGGCATCGTCAGCAAAGCAGAGGCTGGCAATGTTGGCGAGCAAGTGCGCCGGGATAAACCCGGCATGTTGTAGGGGATGAAAGCGCCCTACGGGAAAGGAGCAGCGACTCTATTCCGACCTCCAGGATGAGTTCAGCTGTTTGAAATGAACTAGTCGAAAGAAAAAGTATTTCTGAGCATTCTCCGGAGAAAAATGCGATTCTCTCCCGCCGCGCCGTCCCTACGTACCTCGGTGTTCCGGTACCGCAGGCCGGGCACGGACGCTGTGGAGACCGCCGGGAAGTTCCGGATCATCTTCATCTGGTTCCCGGTGGGCACCGGCGAAGCGGCGTGCCGGCGCGTGCCGGCGGGAGGTAAGATGGAGGCTCACATCCCCATGGAGAAACGGCTTGGCGCCGGTGCTGCGATTGGAACCTGGGCGCTGCTCTTCTGCGCGACTCTGATCGCCTACATGCCGGCGCTCCAGGGCGGCCTGCTCTGGGACGACGATCGCCACGTGACCAGTCCGGAACTGCAATCGCTCCACGGCCTTTGGCGCATCTGGTTCGACATCGGCGCAACGCAGCAGTACTACCCCCTGTTACACAGCGTCTTCTGGATGGAGCACCGGATATGGGGAGATGGCGTGCTGGGCTACCACCTGGCAAACGTGGTCCTGCACGCCACGGCAGCGTGCCTGGTGATCGTGATCCTGCGGCGCCATTCGCTCGACGGCGCTTGGCTGGCGGGCTTCGCTTTTGCGCTGCACCCGGTATCCGTGGAAGCCGTGGCCTGGATCTCCGAGCAGAAGAGCACGCTCTCCGGGGTTTTGTATCTCTCGTCGGCGCTGGCCTATTTGCATTTCGACCAGAGCCGACGCAGACCGCAATACCTGCTGGCCACGGGACTGTTTGTGCTGGCGCTGCTTGCCAAGACGACGACCGCTACCCTTCCGGCGGCTTTGCTGGTGGTGCTTTGGTGGAAACGCGGGCGGCTCGACTGGAGACGCGACACGCTGCCCCTGCTGCCATGGCTCGGGCTGGGAGGGTCCGCGGGGATTTTCACCTGGTGGATAGAGCGGACGTCCATCGGCGCACAGGGTTCGGATTTCGCGCTGACGCTGACGCAGCGATTCCTGCTGGCGGGCCGCGCAGTCTGGTTTTACGCGGGCAAGCTGCTGTGGCCAGCCGGCCTGATGTTCACCTACCCGCGTTGGACATTGGACGCGCGCGAATGGTGGCAGTATCTGTTCCCGGCCGGAGTGGTGGCGTTGGCGATCGCGCTGTGGCTGGCTGCCCGCCGCCACCGCGGGCCGATGGCCGGATTTCTCATCTTCGCCGGAACGCTTTTTCCGGCGCTCGGTTTCCTGAATGTCTATCCTTTTCTTTATTCCTTCGTGGCCGACCACTTCCAGTACCTGGCAAGCCTGGGAATCATGGTTCCGGCCGCCTATGGGCTGACGATGGCTGTCCGGCGGGTTTGGCCAGGCAATTCGCCTCTCCCACGGATTTGTGCCGCGGTCGCATTACTAGGCATTCCCGGCGTATTGACTTGGCGGCAGAGCGGCATGTACCGGGATTCCGAGACGCTCTACCGGACCACCTTGGCGCGCAATCCCGCCAGTTGGATGGCGCACAATAATCTGTGCTCGATGCTGTTGCGGAGACCCGGCGGGCTGGCGGAAGCGATTGCCCAATGCGAAGCCGCGCTGCGGATCAGGCCCAATTGTGCGGAAGCGCACAATAACCTGGGAATCGCTTGGGCGCAGATGCCGGGCCGGTTGCCGGATGGGATCGCCGAGTTTCGAGCAGCCTTGGGGATAAAGCCGGATTTCGCGGAGGCGGACTTCAATTTGGCCAATGCCCTGGCGCAAATCCCGGGCCGGCAGGCGGAGGCAATCGCCCAGTATGAAGGGGCATTGCGGATTTGGCCGGCTTACCTTGCGGCACATCTGAACCTGGGCACCGTTCTGCTGCGGACTCCGGGCCGGTTGCCGGATGCGATTGCAGAGTATCGAGCGGCGCTGCGGCTCAATCCCCACCTGGCGGAAGCGCACAATAACCTGGGAAGCGCACTGGCCCAAATGCCCGGACGCCTGCCGGAGGCGATTGCCGAGTACCGGGCGGCTCTCGAAACCGATCCCAATTATGCGAAGGCGCACAACAATCTGGGAAGCGTGCTGGCGCAAATGCCCGGACGCCTGCCGGAAGCGATTGGCGAATATGAGGCCGCGGTGCGGGCAAATCCGGCTTATGGGGATGCACACTACAACCTGGGAGTAGCGCTGGCGAAAGCCGGCCGCACACCGGAGGCGATTGCCGAGTTCGAAGCAGCGTTGCGGCTGGAGCCGGGTTCGGCGAAAGCGCACTACAACCTGGGCGTCGTTCTGTGGAGGATCGGCGGCCGATTGCCGGAGGCGCTGGCCCACTTCGATGCGGCCCTGCGGATCAGTCCGGACCCGGATCGGCGGCGCATGGTGGAGCGGCTGCGAGCAACCCAACGATAAATCGCCCACGCTCCCCTGTGGGGCGCGGCGCGAGTATTCTCTTTAGAACGAATGAATTAGAGCCAATAAGCCTATAAGCTTGACATCCGCCGTACACGGTGATGGGTTCACTGCAGAATTCTTTTCGGAGGTAGTCCATGATGCGCATCTTGACGTTATTCGTGGTTAGCGCTTTCGGCACAGGAGTTTCGCTCGACTTTAACCGGCATTGTCGTAGACGCGAGCGGCGCCGTGATCGCTGGGGCGCAGATCGCCGCGATCGAAGAGAACACCAACACGCGTTACCAGACGGTGGAGTGGACCCCATTTTTGAGACAACCAGTTAACCCCTGAAAATCATTGAGAGGGGAGACTGGAATGAAGGCTCGAAGGAAGTTCACCAAAGAGTTCAAGCAAACGGCGGTGCGCCGCCTCAATAGCGGCAAAATATGGCGGAGGTAGCCCGCGCCTTGGAGGTGCATCCGAGCGATCTGTATCGGTGGCGCCGCGAACTGGAGGGTCACGGGGCGCGCGCGTTCAAGTCATCGGGGTCGCGCTTCATGGTCGGATTCCGTTATATCAGATTCCGATACTCATAGCAAACTGACAGCGACTGGAGCACCATACTTCTTACAGGCGATCGGAAGCGCTGGGGCCTTGCCGCCGCCGTTGCCCTCGGCACCGCGGTATCGAGCGGATGTCATCGAAGCGCCACGGGCACCACGGACAATGTTTACGATGGCGGCCTGCTTGCCGATGTTCTGCTGGAGGACACTTGCATCGTCCGACGATGGGTACGGGACTGGCTGCCGCCAGTAGTATTGGATGAGCTTGCCGGCGATGTCGGTCGAAATCGGAAGGACCACGTAGGAATCGTCGCCCTTCTCAACCGACAGATCGGCCAGCGCCAGCAGCAGAGCGAACTTGTACAACACCACGAAGAGCCCCTCGTCGAGGAGGCGTTGCAGATTGACTACGACCGATCTCCCTCCTCGCCGCGGCTCACAGCCGCACCACTTCTCCGGAGTGCGCCGATTCGTAGACGGCCTCCACGACTGCCAACGTTCTCAGGTAGTCGTCCCCGTTGGCCTCGAACTCCGTGCCAGTTGTGAAACAATCGACGAAGTGCCGCTGAAGGGCGTAGACGCAGTCGCCCGCAAAGTTGACGTTGCGATGGGCGTACTCCACGGCACCGCCCGGTTTCCCATGGGGCTTGATGCGCAGTTTCGCCTCGGTATCGAGCGTGATGTGCCCTCCCATGGCATCGATCCGCATCTGGCCAAACGTGTAGCGCGGCGACGGCGACTCCACTTCGTTATAGCGGTTGGAATCCCAGATGGCGGTCGCCCCGCTGGTGAAGCGAAAGAACACGTGTCCCGTGTCCTCTCCCCGAATGACTGGATTCAGCCGCCGTAGGTGCGCGTAGACCTCCGTGATCTCGCCCAGCAGGAAGCGGAAGGTGTCGATGAAGTGCACTCCGGTTTCGTAGACCAGCAGGCGCGGATAATCGCGAAAGAAGGGTTGACGGTCGAGATAGGCATTCTCGCCCCAGCCGTCGCCCATGCGCATCAGGAAGTGAATGTGGGTGAACTCGCCGAGCGCACCCGACTTCTGAATCCATTTGATCTCGCGATACCAGGGCTGCCAGCGCCAATTCTCGTGCACCATGAAGCGCACACCCGCGGCGTGCGCCGCTTCCACAATTCGCCGGCTGGCTCCCAGCGAAGGCGCCAGCGGCTTCTGGCAGATGATAGCGACGCCGTGAGTTGCTGCATACTCGCACATCTCCTCGTGCGTCTCGGGCGGCGTGATGATGTCGATGAAGTCCAGCCGTTCGCGTTCGATCATCTCGCGCCAGTCGTCATAAAAGCGGCGAATGCCGTATAGTTCCATCATGGCGCGCGCCTTGTCCTCGGTGCGGTTATAAATCGCCGAAATCTCCACTTCGGGAATGCGGCTCCAAGCCTCGTACTGGAAGCGCGAGAAGTAGCCGGCGCCCATGCCGGCGCCCCGGAGCCGTTGCTGGTATTTTTCCGCCATCAGGCCTCCTCCACCGGGCAGCCGGCCTGGATTCCCGGAAGCGACACGCCGCGCGCCGGAAAACCCATTTTTAGCCAGCAGCCGATACCGATGACGTTGAGCGCAGCGGCGGCCCAGAAGTAAGCCGCGGCGCCGCCGGTCGCGGCCTCTAGCACGGGGAAAGCGTTGGCGCTGGCGAAAGAGCCCACATTCCCGATCATATTCATTGCGCCGGAAACGCTACCGGCGCTCTTGCCGGCGATGTCCGCGCAAAAGACCCAACTCGGACTAACTGTCATATCGGAGCCGAAAACCGCAAGCGTAAAGCAGGCGGTGGCCGAGCCGGGCGTCGCGGCGTGCGTCAGCGTCACAAGGCCGATGAGCGAAAGCGTGAAACCGAGCATGGCGGGAATTCTTCGGGACAAGGCCCGAAACCGTGAACGATAGAGCGCATCCACCATCCAACCCGCGATCCACTGCGAGCAGGTTCCCGCGAGCAGCGGAGCCATGGCGAATACAGCGGCATCGCTGGTTGAAAGCTGGAACTGACTTTTCAGATACGGCAGCATCCAGGACAGTCCGATGAAGAATGTAAAATTGCTGGCGAAGTACTGTAGCATGGCGAGGAATATGGGGATCGGACGGGCATGGTACGGCAGATCGTCGTCGGCGCCGGCCGCAGCCTTGGGATTCGTCTCCTCGCGGTGGTGCGGGCTTGCGGGACGATCGCGGAACCAGAGCAGCCAGAAGCAGGCCCAACTCAGGCCCAGGCCGCCCAGAATGCGGAAGGCCACCCGCCACTGCCAACGGGCCAGCATCCATGCGAGTAAGGGAAAAGAGATGGCGCCGCCCAGGCGCGAACCGGAAAACAGGATACCGTTAGCACGCCCCCGTTCTCCCGCGGGTAGCCAGTTGCAAATGGCGCGGGCGCTGCCGGGAAACGCTCCCGCCTCGCTGATGCCGAACAGGAATCGGATGCTGACCAGGGAAACCAGGTTCCATGACGCGCCTGTCAAAGCCGTCATGGCGCTCCAAAGGCTCACGACACCGGCCAGAACCAGGCGCGGGCCCAACCGGTCCGCCAGCCATCCGCAGGGAATCTGCGCCACCGCGTAGCCCAGCGCGAAGGCGCTGAAGATCATGCCCATGGAGGTGTCGGAAAGATGCATTTCGCCCGCGATCGCGTCTTTGCCAGCGGAGATGCAAACGCGATCCACGTATGTAATCATGGACAGGGCGAAAAGGGCCAGAACTACGGAGTATTTGTTCAATGCACCCGACGCTCCTTCCGTTCGTCAGCAGCCGGCGCCGAACGTTCGGCAGCCGGTATCGTTCAGGATGTTTCGCTTGTCCGCCACAGGGATTTCCAACGACAGGATTTTGCCGATCTCGGTTTCGACGCTCTCCGGCAGATCGGAGCCGATCATCAGACGTTCGCTCGCCACCTGGCCCAAAACCTCCATGACATGGTGCGGCATAAGCGTCGAAAGCTCAAGCAAGATATTCGGGCAAAAGAGCGCGGCCACGATGGCTTCGTGAACGAACATACCGCCGCCGGCGTGCGCCACTACGATCGTCAGGTCCGGGAATTTTCGCGCCGGGACCATCAGCAGGGCGGGCGAGGAGAGCGGAAGGCCCGTGCCCGTATGGCAGACAACGGCCATGCGGTTGGCGAGCGCCGTTTCGAAGAAGAAATCGCTCGCGGGCGACATGGGGTTCAGGCCGTGATATTGGGGTTGCAGTTTGAGGGCGGTGAAGCCATAATGCTCCCGGCAACGGCGAACCTCGTCGCGAAAGACGGAAGCATCGATCAGTGGAAACAGGCACGCGGCGCCCACGAGGCGTTCGGGGTGCGCACGTACGGCTTTGCCGATGAGGTCGTGCTGCGAGCGGTAGTCATCGACCACGGGAAACGGAATCGCCAGCGACCGGTCCACGCCGTGGCGATCCATCGAGCGCAGCAGGTCGTCAGGCGTGCATGACCGGTTGCTGTGGCGCGCTACGCCCAGGTGAGTGTGAGTGTCGAAGATGCGAACTCCGGATATCATGGAATTACCATTTTCCGCGGGTGAGCCGGCACCGCCGATAGGATCAAGTCGGTCATCTGCCGCGTGGTCAGGTTCGAACCCATATCGCGGGTACGCGCCCCTGGATCGGCGAGCACTGCGCCGACGGCCTCACGCACCATCGCGGCGGCGGCGCGCGTCTCAGCCGTTCCGAGCCATTCGAGCATCATGGAAACGGAAAGAATGGTAGCGATGGGATTCGCAATTCCCTTGCCCGCGATGTCGGGCGCCGAACCGTGGGCCGGTTGGAACACCGCATAGTCTTCCCCGATGTCTGCGGAGGGCGCGACGCCCATGCCGCCGACCAGGCCGGCGGCGAGGTCCGACAGGATGTCACCGAACATGTTCTCCATCAGCATAACGTCGAACGCCTCGGGACGCTGCACCAGATAGAGCGCGGCGGCATCCACATAGACCCGGTTAGTTGAGACCCCCGGGAATTCGTCGGCGATTTCATCGAAGATACGACGGAAGAACGCCATGGAAGGAAGCACATTGGCCTTATCGATGAGGCTCAATCGACGGCGGCGGCCCATGGCCTCACGGAATGCGGCGCGGATCACGCGCTCGGCCCCACGGCGGGTAATGCGCAATTTGTCTTCCGCGTACCCGGCCCCGGGAGCGAGCGGCTCCTTCCGGGAAAAGAACAGACCTTCGGTGCTCTCCCGGACCAGCAGAATGTCGATGCTGCCGGGAGCCCGGTCGCGCAGCGGGGAATCGGCGGAATGATAGAGATAGACTGGCCGCAAGCCGCAGTACAGGTCCAGGCGCTCGCGCAAATCGAGTTGCGGAGTCATTTCGACGCCCCCTGGCCAGCGCACTTCGGGCAGACCCATGGCTCCGAGGAGAATGGCGTCGAAGTTCTTCAATTCCGCAAACACCGCAGCCGGCAAAGGATCGCCGCCGCGGAGGTATTCCCCCGCGCCGACGCTGAACTCCTTCAGTTCGAAATGCGTGGATTCCAGGCGCGACTCGATTGTGCGCAGGACCTCCACGCCGGCACACATGACTTCCTGCCCGATACCATCGCCGGGAAGCACCGCGATCCGGAATGAGCCCGGCTCTCGTCCAATGGCTGGTTTGTTCATAGGACCCTCAGCGCCGCGCGCGGACGATGAGCAGGCCAGGCGCGGCGCCAAACGAAACCGGGCGGTTGAACTGGTAGACGCCGGGTCCGGCTATGGCCGCCTCCGATTTATCTCCGCTCCAGATATTCACCCACTGGGCGGACGCCGGGCCGCGGAGCGCGTTGAGGTTCACGACAATCTCACGGGCATTGCCCAAGCTGGTTCTCGGTCCACGGCCTACTGGCGCGGGAGAAGAGTTCCCCGCGCCGCCGGCGGCCGGGGCTCTCGTTCCTCCCCCGGACGGCGCGGATCGCGGTGAGGACTGAACCAGGAAGGCATAGACATCGCCGGGAATGGCGAGGCACGGGCCGCCTGCCGCCAGTTTGGGCTTCGGTTCCATCAGCCAGTAGGGCAACGCGGACAGGTTTTCCTTGAGAATCTGAAAACGCGGCATGCCTGGCGGTTCGGGGTCCGGTTTGACAAGGTCCCACGCGGTGTTGGAGTAGTAGTAGACAAAATAACCTCCCGATAAGTAGACCTCGTAGGCTCCACGGATCACATCCTGCCAGTCCTGCTTCTTGGGGTAGGTAGGGAGGTCTTCCACGCCGCGTTCATAATACAGCTCGGAGTTTACGATCGGCCAGGGAAGTAAGTGGCGGTCGAACAAGAGCATTTCCTTCCAATAATCATGCTCCTGGTCGGTGCGGAAATCGAGGTTGGTATTGAGCTTTCCATCCCAGTCGTAGAGATCGTTGTCATGGGCGGTGGCCAGGCGGTGATATCCGTCGGTGGATCGGATCAGATCGATCAAGCGCTTCTCCAGCCCCTTGTCCCGCTCGTTATAGGCTTCCTTAGAAAAATCCCAGACCACGTTGGGATAGGCCTGGTAACGCGCCGTGACGTAACGAAAGTATCGCTCTTCATCTCTGCTGCCGGGTGCGGGCCAGTTCACCATCTTGTTGTAGACCTTGAACATGACATTGGCCACGATGCCCTTCTCCAACAGCGCGTTCATCATCCCGTCATAGATATCGAAAAAAGCGGTGTTCAGGCGGGTATGGTCCGGCTGGTCGTTGGTTCCTCCGAACACATACATGTCGGGAGGACCATAGTCCCAGGCGTTCTGGCGGCCCTTCGACCAACTCGTGTCGTGCGCGTAAATGTTGACGAGCAGATGATTGAAGCCGCGCGCGGCGATCTGATCGATCAGATGGTGCATCAGCCTGCGTTCCGGGTCCTTCATGTCGGCGCCCCACAGCCAGTCAGCCTCGTAGCCCATCAGGAAGTATCGGGCGCCGTCCTCATACACGAAATGATGGCGGTTAACGGGATCCACCAGCAGGCCGCCGTGAATCGCACGATTCGCATTGGGCGTGCATTGAATATCCGTTTCCGTGTGCGCATTCAGGGCAGCGACCGGTGAGACGGTAGTCATCGACCAGCGGCCGGGGACAGTTGGCGAGAAGCGGATTGTCCAGGTATCTCCACCGCCGAAGAAGCCCGGAACGGTGATGCGGGTTCCATCAGGGCCGACGAATTCGCCGCGCAGATCGACATCAAAGGGATTACCGGATGCCTGTGCGTGCAGAGAAAAGTCGTGCGGGCGATACTGCTCCACGGTGACGCCGGACAACAGGCGTGTGACGGCTGCACCCAGCACGCACAATTGCGTAAGTCTCACAGCGATCCTCCTGTAGCCCCACCGTTCCTCTCTATTATATAGTATATAAACTTTGGCTCGTCAAGTTTTGTATAGTTAAGCGTATGGGATTCAAGTCCGTTTCCTCACCGGAAACCATCCAATCGAAATCCTTGCGGGAAGAGATTGTCGACGTGATTCAGCGGGAGATCATTGCTGGCCATTTCCACCCCGGCCAGCGCCTGCTGGAACGGGAGTTGGTGCAGCGATTCGGCGTGAGTTCGATTCCCATCCGAGAGGCTTTGCAGGAGCTGGAGAAACGCGGGCTGGTGACGCGGCGCCACAATTACGGTTGCTCGGTGATCACACTGACGCAGCGCGAGGCGGCGAGAATCTGCGAGTTGCGGCGGGTGCTGGAGCCGAAAGTGATGGAGTGGGCCGCAGCGCGCATCACGCCGGCGGCGGAGGCGGCGTTGCGGGAACAACTCGGCCGGATCGAGCAGGCGGCGGGCGCCAGGGACTTTGCCACCTATTTCCAGGAGGACCTGAAGTTTCATCGGATGCTCTGGGAGGTCGCCGATAACGGGTATGCGGCGCGGGCGCTAGAAACGGTGGTGGGTTCGTTGTTCGCGTCCGGTATCATCGGCAGCAGGGATGCGAACACCATCGACCTGCGGGCAGAAGTGGAGAAACACCGCCGCCTTCTGGATGCGATCTGCGACTCCGACGGTCAGCGGGCCGCATTGTGCCTGCTGGAAATCGCTGCCGGCTTCGAGAGGCATCTCGGCTGAAAAGGGGCACCGGCAGCGAAGACGCAGATCTTCTGGGCGTGATCGCCGACGATTTGAGCGGCGCCACCGATCTGGCGAATACTCTGGCTGGGGCCGGCATCCGGACCGTGCTCGCGCCCGGGGCAATTGACCGGCGACACGGACGCAGTGGTGACGACGCCTTTCGGCGCGCTCGATCCGCACCGAGTGTCGAGGCTGAACGCGCAAGGGAGATCCTTTGCGCGGCGAGAAGGTACGATTTCTGGATGCGGCGCAGGTTAAAGAACTAGAGCACCGATTTCCGGTGGCGGCA
>Ga0182018_10003566_pt1 | contig 13876 bp, 9 predicted proteins | sample 812P2MmetaG_FD_120490 | JGI IMG/M metagenome (GOLD analysis project Ga0182018, IMG submission 120490) | Permafrost microbial communities from Stordalen Mire, Sweden - 812P2M metaG | ecosystem: Environmental > Terrestrial > Soil > Wetlands > Permafrost | place: Sweden: Stordalen | collected...
ACGGGCAGAAGTTTCGTGCGGATCTGCTCCTCGATCTCCCGGGCAATGACCGGGTTCTGCTGCAGGAAAGTTCGCACATTGTCCTTCCCCTGGCCGATGCGCTCGCCCTTGTAGCTGTACCAGGAGCCGGACTTCTCAATGATGGCCTGGGCGCTGCCAAGCTCGATGATCTCGCCTTCGCGGGAAATGCCGACGCCGTACATGATCTCGAACTCGGCTTCGCGAAATGGCGGGGCCACCTTGTTCTTCACCACTTTGACGCGGGTCATGTTGCCGATGACTTCCTCGCCGTCCTTGATCGAACCGATTTGGCGGATGTCCAGGCGCACGGACGCATAGAATTTGAGCGCATTGCCGCCGGTCGTGGTCTCGGGACTGCCGAACATCACGCCGATCTTCATGCGGATCTGGTTTATGAAGATCACCATGGTATTGGAGCGGTTGATGTTGGCCGTGAGCTTGCGCAGCGCCTGCGACATGAGCCGCGCATGCAGGCCGACCCGCATCTCGCCCATCTCGCCTTCTATCTCGGCCCTGGGCGTGAGTGCTGCGACCGAATCGATGACCACGATATCAACGGCGCCGGAGCGCACGAGCATATCGGTGACTTCGAGCGCCTGTTCGCCATCGTCCGGCTGCGAGACGAGGAGTTCGTCGACGTTGACGCCGAGCTTGCCCGCGTAGGACGGATCGAGCGCGTGCTCGGCATCGACGAAAGCGGCCACACCGCCCGCGCGCTGCACCTCAGCGATCACCTGCAAGGTGAGCGTCGTCTTGCCCGAAGCCTCGGGACCGTAGATTTCCGTCACGCGGCCGCGCGGCAGGCCGCCCACGCCGAGCGCGATGTCGAGTCCCAAAGAGCCCGTGGACACGGTCTCCACATCCCAGGACGCCGGAGTTTCACCGAGGCGCATGACAGTGCCTTTGCCAAACTGCTTTTCGATCTGGCTGAGAGCTGCGGCGAGCGCTCGTTTGCGATTCTCTTCCATCTCTTCACCTGTCAGATTTATGCCGGCGAGTATCCCACAACGAAGTCGTCGCGGACATTCCAAAGGCGCTGCATTTCACTACTCATTCAAGGCCTTCAGGCGCTATCCAGTACGATGCTGTCGGGCATACTGTATAGGTCGGCCGCGCGCTCGCGAAAGCTCAGCTCACCTCGGATCCTGCGCACCGGGGCGCCGGATCAAAAGCGCGCTTCAGCGCTGCGCGTCCCGAGGACACGGCGCGCCGTCAAGCTCATGAGGCTCGACGAGGCGGTTCAAACTTTGGATGCTGCCGATACCGACCGGCGAATGACACGTGCGCCCCGCGTTGTAGCGGCGATTAAGGATCGATCAGACGCAGCACTTCGGCGGTCTTGTCGGCAACGAGCGTCTCACTGCCGCGCGCCTCAACATTGAGACGCACCAGAGGCTCCGTGTTGGAGCCGCGCAGGTTGAATCGCCACTCGGGAAATTCCATGGACAGGCCATCCGTGAAGTCGATGCTGAGCGCTGCGCTTTGATAATGCTGCTGCGCCTTGAGCAGCACGGCTTTCGCATCCGACAGGCGCCGATTGATCTCGCCACTTACCGGGAAGAGGCGCATGCGCGCGCCGACGAGCTCGGCGAGCGATTCGCCGCGCTCGCACATCACCTGCAGCACGAGGAGCCAGGGAATCATGCCGCTGTCGCAATAGGCAAAGCGGCGAAAATAATGGTGCGCGCTCATCTCCCCGCCGTATATGGCATCCACCTCGCGCATTTTTTGTTTGATGAAGGCATGGCCGGATTTGCACTGCACGGGCAGGCCGCCGTGGAGGCGCACGATGTCGATGGTGTTCCAGGTCACGCGCGGGTCATGCACGATGCGTGCGCCGGGCTCGCGTTGAAGGAAGGCCTCCGCGAGGAGGCCCACGAGATAGTAGCCATCGATGAAGCGCCCCTGGGCATCGAAGAAGAAGCAGCGGTCATAGTCCCCATCCCAGGCGAGCCCCAAATCCGCGCCCGCGCGCCGCACCGCCTCTGCCGTCACCGCCTGATTCTCCGCGAGCATCGGATTGGGGATGCCGTTCGGAAAAGTCCCATCCGGGGTGTGCTGCAGCTTTACGAACTCAAAGGGCAGATGCGGCTCGAGCTCATCAATGATGAGCCCCGCCCCGCCATTGCCGGCGTTCACGACGACTTTGAGTCGGCGCAGACGCGCGCGATCGACGTAGCTCAAAAGGTGCTCGAGATACTTCGGCCCCGTGTCGAGAGTGCGCGCGCTGCCGCGCTCGAGCGCAGACGGCGGATACGCTCCCGCCTCGATGGCCGCGCGCATGTCGGCAAGGCCGGTGTCGGCGCTGATCGGCCGTGAATCTTCGCGCACGAGCTTCATACCGTTGTAGTCCGGCGGGTTATGGCTCGCCGTCACCATGATGCCGCCGTCGAGCTCGTAGGCGAAGGTTGCAAAATAGACGCCCTCGGTGCCGCACAGGCCAATGTCGCGGACGTCGCAGCCGCTGTCGAGGAGGCCGCGCTGCAAGGCGGCGGCAAGCGCCGCGCTCGTCAGGCGGATGTCGCGTCCCACCGCGACGCAGCGCGGCTTCACGAAGGCTGCGTAGGCGCGGCCGATGTCGTAGGCGAGTTCCTCGTTCAGCTCTTCGGGAATGCGGCCCCGGATGTCGTAGGCCTTGAATGCCGCAAGATTCATGGTGCCAAGCACTAGCCCGTACTGCCTTCGCGGCCGTAGCGGTCCTTGAAGCGCACGATGTCGTCCTCGCCCAGATAGGCGCCCGACTGCACTTCGATGATGTGCAGGGGGATCTTGCCGGGGTTCTCGATGCGATGTTTGACACCGAGCGGAATATAGGTCGACTGATTCTCTTCCAGGAGAAAGACCTCCTCGCCGCGCGTGATCCGGGCGGTGCCGGAGACGACGATCCAGTGCTCGGCGCGGTGGTGGTGCAGTTGCAGCGACAGCTGCCCCGCGGGCTTCACCTTCAGAGACTTCACCTGAAATCGCTGTCCGTTTTCCAAGCTATCGTAGCTGCCCCAGGGACGGAACACCTCCCGATGCAGCGAGTGCTCATAGCGCCCGAGCTCCTTCAAGCGTGCGACGAGCTTCTTCACATCGTTCACACGATTGCGCGGCGAGACCAGGACTGCGTCCTTGGTCTCGACCACGACGGTGTCCTCAAGGCCCACGGCCGCGACGAGGCGACTCTCGGAGTAGAGATAGCAGCCCGTTGAATCCTCAATCAGAACATCGCCGCGCACGACGTTGCCGTGCGCGTCCGCCGCGCTCGCCTCGTGCAATGCCGACCAGGATCCCACGTCGCTCCAGCCGGCATCGAGCGGCACGACCACCGCATCTCCGGTCTTTTCCATGACGGCATAGTCGATCGAATCACTGGGGCACGCCGCGAAGCTCTTGGCATCGATGCGGATGAAGTCGAGATCGGACGTTGCCGCCTCGCTTGCCGCGCGGCACACCTTCGATATCGCCGGCGCCCAGCGCTCGAGTTCCTCGAGATAGCGCCGCGCATGGAACATGAACATGCCGCTATTCCAGTAGTACTCTCCCGAATCGACGAAGGCCTGCGCGCGCTCGAGGTTCGGTTTCTCAACGAACTTATCGATGCGATGCACGCCACCGATCGCAGCTCCCCGGCGGATGTAGCCGTAGCCGGTCTGCGCGGTACGGGCCACGATGCCGAAAGTCGCAAGTCCCCCCTGGTGCACGATGGCGAGCGCCGTGCGCACCGCCGCCTGGAACGCCGCGACATCACGGATGACGTGATCGGCCGGCAGCACGAGGAGCACGGGATCCGGCTCGGCGGTGGCGGCTGCCAGTCTTAGAGCTGCGTGCGCGGCGAGCGCGATGGCGGGCGCGGTATTGCGGCCGAAGGGCTCAAGCAGGATGGCCGCCGGCTTGATTTCGAGCTGCCGCAACTGCTCGGCCACGAGAAAGCGATGCGCATCGTTGCACACGAGAAGCGGCGGCGCGGCATCGAGGCCCGCAAGACGCACGGCGGTCTCCTGCAGCATGGTCTGCTTGGCCGCCAGCGCGAGCAGCTGCTTCGGATGAAGTTCCCGCGACAAAGGCCACAGCCTCGTGCCTGCGCCTCCAGAGAGAATGACCGGAACCAGCATGCGATTAGTGCTCTCGCCTCTCAAGGCGGCGGCGGCAGTGCCTTGCCGCGGCCGATGGCGTAGTAGGTAAATCCGAAGCGCGTCACCATGCCGGGGTCGTAGAGGTTGCGGCCGTCAAAGATGACCGGTGCGGTCAAAAGCTCCTTCAGGCGCTCAAAATCCGGGCTACGAAACTCCTGCCATTCCGTCACGATGGCCAGGGCATCCGCGCCCGTGGCGGCTTCATAAGCATCCTTGCAGATCACGAGGTCGGGGCGCTTGCCGTAGAGGCGCGCCGCCTCGCCCCCGGCGACCGGATCGTAGACGCGCACGGAGGCTCCGGCTTTCCACAGCATCTCCATAATGGTGCGCGCTGGAGCCTCGCGCATGTCGTCGGTGTTGGGCTTGAATGCAAGCCCCCACAGCGCCACGGTGCGGCCCTTCAAGTCCGCGCCGAAGTGCTGCTGCATCTTGCGCACCAACACCTCTTTCTGCCGGCGATTGACCGACTCGACCGCGCTTAGGATCTCGGCTTCGTGGCCCACGGCACGCGCGGCGCGGATGAGCGCCTGGACGTCCTTCGGAAAACACGAACCGCCGTAGCCTGCGCCTGGGTAAATGAACCCGTAGCCGATACGCGGATCCGAGCCGATGCCGTTGCGCACCTTCTCAACGTCCGCACCGCACAATTCGGCGATGTTCGCCAGTTCGTTCATGAAGCTGATCTTGGTGGCGAGCATGGCATTGGCGGCGTACTTGGTGAGCTCCGAGGAGCGCACGTCCATCACGATGAAGCGGTCGTGATTGCGAGTGAAGGGCTCGTACAGCGCGCGCATCAGCTCCTGCGTGCGCGGATTTTCGGTGCCGATGACGACGCGATCCGGTTTCATGAAATCCTGGATGGCTACGCCCTCTTTCAGAAACTCCGGATTGGAGACGACATCGAACTCGGCGCGCACCCCGCGCTCGGCGACCCGGGCGTCGATTTCAGCACGAACCTTGTCGGCCGTGCCCACGGGCACCGTCGATTTCGTGACGACGACCGCGTAGCTGCTGATATGAGTGCCGATGGAGCGCGCGGCAGCGAGCACGTAGCGAAGATCGGCCGAACCGTCCTCATCCGGCGGCGTGCCGACCGCGATGATCTGGAAGAGGCCGTGGGCGATGCCCCTCACGGCGTCAGTCGTAAACTCGATGCGTCCGGCTTCGCTATTGCGCTTGATCAGCGCCTCGAGGCCCGGCTCATGAATCGGCACGTCCCCGTGGTTCAGGCGGTCGATTTTCTGGGCATCCACATCCACGCAGATGACGTGATTGCCGGCCTCGGCAAGGCAGGCTCCCGTGACCAGACCGACGTAGCCGGAGCCAAAAATCGTGACGCGCATGCTTTTGAAGGCCCTGAAGTAAAGGCGGAAGCGGCCGCAGAGCCTAGAGTAAGGCTATGCAGGGCTCAAGTGAGAGGGGCGCCGAACGTGAGCTACTTCAGCTTCCACGTTCCGCAGGGCCCTTGCCGCCCTCGAATAACCGCCGTTTTGCAATGAAATCAGTGACCTTGCCCGCGTCCTCGGGCTCGCGGTCATCGGGTCCGATCGCAAATGTCTTCTGCGCCCAGACGAAGTCGCGGATATCGTGGGTCTGGCGGTACTCGGCGACGGCCTCGCAGAGAAGGCCGACCGAGCGGCGGCAGTCGAAGCTTGCAAGCGCAATCAGGAGCTCGTTCAGGAGCTGCTGCATGCGCTCCCAGGGCAGCGAATGCTCCATGGCGCGCATGATCATCGGATGGTCGGTACCGGTGATATTGCTGCCGATCAGGAGCTCCTCGAAGAGCTTCTCCGCGGTGCGCAGGCCCGTGTAGGTGATCTCGATATCTCCGTCGGGATTTGCCGCGTCGCGCACGGTGAGGCCCATGAGATTGATCATGCGCCGCGCCAGATCGTCGATGAGGACCGGCCGGCCCATATTGAGCACGAACACGTCCCCGCCCTTCGCCATGGCGCCTGCCTGGATGACGAGCTGAGCCGCCTCGGGAATCGTCATGAAGTAGCGGATGACGTCCGGGTGGGTCACCGTCACAGGGCCGCCGTCGCGAATCTGCTTCTTGAAGAGCGGCACCACGGAGCCCGAAGAGGCGAGCACGTTGCCGAAGCGCACCATGCAAAAGCGCGTTCCCGTCGTGCGCTCCTGCAAGGCCTGCAGCACGAGCTCCGCCAAGCGCTTGGTCGCTCCCATCACGTTGACGGGGTTCACGGCCTTATCGGTCGAGACCAGCACGAAGGTCTCAACCCCGGTCTCGCGCGCGGCCTCGGCGGTGTACCAGGTGCTGATGACGTTGTTGTGGATGCCCTCGACCACGTTGTGCTCGACGATCGGCACGTGCTTGTAGGCCGCCGCGTGATAGAGCGTCTGAATACCGTAGGTCGAGAGCACTTCGCGCACCCGGTGCCGATGGTGCGCATTGCCGAGGAGCGGAATGATTTCGGTGATGACGTTCTCGTGCGCGAGATACTCCGTCAGCTCCCCTTCGATCGTATAGAGGGCAAGCTCCGACATTTCGAACAGCACCAGGCGACACGGTCCAAGCCTGACGATCTGTCTGCAAAGCTCGGCGCCGATGGAACCGCCGGCGCCGGTCACCATCACGGATTTGCCCCGAATACACGAGGCAAAGAGCCTGGGGTCCGGCGGCACCGCATCGCGGCCCAGGAGGTCGGCGACGTCGACGTCGCGCAGCTCATCGATGTGCGCAACCCCGGAGATGATGTCCGACAGATCCGGCATCGATTGCACGTGCACGCCCAGCGGCTCAAGCATTCTTAAGATTTCTTGTTTGCGGCGCTGCGAGGCGGTGGGAATGGCGAGCAACACCCGCTCAATGTCGTAGTTGCGGATGAGGTCGGCGAGTGCTTCACGACCGAACACCTTGATGCCGTTGATGCGGCTGCCGTGCAGAGATCTCTTGTCGTCGATGAAGGCCACGGGCGAGAAATCCGGCCCACCGAGCAGTGCCGTGGAGAGCCGCGCGCCGGATTCCCCAGCGCCGTAGATGGCCACACGCTTGGTTGCGCCGCCATTTCTCTTGTAATAGACCATGTAGCGGATGATGAAGCGGCTGCTGGCGAGGTAGACGAGCGCCAGCGCCGCATAGATCGCGAGCACCGACAGCGGCACGTGCTCGGAGCGCGCCACGCGGTCATACGCCTCGAGCGCCACCACCGAGACCGCCACACCCGCCACCACGGTGGCCATGGCGTGCAGGCCCATGAACCGGATAATCGCCCGATAGAGCCCGAGGGCCGCGAAAATGACGAGTGCCGAGATGGTCGCGACGAGAAACAGGTCCCCGTAGCGGCCCATATCGAAGGACAGACGATCGAATTTGAGAATCAGTGCCGCCCAGAGGGCAAGCGGCAGCATGACGGCGTCTGCCCCCGCCATGATGAGCCGTTTGGCTCCGCGTGGGAGTGCGAGAATGGCGTTAGTGACGGTCGCGAGCCCCAGATCCGCGGGCTCGTTCATGTAGGAATTCCCTTTTTCCATACCCCCTGCGGTCTCCGGTTGACTCGCCCGCATGCTAATGACTTAGCCTCAAATCCTAAATCGCGAGCTTAAGCATTGTTGCGGGGCGAAATTGTACAAGATTCAATGCGCTTCTACGACAACCTGCGTCAACGTTTAAGGACGCCGATCGTTCCAAGTGCGCCGGGGAGCAAGCTTGTCTTCCTCCAAACGGACCAGGTGCAAAGCGGTTGACGGGGCGGAACCTGTGCGGCCCGTCACTCTTTATAAGTGCCCTTGGGTTGCCGCACGCTCGTGCGCACGACGACGGGTGGCTCGCGACGACTGCCGTCGCGAGCCGTGGCGCGGGATCATCGGGGTGAGTACGCGGATTGTCGAGAGGCGCGCTGGCCAAGCTCTGGCCAGCTCTCACCCGGGTCTTCGCCGAATGAGCCCGGCGGAGTGCTGCACGGCAGTAGGGGACCCGACCCGCCGGAATAATCGCTTCACGCAGGTGAGAAAGTTGACAACGGCGGCGGCGAGCAGGCTCTATGCTTCCTCACCCCGGAGGAAGTATTTTGGAATTCACTATTCTGAGCCATGCGGGTCTGTGCGTGGACCACAAGGGTGTCCGCATCGTTTCAGACCCCTGGCTGATCGGCTCCTGCTACTGGCGCAGTTGGTGGAATTTCCCGGAACCACCCCCCGAGTTGGTGAGCGATCTTGAGCCCGATTACATCTACCTGACCCATCTGCATTGGGACCACTTCCACGGTGCGTCCCTCAAGAAGCTCTTCGCCCCGACGACGCCGATCCTCGTGCCCAAGGTGCATACCACGCGCATGCTCGATGATCTGCGCTGGCTTGGCTTCCGCAACATCACGGAGCTGCCGCACGGCGCCTCCATCACGCTCGGCGAAGATCTCACTCTATCCTCCTACCAGTTCAATTTCCTGGGCGTGGATAGCGCCATGCTGCTGTCGGGCGGCGGGCGCACGATCCTCAATTCCAACGACTGCAAACTCTTCGGCTGGCCCCTGCGGCAGATCACCCACGCGTTCCCGAAGATCGACTTTGTACTTCGCAGCCACTCAAGCGCCCGAGCGATCCCGTATTGCATTGAGGGCTATAAGGAGAAGTTTCCGGACATGCGCACGCAGCAGAACTACATCGAGGAGTTCAGCCGCTTTGCGCTGCACATCGGGGCTCGCTACGCCATTCCGTTCGCGAGCAATCACTGTTTCCTGCACCGGGAAACCGCCGCCTTTAACGACACCGCCGTGGTGCCCGACGACGTGCGGGCCTATTACAACCGCCTAGCGGCCCGTGCGCACATCGAGAGCGAATGTGTCGTCATGGCGCCAGGGAGCCGTTGGAGCGAAACTGAGGGATTCCGTCTGGTGCCGTTCGACTATTCGAAGCGCCAGGAGCGCATCCAGGCGATGCTCGCAACGCACCGCGATGCGCTCAATTCACAATACGAAAAGGAGGATGGCACGCTTGCGGATTTCGCCGCCTTTCGTACCTATTTTTTGGGACTGATCCACGCCATTCCATGGGTTATCAGAAAATGGCTGAAGCTGCGCATCGTCTTTCGCATCCGGGATGCCCGCGGTGAACACAATTGGCTTGTGGACTTGGGAAGTGCAAGAGTCGAGGAGACGAGTGCCGTCAGCAACTGTGCGGTGATTGAGGTCGCAGCCCTTGTTCTTAACGACTGCACCCACGTGCGCATGTTTTCCGTGTGGACGGCCTCCAAGAGGCTGCGCATCCATCTGCCGACACGCGAGCATTTGAAGACACTCGCCCTGCTCTTTTTGTTATTGGATCTTTACGAACTCGAGGTGCTGCCCTTGCGGAAGAACCTCTCGTGGCGCGCCATCACGGTCAGACTGCGCCGCTGGCGCGAGATCGTTGAAATGGGGCGCATGTTCATCAAGCACGTGGTGCTGCGTCGGCCCATTGACATTGCCGGCCTGTATTCGCTGCCGGTGGCGCAAAGTCACTAAGAGACAATCGCGCGATTCATCACCGGCACGGGAGTAACCCCTCGCAGCACAGGCCGTCAAGAAATCTCGAAGCCACCCAGGATCAGCTGGATCGAAGGGATTACCACCCTTTAGCGGCCCTCGGGATCGCCTCCGGTAGGTTGACCCGCGCCCGCGAGAAGCACAACGAGCACCAGCGGCACGAGCGCGGCGAGCACCGTCCACGCGGCGCACCCGGGATGCCCGGCGGCGAACCATGCGCAGGGCAGGAGCCAAAAGAGATTCACGCCTAAGACAGCAAGCGTCACGGAGCGATGACTCCCCCAGCGCCGAGCCAGCCACTGATAGGCATGACTGCGATGCGCCTGGTAGACGCGCTCGCCGCGCGCGAGTCTGCGCATCAGCGTCACAAATGCATCGCAGAAGAATATGCCGCCCAAGATCACCCACACGGCGAGCGCCGCCGGATTCCCCCGCGACGCGCCCAAGGCCAGTACGACCAGGACGTAGCCCAGGTAGCCACTGCCGACGTCACCCATGAATATCTTTGCCGGCGGCCAGTTCCAAACCAGGAATCCGCAGCAGACCGCGCCGAAGGCCATGGCCATCGCCGGCACCGCAACCTGCTGCATCACCAGCGCCAGTACGGCCGCGCCCCACGCGATGAAAACCGCCTCGGAGGCGGCAATGCCATCGATGCCATCCATGAAGTTGAACAGATTCACGGTCCAGGCGATGCCGAGCGCGCCCACGACATAGCCCGGCCAACCGAGCGACACGATGTGATCGCCGAAGCGCATCGGCGGCAGGCCTCCCAGCCACAGAAGCGCCCACAGCGCGGCAGCCAGATGCGCGGCGAGCCGGATGCGCGCCGACAAAGGGCGGCGATCGTCGAGATAGCCGACGAACGCCACAACAATGCCGCCGCCGGTCAGGGCCACAAACAGCTGCAGGTCGAGCGCGCCTCGCCACAGGAGAAAGATAGAGGCCGCGACGGCGGCCAACGCAATCGCAATCCCGCCGCCACGCGGCGTCGGCACACGATGCGAGCTGCGATCGTTCGGAATGTCGAGCACGCCGTGCGCGAGAGCGTCCCTGCGCACCAGCGCCGTCAGCGCGAGCGCCAGAACGAACGCCGCCAGCGACGTGAGCGCCGCGTCAAGGATCACGGGGTCGCGCCTTGGAGATACCAGGCGACCGTGCGTGCAAGCGCCTCATCGACCGATACGCACGGAGACCATCCCAGCTGAGTTCGGGTCTGCGTGATATCAACGGCCAAGGATCCGCACAATCGGGCAAGCTCACCGCGGCGTCCCACAAGAGCGGCCGACAACTGCAGGAAGGCCACGGGAACCGGCGGCAATCGCACGCGCCGACCCATGGCGGTACCGATGCGCCGGATGAGATCGGGAGTCGAAAGATCCTCCCCGTCAGATACCAGCCACGTGCGGCCGGGCGCGTCCGGGTGTTTGAGCACAAGCAGCAGGAAGTCGCACAGGTTCCAGACGTTGACGAGACTACGTGCGTTCCTCACGGCCCCGAGCGGCAACGGCCAGCCGTGGTCGACCCAGCGCAGCAGGCGCAGAAAATTTGCCCGCACCCCGGGTCCGTACACGAGCGGCGGTCGCACGATCACCGCCTCCATGCCGGTATGCTCCGCAGTCGCGGCGACATGCTGCTCTGCACGCCGTTTGGACAATCCGTAGTCATCCTGCGGATGGGGTTCATCCGCGCTCGTGTACGCACGAGCTGGGGTCTCCTCGCCGTTGACCTTGATGCTGCTCAGGTAGATGAAGCGGCTCACTTGCATCCGCGTAGCTACGTTCGCAAGGCGCTCGGTGCCGCGGTCATTCGTCTCGAAGTACAGGTCTGCCGAACCCTGCGCGGGATGCAGCACATGTGAGCGCGCGGCCGCATGGATCACCAGATCCACGCCGCGAAGCGCCTGCGTCCAGTCGGTCGTCGAATTGATGTCGCCGACGATGACTTTCTCCGCGATGGCGGTGGGGACCGCCCGGTCGGTGCGCAGCGCGCCCCGTACGAGGTAATCCGCACGCGCCAGGGTCTCGCACAGGGCGCCACCGACGAAGCCCGTTGCACCGGTGACCAACACGCGCGTCATGAAATACCGAGGGCGAGCGCGGCGAGACCCAGGTATTCGTGCAGCGCAATCTCGGTATCGCGCATGCCCGCAGAAGTCGGCAGCCAGCGATGCAGGCCCCTGCCCGGGGAGCCGCCCACCCGCTGAGCGGTCGCCGCCGGGATCGGGTGCTGCCCGGCACGCTGCATGAGTTGCACGGCGCGCGGCATGTGGGCAGCGGACGTCACGAGCACGAACGGCGCCCCGTTGAGTAACGCTGCAACTGCGCGCGCCTCGGCGGCGGTGTCGAGTGGCGATTGCAGGATCACGAGCGATGCATCGGGAACCCCAAACGCGCGGGCGAGCGCAGCATAGCCGAGCGCGCCGGCCGCGAATCCAGGCGGTGCACCGCCTGACACCACGAGACGCACGCCGGGCAAGAGACGCGCCAGCCGCAGGCCTTCAACGACTCGTGCCAGGCCGTCCGCATCAAGCGCTCCGGTCACCGGGATCGAGTCGCGCGGCGTATAGCTGCTGCCGAGCACGACGATGGCGCCGATATTCTGCAATTGGGCATCCGCGCCGAGCGGCGGGTACTGGCTTTCGAGCGGGCCGAGCAGCGCCTCGCCGACGGCGATAAGACTGCCCAGGTAGAGGATCACCGCGGCGCTGCACAGGAACCACGTTGCGCCGCGCCGTCTACCGCATGCTCGACATAAAGCCGCAGCCGCACCTAGGAGGAGTGCGAGCATCAGCGGAGTCGCAAACGATCCCAAAAAATGCTTCAGCATGAACATCAACGATAGGACTGCGCCAGCTTGAGCACGTCATCTGCCATCGCGCGCGCAATGTTCACGCGCGCGTATTTGGCGACAAACTCCGGACGCGGACGATCCATCAGCTGCAATGAATCAAAGGCGATGAGAGCGGCGGCGACATTGCACGGAGCGAAGACCGCTGCGTTGCCGATTTCCTCATGAATGAAGCGCGCCGCGTAGCCTGCAACCCCGGCCAGTATCGGTTTTCCGAGCGCAGCGTACTCAAAGAGCTTCGACGGCAGTACCTTCTCGAACGCGGCGTGACTGCCTAAGTGCAGGAACAACACATCGGCAGCGCGATAGGCGTCGATGAGCGCAGCCCGCGACACCGGCACGCGCAGCTCGACATTATCGACTCCTTGGGCGGCAAGCGCGCTCTCAAGCATCGCCCGGCGTCCCCCATCACCCACGACGACAAACCGAGCGCGCTTGCGCAGCGCGAGCGCAAGGGGAGGCAATATCTCATGAAGCCCCTGCCCTTCACCGATATTCCCCGCATACAGGACGAGCGTGCGCATATCGCCCGCCACACGTGCACCTGCAGGCGGCGCGGCCGTCAGAAACTCCGCATCGACGCCGTTCGTGAACCAGGCGAGCGAACTTGCGCCATAGTGCTTGCGGAAATAGCCCTCGAATCCCCGGGATACGAGATTGATGCGCGCCGCGCGCCGCATGGTCCAGGACTCCACTCGCGTCAGGAGCACCCGCACCGGCCAGGCGGCCGGTGCCGGCAGGATTTCGTTGATCGTTTCGACGAATAGATCGCGTATGTCCAGATACAGCGGCGCGTTCTTGCGACGGGCGATCCAGGCGCCCAGCGCCGCCGTCATCAGCCGTGAAGACGTTGCGAACACCAGATCGTAGTCGCGATCGGCCACGTGCTTGAGCGCTTGATGTGCAAAACGCAAAAACGCCCGCGACTGCCCCAGCATGTCGCTGCGGTGTGGCGGCAGGCGGATGCGGCGCACTTCAAGGCCGTTCGCGGCATCAACCTCGGATGCCACGCGACTGAAGCTCTTGTAACGGTTCGGAAAAGTAGTCACGACGTCCACCTGGCTGCCAGGGGGCAAGCGCGCGCACAGTGCGGCAACGAGCGCCGTGGCGCGGAATGAACCGGCGGACAGGTCCGGTTCGTAGTAGAAGCTCAGGATCAGGATTCTCACGGCAGGGCCCAAAATACGCCCGTCACCAGCAGCGCGCTCGCAAAGGACGCGACGATGCAGGAGTTTGGTACGGTGACGCCAAAGCGCGGGTGCCACGTGCCGGAACGCAATTCTATTGCGCTTGCGCCCGCAAAGACCACGCGCCAGGTTTGGCCGTCGCACGCCAGGAAAACTTCAGTCGCGCTGTGAAGGCGCGCATCGACATCAGGATGGATGTGGAAGTAGGCTGCCGCAG
>Ga0182018_10003567_pt1 | contig 13875 bp, 13 predicted proteins | sample 812P2MmetaG_FD_120490 | JGI IMG/M metagenome (GOLD analysis project Ga0182018, IMG submission 120490) | Permafrost microbial communities from Stordalen Mire, Sweden - 812P2M metaG | ecosystem: Environmental > Terrestrial > Soil > Wetlands > Permafrost | place: Sweden: Stordalen | collected...
GCTTTCGACGACGCTCCCTTGCAGGAGAGCTTTTACGTGGTATGCCTTAATCGGAAGCATCGGCCAATTTGCCGAAACCGCGTGACGTTAGGAACGGCTACTTCAACACTGGCGCATCCTCGTGAGGTATTCCGTATCGCAATATTGGCGTCAGCCGCTGCCATCGTGTGTGTTCACAATCATCCTAGTGGCGACCCTTCGCCAAGTTCTGCCGACTTGGAGGTGACACGACAATTAAACGAAGCGTCCAAGATTATAGGCATCGAGTTATTAGACCACATCGTCATCGGCCATCAGGACGATGACCCCTCGGGGAAGGGCTTCTATAGCTTCCGTGACGCGGGACTTATCTAAATCTCTTAATCGACTTATTACCGCTTTTTACCGAACCAAAATATTCACCCCATCAATGATTGATTGTGGCGTTTGATTCAAACCGATGCGAAATGAGATCGATGTTTCTTTTCTGATTGATCAGGCGTGATAAATTTTTCTGCCTGTGCGATTAACTCGTCACCTGAAAACTCATACATAGGTCCACGAGCCCCTTCAAATTGGCAATTAACAGCAGCAAGGGCTTGGCCAAAACGAAGCCCTGTGGCGATTTTGGTCTCATTTAGGCGAAGGAACTCATCACGACCAGTAGTGCCAATCTGGTAGATTAAGCCCGCACTGCACCAATCACCGCAACCAGTCGCATCTTTGAAATTATTTACCGAAAAAGCTTCTAAATCTTTCCATGGGCCAGGCTTATTAGAGTTCTGTTTTAGACGATAGCGTAAACCATGTGAGCCAAGGGTTTGAATCTCCAGCCTGGGCGATGGGCTTTCAGGATTTTTAGGGGGTTCTGCAATGCGGTCAGCAGAATATTTGACGATATCGGAAACCGCCATGCAGGCGGTAAACATTCGTTCGTCTTTGCAGGAAGAAGGCTCAAAAAAGACCACGGCACCACGCTTACGCATTTCCGTGGCCAGTAAGAGAGAGCTCGGTACGGCTCGGTCAAAGTAGAAAACATGCGCACTTGGAAGGGTGTGCGAAAAATGTTCGGCAAGAGCCTTTGGAAGAGGGCGGTAAGCTGGCAGACGGCCTCCGGACTGTGGATGTCGCCATTCGAAACGCGAGCGATATTGACCATCTTCATTTTCTGTTACACGGACAACGATCACCGGAGTAGCGCCTGTGCCCGCCCGTCGAATGAACTTAGTCTCTACGCCACAATCTTTAAGGTCATCCAAAAGGTGGCGCGCATTGTGGTCAGTGCCAAGGCGGGCAACAGGAAACGATTTCCACCCAAGATAGGCAAGAATCGTCATTACATTGCCACATGAGCCACCGGCGTAACGCTTATTAGCGCGAACTCGTTCTTTACCAAGTAGTAGCCAATCGAGAGCAAGAAACCCCGTCCCCACGGAGATGGGCGCGGGACTAGCGCCGGGCTTTCTCCCGGCAGGACGTGTCAGCACGGGCATAAAATTGTGAATGGCTATAAATTTTTCTCTCTGGGAATTGAGGCATAGTCGAGATTAAAATAGGCCGATGGCTGTCTCTGCGGGCGAAGGGTCATTTTGGCTGAGAATTAAGAGATTCCGGACCAGGGCTTTGACCCCAAGGGGCGTCCCATTCTCCGGTGAGCCAAAGGCCAAAAAGCTCTCCAGTGGTGGCCGCTGCCTCCGTCTGAAACTTATAACCATGACAATCGAGATTCGCAACACCGATCTCCACCCCAAGCTTCTTGAAATCATAGGCCACAAGCAGCGTGGCAATTGAGAGTAATTTCGATGATAGTGCGGAAACGACAAACTTTGCCCCACCTAGGGGGGCGAAAGATTCACGGTAGGCGCAGATCGCATGGGTAATTTGTCGGTAGGCCTCAAATGGATTTTGTTCGGCGCAATAAATGAGGTTACGCGGCTCGATACGCCAACTGTCAAAAAGAAGGTCGTGGTATTCCACGACAAGATTGTCGCCGCGCCGTGGGTTGCGAGCTGGAGAGGGAAGCACAGGACAAATTTCATCGGGCGCGACATGCACATGAATTCGCTCCAGTTGTATGCGCTGGCCTTCGCCTAACAATGGAATCCAAATTCGAGGCTGGCTTGCCGTAGCCTCGCGGTCCATCGCTCCACGGAATGGGGAGATATAGTCAGCACGTTCCTCCACCCCATCATCTTGGATACGTGCATCGAGGTCAGAATCCTCCCATACAAGCAGGTGAAAATTAACGCGTGGTTGCTCTCCACAGGAGGGACTTTCGTCAAGTAGATGGAGGATTTTTGCGGTGAGCGGTAGATAAACGCCACGAGGCGCGGAACTGATATCAAGAACAATATCGGTATAGTCACCAAGGTCGCTTCGTTTTTTGAAAATATTTAGGGCGTTTTGGGAGGCGATTCTGCGGCCATCGTCCGAACGCATGGCAATAGGGTAGCAACGGATGGCGCCTCGTCCATTCATCAGGCCCTCAAGCTTTCGCATATTCTCCTCTACAAGCTGAGAGTAATTTCTAGATGGCGAGGTAGGGCCTTCGTTAAATTCCACAAGGGCGACATCACAAGTGCCCTTTTTTTGCAATGATAGGAGCATATCCAGCCCACGACACATGCGCGGATCAAAGCCTTTGGCCAAAATAACTAGCAACCGACGTTCACGGTTGTTGAGATGTTGTTCCCAAAAAGCACGCAGGTTATCTCCGCGTTCAAGCAGATAATTATGCCATCGTTGCGGTTGGTTATTTTGTGCGGTCATATCAGTTCGTCCTCCGCTTGTCGTTTAGAGTCGAATCCCTTTTCCATCCAGCGCACCAACTCATCGAGACGTTGCTCTTTAAAAAGACCATAACCAAGTGGCAAATGATAACGAACACAAAGCAGCCGATTCAAGTTCAAGACCAGCCATAGTTGGCCTTTGCACTTATAGTTCGGTTGGGCGTCCAAAAGATTATGCGCTAGGGCAGATGCGAGGACCTCTGCCAACAAGCGATGCTCGGGGTGGAGGGGCAACCAGCTTGGGTCACGCAATCGGTCGCGATCAGCCATGGAGATTGCTATCGCATTCACACCAGGATCGTTTGGAGCCGTTGGACGCTCTGTATACCACTTGGAAAATGCACCAATTGACTCTAACAACATTTTCACTCTTGAACCCTCTGCCGCTCGACGAGGAATTTCCTCCCACATAGCGCGAGATGCCTTTACTAGAATTGCTTCCTGGCGAATAGCAGTAAGCATCGGAGGTTCAAGCGGATTAATAACAACAGTGGAAATAACCTCCTCGAATTGCTGGCCACCAAGCGCAAGAAACTGTTGGATGTTGAAAGAGGAAAGCTTGGCTAATGTTGAAGCGCCAAAATAATACGGGAAACCGAATTCATTGGCAATAAACAGCTCGGCAGCAGCCTTAATTGAGGCATCACTTTTTTCTGCGAGAGTTTCCGTTTCGAGTGCGAAGCCTAGCGTGGCTTGCTTGCGTCGAAGTTCACGCTCTATTAGCACCTCTAAGGTCCGCCACGCGATTGCGCGCTCACGAGCTGTCCCTTGCAAGGAGTCTCTTTCAGCTACCCATTTATCGAACAAACTTGTGCCCAAGGCTTTGGCACGCACACGCGTCGAAATGGTGCTAATCGCCAACTTAAACTTCTCCTCCCATTCAGTCCCGTCGAGAGAATCTTCCAAGCAAGCCTGAAAATGCGAAATTTCAACAGACCTCGAATCGCGGGCGCGACGATCAGCAATATTAATCACGACATTTTCGAAACGCCTGGCATAGCCGCGCCAGTAATTCTCCAGAAAAACTCGCTCGTAGTCGCGGCCCTCAATACTGCCAAGGTCAAGAAGCTCATCCCGATTAAGGGCCTCTAATCGCTCTGCGATCCACACTGGAGTTGTGCTCCTTTTATCGAGCACAAAACGGATTAACCGATCCCGCTGAAGCGAAGTAAGCTTTTGTACATCATCAAACATGATGATTACGTGTTCAGCCACGGGTTGGCCATCTAGGAGAAATGATCCCGGCTTCAGTAGGTCAAGAGCGAGAAGACCGTCGCTTCCATTCGCGTTTGTTTCCTCGGGATTGAAACTGTCCAAGGCAGCACAAATTTCCTCTTCACGCTGTTTGGCCCATGCTTGTAACACGTCACCAGTGCATGGCAAAGTCAATCCAGGTAATTCTGTAGATGTTGGTAGGCGCTTAAACTCCAAGCGGCGTAATTGGTCATCGGACTTTAGTCGCTTCAAGGCACAGACTTGCCGGAGCGCAGCAAGAAGAAGGCGGGCATCAAGTAATGCAAACAGCAGTCGCGTTTGTTTAGCATGATCAAGGCCAACATCGGCAAGACTTACATAGCCACGGTCACAAGAGAGTAAGACAGCCAAAAGGCGTGGCCCGTTTTCATCGACCGCACCCAGGCCCTGCATCTTTTCATAGAGTTCGCGATAATCGTCTACATCTCGATGCTTATGCAGTTCGAGTAAGGGACCGGGAGTAAATAGGCGGAGGAGCGAAGTCTTGCCCCCCCCGGCGGCACTGAGAAAAATACGCGTTGCAAACGGTTGATCGCTCTTGAGTAATTCAAGCGCACCCGGCCCGAACAAACGCACAAAAGTAGCGTCAGCTTCGATGTGCTCCGAGGCGCGAAGAAGAAATGGATTGCGCAGTTCCTTCATAATTCCTTATGGCGACTAACGCGTGGGAAAAGCGCTCGCAATTTTGGCGGACGCGCCCATAGCGGGTAGATCGAATTATTTGGCGTGTTATGGCTGAGCACGACAGGCAGGCCACAACCAGCATAACCAAATTTCACCCCTTGTCCGCCTTGGCTGGTATGTTCATCTTCAAGCGCCTGCTTGTCATAGTAATGCTCTAGTATTGGCTCTAGCGGATCACCCGGCTGAATTCGAATAGCACTCGTCAATAGATGGACAACTACAATTTCGAACTGAATATTGCTGGGGGCCCAAAATCTTGTGAGGATTTCGGTGAGATAGCTTACAGCCTGCTCGGTAGCAATATAGAGGAGCAGAATGATCCGCGTATTAAGCGGATCAACCAATTTTGCCACGGCACTTTCCACGTTCAATATATCACGGGAAAATTCGTGAATCTTGCCCTTTATACCTCCATCAGCGTTGGAGCGAAGATAGCTGGTGCCACTCGCTGAAAAGTCGTCAAGTAGAACGACTGTGCTAAACTGAGCAGTAGCCGCATTGGGCAATTGAACATCAATTTTGATCAGATCTTCGCGCAGTTTCTTTAACAGCTTGCCAACTCGGTCTTCTGTAATCTCGTAGCTTTGAAGAATCTGTTCATGGCTGATGGCCTCCTCATTGCATCTGCGGAAAAAATCAGTTCTTGCACCATCGCTGAGACCCAAAAACAAGCATGAACGTTGAAAAACACTGAAAGCGGTACTGGCCGCTACTTGTCCAAGATAATATGGATTCAACCCAATCCCCTCCGCCGCGCGGCGCAGTATACGCAGTCGAATAAAGTCTGGGTAGGCGATACTCACTAAGTGCTGAATTTCAGCATTAGAAAAGAAAATGAGGCGCTTTCGAACAAACTGATAGGCCTCCTTTTTATGGGCAGGATCGGTAAGGTCAGATAGCCAAAGAGCCAGACTCTCTAAAAAGCGCATCCCCGGATAAAATTGTTGGTACTCATCATATTTGTATGCCGCCATAGCCTGAAGAATAGGTCGTTCCGCAGCAACATCCTCCGCGTCCCAATTCATGACGCGGGCCAACAGACGTTCTGCGAGTTGTTCTTTCATGATTTTGAAACTACATGCTTAAGGACTTTGGAAACGACAGCGTAAACCCATTTTTTTTAACTTTGATCCATGAGGCATAGCAAGCCAGTCCGGCGACATTTCTAACCCCTGGCGGAAGCAAATTCCAGCAAGAGCCTACACTTGTTGATACGGTATCCACACTAAGGGAATATGGATGAGTCAGAAAATCAAAATCGTTGCCGGGATATGCGCCTCGGTCGCCGATGGCTAATACTTCGCAGCCATTCGCAACGCCCTGATATGCTGCTCGGATGCACTTTAGTTTGGAAACAGTAGCAGGAATAACGTCAACTGAATGACTTGATTCAACGACACGAGCTTCGCCGGCTGCTACGGTTGCGACAACTTCGGTAACAACCTTCGCCATTATTGAAGGAGCGGTAGTTGAATTTGCTTTAATTCTTAGCTGACACCCAGTTTTTTTCAGTGATGAGGATCTTTCTAATAATGGATGTGCCGCAATAGCTTCAGCAATGCGGTCGAGGCAGGGATAGTGCGGAATCTGAGATTCAAAACGTTCGGCTTCTGATAGCGGTAAAATAAAAGCTCCATTGTAGTAGCAAATATGCACATAGCCATGCAGGGCCTTGTTAAATGACTGAACAAGATGTCGGTGTATGGAATCCCCGCGTCCTGTAGCAAAATAGATCGGTATTTTTTGACGAAGCAATCGATTGAAAAAACTTCCAATCTCCGGACATAGGGGCTCATCCCGTGCACCAGGCCGAATTGAAGTGCCATCAAAATCTACAACAATTGCGGAATACCGGGCATTTTCGAGTAGAGTTTTAAAACGTTCAAATGCCAAAGTTACTTCTTGAATGTCAGCCGACTGGCCTATTGATACGCGTTCGATTAACTTGCGTTGGATAGAGATTTTTTTTGGTGAAAGGGTGTGCGCCTTATTGCGTAAACCGGGATACGGCCCCAACCGGTATAGACGAGAACCATAAGCTGGAATTCCAGGACGACCTGGGTCTATCTTGCGCTTTCTGCCTATTGACTCTGTGAATTGAAATACAGACAGAAGGAGGTCGAGTGTCCCCAAAGGGCCAATATTCTCTGTGGAAAGTTTTAAGACCGGAGTCGAATTTGGTAAAATCTCAAGCAACTTATCAGACGATATTTTATATTTCGGGGTCTGAAAGGCGACTATAGCGGTTTCACGCCCCTGTTTATCAATCCAATTATGTCTCCCATGCGCAAAATGACGGTAATCCGCTAACATAACACTGCCCAGGCCAGCCTCGCTAAATTTTGATTCAAGATCAACGGCAGCAGGTCGCCCCCAGTCCGAATAAATTGCAACAAAATGTGAAGGCAACCGTTCGATTTGTGATAAAAGGTTATCCGTTTGCTTTTGATTAATTGTATGGTCTTCCGGAAGGCTATAACCAAAAGAGCGAATTGTAAGAGCCAAAAAGGCGACTAAGGAATTTGTCGCGAGGTACCCATCCTTGCCTGCTGGTAAGCGATAGGTGAAAAGCTCGGTAGTCGTATTATCGCGTGCGAGGTTGGCAATTTTGCTTGTTGGTGAACCACAGACAACAAGGATTTTTCGAACTTCACGTTCTGTGGCAAAGCGCCAAACCGCGAGCACGTCCCGGTTATTGCCGCCTGCCGTAAACAAAACGACATTGGTGTTACGGAAGTTGGTATTGGATTGAAGAAAAGAGAGGGGTGTATGACAAACAGCAATTCCGCCTCGTTCTTCAAAAAGGAGGCGAACAAACTCTGCGGCTGTAAACGAACCCCCAGTCCCGATGCATATTAGCGGAGCGTTTTGACACTGCAAAAAAAACTCTGTCAATGGACCCACCTCGGCCTGAGTGGCCCAGGCTATGGTTTCTGGAATCTTTTGGAGTTCGTTGGCAAAGGGCTTTCCCATAAATGTCTAATTTTATAACAAAGCGGCAAGGAGAGACAACGCATTTCAGTGCAGCAGGAGAATAGTCCCGTTTCAGATTAGGCGTTTGATAACTTGAACGTGCATGTTACTTAACCTAGGCAAATATCTATAACTGCCGATGATTTGCAACAGAGGTCGCTCACCTCCTTCACCCCCCCTCTGCGCCTCAATTATATCGCCGCCGTCAAGGTCCGCTTCGCTCTCCACCTTGACTGCGGCGGAAGAGGCGCGGCTATGGATGTGTGGTGGAGGAAAAGTGGGTTCGTTAATCACGGGCCGCCGCCAGTCTGCTTTTCCGCGTGCCGGTAGGGTTGAAGTATTTAGACGTGCCCTTGGCTCCGGGTTGTCGGGGCGGGCGGCCGGCGCGCATGTCGCGACGAATGCGGTGTCGAACGCAGAACCGGCGCATTTTTTTTGCGCTTATTCTGAAGCCGAGTGGCCTAAGATGAGCGCAGAGGTCGCGTGTCCGATACGACACGGCAGGGTGCCGCAACATGTAGAACAAGACATGTATCTTCCAGCGGTCAGCGAAACCAAGCATTGCGCGGCGATTGGCCTTGTCCTCATAAGCGTTGAGGAAAGCCAGCGCCCTTTCGAGATGCAGGAGCAATCGGCGACGACCTGTCGGTAAAACCAGTTCAAGAAATTCGAGTCCGGCCCATCGCAGCCGAGGCGACGCTTTTCCGTCTTTTCGCCAGCTATGGGCAAGCAGAAAGACGCCGAGGTCAATTGTGCCCGCTTGGAATTGCCGGATTAGGCGCGTGACTTCATCCCATTTGAGGCCACCGTAGATTCCAGCAGGCATTTGCTCGCGCAAGTGCCGACGTTCTTTTAGCCACGACGCAGCGTCACTTGTCAGTTCGATAAATTCGCCAATAGGCGGCGCGGCAGGATTGCCCACTACTTGGGCGAAAATTTCCCTTACCTTGGCATCCCGGCCAAAGTCTTCCCAAAGCCAGTGCCGCAATTGAGACGATTCCCGACAAAGCTGAACCAGCATCGCCAGCGTGGCGGATTCGTCATTGTTCTCCGCCAATCGGCGCAAGAGCGATTCGTCGCTTTCCGAACGATTCACGATGGTTTTCACCCATCGCAAATTTACCACTAGCGAGTTCCTTTTACTTGGACGATTCCGGCTTTTTTCGGGACGTTTGCCGCAGGCTCGAAAAGACGACGAAGCTGTTCATAGAGACGCCGCAGGTCGCGGCGGCAGGACTCCAACTGTTCCGTCGTGGCAAAGCTGGCATCCAGGCAGGGCCGCACTTCTTCCAAAAGCTTCTCCGCCAAGCGAATGCGGGCAGGCAGCGGATATACCTTTACTGACTCCAGCCGGGATTTTGGCTCCGTTGCGATTCCCAGTTGGAAATAAATCTGCCGGAGGCTCATTCCTTGCAGAGTGGCAACATCGTCCACGGTTTGCGCCAGCCGCATGTATTTCTGCGCGGTGCGGTCCGAACCGTGGAAACGTTGTTCCAGCCAGAGCAACCATGCGCCAGGCCCCATCGTGCGGCGCACACGCTGTTTTTCCTCTATTAGCAGACGCCCTGCTTTCCATGCCGCCGCCAGCGCCCCAAGCAGCGATTGCTTGGATTCAGCAGAGAGCCGCACGACTTCATCGTGAAGCCGGTTGATTTCACTCTCCGCGCTGGCAGTGGGGGTTGGGGTGTTCATGGCTTGAAGCCGATAGTCCGGCGAAAGCTCCGCACCAGATTGTAAACGTGTTGCTTGGTTCGCCCCGACGATTGGCCGATTTGTTCGAGGGTCGCCCCGTCAATCAAATCGGGCCGCACGCAAAAGAGCACGACGGTTAGCCGAAGACCGCGATCTTCGAGGCTCAGGGCGTTGGAAGCCCAAAGCAGGAGTTGCGACATCGCCTCGACGGCGACCTCGCGGCCCTGTTGCTCAGGGCTTTTCGGTTCAGTGAAGAATGAATCATCGTTGGTATTTTTCATGGGTGGAATTTGGTTACGTCGCCATTTTAGCTCCACTCACACTTTCAAAATAGGCCCATGACTCCGCAGGCGGGCGAATGGGCTAATTAGAAAAACGAACCGGCGGTTCGTTTTTTTACATTTGCAAAACAAGACGCCGCGCTGGGCGAACCAGCGCGGCGTCATTCGTGGCAGTCCGGGGGAATTAACCCCGCGCCGGGACTTTCATCTTGGTGCGAATATGCACCCCGACCTCGGCGGCATCGTAATAGATGAAGTGACCCACCTTGTGGAATGGGATGCGCCGGAGTTTCGTCCACTCCCGCAGAGTGCGGATTGACGGTTCCTTGCCCGTTGGGAAGATGCCACAGAAGCGAAGGCCCACGACATCCGTGAGTTGGTTAGTGAGAACAGGGGATTTGAGTAGTGTTTCCATACCCCGGTTATCGTGTCAACTGCGGCTAAACCGCGATGGGGAAGGCAATCGTCTTTTCGCCGCTCTGCGGCACGATGTTGAAAAACCGCTCCGCCTCAGCCGGGTTTTTCAAGTCGAGATAGTGCTTGCGGATGATGCTCTCGGAATTGCCCGCTTGCAGGGCGGCTTCGCCCATCGAGCGGAATTTTGCCACGAACATCGAAATGAACGTGTGCCGGAGAACATCATGCGAGAGGCCGAACGCATCGAAAATCTTGGCCCGCATCTTTGGCATATTCATCGGGATGATGGGAAACTTATCCAGTGGGTAAGCGCGCAGCCACACGGCCAGATTCGGCTGAATCGTGACCAGGCGTTTCATGCGCACCTTGGAAACTTCCGGCTCAATATGAATCGTGCCCGTGTCGAGTCGCACATGCTCAGGCCGGAGTTTTTTGATTTCGCCAAACTTCACATTCGGACGAATCCCGGCAAAGAGGCAGAGCGCGAAGTAAGGCACCAGCGCCCCGCCCTTGAATAATTCCACATGCGCCATCAGCTTACCCGCCTGTTCCGCTGTAATCGTGACCGCCGACCCGCGCCGATGGTTGATGCGATGATGCGGCGTTTTTTCGACCGGGTTGGTCAAAATCCAATCCTTCCGAAAGGCGAACTTGAAAAAGGTCGAAAGCACCCCGCGCCGATTGTTGTAGGTTTTCAGACAGGGTGAATTCCGTTCCAGGTAGGGAACAAGCGCAACGGCGGTAAATTTCGCCATCGTATGCGCCGGAAACCACTTCTGGAGGGTCGCTAACTCCCAATTGATTGCCCGGCATTGGAGGTCAGACACCAGCCCCCGCTCACACTCTGCCCACTTGGAGGCGACGTATTCAGTCACCGCATTAGGAAGCGGCACATCCAGCTCAGGCGCACGATAATTGGTCAGCGCGTAGTCGAGATAGCAGGCCAAGGATCGCGGCTGTCCGAGAAGGCGCTGGTAGGCTGCCTCAGCCTCGCGCAACTGCGTATCGGTAAGAAACGTGGTGGTCATGCGCAGGCCAGAGGCGGCCTGCATGGATTTCAATTCCAATGCGGCCTTTTCGGCGGCGGCCTCCTCACGGCTTTGGAAGTTCTTGCGGATGCGGATACCGTGCAGCCTTCCCTCCACCCGCCAGGAGAGGAGACCGCTCTGATTTTCAAATCGCGTCAGCGCGAATGTTGACTGTTTCATGCTAGAGTTGCCACGTCAACTGGGCAACTTAGCTTCGCGGAAAACTTAACCCTTTGTTTATCAGGGTTTAAAGTGGTGGGAGAACAGGGACTCGAACCCTGGACCTCCTGCGTGTGAAGCAGGCGCTCTAACCAGCTGAGCTACTCCCCCGTGCCGTCTCGGCGAAAATTCAGAATTAAGCCGCCCTCCTGCGTCGTCAACGCCGAAACCACCCCTCGCGGTTAACCCCGCGGGACTGTTTCGCCATCCGCAGGAACGACGCGCGACCCTAGACTCCCACCGGGTACGCGGCCTTGCGGGCGCGTTCGGCGAGCAAGCCCGCCCGGGCGGCCTTGCGGCGGCGGCGGTCGGCCAGCGCGCGCTGGCGGTGCGGATTGAGCTTCGCGCCCGGACGCTTCGACGTCGACCGGTGCTTGGCCTTTTTGAAACTTTGGATGCGTCCACTCATGCGGATAAGACAGGGTTAAAACGGATCACCATGCACACCCGCCCGCCCCTCCGCAACGCCAAAACGCGCAGCGGCGGCCGGGGGTACAGTTTGAGTTAAAGAAGAGGACGCGATCCCGCCATGGCGGGACGTCCCTCCAGCAGGAGGGCAAACTGTACCGCGACCACCGGTTGGGATTCGGCTTGACCGCCCGGCCCCCCCTGCGCTTGCATTCCTCCGCGCATGAGCCAGCCCGCCTCCACACCACTTCTCAGCCGGAGCAAGATCATCGACCTTGCCGCCAACGCCCTCGTCCTCCTGCTCACCGGCGTCTTCTGGGCCTGCCTGACCTGGGTCTGCTACGGGCACACGCCCGACGCCCCCGAGGCCTGGAAATGGGGCCTCGCCGCCTTCACCTCCGTCTGCATCAGCGGCATTTTCTGGCTGGCCGCGCAGGGTTTCCGCGTCGCGCTCACGGCCCACCTCCGCCGCGACAAGTCCGCCGTCCAGTCGTAGTCCGGCGTCACCCCGGCGGCAGCGGGCACCCCAGCGAAGCCGCCAACGCCCGCAGCAATTCAGCCTCCGCCGGTTGCACCACGCCGTCCTCGGCGACGACCTGCGCCCCGGCCTCCAGCAGTTGTTTCTTGAAGGAAAACGGCGCGCCCTCCAGCCGCCCGCACGCCACGCTGACGCGCTCCAGCGTCGCCTCCGCCCGCGGAATCAGCGCCACGCTCGTGGCTAAACTCGGCAACCCCGCCAGCCCGTGCTGGAAAGCCGCCGCCGCCCGCGCGTCATCGTCGGTGCCCGCATACGCCAGCGCCGACAACACCCCCGCCACGTCCCGCGCATAGGCCCGCGGGTCGCTCGAACCCACCACGGGAGCCTGGCGCGGCTTCAGCCGGTATTCCGCCACGCGCAGCAGCGCAAATTCATGCAGCGTCACCGCGCCGTCGAGCCACACCAGCTCGCGCATCCGCGCCAACAGCGTCGCCCGCTCGGCCGCTGACGTTCCCGCCAGCCCCGCCAGCGCCAGTTCCAGCAGCGGCAATCGGCGGCCGGCGTCCGTGGCATTCACCGCCGCCGCCAGTTGCGCCGCCGCGTCCGCCGCCGGTTCGCGGCTCACGCGCAGTTGCTGCACCTGCGCCTGCCGCGCGGCCTCGCCTTCATCGAAAGTCAACGCCAGCACCAGCGCCCGGCAACCCGCCGGGCTGGCCAGCGCCTGCTGCACGGCTGGCGGTAAATTCTCGCGCCAGTTGCGCACTCCCGCCAAGCCCGCCGCCGCCACCACGCTCGCCGCCAGCACCAAACTCTCCGCCCGCACCGGCCCCGGCCGGCCCGTCGGCGACGCACGCGCAGGCGCATCTGAATCCTCCTCCACATCGCTCATCTCGGTAAATTTCCCGTCCCAGTTCGGTTCCAGCGCGCGGATGCGCTGCTCCAGCGGCGGGTGCGTCGCGAACAGCGTGTGCAGCGCCGGCGCAAAAAACAGGTGCGCCGTTTCCTCCACGTGTGCGTGCTTCACCTGCGACCCCGCCGGCAAGCCGCCGATCTTTTTCAGCGCCCCCGCCAAGCCCTCCGGATTCCGCGTGAACTGCACTGACGACGCATCCGCCAGCGCCTCCCGCTGCCGCGATACCGCCGCTTGGATCAGCCGCCCAAACAACACCCCCAGCCAGCCGAGCACGATCAGCGCCAGCCCGAGGAAAAGCAGCACGAGCCGGGGGTCCGCCCCCTTGCTGTTCGAACTCCGCCCGCCACCGCTGCGCCCCACCACGAAAAGCAATTCCCGCCCGATCACCGTGATCACCACCAGCCCGAACACCGCCCCAATCAGCTCGACATTCAGCCGCATGTCCCCGTTCAGCACATGGCTGAATTCGTGGCCGATCACCCCCTGCAACTCGTCGCGCGAAAGATTTCGCAGCGCCCCGCGCGTCACCGTCACCGCCGCGTTTTCCGGGCGGAATCCCGCCGCAAACGCGTTGATGCCCTCCTGCTCCAGCACATAGGCCTCCGGCACCGGCACGCCCGCCGCCAGCGCCATTTCCTCCACGATGTTCAAGAAACGCCGCTCCGCGATATCCGTCGTGTCGCGCGACACCGGCGCGCCGCCCAAACTCAGCGCCACCGCCCCGCCGCCCGAGCGCAGCTCCGCGATCTTCGTCATGCAC
>Ga0182018_10003568_pt1 | contig 13874 bp, 15 predicted proteins | sample 812P2MmetaG_FD_120490 | JGI IMG/M metagenome (GOLD analysis project Ga0182018, IMG submission 120490) | Permafrost microbial communities from Stordalen Mire, Sweden - 812P2M metaG | ecosystem: Environmental > Terrestrial > Soil > Wetlands > Permafrost | place: Sweden: Stordalen | collected...
CTTTTTCAAGGTCCGAGCTTCGGATCACCGTTCCAGGTCCGCTACGTTTCCGGAGGCTTGCTGTTCCTCAAACCTCTTGGAACCTTCCCCACTATGCCCGCATTCGCTTTTTTCGTCAATCGCTTTTGTACTGTCTAGCCCACTTTTCCTCAGTATTTATCTCGCTCTCTTTCCAAGAGGTTACAGTCAAGTGACGGTGAATCCGATGTGGATAAACCGAGGCCGGACGGTCCTGTTTTTGTGCGATACTGCCATCGTGCGGAGGCTTGTCATACGGCCGGGGGCCATAGGGGATTTCATCGTTTCGCTTCCCGCCCTGGAGTGCCTGGCCTCGCGCTCGGCAGGCGATTCGCTGGAAATCTGGACCGCGACCCCCCACATCCCTCTGGTTCGCTTTGCCGATCGCGTGCGCGGCATCGCCTCCACGGGATTGGACCTGCTGGGCGTGGCCGACGCGCCCGCGCGACTGCTCGATGAACTGGGCGGCTTCGATTCCATCGTGTCCTGGTACGGCGCCAATCGCCCCGAGTTTCGCGCCCTGGTCGATTCCCTCGGACTGCCGTTCACCTTCTTTCCCGCCTTGCCTGAAGCCGCCGGCGGCCAGCATGCCGCGGATTTCTACCTGCGGCAGGTCCACCCCCTCGCGGATTGCTCCTCCGACGGCATTCCGCGCATTCCCTGCCATCCCGAAGAGGCCGGCGTTTCGGAGCCCGCCGACTTCGCCGTAATCCATCCGTTCTCCGGCAGCTCCGCGAAAAACTGGCCGCTCCAGCGCTTCCGAACCATTGCGCGCGGCCTGGAACGGCGCATGCCGGTGCGTTGGTGCACCGGCCCGGACGATCCGCCTCTTGCCGGAGCCGTCCGCATCGACGATCTCTATCGTCTGGCCTGCTGGCTTTCGCAAGCCCGGCTTTACATCGGCAACGATTCCGGCATCACCCACCTTGCCGCGGCTGCGGGAACTCCCGTGCTGGCTCTGTTCGGACCCACCGACCCGGCCGTGTGGGCTCCGCGCGGCCGGCACGTGCGCGTGGCCACATGGGAACCGGCCGCCTCCGCGATACAATAGCAGCACCGCTCATGGCAGCCCGGCTGAATCCCGCCCCATCCGGTCCGGACCTCGTCGACTTGCGCCAGTTGTCCGCGCGCGACCTGGACCCGCTCCTGGAGGAGGAAGTCGCCTGCTGGCGTGAAGAGCTCGACTGGGACTTCGGAAAATCCGCCGACCTGGTTCGCCGCTTCGTGGACCTTCACGCGCTCAACGGCAGCGCCATTATGGACAACGGCGAAGCTACGGCCTACCTGTACTACGTTCTCGAGGAGAACAAAGGACTGGTCGGCGATCTGTACGTCCGCCACGACCGGCGCGGTCTGCGGTACGAGGATCGGCTGTTGGATATCGCGCTCCACGCCATCCGGGAACAGCCGCAAATCAATCGCGTGGAATCCCAGCTCCTGATGCTCGATTTCGTACCGCGCCGCACGCTGCCGTTTGCGTCCGACGGAGCCGCATACGATCGCAATTTCATGAGCGCCAATCTGGCGACCGCCGACTTGCGGGAGGGCGCGATCGGCGTACCGATCTTCATCCAGCGCTGGAGCGACCACTATCACGACCCGGCCGCTCAGTTGATCGCCGATGCCTATGCGGGACACATCGACAGCCGTGTGAACGATCAGTATCGCAGTGTGGCCGGCGCTCGGCGATTCCTATTCAACATCGTGCAATTTCCGGGATGCGGCACGTTCTTCCGGCCCGCGTCCTTTGCCGCGTTCGAAGCGTTGACCGGACGCCTGTGCGGGGTAACCCTCGCCAGCATGGTGTCGCCCGAGTGCGGCCATATCACTCAGATCTGCGTATCGGCGGCCGTGCGCGGCAAGGGCGTAGGCCACGAATTGCTGCGCCGCTCGCTCGCCAGTTTGAAAGATGTGGGATGCCACCGCGCGTCGCTGACCGTCACCGGAGTCAACGAAGGCGCCGTAGCGCTCTACGAGAACGTGGGCTTCCGAACCATCCGGAATTTTTCGGCATACGCCTGGGAATGGCCCGGGTAGTTTGTGGCCACACTACTTCACGCCCGACATCAATCGCACCGTGGGCTTGATCATCAACACCATCAGGACGGCGGCGCCGAGACTGAACGCGGCGTTATAGCCGAAGAGGGTCGGCACGGGCATGGTGCTGTACAGCGTCGCCGCTTTTCCGGCGAGCCAGTTGCCAATTGCGGTGGACAGAAACCAGATGCCCATCATGAAACCGGCGGCGCGCGCGGGAGCCAGCTTGCTGGTGGCGCTCAGACCCACCGGGCTTAAGCACAACTCTCCGAGAGTCTGCAGAAAATATGTGCCCGTCAGCCACAACGGTCCGGCCTTGCCTCCACCGGCAACCATCCACGCGGCGGGGACCAGCAGCACGAAGCCTGCGCCGTTGCAGAGTAAGCCGAGGGAGAACTTCGCCGGACTGGACGGATCCCGTTTTCCCAATGCCAGCCACAACCAGGCAAATACCGGCGCGAAGATCACCACCAGGACGGGCTGCACGGTCTGAAACCAGCTTGAAGGGAACGAGAAGCCGAAGATGGCGCAATTCGTACTGCGGTCGGCAAACAGATTCAGCGTGGACCCGGCCTGCTCAAATGCCGCCCAAAAGGTCACCGACGCCACAAACAGCACCAACACGGCCATCGACCGTTTCCGTTCCTCCGGCGACCAGCCCTTGCCGAAAATCAGCCAGGCAAAGACCAGGATGGACACGGCCAGCAGCAGGATGCCTTCGCCGTTGAAGATGAGTTCCGGCGTGATGGTGACGACGCCGCGCGCTCCCAATGCGGCGAAGACCGCGAAAACTCCGAGCAGCACCAGACCGCCCCAGGCGGTATTGCGCTTCTGTGCGCGATCTTTTGCGGGATCGCCCGTGGTGGCCGGATGCAGGCTGGCGGCGGCGAGATACTTGCCGCCCAGCACATATTGGATCAAGCCGAGGATCATGCCGAGACCCGCCAAACCGAATCCCAGCCGCCAACTGATGCGTTGGCCCACCCAGCCGCACGCCAGCGGCGATATGAGCGCGCCCAGGTTGATGCCCATGTAGAAAAGGGAAAAGCCCGAATCGCGGCGCGGATCGCCCTGCTTATAGAGCTGGCCCACCATGGTGCTAACGTTGCCCTTCAGCATGCCGGTCCCCATCATCAGCAGGACCAAACCAAGGTAGAAGGTGGCCTCAGGGGGGGCGACCAGGCAAAACTCACCCGCGGAGATCAGAATGCCGCCGATGAGCACGGCACGGCGTTGCCCGGTGACCCGGTCCGCGATCCACCCACCGCCGAGGCACATCAAATAGACCATGGAGACGTAGAGGCCGTATACCGCGCCCGCTTTGGTATCGGGGAATCCCAGGCCGCCATGCACCACCTTATCGGTCATGAACAGAATCAGCAGCGCCCGCATTCCGTAATAGCTGAAGCGCTCCCACATTTCCGTGAAGAACAGCGTGGCGAGTCCGCGCGGGTGGCCGAAAAAGCGAGTGTCGGCGGCCGGGTCGGCGTGGTCGAGTTCCATAGGGTTAATCCAGTATAATCGAGCGACTATGATTCGTTGCCTCGTCTTGTCGTGCCTGTTGGCGCCGGCGTTGTTCGGCCAGGACGCGGAAATTCGCGCGCTGATGAACCGCTCCGCAGCCGCCTGGAATCGCGGCGATCTGGTGACCTTCGTCTCCGATTATGAAGATTCGCCCGAGACCACGTTCATCGGCCATGAAGTCACGCGGGGCGGCACGGAGGCGATCCTGGCGCGCTACCGGCGCGGGTATCCCACCCCGGAAGCCATGGGCACGTTGAGCTATTCCGAACTCGAGGTGCGGGCATTGGCTCCAGGCGTGGCATTGGCCACCGGCAAATTCTCGCTGAAGCGCACGGACGCAGGTGGCGGCGATGTCTCGGGGCGCTTCACTCTGATCCTGCGGCAGACCAAGTCCGGATGGAAGATCATCCACGATCACTCGTCGTGAAAGGGTGGGTATAACCTAGGTTATACTCGGTACATGAAAACTGCCGTATCCGTCCCGGACGATCTTTTCCGCCTAGCGGAGGCGACCGCGCGCCGATTGCGGGTTTCGAGGAGTAAGCTCTACTCGACCGCGATAGCGGAGTTCCTGGATCGTCAGCGGACCGATGCTGTGACAGAGCGCCTGAACGCAGTGTACTCTCGCCAGCCGGCAAAGATCGACCCCGTTCTGTACCGCGCACAGATCCGGTCTCTCGACAAGGACTCGTGGTAGTCGTGAAATCCGGTGTTCAACGCGGCGAAATCTGGTGGGCCGATCTTCCGGAGCCGCGCGGCTCGGAACCGGGATATCGAAGGCCGGTACTGGTCATACAGGCAAATTCCTTCAACCGCAGCATCATTCAAACGGTCATTGTCGCGGTCATTACGACGAACCTGGACTTGGCTGAAGCTCCAGGCAATGTACTGCTGCCGGCGCGTTCGTCGGGTCTTCCTCGCGACTCGGTCGTGAATGTTTCGCAGGTTTTCACTCTCGATCGCGGGCATCTAACCGAGTCCGTGGCCACGTTGCCGCCGCGTCTGCAGTCCGCAGTCGATGGGGGCCTGCGTTCAGCCTTAGGCCTGTGAGCGGACAGGCGCCAACGCTTGACAATCGCACCCGGGGCGGGCGCCGTGGCCTTGAGCTATTCCGAACTCGAGGTGCGGGCGTTGGCTTTGCGGATGTGGGCAGCGTACCGAGCCTGCGGGCCCGTTTTCCAGCGGGTCCAGCGCCTGAGAGGCGGCAGCAGCCACGATTGGTCTGCCCCACAAGCATTGACTCCGGTTTCGCCAGGGAAGATAATCAGGTCGGAATAGGATAAATATGTATCGAGTCCTGACTGTGGCGAGGGAGTACGAAAGCGGCGGCGGCCGCATCGCGGCCCTGGTGGCCAAGCGCCTGGGCTGGAAGCTTCTCGATAGCGCATTGATCGAGGAAATCGCCAATCTCGCTCATGTGGAACCGCGACTGGCGCGCGAATTCGACGAACGGGTGGATTCGTGGCTGCACCGTGTCAGCCGCTACGCTCTCTGGAACGGCGGATTTGAGGCGGTGGCGGTGATGCCCGAGACGGCCGTCTTCGATTCCGAAACCATGGCCCGCCTGTCACGCGCGGCCATCGAACATGCCTGGGAAACGGGCAATTGCGTCATCGTGGGGCGCGGCAGCCAGTGCATTCTGGAAAACCGTCCGGACGTCTTTCATGTATTCGTCTTCGCACCCATCTCCGCCGGTACCGGGGGACGAGGGCGTGCTATCGACGCGGAGCGCTCGCGCTATGTGCAAATGAATTTTGGACGGAACTGGCGGGATCCGCATCTTTACGATCTGACGATTGATTCGAAGTTGGGCGATGAGCTTGTGGTTTCGACCATTCTGTCGGGGATGGGCTTGACAATCGCCACCGCCTCCCGCTAACTGAAAGCATGCCGCTTCTCAAGGTGGCCAAGCTTTCCGAGGTGCCGGAAGAATCGGTCCTGGAGGTTATGGTCGGACAGCAACCCTACGCCATCTGCCGCACCCAGGGCGCCGTTTACGCTCTCAACGGAATCTGCCCGCACCGCGGAGGGCCGCTGGGCCAGGGACAGATTCATCAGGGACGGGTCGTGTGCCCGTACCATCTTTGGGAATTCGATTGCCGCTCGGGCGAATACGACCTGGATTCCGCGCGCCGCGTGGCTACATACGACGTCCGCATCGAAGGCGGCGAGATTTTTCTGCAGGCGCCCTGAGTGCCCGAACTTCCCGAAGTCGAAACCGTGACACGCTCGCTCGCGCCCATTGTCGGACGCCGCGTGGTCTCCGCCGAGTTCCGCAATCTGCGCATCCTGCGCGGCGGCAACCCCGACGATTTGTCGGCGCGCCTTACCGGCCGCCGCATCGCCGCCGTCAAGCGCTATGGCAAGTTCATCGTGGTCACGTTGAAGGAGGGCGGGTACCTGCTGGTCCACCTGGGAATGACCGGCCGGCTTCTGCTGGGAGGGCCCGCCGGCAAACACACGCACGCGATTTTCACGTTCGACCGCGGAGTTCTGCTGTTCGACGACAGCCGCCAGTTCGGCTGCATCCAGTTCAGCGAGGAGTTCCCGGAGCGGGTGGCCCGTCTGGGACCCGAACCGCTGGAAGTGGCGTTCGATACCTTTGCTCCCGCTCTCAAGCGGCGCAAGACGCGCATCAAGGCGCTGCTGCTCAACCAGGCCTTCCTCCGTGGCATTGGGAACATTTACGCCGACGAAGCCCTGTTTCGAGCGGGGATTCATCCCCTGGCGATGGCTTCCCGGCTGCGGGCCGGCCGTGCCCGTAAATTGTTCGACTCGATGGTGGCGGTCCTCACCGAAGCTATCGAGGCCGGCGGATCGTCTATCTCGGATTACGTGGACGCGGAGGGCCGCAAGGGATTTTTCCAGTTCAGCCACCGTGTGTACCAGCGGACCGGCGAGCCCTGCGTGACTTGTGGAAGCCCGATCGGACGCATCCTGGTGGCGCAGCGTTCCTCTCACTTCTGCCCGCGCTGTCAAAAGCGTTAGAAAGAGTCCCAGATGTTACGCCGATACTACCTTGAAACCCTTACGGCGACTACACCGTCGCTATTGTTGTAGTTTGCCGAACCCGGCAAACCGCCAAACCGGAATATAATAAAGCTCGTGCGTATTTTGCGAGATTAGAGGAGACTTCTGACGTGACACGCATTTGCCGTTACCTTCCCCTGCTGGTTCTGACCCTCTTCTGTGTCCAATTTGCCAGCGCTCAAAGCACCTTCGATTTCAATATGGGTTTTGGCGCCGCCCAAGCCAAGGCGAACGCCGGTATCGACACCACTACCGGCCTGGCTTGCTCGGGTGCCGGAACATCGGCCGGCGATATTTGTGCCCCGACATCCAGTCTCAGCAGCTTCATGCTCGGCGTCGGTGGAAACCTGATGCTTTGGAAGCACTTTGGCGTCGGCTTCAACGCCGATATTCAGCCAAGCCAAGCTAAGTATGCGGTTCTGTCGCCGGCGATTCCGAGCGAGGGACAAGGGGAGACCGATCTCAGGACCCGGATCACCTTCTATCAGTTTGACGGAATTTATGAACCGTACTCCACGAAGAAAGCCAGTTTTCAATTGATCGGCGGCATTGGCGGGACCAACGTGAAGTTCTATGAATTTCAGGGCAGCGGCGGCACGTTACTGGGCAATACCAGTTACAGCCAATACGCCTCCAGCGCCAATCATCTGAATGTCCACGGCGGCGTGGCCATGCAGATTTACGTCAGTGGCAATTTCTTCATCCGCCCGCAGTTCGACATCCATTACGTCCCCAACTTCATTCAGTTCGGAACCAATCTGGTGACCGAGGAAATGGTTTGGGTGGGGTACAGCTTCGGGAATCGGTGATTGGCAATAGTTCCCACACTTTCTCTTTAGGGCGCAAACTCTTGGAAGTCGGCGAAGAGGGGGATTCCTAAGTGGTTGTGTTTTCTCCCAATCTGTTTCGGCGATTGAAGTGCGGGGGTCATTGCAAGGAGAAAAATAAAGGATGCTAGGATTGCGTTTACCCCTTTTAGGGGTTGCTGGGCTGATGTTGACCATGGGCTCATCAGCCTTTGCGGATATACCACCGATAACAACATTTTACCTGACGGTGCCGGAGAACGGGAGCTCGTGCACCACCAATTGCGCTCCAGCAGATACAGTACTCGTGAGCGTCGACCTGCTCACCAACGGCGTCGGCACCAGTACTGCAACGATCACATTTACCGGTGAGACGGTCGCCGCCATCCCCTACATGATGTACTCCGTTGAGTTCAATGTGGACGGGACCTTTGGGATCAGTTCCGATACCATCACCCAGGCTGGCGGTTCGCCGGTCACCACCCTCAGTCCGGGGGGCCTTTCCGCAAACTCTCCCGACCAGTCCGGGTCGTTTTCCATCGGCGACACTGTGCATGATGCCACCTCAGTCGAATTTACCCTGGATGATGGCACGTGGACAACCTCGGCTGGCGTGCTCGCCGCGACAACAGGCTACAGCACCACATATTATTCCCAAGGCTTTGACGCCGCCGCCCAGGTAATAACATCAAACGGCGGAACAAAAATGTTAACACTTGGCTTCGAGGGCACCACGACTGGATCTTCCACCGTTCCGGAACCGACTTCAATACTTCTGTTTGGCTCGATCGCGCTTTTTGTGGCGGGCGGACTTCGCAGGAAATTCGGGAGGTAGGTCTCGGGAGGGCTGCGGCGTAAGCCCTGGAGAATTTGGGTATGGCTTTGTTCTCTCGGGCCGCTTCCTAACGGTCGCGGTTCCGTGTTGCAGCGAGCATTTAAGAAGCCGGGAGTCGCGCGTACAGCGGGCTCCCGGCTTTATTTCGTAGCGGACGCGGCTTCGTCTTCCACGCTGATAGGGGGATTGTAGTACAGGATCCGCTGGCAGCTCTCGCAGCTCATGACCTGGTCGCCCTTTTTGAGCTCCTGAAAGAACTGGGGGCGCACCATCATATTGCACGCGGTACAGCGGCCTTCCGCCACTTCCGCAATGCCGATGCCGCGGCGGGCTTTGCGCGCCTTCTCATAGCGCAGCACCATGGGCGGCGTGACCTGCGCCACGATGGCGGCTCGCTCCTTCTGCAACTCGGCGGCAGCTTTTTCATCCACGGCGGTACGCTCGCGGGCCTGCTGCTTTTCTTTGTCCACTTCGGCTTTTTCAGCCTTCAGAGCCGCTTCAGCCACCTTCACATTCTTGTCGAGCGGTTCGGATTCGGACATGAGCTCCAGAATGCGGTCTTCCGATTTGCGGATTTCCTTCTGGCAGAACTCGATCTCATTCTGAAAAGCCCGGTATTGCTCGTTCGTCTTGGCTTCGAGCATCTGGTCTTTCAGTTTGGAGATTTTCTGTTCCTGGGTCTGAATGGCTGTGTCGCAGCCTTTTCGCTCCTTCTGGTTAGCGGCCAGCGCAGCCTGGTCGGCCTCCAGTTTGCGCTGGTGCGAGGTCAGTTTCTTTTCGATTTCCGCGATGTGTTTCGGAAGCGCGGTGATTTCACGCGCCAGGTCCGCCAGACGATGATCGATTTCCTGCAGGCGGATCACCAACTTCAGGTCGGAAAGCATTTCTTCTCGCAGTGTAACACGCAGTCCACAGTTCGTTCAGTTCCTCGGTTCGCAGCCCATATGCCGCCGCGCAGAAAACGGCCGCGCCCAATGGAATGGAAACCGCGACATCGGCCATTTGGGAAGCCTTCCCGGCCCCGGCCAACATATGAACCACATGGCTCGACGCGCGGCAGGCCACCCCCATTGCGGACGCCGCCGCGCCGATTTTCAGAACGCTCACGGCCAGCCGCCGGCCATCCATGCCTGCGTTCCCGGCCGCCAGGCGCGCCTGCAACAACGCGAACAGCGCCGCCGCGCCGGCCAACGCCACCAGCGATGTGGAGAGCGCCAGCCCGGCGTGGCCCATCCCGAACTGCCTGACCAGCATCGTCGCAACCACCAGGTTGACCGCGACGGAGCCCACACTCACCAGCATGGGCGTACGCGCGTCGTTGAGGGCATAAAACGCCGGAGCGAGCAGCTTGATGGCCGAGTACCCGGCCAGCCCCACGCTATAGCAAGCCAGCGCCGTGGCGGTCTGGCGCGTGTCGGACGCCTGAAAGCGTCCCCACTGGTACACGGTCGCGATCATGCTCCGGCCCAGTACCGCCAACCCCACGGACGACGGGATGGCCAGGAAAAGAGTCAACCGCAGAGAGCGCCCCAGGCTGGTTCCAAATTCGTCCAGGCGCGCCCGCGCCGCGCTGCGGGAAATCTCCGGCAGCGTGGCGGTCGCGATGGCGACGCCGAACAGCCCCAGCGGCAATTGCAGGAAGCGGAACGCGTAGCCCAGCCAGCTTACCGGTCCGTTGAGGACGTGCCCGGAAGCATCCGTCAGGCTCGACGCGATATTAGTGTTCACCATGGTGTTGATCTGGACGGCGGCATTTCCGAGGAATGCCGGCGCCATCAGCCGGAAAATCGCGCGCAAGCCCTCGTCGGCCGGATTCCACCGCGGCCGGAACGGGAAACCGGCGCGCCAGAGACTCGGCATCTGCCACAACAACTGCAGCAGGCCGCCCGCCAGAACTCCATACGCCATCGACACGATGAGACCTTCGCCCCGGCTCTGTCCCAGGGCGAATCCCAGCGCCAGACCGATAGCCACCGACCCGATATTGAAAACCACCGACGCCAGTGCCGGAACGCCATACTGGCCGCAAGCGTTGAGTACACCCATGGCCTGCGCCGCCAGGGCCACCAGCGCCAGGAAGGGAAACATCACGCGCGTGAGGCGCACCGCCAGCTCGAATTTTCCAGGCGTCTGTGCGAACCCCGGGGCCATTAGCCGCACCAGCGCCGGGCTGAAGACCATGCCAGCCAGGCAGGCGGCGCCCGCGATCGCCAGCAGCATGGTCGCCGTGAGATCGGAAAGCTCCGCCGCGGCGCGCTTTCCCTTAGTGGCGAGGTACCGGGTGAAGGTGGGGACGAAGGCCGAAGAGAGAGCGCCTTCGGCAAACAGATTGCGGGCGAGATTGGGAATGCGGAACCCCAGCAGGAACGCGTCGTAAGCCTGGCCGGCGCCGAACAGCCGCGCCATCGCCATCTCACGCACCACTCCGGTGATGCGGCTCAGGAAGACGGCCGCGGATACGGTGCCCGCGGAACGGAAGAATCCCTGCCGGCCCCCGGCCGGCTCTGCGCTCGGAAGGCTCACACTATTCGACGCGCCTGACTTCCACCTGGTGGTAGATCTCCTGGGTCTGTTGGAGGTTGGCGAAGGTCATGCCGGGCAGCCGCGCTTTGGCCGTACCCGCCGCCACGCCCCAGCGCATCGCCTCGGCCGGACGACCGCGATGCCGCTCCATCGACCACGCGTAGGCAGCCGCGAGAGCGTCCCCGGCCCCGATGGGACAGACGGCGTCCACGCGCGGCGGAATGGCCTCGTACAGGCCCTTTGGGAAGGCGCCGATTGCGCCCCGGCTGCCCACGGAAAGCACCACCGATTCGGGTCCCATGGCGCGGATCTTTTCGGCCGCGTCGATATAGGCGGTGCGGGTGAGCAAAGTGGCGCCCAGCAACCGCTCGGCTTCCTGCTGGTTGGGTGTCACCACGGTGGGCCCGGCCTCAATGCCTTCCCGCAGCGCCACGCCATCGGCGTCCAGCAAGGTCTTGACGTGTTTGCGCTTGGCCGTCGCAATCAACCTTGCGTAGAACGAGGGGGGAACGCCCGGCGGGATGCTGCCGCAAACCATCAGCCACGAAGCCTTATCGAGCAGTTCGACGACGGCCTGCTCCATGCGCGCGGCCTCCGTCCTGGAAAGCGACGGACCCACTTCGTTGAGGTTCACGGTCAATCCGTGCTTGTCGGTGATGGTGAGATTGGTGCGGATGGGGTTGCGGATGGGCACCACGGCGATGCGGAATCCGGACCCGTTCAGGTAGGTCTCCAGGCGCTTCCCCGAATTTCCGCCGGAAGGAAATACCGCGGTGCTCTGGCCGCCGAAGGAGTGAATGACGCAGGACGCGTTGATGCCCCGCCCGCCCGCGGATTCGCGGTTGGAGTTCACATAGGAACGGTCCTCGAATGCCAGCCGGTCCACGCTGATGGTCCGGTCGAGCGCGGGATTGATGGTGAGAGTGACGATCAAACTTCCATTCTACGGCATGGGAGTTTGCAGGGCAGGATGCGGCTTTTGCAAACTGGGCAGTACGTTAGAATGGAGTCTCACAATGGCATCGAGAATACGGTCGACGACGGTGATTTGCGTGCGCCGCGACAATAAGGTAGTGATGGCGGGTGACGGACAAGTCACTCTGGGCCACGAAGTAATCAAAGCTACCGCTAAGAAATTGCGGCGGCTTTATGGCGACAAAGTCGTAGCCGGGTTCGCCGGATCGACGGCCGATGCCTTCGCGCTGTTCTCGCGGTTCGAATCGAAACTCGAACAGTTCAACGGGAATGTCTCGCGATCCGTCGTGGAACTGGCCAAGGAGTGGCGGACCGACCGCGCGCTGCGGCACCTGGAAGCGCTGCTGCTGGTGGCCGATAAGACCAGCACGTACCTGGTCAGCGGCACGGGCGACGTGATCGAACCCGATGAAGGCGTGGCCGCCATCGGCTCGGGAGGTCCCTTCGCCACGGCGGCGGCCACCGCGCTGCTGCGCAATACGCGTCTGTCGGCGCGGCGCATCGTGGAGGAAGCCATGGCCATCGCCGGGAAGATCTGCATCTACACCAACGAGAACGTTACCTACGAGGAGCTCGAGTAGCCATGGTGATCTACCTTCCCGGCCAGTCCGCGGACGAGGAACCCATCCTCGACGAGCTCACGCCGCGTGAGATTGTACGCGAACTGGATAAGCACGTCGTGGGTCAGGCCGAAGCCAAACGAGCCGTGGCGATCGCGCTGCGCAACCGCATCCGGCGGCAGAAATTGCCACCCGAAATGGCGGAAGAGGTGATGCCCAAGAACATTCTGATGATTGGGCCCACGGGAGTTGGAAAGACCGAACTGGCGCGGCGCCTGGCCAAGCTCTCCAATTCGCCGTTTCTGAAAGTGGAAGCCAGCAAGTTCACCGAAGTGGGCTATGTGGGCCGCGACGTGGAATCCATGATCCGGGACCTGGTGGACATCGCCATCGACATGGTGCGCGAAGAGCGCCTGGACGAAGTGGCCGACCGCGCCGAAATGAACGCGGAGGACCGGCTGCTGGATCTTCTGATGCCCCAGCAGCCCGAGCCGACCGAAAGCGTGGAGCGCACGCGCGAGAAGCTCCGCGAGCGGCTGCGCGAGGGCAAACTGGACGAGCGGATTGTGGAGATCGACGTCAAGGACCGCGCACCCACGTTCGAAATTTCCACCAATACCGGAATCGAGGAAATGGGCATCAACCTGAAGGACATGCTGCCCAACCTCTTCGGCCAGAAGACCCGGCGCCGGAAGATGCGGGTGGCAGAAGGGCTCGACTACCTGGTGCAGGAAGAGGAACAGAAACTCATCGATATGGACCAGGTGACGCGCATCGCGCTGGAGCGGGTGGAATCGAGCGGCATTATTTTTCTCGACGAGATCGACAAGATCGCGGGGCGCGAATCGGGCCATGGCCCGGACGTCAGCCGCGAGGGCGTGCAGCGCGACATTCTGCCCATTGTGGAAGGCACCACGGTGAACACGCGGTATGGATTCGTGCGCACCGACCACATTCTGTTCATCGCCGCGGGCGCGTTCCATGTCTCCAAGCCGAGCGATATGATCCCGGAACTGCAGGGACGCTTTCCGATCCGCGTGGAACTGAAATCGCTCACAGTGGAGGATTTCATCCGCATCCTGAAGGAGCCGAAGAACGCCTTGGCGAAGCAGTACACGGCGTTGCTGGAAACCGAAGGCATCAAGCTGGTGCTGGGCGACGATGCGCTGGAAGAAGTGGCCAAGTTCGCCGCGCAGGTGAACCAGAGTTCCGAGAACATCGGCGCGCGGCGGCTGCACACCATCATGGAAAAGTTATTGGAAGAGGTTTCGTTCGAGGGGCCGGACCTGAAGAAGAAAACGGTGAAGGTAGACGCCAACTACGTTCGGAAGCAGCTCTCCGAAATCGTGAAAGACCAGGATTTGAGCCGGTATATTTTATAGGGCTGCATAAATAAACCTGGGGACAGACGGAACGTTTCCTGGTTTTGTCCTCCGATTTGGCGAAAACCAGGAAACGTTCCGTCTGCCTGGACAGGGCCTGCGGCCCGCGAAAGCTCATGAAAATGGACTCGAGTGGCAGAATATAGCTGGGGAGTAACGAGGTCGAGGTGACAGTGGAGAAGTC
>Ga0182018_10003570_pt1 | contig 13859 bp, 10 predicted proteins | sample 812P2MmetaG_FD_120490 | JGI IMG/M metagenome (GOLD analysis project Ga0182018, IMG submission 120490) | Permafrost microbial communities from Stordalen Mire, Sweden - 812P2M metaG | ecosystem: Environmental > Terrestrial > Soil > Wetlands > Permafrost | place: Sweden: Stordalen | collected...
ATTTCCATCATCATCTGATTCATCGAAAGGAAGCTCACTACCGTGGCGAGCGCGTACCCGAAGAGGATTCGTTTTATGAGGAGATCGCGAAAGATATCACTCCGGCGAATGAGATCGTCCTCATCGGTCACGCCACCGGAAAAAGCAACGCCGCCGACTTCTTGAAAGAATACTTGAAGACCCATCATCCCGACATTTCTGGACGGGTCATCGCTACCGAAAGCGCAGACCTCTCGGCGGTGACCGAGCCTGAAATTGAGGCTCTAGCAAAGCGGCACATGATCGCAGTCGTCTGACAGCGTGGTTCGTAACCGCAATTAGACTCAACCCCCGCCAAAATCGCGCCAGAAGAATCGAAATCTGAGTCCTTTACTTGGCGTACCAATCAGAATGTGGCGACCACCCGCCACACTTGAGGCACTGGGTTGAAGTCCATTGGTGAAGGCTTGGTTTGCTCTCGTAGAAGCAAATTGTTGCGTCTGGCTGGCGAGGGGGCCGCAGCTTGGAACCAGCTGCGGCTTACTATTTGCGCCCGGGATGAGCTTCGGCGCCTTCGGTGAACAGATTGTACGGCCAGGTTTTCTTGCTCCCATTCGGCTTTGGCGGACTTTGCTTATCGTTCCTGGCGGAACTCGGCGCAGAATTCGGAGCCGTAGCGCTCTGCGGCGTGTCGCTCCAATCTTCCGGAGGATCGGCGATCCCCCAAACATTTCCGCGAGTATAGAGCGCGGTGCCAATCAGAAAATACTTTCCGTCATTTCCCAGCGGTAAACAGTTTGCCACCCGCCCCGTCACGCTCTCTCCGCCGGGCAGGTCGCTGATCATGACCGGAGTCTCCATCTGCAACGCACGTGAACTACGAAACCCGCATCCCTGCGCGCTTACGATCAGCACCATACACTTCTCTGCAAATGAACGCCTTCGATCGAGGCTGGTCACGGTGACTGGAATCTCCACTCGGATCCGTGTGCTGCGTCGAGTCACCTTGGGCGTCAGAATTTCCATCGCAGATGGATATTGTGACAGAATCTCCCCAATTCTGACGGTGACTAAAGTAATTGAGTAAAGATTCACGTAGAGACAGCCGCCTCGGCTATCCGCCAAAAAACCCGCCAATTCCCCGCAAAAGAGGCCACAACCGACGAAGAGAACGGACGGGAATGACACGGAGTGGAAGAGCACGACTTCAGCCGTGCCGTCGATCGGTAACTGATTTTCGGCTTCGGCAGCCGAGGTCTGCCTCCGTAACGACTCTGTCAACGCGCTCATCGCTTGGCATTGAGGCGCGCCTGCCTGACGCCGGCGTGAATCCCTCTCTCCACAACTCTCGTATAACCAGCCTCATCCATCGCCGAGATAGTCGCCGCGGCGATCCCTCCCGGCGTAGCCGCCTCCTGCAGCAAATCGACTAGACTCACTCCACTCTTCCTCCAATAGAAAATTGCATCACCTAGCGCATGTGCTGCGGCCGTCAACGCAATCGCAGGATCTAATCCGGCGCGTTCCGCGGCCTTCGCCAGAGTCGCCAGCGCGTGATATCCATGGCTCGGCGAGTGCGTGGCGGTAATCGCATCCATCTGGCGATCGGGAAGTTCGAGGACCCGCCCAACCTGCTCAAACATCCGGTGCACGCGGACGCGTTCAGCCTTGGTAACACTTCGATCAAAGCTTACCGGCGTCAACCCTCTTCCAATGCGGCACACCGGACTCGGCATGGCACGCGCCCAGTGAATCGAAGGCCCCAGCCGCACCCGCAAATTCCGCAATGGAATGCCCGCCGCGAGTGTGATGCACAGCTTCGGCGGCGCCGCACCACAACCCGCTACTTCGTCGAGCATCTGCATCACCGACGCCGGACGCACCGCTAGGATCAGCATCTCCGCTCGCTCGACCGCCGACTTCAGATCGCGCGCCATCTCCACTCGCGATTCCTGCCGCAGCGCCCGCAGTTTTTCCACATGGCGGTCGTAAACAACGATCGTCTGCATATTTCCAGCCAGCCGTAACCCCGCCACCAGCGCGCCAGTAATTCGTCCGCCACCGAGAAACACCTTAGCTTTCATTTCGAATTCGCCAATGCTCGTCAACGACGACGCCTTCCAATCGTTTCGCAGAGCAACTTCCAATCATTCTGCAGAGAAAGGGAATGGCACGATTTCAGTCGCGCCACAAAAGACCACAAATGAATCGCGGCTTTTAGCCGCTGAGGGCGTTCACCGGCTTGCCAGCCCTCCCGCAGTCTCCCCTCCATCCATGATGAACACATGCCCCGTGGCAAACATCGCGTCATCCGATGCCAGATACGCAAACAGCCCCGCAATCTCCTCCGGCTTCGCGTGCCGCCGCAGCGGAATCTTCTGGTTCACTTCCTCCAGCATCGCGTCGGAATACTCCGCCCGCTGCATCGGCGTCAGCACATATCCCGGAGCCACGGCGCACACGCGCACTTTCGGCGCCAGCTCCAGAGCCATCGACCGCGTCAACTCAATCACTCCCGCCTTGGTGGCATTGTAGTCGGCGTAATATGGATATCCCATCACGCCATTGGTCGACGCCGTCTGCAGAATCGCTCCGCTGCCCCGCTCCCACATGTGCCGCGCCGCAGTCTGCGCCACATAAAACACTCCGGTCAGATTCACGGCGATCACTCTCTCCCACTCTTCCGGAGTGATATCGAGAAACTTGTGCCGAATGCTGATGCCCGCATTGTTGATCAGCACGTCGACGCCATCCATCAGCCGGATAGCCTCGGCAAACGCCGCTTCCACCTGCATCAGGTCGGTGACGTCCGCAATAATAGCTTCGCCCACCTGCGGCAACTCGCGCCGAATATACTCGCAAGCTTGCTCGTCGCAATCCAGCACGCACACCCGCGATCCCTCTTCCAGAAACCGCGCCGCGGTCGCCGCGCCAATCCCGCTCGCGCCGCCAGTAATCAGGACGCGCTTGTCTTTTAGTCCTCGCATGAAGTCTCCCTACGTGTTGTCATTCCGACCGCTGAGCGAAGCGAAGGGTAGGAATCTGCTTCCTGCCAGACGCGAATTGATTTGTGTTGTGTGGCAGAACAGAATAACGATGGCGAGACGTTTGTGCCAGCAGGAGCAGAGTGCAAAAGAGTTTCGGGTGCCGGAAAGTTTACTGGTTAGGATCCAACCCCTCCTTGGTGGGCTATTGGAATCATCGACTTAGCGCCAAAACTCTAAGAAATCCAAGGGCTAGAATGACTTGCGGGCAAAATCTTTTACCCAGGGGATTTAGGCCGCTTGGCGTTAACTCGGTCCACAGACCCTGGGCCCAAATTCCGGCGCAAACCCTTCCAGCAATCAAGAAAGAACTCCTTCGCTACGACACCGTCTACTCAACCAACTACGACCTCCTCCTCATATTGGTCCGTCATGCTGGATGGACCTGCCGGATTTATGGATTACTTCTTTGGACCGAAATTCGACCTCAGCAATGCGGAAATCTGCGGTGAAGCAACAAAGGTCCTCTTCCTCCACGGTGCTCTCCATCTTTATCTTGGCATCGTTGGGTGGAGATTTTGCTAGATCGGTTTGCCGCGGAAGAAGTAGACCAGTTCGATGATGAGGATGACCACTACCATCAGCTCCAGGACGAAGGCGCGGCTCTGGTTGAACTGGTCGACCATGAAGCGGTAGAGATCTTCAGCGGTTTGCAGTTTTTCTTTGACCAGGTCTTTGTAGTCGGGGACGCCAACTTTGGCGGCTGCCAGTTTGTATAGGCGCGCGGAGAACATGTCGCTGAGGAACTTGATGGCGTTGTCGGCGCGTTCTGTGAGTTCGTTCACGTCGAGCAGGACGGTGTGCAGCTTGGACGCGGCCTTCGCCGTGCGCCAGCGCGACCACCATCCCGTGCCGCCAGTTTCGAGGAAGTCGTAGACGTTTTCCAGTTCCTTGGTGAGCAGTTCGTCGTAGTGGCGGAACTCGAGTAACTGCGAGTTTGCGTATTGCAGAAGCTGGATGGCGGTCTCCGCGCCCACGGGGTCATCATAAATAAAGGCTGCATTCCAGCCAATCACGGCCAGATCGTTGGGATAGTAAGAAATCCGCGACTGCAAAATTTCCTGGCGCTCGCCATCGGAAAGCGTTGCCGTTTCGCCGCGCACCACCTGCGAAATCTGATCTCCCTGCGCAGCCAGCAGGTCGTTCGCCGACGGCGCGCCTTCGATCTCGCGCACATGGAAGATGAAGTAGTCCTCTTGCAGCCACTCGCCTTGCTTGATGTCGTAAAGCTTGACCAACGCGGGAGCAGCGCGTTCCAGCCGCTGCTTTACCACGCGCGTGGCGAGACGCTCGAAGTTTGTGTCGGAAGTCCAACGGCAGGAAAGCTGTACCAGCGTGTCCCATCCGCCGGAGAACGGCAGTTCAAAGACCAGGCTGACGACGCCATAATCGTAGTATTTGATCTCTCCTTCGAGGCGCTCTCCGCTCTCGAGGACCAAGGGTTCGAGCGTCTCCTCCACGGGAGGACGCTGGTAGCGCACGTATCCCGGAGCCTGGTGCTTGAAGCTGGCGTCGGCGGTGCGCGCGCCGAAGATATTGCGCAACACGTCGAGCCGAATCTCTTCGCAAACATCGAACTGAATCAGAACTAATACCGATCCGCGCAACGGCGCCGCGACCGACACCGGAGAGGGGTCCGCGGTCGCGTCAGTCACTTTGCGGAGCATGGTTGGAAGTTCGCGATCCATAAGAAGAACGTTACAGCAATGCCGCGACTTCCGGAGCGCGCCGGAAGATGCGTCGGAGACTTGCTCCATTGTCCCAGAAACCATGCAATCGGGCTACAGACGCAGCCTAGTCACGAGCTTAACCTGCGCTTAAGTGACTGATCCGTCAGTAGTTTTTGGCGAATTGCCGAAGCAGGAATCCGCCCGCCGCTAACACTCCCAAGCCCAAGCCGGCCCGCTTCATCGAGGAGCACACTTCGGTATGGCGGCGTCGAGCTATCGCCGACTCCGGGAAAGGATCATTAGCGATCCTCGAAGGATCGAGTGCCATCTGCAGAACTTCGGCTAGATGAAGCGCGTGACGCCCGGTTCCCTGCCTGATCTGCTCGCGGCAACTGAATCCGTCGGCGATGATGAGCCAGTCCGCGGGCGCTTTACGCACTGCGGGCAGAAGTTCGAGTTCGCCGATGGCCGCGGAGATTTCATATTTGTCGTGCTCGAAGCCGAACGAGCCGGCCATCCCACAGCATCCCGGAGCTGGAGCCTGAAAGTCGATGCCGACTCTCCGCAGCAGCGACTCCTCGGCAGTCATCTTCATGATGGACTTGTGATGGCAGTGTCCGTGCAACAGTGCCTTGCGCTCGTAGCGCGGGAGTGGAGAATCCCTGGAGTTGCTGTCGAGAAACTCGCTGAGCAGAAATGTCTGCCGGGCCAAGGCTTGCGCACGAGCGTCGTTAGGAAAAAGGTTGAGCAGTTCATCGCGAAAGACGGCAACGCAGCTGGGCTCAAGTCCAACGATCGGGATTCCAGCTTCGATTTCAGGCGAGAGCGCGTCGAGAATCTCGAGCAGCAACGACTGCGCTCGGTCGAGCATGCCGAAGTCGTAGAGCGGGCGGCCGCAACACAGATTCGCCTGCGGAAGAATCACATGGTATCCAGCGGTTTCCAGAATTTCGACCGCGGCTTTGGCGGTTGCAGGCAGAAAATAGTTGTTGAAGGTGTCCGGCCAGAGAAGAACCGGAGGACCCTCGGGGGCTGAAGCCCGATTCTCTGGCGCGTCGGGCGGCACGGCTAAAGCCGGGCCCTTCCCGTTTTTCGCGCGTGTCTCGTTTCCGTCCGGGGTCGTGTTGCCTGCGGGCGGCCTGCTTCTTTTGTGCGTACGGAAGAACCAGTTCCTAAACGTCTCGGGAGCGAAGGCGGGAATGCCACGCTGCCGCGGAATCCCCGCAACCATCTTCGCGATGTCGCGCAGGAACGGCAACTGCGTGGTCAGATTGACCAGGCCCGGAGCATTCGATGCCAGCCTCGCCCACAAGTCGATGTTCCCGAAAGCATAGGCACTGCGCGGACGCACGCGGCCTTCGTAGTAATGAGAGAGAAATTCAGCCTTATAAGTCGCGACATCGACGTTCACCGGACAGTCGCTTTTGCAGCCCTTGCAGGCAAGGCAGAGGTCGAGCGACTGCTTGACCTCTTCGCTCCGCCAGCCATCGCGAATGATCCCATCTTCTCGGAGTGGGCTCTGGGTCATCTCCCAGAGCAAATGAGCGCGGCCCCGCGTAGAGTGTTCTTCTTCGTGCGTGGCGCGGTAGCTGGGGCACATCACGCCGCCGTCTTCGCGGCGGCACTTGCCGACGCCCACGCAACGTAACGCGGCGTGCGATAAGCTGCCGTGATCCGCGGGAAACTGAAAGCGGGTTTCGGGTTCCCACGGCGCGTAACTCGCGCCAAGGCGAAGATTCTCGTCAAGTTTGTACGGCTCGATGACCTTGCCAGGATTCATCTTCCAATCAGGGTCCCATGCGGATTTGAACTTGCGGAATGCCTGCATCAGGTCCGGGCCGAACATTTTGGGGAGCAATTCGGCCCGGGCTTGTCCGTCGCCGTGTTCGCCGGAAAGTGAACCGCCGTAGCTCACGACGAGATCGGCCGCCTCTTCGACGAACTTGCGGAACTTCGCGATTCCATCTTTCGACTGCAGGTCAAAGTTAAGGCGAGTGTGCACGCAGGCGTGACCGAAGTGCCCATAGAGCGAGCCTTTGTAGCCGAACGAGGCCATCATTTTTCGCAGGGCACGAAGGTAGCTGCCCAATTTTTCGGGGGCCACGGCGGCATCTTCCCAGCCTTCCCAGTTCAGGGGTTCGCCGGGCACGTGGGAGGTCGCGCCCAGACTGGCCTCGCGAATTTCCCAAATGCGCTTGGCCTGCAGGCCTGAGTAAATGCGCGTGTTCGGCGGGGCCACGGTGCGGTTGAGCGCGCCGATCAGAGCGCGAGCTTGAGACTCCCCTTCCTGCGCCGTCCGGCCGCCGAACTCGACCATGAGCCAGCCTCCGCCCTCGGGGAGCAGAGCGAGTCCTTCGGAATTCATGCCCTTGGTGCGGTTGTAATAGACGAGAAGATCGTCGAAGCCTTCGAGGCCGATGGGTTTGTGCGCCAGGATTTCCGGAACATGGTCGGCGCACTGATAAATCTCGGGATAGGCTACGACGAGGAGAACGCGCTCCGGAGGACTCTCGACCAAGCGGCAAGTGGCTTCGAGAACCGTTGCGCAGGTTCCTTCCGAGCCGACGAGCGCCCGCGCAACATGAAAGCCATTTTCGGGCAGAAGGTAATTCAGGTTGTAGCCCGAGACGCGGCGCGGGATGTCGGGAAATCGCTGGCGGATGAGATCGGAGTATTGTGCCGAAATGTTTTTCAGAGTGTTGTAGATCTGACCGCGGCGTCCCGGTTCGGCGACGATGCGCTGCAGATCTTCGGCGGAGGTGGGGCCGACGCGCAGGCGCACGCCGTCATAGGTGACAATGTCGAGTTCTTCGATGTTGTCGTCGGTCTTGCCCGCCATTACCGAATGGACTCCGCAGGAATTGTTTCCGATCATCCCGCCGATGGTGCAACGATCGTGGCTGGCGGGATCGGGCGCGAAGGTGAGGTGATGCTTTTCGGCGGCGTTGCGGAGCTGATCGAGTACAACGCCGGGCTGCACACGAGCGATGCGGCGTGCCGGATCGATCGCAAGAATTCTCCGCATGTACTTGGAAAAATCCAGCACGACGGCGACATTGCAGCACTGACCTGCAAGCGATGTGCCGCCCCCGCGGCAGAGTAAAGGCGCACTGAATTCCCGGCAGACAGAAATCGCGGCTAGAGCGTCGTCGCCATCGTGGGGAACAACCACGCCAATCGGAACCTGGCGGTAGTTCGATCCGTCGGTGGCGTAGAGGGCGCGGCTTCCGTTGTCGAAGCGAACGTCTCCGCGAACTTCGCTGCGAAGTCTCGATCGCAGGGCTTCGCATAGTCCCGAAGCGTCAGTTCGTGAGGACTTCGGGGCCGGTATGGAATCTGCCACTCCGTCTTGCATGGGCCGGGTGTCTAGTCGGAGGATCTCTTGCTTACGTTCGTGATCTGAAGCCTGGTGTCATCCCCGCTAGCCTGGATATTGATGGTGATCATATTCTTCTGGTTATTGGAGACGATGGTACAGTGGTTTTGCTCGGAGGTGGTCACCATGGCACCGGGGAACCTTGATTTATAGAAACTGCAGACCTTGTCCGGCGCGTCGCTGGTTCTAAACGTGGCCGACACGGTACGGATGCCGCCAAAGGCCGCGGAGGATGCGCCGTTCCGCTGTACCTCCGCTCCCGGATAAAGATCAACCCCGAGATCTTTGGCCGCCTGATCCGGATCCTTGGACGTTTCGACTGAACCGAAAGGGGTTTCCACTTTCACGTGATCGCCGTTCTGCGTCACATGAGAGCTTTTGGCGATGCGATAGCCGATGATGCCGACCGTGGCGATGCCAAGAATTCCGATGCCGACGATCACGGCGACGACGATCAGGATGATCTTCAGAGCACCGCTGCCGCCGGTGGGAGTCGGAGCAGGTGCAGACGGCGTTGGAGACAAACTGACGCTGGAAGCGGTGGCGCCCGTAGCAACGGGAGCCGCAGCGACCGCAGCCCCACACTTGTTGCAGAACTTCGTGCCCGGGTTCAGGGTTACGCCGCAAGAATTGCAGAATGCCATACATCACCTCGTGAAAGCGCGGTGAGAAAAATCGACGGCGCGAGTATACCGCAGATTGGGTGTCAATGGCGGCAATCAGAAGGCGATTACCGGGCGGCGAATGGCGAGCCGCGAACCGTCGTGTAGACGGCGTCGAAGACGTTGAGACTATTGATATTCGCCACCCCACCAACCGTGATCGGATCGTCGAAACCTTGTTATCCGGGTTGGTGAATGCAGGCCACCGGGGGGGCCTGTGCCGTTCGGATTGCCCGATCTCGCGAAGTTGACCCAGTAGTTGGATATTTCCTCAGCCACCTTCCGATCGGCGATGCTCCAGCGCCAAGGTGTCTGGCTGAGATGGTCGAAGACATACCAGAGTTCGGCATAGTGGCTCGCGCCCCAGCCGGCATACACTGAAGCGGCGGGGAACGGCGGATGCTGTCGAAACCGAATCGTAGTAGACCGAGCTCTGCCCGGTTCCGGCTTCGAACCTTGCCCAGGCCCACATGTCCCAGCCGAAGCGGAGGTCGCGCTCAAGATCGAGATCGAGCCGCGCCTCTACGTCGGTCGCGTGCGGATACGCTGCTACCAGCGGCGCCGGCAGCGATCCCCAGCTGCGCTCAAGGTCGCTGTCGAACGTGGCTGCGCCCGGGCGGACAGCCCCGGCCGCTACCCCTACGTGTTCTAGCTTAGCTCCAGGTGCGCGTGCCATAGTCGGCCATGGAGAGGATGAGGAGGATGAAGAGAAAGAAAACGGTCGAGAGGACCACCAGTTTCAGCAGTTTTTCGTGAGCGCCCTTGATGTGCATGAAGAAGAGGGCAACGAGCAGCGCTTTGACGGTGGCAATGATCAGAGCGACGGCGGCATTGAAACGGCCGAGTTCGAGGAAAGCCGCCTTGTACGTAACAAACGTGCCCAGCAGCAGCGCGGCCCAGATGCCGAAGTACATTTTCAGCGGCGAGGATTTTGAATTCTCAGACATATAAAGCCTCAGACGGCATTACGGATGCCGGTCGATCAAGTACAGCAGCGGGAACAGGTAGATCCACACAATGTCGACGAAGTGCCAGTAAAGGCCGCCGATTTCAATAGGTGTGTGATATGCGGGAGTGAATCGACCCTTCCACGCCATGATCAAAAGCCAGGCAAAAATACCGAGTCCAATAATCATGTGCAGCGCGTGCAGCCCGGTCATAATGAAGTAGAGTGAAAAGAAAATTTCGGCATGGCGCGGGTTGGCGTATTGGTCAGGATGGCCCGGAATCGGTACGTGATCGAAGCTGAAGGATGCCCCCGGAACGTGGTGTTCTTCGAATTTTTCTTTATACTCGATGCCCTTGATGCCCAGGAATGTGAGCCCGAGGAGCATGGTGATCACGAGGCTCCCGATCAGGAGACGGCGACGAGCCGTCTGCGCAGCCCAAACCGCAAGAACAACAGTCAGACTACTGCAGATGAGGACCGCGGTGTTCGTGGCACCAAGCGCAGCGCTGATCGACTTGCTGGCGGCGCCGAAATCTCCAAAGTACCACCGGCGATAAATCAGATAGGCGCAGAACAAACCGCCGAAGAACATGACTTCAGTGGACAGGAAGATCCACATACCGAGGCTGGCGGAGTCGCGCTGCTGCTGCGCATCGGCGAAGTGATGCAGCAACTCCGGATGATGCTCCTCTTCGTGATGAAGGCCAACGAGGGTGCTATCGGGCAATGGGAACCCCCTCTTTTCGAGGCGCGTCCAGTTCGTCGTAGTTGTAGGCTTCCCAGGTTACGATGGGTTCTTCTTCAAAGTTGAAAGTCGTGGGCGGGGATGTTGTCTTCCATTCGAGCCCAGCGGCGTTCCAGGGGTTGTCGGGCGCAGGCTTGCCATAGCGCATTGACCACAGGAAGTACATCATGGGAAGCAGATAACCAACTCCCAGCACCGTGGCGCCCGCGGTGGAAAGTACGTTCAACACCTGAAACTCCTGCGGGTACTGGAAGTAACGGCGCGGCATGCCGAGGTAGCCCAGAATGAATTGCGGGAAGAACGTGAGATTGAAACCCAGAAAGACAATCAAGGCCGCCAAGCGCGCCCAACTCTCGGGATAAAGCCGGCCGGAAATTTTCGGCCACCAGAAATGCAAGCCGCCCAAGTATCCCATCAGTGCCCCGCCGACCATGATGTAGTGGAAGTGGGCGATCACGAAATAGGTATCGGTGACGTGCACGTCGATACCCAGGGCGGCGAGGAACAGGCCGGTGAGGCCGCCGACGGTGAACAAACCGATGAAGCCGAACGCGTAAAGCATGGGCGCGTCGTAATGGATGGAACCTTTATAGAGAGTCGCTGTCCAGTTGAAAACTTTTATGGCGGATGGCACCGCGACCGCATAGCTTAGCAGAGAAAATACGAGTGCGGCGTAGATCGAGATTCCCGCGACGAACATGTGGTGCGCCCACACCAAAAAACCGAAGACGGCAATCGCGATGGACGAAAACGCGACGAAGCTATAGCCGAAGATGCGCTTGCGCGCGAAGCAGGCAATGATCTCGGTCACGACGCCCATCGACGGCAGAATCATGATGTACACGGCGGGATGAGAGTAGAACCAGAACAAATGTTGGAAGAGCAATGGGTCGCCACCCAGCTTGGGATCGAAGATGCCGAGATGCAGCGTCCGTTCCACCGCGACCAGTACGATCGTGATCGCGATCACTGGGGTCCCGAGAATCTGAATGATGCTGGTAGCGTAGTGCGCCCAAATGAACAAGGGCAGGCGCGACCACGTCATTCCGGGAGCGCGCATGCGATGAATCGTGACTACGAAATTCAGTCCGGTAAGGATGGAAGAAAATCCCGCTACGAAAATGGCCAGTCCAGCCTCGACAATTTTGGTATTCGTGAAGGCCGTGCTGAACGGCGTGTAAAAGGTCCATCCCGTGTCGACGCCGCCGGTCAGCATGCAGTGCAGCATCATCAGGCCGCCGATAATATATAGATACCAGCTCAACAGATTGACGCGCGGAAAGGCGAGATCCTTGGCGCCAATCATCATGGGCACAAGGAAATTGCCCAAAACTGCGGGAATCGACGGAATGAGAAAGAAGAAGACCATCACCATGCCGTGCATGGTGAAGAGCTTGTTGTAAGTGTCGGCCTGAACCAGGTCGCCGGCGGGCGTGAGTAGTTCGAGACGGATGAGCAGCGCGAAGAAGCCTCCGATGAAAAAGAAGAGCGTGATCGACATCAGGTAAAGAAGCGCAATGCGCTTGTGGTCCGTAGTGAACAGCCACGAGAGCGCGCCGTACTCTTTATTAAGATAATTTTCGCGCTCGACCGGTTGAAGGGTTGTGGTAGCCATACTCATTGCACCTGACTTCCTGCGGCTGTGGAATTGTTCTGCGTAGCAGCCGCCGTATTGGTCGGGGTTGCCCCGGGTTGAGACAGCGATTTCACGTAGGCCACCAGCGCGTTCAATTGCTCTTCACTCACCAGTCCCTGAAACGTGGGCATGACCGGCTTGAATCCGCTGACCACCTTCGCGCCGGGATCGAGAATGGATTCGCGAATGTAGTTTTCATCGGCGGTTATGGTGCGTCCGTCTTCCAGCAGTACCGGTTTGCCGAAGACTCCCTGCAAGTTCGGACCGCGCCCCTGCGTATCGGCACGGTGGCAGGTCGCGCAACCCAGTTCGGCGAAGATCTTTTCTCCGGTGACGGACAGCGGGCCAGTCGAACCACCGCTCATCCAGGCTTCGAACTGCGCGGGCTCCATAACCACGATCGAACCGATCATGCCGGAGTGCTGCGTGCCGCAGTATTCCGCGCAGAACAAGTGGTAGGTGCCGGCCTTGGTGGCACGGAACCAGGCCATTGTGTAGCGGCCGGGGAGCACGTCTTGTTTCATGCGGAAAGCCGGAACGTAGAAGCTGTGGATCACGTCCTGCGAAGTCATGATCAGCTTCACGTCGCGGCCTACGGGGACGTGCAGTTCGTTAATTTCGCGCTGGCCTTCAGAGTGTTCCAGCTTCCACATCCATTGCTTCGCCACCACGTACACCTCGGTCGAATCGCGAGGTGGAGTGCGACCCTTGAAGTAGACCACCGCTCCCCAGGCGAAGATCGCCAGAAACACAAGGAATGGAATCACCGACCAGGTCAATTCGAGCGGCGTGGAACCTTCGATCTGCTCGGCCAGAACGCCGCGCCGGTGCCGGTAGCGCGCGGCGAAGTATACGAGTGCCGAGAAAATCAGCAGGGTCATCAATCCCGACACAATCAGCAGAAAGATGAACAGGGCATCGACACTGCCCGCCGCAGTCGAGGCCCGAGCCGGCCATAATGGAAAGTTATCGAACATATCTTGCTTGATCCGGTCTTGCTTGATCCAATCTTGCTTGATCCAATCTTGCCTGATCCGATGTTGCCGGGCCGGATTTTGCCTGACCCACATCTGCGTGATCCCAAGTGCTTCCCCGCGGCGCCGATTTCTCCAGACGGAACAGAATCAACAGCAGGCTACCCACGATCACAATCGTGAGGCCACCGCCGAGCCGCAAAATGTTGCTTACGACCGCGCCGTATTTTCCGGTTGCAGGATCGTAGTGATAGCAGTAGAGCAGCACCTGATCGACCGCGTTGCCGATCTTGCCCTGCGAGGCCTCTACCAATCCCATGCGGAGATCTTTAGGAGGATAATCCACGCCGTAAAAATAGCGCGAGATGCGGCCCTGCGGCGTCAGCACCAGGATGGCGGTGGCGTGCGCGTACTGATTGATCCTGGGATCGTATTGATACTGAAATCCGACAGCCTTGGTCAGCGCGTTGATCGATTCCGCGGGTCCGGTGAGAAAATGCCAGCCGGAAGCAGCGCCTGGACGGCCATAGCGCTTCAGGTAGTCTTGCTTCTTGGCGGCGGCGATGGCGGGCGTTTCTTGTGGATTGAAGCTCACCGTGACCACCTCGAACTCGTTGCCGACATCAAACTTCACCATCTTCATCGCGCCGGTGAGCCCGGCCAGAGCTTCTCCGCAGAGCATGGTGCAGTTGTAGTAGACGAGGTTCAAGATCAACGGCCTCTTGCCGAAGTATTCGCCCAGTTTGACACTGCGCCCGGTCTCATCGACGAACTTAAGCTCGGGAGGCACTTGCCCGTCAAGATGTTGCTCAATGCCGACGTTC
>Ga0182018_10003571_pt1 | contig 13859 bp, 8 predicted proteins | sample 812P2MmetaG_FD_120490 | JGI IMG/M metagenome (GOLD analysis project Ga0182018, IMG submission 120490) | Permafrost microbial communities from Stordalen Mire, Sweden - 812P2M metaG | ecosystem: Environmental > Terrestrial > Soil > Wetlands > Permafrost | place: Sweden: Stordalen | collected...
GGACTTAAGTCCCGGACTTAAGTCCCGGACAGAAGTCCCAACTTTGTGCGTTGCGCCGCATGAATGTGAGAGAAATCACAGGTTCTCGGCTCTCACTGCACGCTGCACCCTGGCTGGACACATTCGCGGGGAGCATGGCGAGTTGTATCGCAGGGCGGTCGCCCAACCGCGCCGACACGCTCAGGAGACTGGTTCGCGTGAGGGGGCGCGCCGGAAACGGCAAGGGGAGGCCTGGGCAATCCAAGGGTGATGGCGGGCAGATCGCAGGAGTATCCCAAGCTCCTCCTCAGGCGGCGCCCGTAGGTCCGAGGGTGCACAGTCGTCAAAGACGGGGGTATGTCGGGCGATTCGTTTCTCTTACTCTGACGCCAGCGGTGGGAACACTGGGAACACTTGTGGGTGTCCTGGGCTGGGAACCAATCAGGCGTACAACTTGTTGGCGGAAAGGCGATGCAATGAGTGTCGGACAAACAGAATCCATTGACCTTGGTGTTTACGCGCGCAATGACGACGAGGATCATGCAGAGACCGGCGTACGTATCGGGGTAGCAGGTTGTGGCTACTGGGGCTCGAAGCACCTGCGAGTCCTCCAGTCGCTCGACGGCGTACGGGCAGTGGTGTCCATCGATCCGGATCCCACTCGAGTAGCGAGCCTTCGCCGGAGCCTCTCATTGGAGGGGAATTTCGCGTCGCTCGAAGAGGCGCTTCCCCACATTGACGCACTGGTGGTGGCGACGCCACCGAGCACGCATATGGAGCTTGGCCTCCAGGCGCTGCGGGCGGGTAAGCACGTTCTCATCGAGAAACCATTGGCCACCTCTACCGAGGAGGCACTGCGCCTCCTCGAGGCAGCCCGGCAGGCCGGGACCACGCTGATGGTCGGTCACACGTTCGAATACAACTCGGCCGTGTGGACCATGCGGGATCTGATCCGTGGAGGAAGTCTTGGGAAGTTGTATTACGTCGACAGCGCCCGTCTCAACCTCGGTCTGTACCAGGGAAACGTCAACGTAATTTGTGACCTCGCTCCCCATGATGTCTCTATTCTGAACTACTTGTTGGAGGACCAACCGAGTGCCGTCGAGGTGTGGGGATCCCGACATGCGCACAGCCGGTTGGAAGACGTTGCGTATCTCCGACTGCACTACGAAGCGCGCGCCGTTGAAGCGAACATCCACGTGAGCTGGCTCGATCCGAAAAAGGTCCGGCGCCTGACCGCTGTCGGCTCGCAGAAGATGGCCGTCTACAACGACTTGGAGACAGAGGAGCGGATCCGGGTTCACGACAAGGGCGTCATGTGCTCCCCCAGCTCCTTGTCCGATGACGATCAGAGCCAGTTGCCGATGACGTATCGCTACGGCGACGTCACTGCTCCGTACTTCGATTTCCGAGAACCGTTGACCGTGGAGGACGGGCATTTTGTCAGTTGTGTACGGACCGGGAAGACACCTCTGACCGACGGTCGCAATGGTCTGGCTGTCGTGCGCGTGTTGGACGCCGCGCAAGCTTCGCTGCGCGAGCACCGGGTGGTGTCTCTTGACGAGATCGCCGGCGGTGAGCAGGGTGACCGTTCCCTGGCCTTGGCCGGAACGGTGGTGACAAGTTGACGCCCTTGAGTGTCCCGTTCATGGACGTCGGCGCCATGGCCGACGAAGTGTGGCCCAGTATCGAAGACTCCGTGAGGGCAGCAGTCAGCGGGGCCCACTTCACGGGCGGGGCCGCCGTGGAGACTTTTGAACAAGAATGGGCCAGCTACTGCGAAATCCCCTATGCCGTCGGCGTCGCCAACGGGACCGACGCGCTCCATCTGGCGCTGCGCGCGTTGGGCGTGGGGCATGGGGACGAAGTCGTTGTGCCGGCCTCGACCTTTGTGGCGACAGCGGAGGCGGTCGTCCTGGCGGGCGGAGTCCCGCGCTTTGCCGATGTCGACCCCGAGACCCTGCTGATGACCGTCGACACCATGGCGGCTGCGGTCACCACTCGCACGGTCGGAGTCATCGCGGTCCATCTCTACGGTCAGACGCCAGATATGGACGCAATGGAAAGTGCGGTCCGTAATCGGGGGCTCTTCCTCGTCGAGGATGCGGCGCAGGCCCATGGGGCCCGATGGAACGGACGGCCGGCGGGCGCCTTCGGCGATGCGGCGTGCTTCAGCTTCTACCCCGGTAAGAACCTCGGCGCCTTCGGCGACGCGGGCGCCGTCGTGACCACTGACGGCGATCTGGCGGAGCGTATCCGCTCCCTCGCCAACCATGGTCGGGCTGCCGGAAACCATCACAGCCACTTGATGGTTGGGACGACAAGCCGGCTGGACTCCCTTCAGGCGCTTGTTTTGAGCGCAAAGCTCGCCCGTCTGCCGGCGTGGACCGAGGCGCGTCAGAAAGTGGTGGCACAGTACCGGGCCGACCTCACCGACGTGGCGGGAATTCGCCTGCTCAAAGAGCATCCCCTCGCCCATCACGTGTACCACCTCTTCGTGGTGCGCGTCCCCGATCGCGAGCGGTTCGGTGCCGACCTCCTTCGCCACGGGGTGCAATCTGGAGTGCACTACGCCCGGGCGGTGCACCAGCAGCCGGCGTTCGTTCCCTTTGCCGACGCGCCGCTCGCCGAGGCCGAGAAAGGGGCTGCCGAGGTGCTGTCACTCCCCTTGTACCCGCATCTCGGAATGGAGCAGGTCGGACGCGTCATTGAAGTGGTCCAGTTGCTCCTGGATGAGCGTGGTGCCAACGACCGGGCAGTCGGTTGAGCGGGGTTATGTCAGTGAGCATGGACTCAGATGTCATAACCGGCTACATTCCCACTCGATTCAACGGTAGGTCGTTGTCGTTGGGTCCGGATCCTCACCTGCGGTCGGGGACGGTCATTTACGCCGGCTCCGTCATAGGGGCCCGTCTCGAGACCGGTCACAACGTCGTCATTCGTGAAGACAATCAGATCGGCGACGACGTGTGCATCTGGAGCAACGCGGTCATCGACTACGGGTGTCGTATCGGCTCTCGCGTGAAGATCCACTCCGGATGCTACGTGGCGCAATTCACCGAGCTGGACGACGACGTATTCCTCGCGCCCGGAGTGTGCATAGCGAACGACCTCTATCCCGGTGATGCGGAGTCGGCGCGGCGCATGCGCGGGCCGAAGATTGGCGCAGGGGCACAGATAGGTGTGAACAGCACCATCCTGCCCTATGTCGAAATTGGAGCGGGCGCGCTGATTGGATCGGGATCGGTCGTGACGCGCGATCTACCGGCCAATTGCGTCGCCTATGGCAACCCCGCACGCCCGCACAAAATGCGCACCGACCTGCGCGACATCGCGGACCGGTTCAGCTTGGTCGACGACCCAGAACCCGATCTGCCGTCAGAACCCCGGTCCAACGGGAACGGGAACAATTCGTGGTGAACTTCCTCGTCTCGCCCCGGTTGCGGGATCCGGCCGTTGAGCCGAGGTCGGCGCAGAGCATCCATGCCCGCCCGCTCAAACGTGTCGCCGACACCCTGATCGCGATCGTGCTGCTGGTGCTCTTGTCGCCGGTGTTGTTAGTGATCGCCATCCTCGTCCGGTCGACTACGCCGGGGGGATCTCTCTTCCGGCAGACGCGCGTCGGCCGTGGCGAGAAACCCTTCACCATCTACAAGTTCCGCACCATGGATGTGGGATGTAGTGACGAGGTGCACAAGAGGTACGTGCGGGACCTGCTGAGCGGGCAGCGGACCGATGGAGATGAACTGTTCAAACTGGCCGACGACCCACGCGTCACCCGTGTCGGAGCCTGGCTGCGACGGACCAGCCTGGACGAGCTGCCGCAGCTCATCAACGTGGCGCGAGGCGATATGGCGCTCATTGGGCCGCGGCCCGTGCTCCCTTTCGAGGCAGCGCTCTTCCGCGGCGAGCAGCGGCTCCGCTTTGTCGTGCGTCCGGGTCTCACCGGTCTGTGGCAGGTGAGTGGTCGCAGCCGGATCGGCTTTGTGGAACAGCTTGCCATCGATGCGCGCTACGTCCGCGATCAGGGCTTCGTGCTCGACCTGAAGATCTTGGTGCTCACCGTGCCCGCGCTTCTGGCGAGGCGCACCCGGTGACACTGGACATCGTGCCGGCAGAAGAGATGCATGAGGAAGCCCTCGTGACCTTGTCCGATGGTGGCCTCGGCTCGCCCGGGGGGCTGCCGGCACGGAGTGTAGCGACACCCGATGGACCATCCACGGCGGAGCTCACCGCTCCGGTGGGAGCGGTCGGCGATTCCATGACGGTGGCCATGTGGACCACGCTCAGCCGGGTCACCGGCTTCGTGCGGGTGGCCACGGTCGCCGCAGTACTGGGACCGACGTTCTTCGGGAACACGTACCAGTTCACCAACTCCTTGCCCAACCTGGTCTACTACGGATTTTTGGCCGGATCGCTCTTCTCGTCGCTCCTGGTGCCGGCTCTGGTCCGGCATATCGATCGCGGTGACAAATCGGCAGCGGAGCGCGTGGCCAGCGGATTGTTCGGCGTGGTGGGCGTGGGCATGGTGGTCCTACTGCCGATCGCCATCCTGGTCACGCCCGAAGTGCTCCGCCTGGCGTCTCTGGGCGGCTCCTCCGCGGCGAACCCTGCCGGAGAGCTGGGGGTGGCGCGGCTCCTGGTTGCCATGCTGATGCCGCAGATCCTGTTCTATGGGGTGATCGGGACGGCCACGGCGGTGCAGAACGCCTACCGGCGTTTCGCACTGCCAGCCGCTGCCCCGGTTCTGGAGAACGTCGGCACCATTGCCGTCTTGGTGCTTGTCCGCTTCTTGTTCCCGCCGGTGCGGTCCTTTGCCAATGTGCCGCTGGCCGAGTTGTTGCTCCTCGGTCTCGGCTCCACGGCCGCAGTTGGAATTCATGCGGCGGTACAGTGGTGGGGCGCCCGTCGAGTGGGGGTGACGTTGCGGCCGCGCGTCGGCTGGCGGAATCCCGAGGTCCGGGTGGTCATGCGGCGTGGCGTGCCGTCGTTGGTCCAAGCGGGCGCTGCCGCCCTGCAGTTGATCGTCCTATTAGTCCTGGCCGACCGCGTGGCTGGCGGCGTGGTGGCGTTCCAGATTTCGCTGAACTTCTACTTTCTCCCGGTTGCCATCGCCGCTACGCCGGTTGCCCTCTCCCTCATCCCCCGCTTGGCCCGGATTGAGGGACACAGTGCGGCATTTCATGACACCCTGGTGCGCGGGCTCGCCTTCGCAGGGTTCCTGGCCCTGCCCGCGGCGACTGGATATGTCGTCCTGGCGGGACCACTCGGTCGCGCCGTCGCATTGGGGCGCATGAATGCGCCGGCAGCCATCGGGCTCGTCTCTTCGAGCATCCGGACCTTGGGGCCCGGCCTGATCGGCGAAGCTGCGTTCCTCATCATCACGTATGCGGCCTACGCGCGCCGCGACACGCGTACTCCCCTACGGGCCATGGGCATCCAGATGCTCGTGTGCCTACCGATCGCTGTGGCATCCCTGTCGCTCCACGGCGCGGCCGTGCTCTCCGTCCTCGGTGCTGCATTGTCCGCCGGAACGCTCGTGAGCGCAGGCGCCCTCTATTTCATGGTGGCGTCCTCCGACCCGGGCCACGAGCGCCTTGGGCGTCCGTTGGCGCGGTTTGCCTTCGGCGCAGTGGCAATGGCGGGTCCCGCCTGGCTCACGGCGCACTACGTCGGAGGTGCGCTGAGCGGACGCCCCGGCAGTGAGCTCGCGGTTCTCGGCGCTGTGCTGGCCGGCGGCCTGGTCTTCGTCGGCGTGCAGCTGGCATGGCGATCCCGCGAGTTGGGCTGGGTCGCCGCCAGCTTTGGCATGGGGCGCCGATTCTCGGACGAGGCGTTCGAATGAGCAAGCTCGGGCTTGACGAGCGCGACGTGCAAGTGACCGCGGAGGCGACGAACCCCGACGTGAGACTCGGCAGTGCGCCGCCGCGATGGGGGATGCGTCAGGCAGAAAGTCGCCGGCTCGGTTCGCGGGCGATCGGCGGCGCGTGCATTGCCGCCGTCATCGGGTGCGGTCTCGTCCTCATCTACCTGCCCTCCAAGGCCCTGCTGCTGTTCGTCGTGGCAGGCATCATGATCGCGGTCTACCGGCGCCCGGCCTTGGCCGCGTACATGGTCATCTTCATCACTCCCTTGATCGCCGGTATCGATCGCGGGAGCGTCATTCCTTTCTTCAGGCCGAATGAGGCGATCGACCTGTTGGTCGGCGGCACACTCGTGTTGCGCGGGACCGTGCGGATGCGCACGGGTCAGTTCCCCCGCTTCCGGCTCGACCGCCTCGAGTGGGCTTTTGTGGCGATGGCAACGTGCAGCTCCGTCATCCCTTTGTTGTGGCTCTATGTCCGTGACCTACATCCGACGAGCGACGACCTCCTCTATTCGTTGGTGCTCTGGAAATACTTCGGCCTGTACCTCCTGGTGCGCTTCAGCATCCGTACCGCTGACGAGGTCCGGCGGGCCTTGTGGCTATCCCTGTGGGCGTGCGCGGTCGTCTGCCTGGTAGCCATTCTCCAGTCGCTCAATCTCTTCGGGATCCCGGGCATGCTGAGTAGGTATTACGCACCATTCGGCGTCGATGGTGCACTCACCATCGCCCGCGGCAGTTCGCTCCTGTCCTTGCCGGCGGCCGTGGGTGACCTGGCGATTTTGAATCTCGCCATTGTGGCCGGCATGTTCGTGCGCGGCATTGGCGACAAGCGGATCCTCGGAGGCCTGGCCGGCCTTTTCGTAATCGGTGCACTGTCGGCGGGCGAATTCTCCACCGTCATCGCCCTGCTCATCGCAGGCGTGGCCATGAGCTTCTTCATCGGAGGGGGTCGGCTGCTCAAGGTCATCGTGCCGAGCGTCGCCATCGGCGGCTACGCGTTGCGCCCGGTGATCGAGGACCGGTTAGCCGGCTTCCAGACATCGACCGGTCTCCCGGTGAGCTGGACAGGACGACTCAACAACCTGCGTACGTTTTTTTGGCCGCAGTTGTTCTCGAATTGGAACTGGCTCTTGGGGGTGCGGCCGGCGGCGCGTGTGCCTGATTCGGGCCAGGCCTTCGGTTATGTCTGGATCGAGAGTGGCTACACGTGGCTGCTATGGGGAGGCGGTGTTCCCCTGCTGGCCAGCTACTTCTGGTTCGTCTGGGTGGCCATGCGCCGGGCGTGGAAATTGGCCCATGTACCGGACATCGTCGGCGTCGCTGCGTTGGGCGTGTTCGCTACCTTGGCCAGCCAGCTGATCGTCATGTGGTTCGACCCCCATTTGACCTACCGCGGCTCGGGCGACGCCCTCTTCGCCCTCCTTGCCCTCGCCCGTCCAAGCCTCTCTCGCTCGACGGAGCACGTGGCATGAGTCGCAGTCCCCGTGTGCTCCTCTTGGTGGAGAACCTCCCCATCGCCCGCGATCATCGGTTGCGCAAGCAGGCGGCGGCACTCCTCGCTGCGGGCATTGGGGTGACGGTGATATGTCGCAGTGACCCTGGCAATGCCGCGGTTCGGGGGATCCGGTTGAGGGAGTACGGCGCACCCACTGACGCCCAGAGCAAGCTCGGATACCTCCGTGAATACGGCTGGTCGGTGCTGATGACGGGATGGCAGATGGTGCGTTGCCTACTCAGCGAAGGCTTCGATGCCGTTCAAGTGTGCAGCACTCCCGACATCTACTTCCTCGTCACTGTCCCTGTGCGGATGCTGGGAAAGCCTGTCGTCTTCGACGCGAGGGATCTGTCGCCGGAGATCTACGCCCGGCGCTACGGATCAAGCGACGGGGCGATGCTGAAGATCCTCCGTGCGCTGGAACGGGCCAGCTACCGATCGGCGGATCAGGTGCTCGCCGTGAACGAATCGGTGGCCATGGTGGCCCACGAGCGCGGGGGTGTGCCGATGGAACGAGTGACGGTGGTCGGCAACGGCCCAGTCATGAGGGACGTGCACTTCGAAGAAAGCACCTATCCGGTCCGCAACGGGAGCGGACATCTCTGCTGCTGGGTGGGGTTCATGGGGCCGCAGGACGGGGTGGACCTGGCATTGCGGGCAGTCGCCCACCTGATCCACCATCTGCAGCGCACCGACGCCCAGTTCGTCTTCGTGGGCATAGGCGACGCCCTCCCAGCCCTGCGTCAACTTGCGACGGAGCTCGGCATTGACGAGTGGGTGAGCTTTCCCGGCTGGCAGGACCGCGAAGATGTGGCGAAGCTCCTGCAGAAGGCTGAGGTAGGACTGGAGCCGAACCTCGAGGACTTCGTCTCGCCGGTCAAGGTCATGGAGTACATGGCCTACGCCCTTCCGACCGTCGCATTCGATCTCCGTGAGACGCGCAAGATCCTCGGCGGGGGCGGCCTCTTCGTCCCACCGGGCGATGTCGTCCGCTTCGCTGAATGCGTCGAATCGCTCCTTAAAGATCCCTTGACGCGTTCGGAACTGGGTGCTGTGGCTCATGACCGCGTGCGCAACTCCCTCGCCTGGGAGCACCAAGAACGCCCCTATCTCGATCTCTATCGCAGCCTTTTGCCGGTCGATCAGCCCAACGTAACCCTGGAGATGGTATGAGCATGACTGACACGTCCCCGTACTCGCTTTCGGGCGCAACGCAGCCGTCGATACTACGGACGGGCTGGAAGTGGATCGTGCTCATCACCGTCCTGTTGATGGCGGTCACGTTCTATTCCGACAAGCACAGCCACAAGTCCTACACCTCCACCGCCAGCGTGGTCCTGGGCTCCCAGATCTTTGCCAGCGGCGCTGAGCCGCTCCCGCCCGACATGGGCACCGCCAAGACGGTTGCGACGTCATCGGTAGTGATCGATGAAGTGGCTGGAGGTTTAGGACTCACCGCGAAGGCGGTGCAGAGCGACGTCTCCATCACCAACCCGGCCGATACCGTCGTTCTCGACTTCGCATTCAAAGCGACGACTCCGGCCCTGGCGCAGCGCGGCGCTGAGGCGGTTGCGCAGTCTTTCGTCACATATCAGAACTCCGCGCTGGTGGCGGTGCAGAAGGAACTGGCGGCGAAAGCGGTTACCGGGCGTTCCGCCTCCACCCTCAGCGTGGAAGAGGCGTCCATCATCACCAATGCGCAGCTCCCGACCAAGCCGAACGGCCACAGCTTGATCCTGGACCTGATCGTGGCCCTTTTCGCCGGCGCCTGTCTCGGTGTCGGAGTTGCCCTCCTCGTCGATCGAGCGAGCGACCGCCTGCGGGGAGTGGCCGATGCAGAGATATTGATGGAGCGCCCCGTGCTGGCAGTGGTACCGGAGCCGATGCGGCACGGGGCATCGCGCGATCCGGTGTGCATCATCCGCGATGACGCCGAGTTGCGGAGTGCCTACAGGAGCCTGCGGATTCGCACGGAGATCGCGTCTGCCGAGGACCTTGGCGTCACCGTGTTGGTGACACGCCCTCACGCGCACGGTGGTCCCGCGATCCCGACGGCGCTGGGTCTGGCCACCTCGCTCGCGATGTCCGGCCGCCAAGTGGTGCTGGTGGGATCCGACTTGACGTCGGCTCCGCTGAACAAGTTGTTCGGCACGAGTGGCATGGCTGGTCTGGCCGAGGGGCTGCGAAACCAAGAGAACTGGGAATCAGCACTGATCACGACGTCGCTGCCCGGCTTGCGTCTTCTCACCGAAGGTGCAGAAACGAGCGGGGCTGAGGAGCTGTTCGGACAGAAGCAACTGTCGAGGCTGTTCACCACCCTTCGGCGCTCATTCGCCGATGTCATCGTGATCGACGGCCCTCCCCTGCTGGAGTCGCCCGAGTCACTGGTGTTCGTTGACGTGGCCACCGTGGTGGTGCTTGACATCGACGGTCGCCGAACGAGCCGGTCCGAAGTGAGAACTGCGATGGGCCTCCTGTCCGAGCACTCCGCGGCATTCATCGGTGCGGTGATGTCCGCCAGCCCGCGCGGCATGCGCGGGGCGCGCTGGGTCCTCGAGGATGGGGGTCTCACCCGGCGTAGCGGGGTGGGGCGGTCGAAGCATGCCGTTATGGACGTGTTCGGCCCGGACAGGCCGGGCTCCAAGGGAGGTGCAACTGTGCCCCTGAGAGGCAAGTTGGTCGCGGTGCGGCCCACGAACCAGGAGCTCCCAATTTCCTGGAGCGACGTCGGATCAGAGGAGTCAGCGGCGCGGCAGCGACCGCAAGACGCCGTTCTCACGAAAGAAGAAGGCTGGCCCGGTGCGGGACAGCCGACGATGGGCAATGCGGTCAGTTCGATAAGCGACGGACCTGGTGCCGTCGTATCACGTAGCTGGATCAAATAGGAGGGCTATACATCATGTTGAGGCACATTGGTAAAGCGACCTCCGACTGGCTGGAGAAGGCCGGATTGCTCGCTGCGTGCATTGCCGTCACCGCCGCGATGATCACGGGATTCGCGTTGGCGGCTGTCCCGGCCACCGCCGCGACGGCGCCTACGGTCGTCTCGTTGACGTTTGACAACGGTTGGGAGAATCAGATGACCGCGGCCGCCGACATGCAGGCGGCTGGTCTCGCGGGGACGTTCTATGTCCCGTCGGGATGGATCGGCCTGGCCAACGAGGTGTCGATGTCCGACCTTCAGACGTTGAAGGCCGACGGGGACGAGATCGGCGGGAAGACAGTCGACAACGCAGACCTGACCGCGTTGACACAGAGCGGCACCGCCAGCGGGATTGCCGAAGCGCAACGAGAGGTGTGCGAAGGTCGCAACATCTTGTTGGCCGACGGCTTCGACGTCACTGATTTCGCCTATCCCTTCGCGGACTTCAACGCGGCAGACGAGACCATCGCGGAGAACTGCGGCTTCAACTCGGGCCGTGGCGTCGGAAGCCTCGCCGACGCGCAACCGAACGGGTGCACTTTCCCGGACTGCCCCTACGCCGAGACCATTCCGCCAACCGACCCGTTCTCCATCCGCACACCGGACGATGCGGAGGTGACGACGACCGTGGCGGAACTCGAGCAGGATGTCACCAATGCTGAGAACAATGGCGGCGGATGGTTGGCGTTCTCCTTCCACCAGATATGCGACACCACGACGGCGGGCTGCGATCCCATCTTCTCGTGGTCTCCAGAAGAGTTCAACGAGTTTGCGCAGTGGCTGGCGGCACAGCAGTCGAGCGGCGCCCTCCAAGTGGAGACCGTGCAACAAGTGATAGGTGGAGCCGAACAGCCGGCCGTGACCAACTACCCTGTGGTCGCCGCGGCGCCGGTCGGCACCAATGCCCTCGCCAATCCGTCCCTGAGCGATGGATTGACGGTGGCAGGATCTCCCACCACGGTCCCCAGCACGGGCGGACTGATCACCTACAGCGTCAACGTGACCGAGGGCGGAGCGACACCCACCGGATCGGTGATCGTGTCCGACGGCGCTGGCAACAGCTGCACCATTGCGTCGCTGACCGCGGGTGCCGGCAGTTGCGTCATTGACGAGCCGGCCGCGGAGACTCCGTACACCGTGACTGCGACGTATTCGGGCGACTCCACCTACACGGCTTCGGAAGCGACCTTGACCGGAGTGACCACCGAGACGGTCGGTTCTTCCCCTCCGGCCACGAATCCGCCCACGAGCCCGGAGTGCTGGAGCCCGGAGAGCTACGGGTCGAATACCCCAACGTTCAGCTGGAACCCCTCCGGAGGTGTCAATGGAGGGGGGGCCGAGACCATCGACCTGTCCAACGTAGAGGGCTACCCCGATGAAGACGCCAACCTGGACACCACCTTCGACCTGGGTCAATGCGCTCCCACAGCGACCGCGGGGGATTCCTACGAGCTCAGCGTCTACTACGAATCCTCCACGCCGGTGTATTTCAACGTCTTCGGCCAGTCCACGACCGACGACACCTGGTCGTATTGGACGGGCAGCCCGACGTTCCCAGCGGCGAGCACGTGGACGCTCGCAACCTGGCTCACCCCAGCAGTGCCGTCCACGATCGGCGCCCTGAGCTACGGGATGACCATCGACAACGACGGGTCCTTGTCGACATCGGACTACGGATTGGTCAATGAGGGCGGTGGGCCGCCGCCGGCGGGCCCGATCGGGTCCAACGTGCTGGCGAACCCGCTGTTGGAGACCGCGGACGGTACCGGCGTCAACCCGGCTTGTTGGAGCCAGGCCGGCTTTGGCACCAACACGCCAACGTTTACCTGGAGCCCGACTGGTGGACAAGTGGGAGGCGAGGACACCATCGACATGACGAGCTGGACCAGTGGCGACGCCAAGCTGGTCACGACGTTCGACAATGGCAATTGTGCTCCCACGGTTACCGCCGGAGACACGTACACGGCAAGCGTCTATTACGAGTCGACGGTGCCCGTCTACTTCACGCTCTACAGCCGGGCCACCGACGGCACGTGGGGCTACTGGACGCAAACGCCTACCTTCGCCTCGGCGAGCGGCTGGACACTGGCGACGTTCACCACCCCCCCGGTTCTGGCCGGTGTCAACGGTGCCAGCTTCGGAATGTCTATCGCCAGTGTCGGGACACTTTCGACCTCGGATTACAGCCTGGTCGATGACGGCACCGGTCCGGCGGTCAGCACGCAACCGATCGCGCAGAGCGTCACCGCGGGCCAGAACGCCACCTTCACGGCGGCCGCCACCGGTAACCCTTCGCCGACCGTCCAATGGCAGGTGTCCACCGATGGCGGGACGACGTGGAGCCCGGTCGCCGGAGCCACGTCTGACACGCTCACGGTGACGGCGGCGGCGCCCTCCCAGAGCGGAAGCGAGTACGAAGCGGTCTTCACGAATCCGGCTGGATCGGCCACCACTGCGGAAGCCTCATTGACCGTGGTGTCGATCGCGCAGACGATCACGTTCGTCGGCCCCTCATCGGGCGCGGTCGGTGGAACGGCCGCGCTGTCGGCCACCGGCGGTGCCTCGGGCAATCCGGTGGTGTTCTCACTCGATGCCACCTCGGGAGCGGGCGTCTGTGCACTCTCGGGAACCAACGACGCGCAGGTGTCGTATCTCGTAGCGGGAAGCTGCGTCATCGACGCCAACCAGGCGGCGGGTGGCGACTATGGCGCGGCGGCAACGGTGAGCCAGACCGTGGCGGTCTCCCAGGTGGCCCAGACCATCACCTTCGGCACCCTGGCCAACAAGACGATGGCGCAGTCGCCCGTGACGGTCAGCGCGACCGCCTCATCGGCATTGCCGGTGACGTTCACGACTTCGACCTCGGCGGTATGCACGGCCGGTGGCACGAACGGGACGACGATCACATTGGTCTCGGCCGGTACCTGTACGGTGGTCGCCAACCAGGCGGGCAACAGCACTTACGCGCCTGCCCCGGCTGTGAGCAATAGCTTCACCGTTTCTCAGGTGGCCCAGACCATCACCTTCGCTGCCCTGGCCAACAAGACCGCGGCGCAGTCGCCGGTGACCGTCAGCGCGAGCGCTTCGTCGGCGTTGCCGGTGACCTTCACCACGTCGACGGCGACGGTGTGCACGGCGGGCGGCACCAACGGGACGGCGATCACGCTGCTCTCCGCGGGGACGTGCACTGTGGTGGCCAATCAAGCGGGCAATACCACGTACGGGCCCGCCCCGGCCGTGAGCCAGAGCTTCACGGTGTCCCAAGCGGCGCAGACGATCACCTTCGCTGCCGTGGCCAACAAGACCATGGCTCAGTCGCCGGTGACGGTCAGCGCGACCGCCACCTCCAAGTTGGCGGTGACCTTTACCACGTCGACGGCGGCGGTGTGCACGGCGGGCGGCACCAACGGGGCGACGATCACGTTGCTCTCAACGGGGACGTGCACCGTGGTGGCCAATCAAGCGGGGAATGCCGCGTACACCGCTGCGGCGGCCGTGAGTAGGAGCTTCACGGTGTCCCAAGCGGCGCAGACGATCACCTTCGCTGCCGTGGCCAAAAAGACCCTGGCTCAGTCGCCGGTGACCGTCAGCGCGAC
>Ga0182018_10003572_pt1 | contig 13858 bp, 11 predicted proteins | sample 812P2MmetaG_FD_120490 | JGI IMG/M metagenome (GOLD analysis project Ga0182018, IMG submission 120490) | Permafrost microbial communities from Stordalen Mire, Sweden - 812P2M metaG | ecosystem: Environmental > Terrestrial > Soil > Wetlands > Permafrost | place: Sweden: Stordalen | collected...
CGAAAAAATCGCCCGCACCGAAAGCGTCAAACTCGCCTGGCCCCGCCTCAAGCACGCACTGGACAAGCTCTACGTCGCCGTCTCGGTCGGCGACACCAACTCGATTCTGGCCGGTCTGCGGCAGATCGTGCCGCAATTCACTTATGCCACGTCGAACCCAACTACAAGCGCCCTGCCTTTGCCGGCAACCGCGTCAGCCGCGGCGTTGCCGGAAGTACCACCCTCGCCCGCTCCGGGGCTGCCTCATCCAACTTTTTCGCCAAGCCATCGCTCCCCGCCTTCCCTTGGAAGTCCATTGCCGGGAACGGTGAGCGGCGTGCCGGGAGACTAGACCTTCGGACTCGGGTTCCCTTCCTACTTGCGCTGCGCCGCATCCTCTCCCGAATAACCATTCGGATGGGCACGATGCCACTGCCACGCGCTTTCGACAATTGTTTGCAAGTCCGGAAACCTCGGCTGCCATCCGAGCTCGCGCCGGATCTTTTCCGAGCTGGCAATGAGCACCGCCGGATCGCCCGGCCGGCGCGGCGATTCGATCACCGGAATCGGATGTCCCGTAACTTGCCGGGCCACATCGACCACCTGCCGCACGCTGAAGCCTTGGCCGTTGCCGAGGTTGTAGATGAGCGGAACGGAATTCTCCCGCTCCTTGGCCAGCGCATCGACCGCCAGCAAATGCGCCCGCGCCAGATCGCTGACATGGATGTAATCGCGGACGCAGGTGCCGTCCGGAGTAGCGTAGTCGGTGCCGAAAATGTTCGCGTGCTGGGCGCGTCCCAGCGCGACCGCGAGGATGCGTGGAATGAGGTGCGATTCCGGTTGGTGCGCTTCTCCCTGATCGGGGCGGGAAGCGCCGGCGGCATTGAAGTACCGCAGGCTGGCATAACGCAGTCCGTGGATCCGATGGAACCAGGCAAGCATGCGCTCGACCAGCAATTTCGATTCGCCGTAGGCATTGGTGGGCGCCAGCGCATCATCTTCTTGAATTGGAGTGCGTTCCGGATTTCCGTAGAGCGCCGCGGTGGACGAAAAAACGAAGCGCTTCACTCCTGCGGCGAGCATCGCTTCCAGCAGCGTCAGCGCATTTGCGGTGTTGTTGCGGAAAAACACTTCCGGAGCTTTCATCGACTCGCCCGCTTCGATCAGCGCAGCCAGATGCAGCACCGCATCCGGCGAGTGTTCGCGCATTACACGGTCCAGCCCCGCGCGGTCGGCCAGTTCGCCAACAACCAGTTCCGCGTCTTTCGGCACCGCCTGGCGGTGGCCGTGGCTGAGGTTGTCAAGGACGACCACCTGGTGCCCTCGCTGCAACAGCTCCGTCGCCAGCACGCTGCCGATGTAGCCCGCTCCTCCGGTTACCAGTACCCTCATTCAGCCCTCGTCATTCGCCCGTCCGTCATTCGCCCGCCCGTCGTTCGCCCGCTTACTTTTCGCCCACCCGTCTTCTCTTGCAAGAGCACGCAGGCAAAAAAAACTTCCCGGAGACTGTCGGGAAGTTTTTTCATTCTACGCTAAAGCTGCTGCGCTGCATCAGTGCGACTCTTTATTGCGACACTGCTAGTGCGATACGGCCGCGAACAGCGGCGACTTCATGAGCGATTGAAATTTCTGGTCGTCGCTCTTGAAATGGAGTTGCAGGTTAGCGCTGTCGGAATCGACCGTGGTCGCATCAATCGCTGTCTTTTCCGCCGGGCTGGCATTCATCTTCTTGTACATCATGACGCCCTTGAACAACGCGGAAAGCGTTCCCGCGGTCATCGAATCGGCCGTGAGCACGTTCAAATCGAAATTCACTCCGCTGGCAAAGTTCATGGTGTAGCTGGACGCCAGAATTCTTTTCTTAAGGCTATCGATATCGCCAACCTTCGAAGCGTCACCCATCGCCGAAAGCATCATGGCCTGGGTCCCCTTCTGGTCGAGAATGCTCCACAACGGCGACCCATCGACCGCCGCCATCTGGTCGCTCATCACCGAATTCGCATCGAGCGACGACCGTTTGCCATCTTTCGTATCGAGCGCGCTGTGCAGCGAGTCCTCGGTGCCAAAGGCCAGCGTGTTGTCGTCGAGGAACGTCATCACCATGCCATTGCTCATCGGATAAATCCTGCTGACGCCATATTTCGTGCCCGAAATCTTCTTGAGTCTCATCTTCTTGAGCACGGCTTTAGCGGAAAACGATCCGGCGGCGACGCCGATGGTTTGAATGCCCTTCTTGTCCGTGCGGAATGAGGCGAAATCGAGCTGGTCGAGATCGCGCTCGGCGTCAATGCCAACGCCCTTCAGGGCCGACTCCAGCTCCTTGAGATTATCCGGGAGCACTTGCGCTTTGAGCGCCATCGCGGTCGGCGAATCCTTGAGCACTCGATAATCGACACCGATCAACTGCTGGACTTCCGACGGCACCATCGAACGCGCCGACGATGCAATCGGCATGGCATAACCGAGCGTCGCACACAGCAGCAGCGCCGCAAACACTGATAACAGATTGCTAAACAACGATTTCTTCATAACGCTCCTCGAGACGATATCTTCCCCGTGAGTCTGGGAGTTTAGATGCAAACCGCTAACGTTGCGTTAGCACCCTGGATTGCTTCTTTCGTGGGTCTATTCTAGCTCTTGGCGATCAAGCTGGGCCGTAACTAAAGTGTGTCGCCTCCGGCATAGCTCTAGAACGACTCCGTCGCGGGAGTTTGCGTGGAAAACAAAAGCTCGGGTTGAGCCGTCCAAGGCGCCTTAGCGGACGGGCTGATGAGGCAGAGGACCGCCGTCCTCAGGCGCCCGCGTCCCCGCCTCCCGTGTTTGCTGAATCAATCCGATCAGAAAATCTGCCGCTTTAAGCTGTTCTTCAAGCGAGAGGGTCGGTTTGCGAGACTCGCCTTTGAGATAGCCGTAGTTCTCGATGGGCGCGCCTGACGCGTGCGTGGTGTCGATACTCAGATAGACTCCGCTTAATATCCCTTCCGTCTCGATTCGCGTGATCGAGTCCTTGGGGATTCTGATTTCGTAAGTCGTACTCACCGCCATTTCGATTTCCGCCGGGCAGTTCTTGTTTTGTGGGTCGGCACGAACGCTTCGCACGCTCCCAACATCAACTCCGGCAATCCGAATAGAAGCTCCCGCCTGCAGCCCCCCAGCGTCGTCAAAGCAGGTCTTGATGTCTTGGCGGGAGTAGCGCAAGGGGTTAATAAACAAGGTCGCAATGGTGGCGAGCCCGACGAGGATGATGAGCACAAGAATCGACTTTCTGAGCATAGCTACACCTTCAGAATTAGCGCTCTCTTCCGCGTTTCCGCCACAAACGCTGCGTCTTCCAGCGATTCCAGATTAATCTCGACATTTGCCAACGCGCCTTCGAGCGCGGCTTTGGCCAGCGCGATCGCGGTCGTCAGGTCCGACTTCATGTTCGGATTCGTAATCGGCTTCAATTTTTCAGCGATCTCTTCCACTTCCGCCACTCTTTCGGCAACGCCCATGGGAACGCTGGTCGCCTGCTTGAGCGCCGAAACGATCGCGGCTTTTCCGTCGGAAGCAGCACCCTCAACGGATTTGGCCGACTTGTAGGCCTTCATCACGAGATTGTAGGACTCGGCGTCGGCGTCAATCGCGGCTTTTAGCTCTTCGCGCAACTGGCCGAGCCGGGCAATCGCCGCATTGAGTTGACTTTCGAATTGCGCATAAGCTTTCTTGCCGCGCGACATGGAGGCGACCATGCCCGCGAGTCCGGCAGCCATCGCACCGCTGGCCGCGGCAGCGCTCCCGCCTCCGGGAGTCGCGGTCGGAGCGGCCAGTTGCTCGATGAAAGGCTCGACTCCCGCGCGCAGCCCGCCCACGGCCGTCGTTTTCCCAGCCGTCATTTGCCCGGACATCACGGCCGCCAGGCGGTTCTCAAGAATCAGCGAGGAATCGAAGTTCTCGACTTGCAGAAACCACTCCGCCGCCTGCTCTAAGGCCTTCTTCGGAATCAATCCCACAATTTCGCTCGAAACCGGAATCACGCCATAACGCGCGGCTTCGCGTTTCACCAGCTCAAAAACGCGGTGCACGGGAGTCTGCTCGAAATCGGTCAGGTTCATCGACACCTGAGCCATGCCGCGCACCAGAAATCCCGCGCCCTTGACGAAGCGCAATCCTCCGCTTGAAAAACGTACCGCCTTCGCAATTTTCTTCGCGATATCGACGTCGGGCGTATTCAAGAAGACGTTGTAGGCAATGAGCGCCTTGCGCGCCCCCACCACGGTTGCCCCGGCCGTCGGATGCACGCGCGCCTCACCGAAGTCGGGCCTGCGTGCGGGATTCGTAGCGATCTCGGCGCGAATGCCTTCAAACTGGCCGCGGCGAATATTTTCCAGATTCTGGCGTTCGGGCGTGGCTGCGGCCGCTTCGTAAAGATAGACCGGAATCTGAAAGCGTTTCGCAATCTCCGCGCCGACGTGCCGCGCCATGGCGACGCAATCTTCAATCGTCACCCCGTCAATCGGAATAAACGGCACAACATCGGCCGCACCCATGCGCGGGTGCGCCCCCTGATGCTTGGTGAGATCGATCAACTCCGCGGCTTTCCCGACACCGCGAATCGCCGCTTCCTGGATCGCTTCGCGTTCGCCAACCAGCGTGATGACGCAGCGGTTATGGTCGGAATCCATCTCGCGATCAAGCAGGTAAACGCCGGGGACCTTCATGGCTTCGACGATGGCGTCAACCTTGGCCGCGTCGCGGCCTTCAGAAAAATTAGGAACGCATTCGACAAGAGTGCTGGGCATGGCGAGAAGGATAACGGGCCGTCGAGGAGTCAGGCAACTGCCGGACGGAAGTAGATTTGACAGCGTCCCTCAGGCACAGGCAAACTGCAAAGCTGTATCCGATTACTGGTTCGGTCCATGCGCTGCTCCCCTCGACTGTTCGCCCGCGGTTTTACCTGAAGCTAGACGCGCCTAAAACGTCCGTTGGCCGTTTCCCTGTTTATTAATCGTCGCTAGTCGTTCGTCGCCAGTCGCTGGAAAGCGACTCCTCTCGAAAGGATGTGTCATGCTGCGTCAAGTGCTGCTTTTTGCATTGCTTGCTCTGCCTTCTCCGCCCGTTTTTGCTCAAACCGAGCGCCACTTCAGCTTCCACTACAGCTTTACGGTAAAAAATGTCACTCCGGGTGAGCGGGTCCGCGTTTGGATTCCTCTGGCGCATTCCGACACGTATCAAACTGTGCGCGTCATCGCCAAAAGTGGAGACTTACCGCTCAAACAAGTTCCTCAGCCGGAATATGGCAATGAAGTCCTCTATGCCGAAACTCCAAAGGCCGATAAACCTGAGTACAAGTTTTCCGTCGACTACGACGTCGTGCGCAAGGAACACATCGTGCTGGTCAACGGAAAACCCATCCACGATGCACCGGCCCAAAAAGTCCCCCGCGTCGAGCTGGCGCGGTTTCTTGAGCCCGACCGGCTCGTTCCCGTCACTGGACTTCCCGCGCAACTGGCCGAGCAGGAAACAAAGGGTGCAACCACTCCGCTCGAAAAGGCCAAAGATATTTACGAATATGTTTTCCGCACTATGAAATACGACAAGACCGGCACGGGCTGGGGACACGGCGACACGCTTTGGGCTTGCGATTCAAAGCATGGCAACTGCACCGATTTCCACTCCGTTTTTATTTCCATGGCGCGAGCCGAGAAAATTCCGGCGCGCTTTCAGATCGGGTTTCCGCTGCCCGTCGACAAACATTCCGCCGAGGTTCCCGGCTACCACTGCTGGGCTGAGTTCTATCTCGATTCCGCTGGCTGGGTTCCGGTTGATATTTCCGAGGCCTGGAAGCATCCCGAAAAGCACGACTATTTCTTTGGCGCGCACGATGTGAACCGGGTGCAGTTCACGCAAGGTCGCGATCTGAAACTCAAGCCGGCGCAGGATGGTCCGCCGCTGAACTACTTTGTTTATCCATATGTGGAGATCGACGGAAAAGAGTATCCCAACGTTTCGATCGCGTTCTCGTTTGAGGATGCCGGCTCAACACCAACCACCGTCAGCGCCTTGCCATAGAGGAAAATGGGCTGCCGCGGAACGTACCGGCGGACTTTGAGTGGTGCTAGAATCCGATTCGCGGTCGCAGGCGAAAACATCAGCATCCGGAGCACACCATGCCGAAGTACGTCATCGAGCGCGAGATCCCCAACGCCGGGAAATTGACGCCGCAGGAGCTCCAGGCAATCTCGCAGAAATCCTGCGGCGTTCTCCAGAAACTTGGACCGCAGGTGCAGTGGCTGGAGAGTATCGTGACCGACGACAAGGTCTACTGCATCTATATCGCGCCGAATGAAGCGCTGGTCCGCGAACACGCCAGCCATGGAGGCTTTCCGGCAAATCGAATTTCCGCAATTCGGTCGGTCATCGGCCCAACCACCGCGGAAGGTTAGACTCAGCCACTGTGTCCAATTCACGCAGTCTGCAAAGTGATCGGCCGGCGGGTAACCAGCGAGTGATTGGCGTGTTCGATTCCGGTGTCGGTGGACTCACCGTTCTCCGCGCGCTGATCGAGCGCATTCCCGGCGCCAACTATCTCTACTTTGGCGATACTGCGCGCCTTCCCTACGGCTCCAAGTCTGCGGCCACGGTCGCGCACTATGCAGTCGACGCGGTGCGCTACCTGCAAGATCAAGGAGCGGAGTTGCTGGTCATTGCCTGCAACACGGCGACGGCGCTGGCGCTCGACGAGATTAAACGTGCGGCCAGCGTGCCGGTCATCGGCGTTATTGAACCCGGAGCTGACGCTGCAGCCAAGGCCAGCAAGAAAAAACATGCCGTCGTCATCGGCACCGAAGCGACCGTCGCCAGCCACGCCTACCGGCGAGCGCTCGAAACCAGAAACGTGCGGGTACGCGAAAAAGCTTGCCCTCTTTTTGTGCCGCTGGTCGAGGAGGGATGGATTGAACATCCAGTAACCGAGCAAGTAGCAAAGATTTATCTGGCGGAAGCCTTTGCCTCAGATTTCGGATCACCCGAAGTTCGTCATCCCGACGACGCAGGCGCTGCCGACGTGCTGCTGCTCGGCTGTACTCATTATCCGCTCATTAAGCCGCTGTTGCGTCGAGTGGCGCCGGCGCATATCACGATCGTCGATTCGGCCGAATCGACCGCCGAAGAAGTCGCTCGCCAACTGAAGCTCATGCCGAGACCGCGCTCCGACAATAGCGACGAGATCGCAGCCCCACCGCAACTCAAGTTCTTCGCCACCGACTCGGCGGAAAAATTCAGGAAGATGGGGACCCGGTTCCTCGGGCTTCCGGTAGAGAATGTCGTGCACGTGGATTTGAAGGAGTAGAAACGATTTGAACGAATAGAGACAGAAGCTACTAGGTGGACGGGCGAGGACGCCCGTCACTCTCCACCAAATAAAAACGGCCGCCGGCGCGGCCGCCTTTTCGGACTCCCACATTCTCGTGGCAGCAAATTCTCGTGGCAGCTCAACTCAGCGCCAGCGCTCAGTACAAGCGGAACGTAACTTCGACGTTCAACTGCGTGGCCACCGGCTTGCCATCTTTCATACCCGGCTCGAAGCGCCAGGTTTTCACCGCTTCGATGGCTTTTTCATCCAGGCCCAACCCCAGAGTGCGGGCTACGCGGATATCGCGCGCTTTTCCATCCGGGCCGACCACCAGCCAGAGCACGCAGGTTCCGGAAAACTTCGCTTTGCGCGCTTCCTCCGAATATTCAGGATCGGGTTGATAAATCACTTTCGGAGCAGAAACTCCACCGCCGATCTTATACGCTCCGCCTCCGTAGCCGCCGCCATGACCAGGACCAAAGCCGGGGCCTTCGCCCGATCCCACGCCACCGCCGCGGCCTTCATCTCCAATGCCGCCGCCGGCGCCCATCCCATTCGAGGGCAAAGACGGCAAATGCGACAGCGGATCGCCCAACGCCTCGAGATTGGGCTGCGGCAAGGGCGGCGCGACAATAGACGGCGGAACCGGGAGCTTCGGATCCGGATTACGGACCACCGCCATCGGTGGAGTGATCTGCTGCCGCGACTGCGTAGGCAAGCGGCCGGGCGACGCCTGCAACTTGTCGCGATCGCCGCCACCGCCACCACCGCCACTCAATGTTTTTGAAACTGGGATCGCGAGATCCGGCGCGATCAGCAACACGCTTTCTTTCGGCTTAGCAACGTCCACCATCCTCTTACCCAGATAAGTGGCAAGAAGAATCGCAGCTATCGCCAGCAGGTGGACGAGGGTCGATCCGAAAGCTCCGCCCTTCTTGTAATTGTAGAAACCCCAGATATCCCGTACCGGAACGGGCTTCGAAGTCAGCACCAGCGGAGGCAGCTTCTTCGGAAAGAAGAACTCATCGAGATTGCGGAATAGAGACTTCCAGACCGGTTCGTCCAGAGTCTGGTTGAAAAGCAGAAGGTGCAATTCCGGCTCTGGATCGATTGGATTCTGCTGTTGTTCCAACTCTGGCATATGTTCCCGAGGAGTAAAAACCCAAAACTATGCGATGCAGTCCAAAAAGTTAGATGCATCCGTAATCCGGAAGCAAGTAAAAAAACGCGAAAAATTCCGGATAATAATTACCCACGCCGGCAAGACGAACTGGTTCTACCTGCCTCAAGATTTCCCGCCCAGTTCGATTGCCTGCAGGCTTCCGTCTACTGAAAATTGTACACGTTTTTGGCAAACGCGAAACAGTACTTTTTGCATTCCTCGGCCTTCGGCATGCCAAGGGACGCGCCATTCCGCGCTCCCTATATAATGAAAAGATTCAATCAGTTGGGAGAACCTAGCCAGTGCCGATGGACTTGAAATCCAGCATCAATTTACCCAAGACCAGCTTCCCCATGAAGGCGGGACTCCCGCTGAACGAACCCAAAATGCTCGAGCGCTGGGAGCAGATGGGCCTCTACGAACGCATTCGCCAAGCCCGTAAGGGGAAGGAAAAATACATCCTCCACGATGGACCGCCGTACACGAGTGGGCCCATCCACCTGGGCACGGCGATGAATAAGTGCCTTAAGGATTTCATCGTCAAGTCGAAAACCATGTCCGGATTTGACGCGCCCTACGTCCCTGGCTGGGATTGCCACGGTCTGCCCATCGAAATCAAGGTCGACAAGGAACTCGGCGGTAAAAAGCTGCAAATGCGGCCAACCGACGTCCGCGCCGAGTGTCGCAAGTATGCGCAGAAATTCCTCGACCTGCAGCGCCAGCAGTTCAAGCGCATCGGCGTCTTCGGACGCTTCGACAAGCCCTACGCCACGATGACGCCGCAGTATGAGTCGGTGGTGCTCGAGACGTTCTTTTCTTTTTACGAAAACGGATTCGTCTACAAAGGCCTGCGCGCCGTCTACTGGTGCATGCACGATGAAACCGCGCTCGCCGAAGCCGAAGTCGAATACGAGAACCACACTAGCCCTACGGTGTGGGTCAAGTACGCTTTGCTTGACGATCCCACGGCCATCGATCCCGCGCTCGCTGGCAAGAAAGTCAACACCATCATCTGGACAACCACTCCCTGGACGCTGCCCGCCTCTATGGCCGTGGCGTTTCATCCCGACGAGGATTACGTAGCCCTCGAATCCGGCGCTGAAGTTTACATCGTTGCCTCCAAGCTCGCGAAAGATGTCGCTGACAAATGCGGCCTCTCGAATCCGCGCGAACTCGCCCACTTCCCCGGCCGCAAACTGGAGCGCCTCAACTTCCAGCATCCCTTTCTCGACCGCAAGATTCTCGGCGTGCTAGCCGACTACGTCACCATGGATGCCGGTACCGGCGTCGTCCACACCGCCCCTTCGCACGGCGCCGAAGACTTCCTCACCGGCGTCAAATACGGCCTCGACGCGACCAGCAACGTCGACGAGAAAGGCATCCTGCGCAATGGCCTGCCAGAATACACCGGCAAGCGCGTGTGGGATGCGAACCAACCCATCATCGACCTGGTCAAAAGCCGCGGCGCGTTGCTGCACTCGGAAAAGACCGAGCACTCGTATCCACACTGCTGGCGCTGCCACAATCCAGTGATCTTCCGCGCCACCGAGCAGTGGTTTATCTCGATGGAAACGCCGATGCCCGGTGGCACAGGAAAAGATGACTCCTTGCGCACGCGCACGCTGGCCGAAATCAAGACCGTGAAGTGGGATCCGGCGTGGGGCGAAGAACGCCTGTCCAACATGATCCAAACCCGCCCCGACTGGTGCATCTCTCGCCAGCGGGTCTGGGGAGTGCCGATCGCGGTCTTTCTTTGCGAAGCCTGCGGCAAGCCGCTCAACGATCACGCCGTCAATCGCAAAATCGTCGAACTCTTCGCCCGCTCGGGAGCTGACGCGTGGTTTACCTCCGAGTCCGACAACATCGTTTCCGCCGGAACCAGGTGTCCGCATTGCAGCGGCACGAAGTTCGAAAAAGAATTCGACATCTTCGACGTCTGGCTCGAATCAGGAGCCAGCTACTTGGCCCTGATTGCCGACGAGCCCGCATACCCTTGGCCCTCCGATCTCTATCTCGAAGGCGGCGACCAGTATCGCGGATGGTTTCAGTCGTCTCTGCTCTGCGCCATGGGAACGCGCGCCACTCCGCCCTACAAAGAAGTCGTCACGCCCGGCTGGACGCTCGACGAAAAAGGCCAGGCCATGTCAAAGTCGCGCGGCAACGATGTCGACCCCGTCGATATCGCTGGCCGGTTAGGCGGAGAAATCGTCCGCCTCTGGACCGCATCGGTTGACTTCCGCGAAGACGTCGTCGGCTCCGAAGCGCTGATGCAGCGCATCGGCGATAACTATAAGAAGATTCGCAATACCTTTCGTTACATTCTGAGCAATCTCTACGATTTCGATCCTTCTTACGATACGGTTCATTTCAACAAGATGGAAGAGATTGACCAGTACATGCTCCGCCAAACGGTCGCATTTGCCGCCGACGTCCGCAGTGCTTACGACGAGTTCGCCTTCCACCGGATCTATCACCGCGTAAATCATTTCTGCATCGTCGACTTGAGCGCCTTCTATTTCGACGTGCTCAAAGACCGCCTCTACATTTCCGCTCCCAAATCGCCCGCACGCCGCAGCGCGCAAACAGCGATCCACAGGATTGGCGAAGCGCTAACTCGACTGCTCGCACCCATCATGACGTTCACCTGCGAAGAGGTTTGGCAACATCTGCCCAACACAGAAGACGGTCGCGAAGAGAGCGTGCATCTGGCGTATTTCCCGAATGCCGGCCAAATTACCAGCGAAGTCAAGGCATCGCCAGATTCCACGCAAAGCGATTGGACCACGCTGCGCTCGGTCCGCGACGACGTTCTGAAGGCTTTGGAAGAGGCCCGCAACAACAAACTGATCGGCACCGGCCTCGAGGCCCAGGTCCTGCTTACTGCCTCCGATCCGCTGTATGCGCTTCTAAAACGGCACGAGGCTGAACTGCGCTATCTATTCATCGTCTCGTCTGTCACTCTATCCCAGGGCGCGGGCAACGGCACCGGCAGCGTGCGCGCAGAAATCAAGAAAGCCGACGGCCAGAAATGCGAGCGTTGCTGGAACTATTCCACCCACGTCGGCGAAGACAAGAACTATCCGACAGTGTGCGAGCGCTGCAGCCCCGTGCTCAAGGAAATTGAAGCCGGAAACTGAACGTCGTGAGCGAAGACGCGTGACCGCGGCCTTCGCAAACGGGATAAGCTAGTGTTAGGTCTTAGATGATTGTCATCCCGAGCGAAGCGAGGGATCTGAAGTTTGCCGCCAGATGAAGATCCCTCGCTTCGCTGGGATGACAATATCTTCAGAATTTTATTGAATCATGCGCAAATATCATTTCCTGATCGCGTTGTCCGTCATCGCTCTCGATCGCGTCACCAAGTGGACGATCGCCCGCCGGCTTTCCCTGCATGACAGCATTCCGGTCATTCCAGGATTTTTCCGCATTATCCATGCCGAAAATCCGGGCGCGGCGTTCGGTATTTTTGCCGATTCTCCTTCGGAATGGAAAGTCGGCATGCTGATCGGTTTTTCGGTGATTGCATTGCTGATCGTTTCCGCGCTGCTCTGGAAAAACAGCCATACCCTCACCTCCACCGGAATCGCTCTTTCGCTGATCCTGGGCGGAGCCGTCGGCAACCTGTGGGACCGCCTCGCCAGCCACCGCGTGGTCGATTTTCTGCTCTTTTATATTGGCCCGCACCAGTGGCCCGCTTTCAACGTGGCCGATAGCGCGATCGTGGTGGGAGCAGGCTTGCTGGTATTCGAAATCGTGTTCGCGAAATCGCCCAGCCAGCAGTCGGCTTGAAATTTCGGCTCGAGATATAGGATCGGGCCCAAATTAGCACTTGGTGAGCACTACACCTCGCAGGAGGAGTAACACTCGATGACGACCCACCGCGATGGTATGGCCAATTCTCAGCAAATAGCCGCCATGAGCGGCAAGGAAGTGCTGCAGGCTCTCCTTGATGGCCGATTACCTCCGCCCTCAATGGCCGCGACATTGTCATTTTGGCTGGTCGAGGTGGGCGACGGATTTGCCGCTTTCGAGGGCGATCCCGGACCGCAACTGCTCAATCCCATGGGCACAGTCCATGGCGGCTGGGCGCTGGCGCTGATCGACAGCGCAACCGGATGTGCTTGTCACTCGGTGCTGCCACCAGGAGCGAGCTACACCACCATCGAAACCAAGGTCAACTTCTCACGACCCATCACGCCGGATTCAGGCCGAGTCCGCGCCGAAGGGCGGGTTGTCTCCCAGGGCCGGCGGATTATTTCCTCACAAGCGCAATTGCTGTCCCGCGATGGCCGAGTGCTCGCGCACGGCACCTCGACGGTCATGGTGTTGGAAGGTGCCCGCTAGGCCGCTTACGGAGTCCCGTAAAGCTGTCGATACACATTCGCGTTGCGCAAGATCGCTTGCACATATTCGCGGGTTTCGGTGAACGGGATAGATTCGACGAACTCCTGCGGATCGCGGTAGTGGCCCTGCTCCAGCCAATCGCCGACGCGGTCGCTGCCGGCGTTGTAGGCAGCCAGCGCGTACTCGAACTGTCCGTTGTACTTGTCGACCATGTCTTTGAAATAACGCGTGCCCAGTTCGAGGTTGACGGATGGAGTATAAAGTTGCGGCGCGCTGTATTTCTTCAGCTTGACTTGTTTGGCTACCGATTTCCCTGTCTTCGGCAAAAGCTGCATCAGACCGACGGCGTTGGCGCGGGAAAGCGCCCCGGCGTTGAATTCGGATTCTTGCCGGATCAATGACGCAACCAGATAAGGATCGAGGCCATTGAGCTCGGAATATTTGCGGAGATCGGGCCAATAAGCTTTGGGGAAAAGCGCTTCCCAGTAAAGCCGCGGCAGGTCGGGAATATCAACCGCGAAGTAGTTGGGCGTCGAGCGCTTCATGATCTCGATGCCGCGATCGTAACGTCCGATGTCCTGAAAAACGCGCGCCATCTCCGGCGGAGCCCAGGTTCCACCTTCCTGACCGGCAGCGGCCTGCAACTCGCGCACGGCCATATCGGCGAGGCCACCGTTCGAAAGCAAGCGCGCCCTCTCGACGCGCAGGTTGTCGTCGGGAGGAGCGGCAGCGGTGATTTTTCCTCCCGTCGAAAGCGCAGAAACGCGATCCAGCAGCGCATAACGCGGCAAAGGTTCGTGCGTCGAGATGTCTTTCGAAGTTCCATTACCTGCACTCGACAACAGCTTCAGCCGCTGCCGTCCGAACTCCGCATAGTAGTAGTTGTGATAGCGGTCAGAGAGCTTCTGATAAAACGCCCGCGCCATCGCTGGATTGCCGTCTTCTTCGGCGATGCGGGCGCGCCAGTAGAGCGCGGCCGGAATTTCCGCGGAATCGGGATAGAGCGCAATTTGATTTTCAAAACCTTGGCGCGCCTGGTC
>Ga0182018_10003573_pt1 | contig 13852 bp, 12 predicted proteins | sample 812P2MmetaG_FD_120490 | JGI IMG/M metagenome (GOLD analysis project Ga0182018, IMG submission 120490) | Permafrost microbial communities from Stordalen Mire, Sweden - 812P2M metaG | ecosystem: Environmental > Terrestrial > Soil > Wetlands > Permafrost | place: Sweden: Stordalen | collected...
GCCGCCGATATGGAGCGTAAAGCCGAGCAGCCATAGAACGACGAGAACTACGAAGATTGTCCAAAGCATGACTGCTCCTTATGGATCGTGTTTGTATCGTGGGCGCCCGAATTTTGAATTGGCTTCCGGACGCCCGCGAGCATTCTGAAAGAGTGATTAGTTCGAAGCGATGGCCTGAGCCTTTGCATTCATGACCGCGTCAAGGAACGAAGTGGCCGAGGTCGGAACCGCAATCTCTCCGCTTAGGATGCGGCGGGTTGAGATTTCGTGCCCGTAGAAGGCCTCTGTGGAATCGCTGTCGCGGCGAATGGCTGCGCCGGTCAAAGTAAGTCCGGCAAAGAGGCCGTTGGCGCGCGAGTAAGTGAGGACTTCGGTGTTGAGCTTCCAATCGGTATCTGCGGAAGCATGACGACCTACCGGTCCGGCCGCAGCTGAGGCATCGCCGCCCAGTTGAAAGTTGCTGTTGATCAAATGCCTCATCCCATCTTCGTTCTGGATGATCATGACCAGATCTACGCCTTCGACGCCAATCTGCAATCCCCAGCTTCCGCCGGTAATGGTAAAGAATGCAGGGGCGCTCCAGCCGGTGGGTGTGCGGCAGGTGGCAACGCCACGGCCGTTCTCTGCACCAAAGACAAATCCGCCCTTGAGCATGTGGGGTACAACGGCAATGCACTTGGCATGTTCCAGAACCTCTTCCGGAATGCCTTTATCCGGCGCGGACATGATCTCGTGTATGACCCGGCCTGCATGATCCAGGCGATCGTCGGTTGCTTCGCGATTGCTTCCCGCCCAGGCAATGCTCGAGACGCCGAGGATTGCTACCAATGTCATAAGTTTCTTCATGTGTTTCACCTTTTTTCTACCCATGCGCAACGGCTGGTTCGATCCGCGCACTGAGGCGCACAAGGTAACTCCAACACTAGATCGAAGGCAGCATGCCGTCTGAGCAAGAAAGCTCACTGCATGAACAGGCCGGAGGCATGCATCATGTATATCGCCAGTGGTCTGAACTGCTCAGACCAACATGCTTGCGGTCGCTAGGCTGAGAGAGGTTGAGGCAGTATCCCGGCAGTTTCGCCGATACCACATTCACCAGACAGACAAAGGAGAACCAATGGACAGCAATCGCGTGAAGGGCACTGTTGATGAACTGGTGGGAATCGCCAAGAAGAAGACAGGCAATTTGACGGGAAGCACCAAGCTGCAGATCGAAGGAACTGCTCAACAAATGAAAGGCAAGCTGGAGAACGCCCTCGGCAAGGCGAAGGACGCTGTCAGCGACGCAAAGGGCAACGCGAAAGACGCGTTTTACGACGCGAAAAAGAGCGCCTCCGCGGGCTCCAAGCGTGTTGTATAACTGGCGACAGGCCCTCCAGTCCTGGGAGGCGACATTGAAGCGGATGGCATCTATACATGAGAAGCCGAGTCTTGCCTGGATCGATCTTCAGGTTCTCGCTTTCACCATGCTGCTTCGATTTGCGCGTTGACCGCCGAGGTGCCCACGCCGGACCCAACTCTATCTAAGAATGGGCCATCGCGATGGGTTCGGTCCGTTCTGAAGTCGCTCGGCCCCGGCATCATTACCGGGGCTGCCGACGACGATCCCTCGGGCATTGCGACATACTCCGTTGCCGGCGCGCAGCTCGGCACTAAACTCCTTTGGACAGCACTTGTGACGTGGCCGCTGATGGCCGCGGTGCAAATGATGTGCGCACGCATTGGCAAGGTGACCGGCCAGGGGCTTGCCGCCAACTTCAAGCAGCGATTTCCCAAATGGGTCCTCTTCTTATTCGTCTTCGCCCTTCTCGCTGCCAACACGATCAACATCGGGGCGGATCTGGCCGGCATGGCGGATGCTGCCGCGATGCTGTCGGGCATCAATTCCCACTGGTTTGTGATCGCGTTTGCGGTCTTGATTTCATGGGCGACCGTGAAGCTGCAATACAAGCAGATTGCGGACGTGTTGAAGTGGCTGGTGCTGGTTCTGTTTGCGTATCCCGTTACTGCGTTTGTGGTGGGAGCCGATTGGGGCCATGTGCTGCGCGATACTTTCGTTCCAACGATGCCGCACAGCCAGGGCGAGTGGGCAACCCTGGTGGCGATTCTCGGAACCACAATCAGTCCTTATTTGTTTTTTTGGCAGGCGAGCGAGGAAGTTGAAGAGGAGAAGTCGGCCGGCCAGAGCACACTCGCCAAGCGCCGCGGCGCCACCGCCGAGGAGCTCAGGCTCAGAAACATCGACGTGGGTGTTGGCGCATTTTTTTCGAACCTGGTGATGTTCTTCATCATCCTTACCACTGCCATTACCCTGAACCGGCACGGCATCACACACATTGAAACATCTCGCGAGGCTGCCGAGGCGCTGCGGCCTTTTGCAGGCAGGTTCGCCACAACCCTGTTCACGCTGGGGATTGTTGGCGTTGGATTTCTCGCCATCCCCACGCTGGCGGGATCGACCGCATACGCTTTTGCCGAGACGCTGGGATGGCGCGAGGGCCTGAGCCTGAAGTTGCGCCAGGCGCGATGGTTTTACGCTCTCATTCTGGTCTCCACCGGTGTAGGCGTGGCGCTGGACTTTATCGGGATCAACCCGGTGAAGGCGCTTTACTGGACAGCCGTCATCAACGGACTGGTCGCGCCCTTTCTTCTGGTCGCGATTCTTGTTGTTGCGGCGGACAAAAAGCTCATGCATGGCCAGCCGAGTTCCCGCCTGGGATGGATTGTCGTGGCAATCACGACAGCGGCCATGTTCGTCGCGGGCGTTGCTATGTTCATTTTCTAGGAACTGTGGACAGGCCCCTGTTCGCCGATCGGGCAGGATTGCGAACGGTGAGCAGTTGAATACAGCCTTTGCCAGGCTCACGTGGAAGTCTTGATCAGGGCGCGCAATCCGCGTCGCTTACCATCCTTCGCAACCTGCATTGACTGATCTGAGGACAGCTATCGAAGGATGGCATGACAAGGAGATTCGTATGCGAACTATCCGGTTCCTGTTAGCGCTTTTGATATTGGCCATTCCGGCTGCTTCGTTCGGCCAGTTTGGCATTCGGATCGCGATCGGCCCGCCTGCGCTTCCGATTTACGACCAGCCCCTATGTCCCGGCGATGGCTATCTCTGGACTCCCGGCTACTGGGCTTATGACAACAGCGTCTCCGACTACTACTGGGTTCCCGGTATGTGGGTGATGGCGCCTGAAGAAGGCTATCTCTGGACTCCGGGCTATTGGGGCTGGGGCGAGGGCGGTTTTCTCTTCAATGAAGGCTACTGGGGGCCGACCGTCGGGTTCTATGGCGGCATCAACTACGGCTTCGGCTATTGGGGCGGAGGCTACGGCGGCGGACGCTGGGATGGCGGACACTTCTTCTACAACACATCAGTGAACAACCTGAATGGCGGTAGTTTCCACAATGTTTATAACGAGCGGGTCGAGGTCAGCACGGAGAGCCGTAGGAGCTTCAACGGCGGAAACGGCGGGATCGAGGCGCGTCCTACTTCTGAACAGCAGGCAGCGGCAAGCCAACGCCATCTTCCGGCCGGGCAAGCGCAAATGCTTCATGCGCAGGCTGCCCGCGCCAATCCAGAACAGCGTGCCGGCGTAAATCACGGAAACCCGTCGATCGCAGCAACTGCAAGGCCTGCGGATTTCAGCGGACAGCACGGGGCGGTAAGCTCAGCGGGGGCAGCAGAACCTATGAGGGCCACAGCCGGGGGTACGGCAACCGATGCTCGCACGGCAGTCCATCCCAAAGACCTTCCGGCCATCTCTCGTCCAGCGCCAGTCAACTCAGGGAATGCGAGAGCTGACCAGCAGTATGAGCAAAAGCAAGACCAGTTGATCGCAAGGCAAACCCAGGAGCGCCAGCAGCTTCAACAGAGGCAGGACACAGAACATCAGAATCCAAATGCGAATGCACAGAGGCTGGAACAGAAGCACCAGCAGCAGACGCAGCAGCTGGTCCAGAAACACACGGCGCAGCAGCAGTCGTTGCAGGCCCGGCAACCCCAGGCTCGTTCGCCGGGGGCAAAGGGCCGGTAACCTTTCTGTCATCTCGCAAGACACTTATCGTAAATTGAAGCGACTACGGCCGGGTGAATCATACCCGGCCATTTGTTTTGCGTCGCCAGCGGCCCGCGGTTCGATCCAAATCAAAAGCAAAGGCGAGTGTCAGAAAGCGCGGGACCGCGCACCCCAAAATAGCGCGAACAGGCTCTAGCCGGCCCGCGTTCCCGCGCTCTGCAGCTCGCGGCTCTCCGCGACGTCGGCCTTGGGCAGGCTTCGGGCCTTCCACACACCGAAGCAAATTCCACCCAACATGAGCGCACCAAAGATCCAAAGCAAAGGAGCCGACCAGGCCTGAAGCGTGCTCGACCACATACGGACTACGTGGCGACCATAGGTGACGGCGAGCCAGGCCACCAGGGAGTACCGCAGGGTACGCGCGACGCCGTAAGCCAGCAGAAAGCGGTTGCGCGAGACGCCCAGCGCACCGGATGCGAGCAGAAATGGCGACAGCGGAATGGGCGGAGGGAGGATGGCGGGCAGAAAGACCGATAAGATGGGGTGGTGCTCAACCCAGGCATTGACTCGCCCGAGCAGCCGTTTGGAGACGTAGTGGCGCAGTGCTGCCTCGCCGCCCCTGCGGCCGATGTGCCACGTGATGTAGCCCCCAAGGATGCTGCCGGTGACGGCACTCAAGACAAGCAACCAGGGCTCGCCGGTGTGCGCCACGAGCCACAGCAGCAGCAAATCGGTGCTGCCGGGGATGGGCAGAGGAATCGGGGAAGAATCAAAGACTGCAACAGCAAGGAGGCCCAGCGGTCCCAGGTGGACGAGCCAATGCGGCAGAACCGGATGATGTGCATGCGGCACTGGCGACTGAGCCGGTTGACCGATGAGCGCACTCATGTTTTCCTCACTGGGCTTTCGCTTCCGGTGGCTTCCGACCTAAGACCTTGGACGGTGAGGAGTGAACGCGGGGAAGCAAACCTGCTGCTCTTTTCTTTCGCACCAGGGAAAGTTTTCCGGCAATGTGAATCGGCGAGAACTCATTGTGCCGTTGCGCCGCGCAAGCTGATCCAGTAGTACCGGCGCCAGCAAAAAATGCAGCGCACGGGGCGCACCGCAAACATCGCCAGCAGTCCATCGATTGTGCGCATTTCTGCTTGCTTAAACTTCACGGAGTCGCAGCGCGGGCATTTCCGCTGGAAGCAAAGCACGTGCGGCAGCCAATCGGGCCAATCCTGTCGTGAATTGCTCATTTATCTCGCTCCTCCCGGCCATCCTTCGCTTCAAGCTATAGGGCGATTGCATCGGCCGGGCTCGAATGCTCGTCCAACCAGGAGAGCAGACACCGGATACTGCCCGTGGCCAAGGCGACGCTGGAATCAGCCGCCCCGTAATAGAGATGGATCGTGTCTCCGTCCGCGCCGATGGTTTGTCCGCAGGGAAACACAACATCCTTCACATCTCCACTGCGTTCATACGGCTCTTCGGGGCCAAACATCCATGAGTCTCCGCGTTGCAGGCAGATCTCGGGTTGCTCCAGGTCAAAGAGTGCCAGGCCCAGGCGGTAGATGCTTCCCGAAGCCGTCTGGCGGACGCCGTGATAGATCGTCAGCCATCCCTTTGCAGTTTCAATGGGCGGAGAACAAAGCCCGATCTTGTTTGCGTCCCACCAGCCGCCGCGCCGCGCCGCCAGCATGATCTTGTGACTTCCCCAGTGATGCAGGTCGGGCGAGTAGGAGATCCACATATGTGCGCCAAGCGTCGTCACGGGCCGGTGGATCAGCGCCCAATTACCGCCAATCCTTCGGGGCAGCAGAGCCGCGTCCTTATCCTCCGGCTGCATGATGACGCCGAATCGGTCGAAACTCCTGAAGTCCTTCGTAAGTGCCAGTGACACTCCTGGACCTCCGCGCGAAAAGGAGGTGTAAACCACAGCATATTTCTCAAGTTCGGGGACATAGGTGATGCGCGGATCCTCAATGCCCCATATCTCCTCAGGAAACTCCAGAGGGTTCGCCATCAAGGTCGGATGGGGGTCGATTCGCCACCCATCGACGCCGTTCGTGGAACGGGCAGCGCAGAGATGCGACAGGCCGGTCCGGTCCTCAACGCGACACAGCAGCAAGGTATCTCCGTCGGGGAGCATGACCGCTGCCGCATTAAAGACACTGTTGATGGGATAGGGCCAGTGTTCCCTGCTGAGGATCGGATTGGCGGAATGACGCGTGAAAAGAGGAAGGTCCAAACATGCCCCAAGAATTGGTTCGTCCCGGACGCCAGCCTCGAGTAACTCAGCCGGCACAATTGGTGGATTCAAAAGGTGACACTCGCTTCCTTTTCCAGTTCATCTGCGTTGGCTACGGTGGCTGCCTCCATTTCGAGCAGCGCCATCAGGAACGAGAGAGTCGACTCCGCCCCCTGGTTTTCGTTGATGCGGTCTGGGTGAAGGCCATCCCTGCAACCGCCAGTTGTCGCGTCATAAATCGGAACCTGCAAGTCGTTCCGGCCCAGAAACCAGCCGAACACGCGCTGAGCTTCCTCAAGCCAGGATCGCTCTTCCGTCAGCCTGAAGACTTCGAGGCAGGCGGAGATTGTTGCGCAGGCTTCTACAGGCTGTTGATCGAAGCGCGCTTTGTCGCTTCCTTCGACAAAGAAGCCGTTCGATCCAATGGGGACAAAAACTTCAGGATCTTCCCGGTGTTGCTCGGCAACGAGCCACTTCAGGGAATCCATGCCAACCTCGATCATACGCTGGTTGTCGCTTCGCCATCCCGCAAGCAGCAGCGCGTGGGACAGTCTTGCGTTCGAGTAAGAAAGGCTCTTCTCGAACCACGGCCATGTTGTTGAGTGGCTGCGCTCGTAGATGTCCAGCAGTCGATTGGCCAGAGTGTTGCGCGCGCCCTGGATGGTTCTGTCTCCAGGAAACCAGTCAAGATAGGCTTGCATGCCCAGAATGCTGTATGCCCACGCGCGCGGACTGGAGAATGCGAGGGTTGCAGGCACCGCAGCTTCGAACAGCCGTCCAGCGGCTCCGCGCAGGCCTGCGTCCTGCGAGTGCCCGAGAACCGTTCCAAGCGCCCAAAGGGCACGCCCATGGCTGTCGTCCGAGCCAACGTCCTCAAGCCATTTGCGTTCATAACTGAGAAAATTTCTAAACCTCCCTGTGTCGGTGTGAAATGCGAGCCAGAGGAAAGAGAGATAGCGATGGGAGAGATTTGCAAGTCTGCGCTTGCCCGCACGCTTTGAGTCCTTGTCAAGAAACGTCGAGACGATGAGAGCGCGAGCATTGTCGTCGGTGGTGTATCCCTCGCTGGTGTTGGGGACGGAATAGATGGCATGCTGCAGCATCCCCGTGTCGTCAGTCATCCTCAACATGTGAGCGGTCTTCAGTGCGGGCAGGCTGCCCGTGGTTTTGTCGAGCCAATCGCTCGTCCGTGCAGCTCTTGGCTGCAAAGATCGCTCGAAGCGAGCCCGCTGAAAGCTCGCCATGTAGGCTTGAGCCGTTTTGGGCCAGGTGGTCCCGCGCGAGTGCAGGTAGGCTCTCTTCCGCATTGCGTGGCGTTCCGCATCGTTCTCAAGCAACCCAAGAACTGCCTCCGCAATGGCATCGGGGCTGTCGAATGGAACGATCACGCCTCTCTTGTCTGCCAGCAACTCTCTGGCATGCCAGTATGGAGTGGAAACGATCGCTTTGCCCGCGCCAAGCGCAATGGCCAGCGTGCCGGAGACAATCTGCGCCTCCTGCCGATAAGGCGTGATGTAGATGTCCGCGGCTCCGACGTGCTCCACAAGCTCTTCCGCGCTCACAAAGCGATTGTTCAAGATCAACTGCGCAGAGACGCCCAGCTCCTCAGCCAGCGCTACGAGTCCTTCGCGGTAGCGTTCGCCTTCGCGCCGCCGAATGTGCGGGTGGGTGACTCCAGACACCAGGTAGACGACGTTCGGGTGCTTGGCGCGAATCGCGGGCAAAGCCCGAATTACATTCTCAATGCCTTTGTTCGGCGAAAGAAGCCCGAATGTGAGCAGTACCGACTTGCCTTCGGTGCCGAACCGGTCTTTGAAATAGTTGGGATCCATGAATGGCAGGTCCGGGACTCCGTGTGGGATCACATCGATCTTGCCGCCTGGAACCGCGTACACTTCGCGAAGCATCTGAGCCGCCAGCTCGCTCATGACCACAATGCGATCGGAAAGCTGCGCAATCTCCTCGAGGACCAGACGCTGACCTGCATCCGGTTCGCGCAGTACGGTGTGCAGCGTTGTGACCAAGGGCATTTTCAGCTTCCGCAACAAGGCCAGCACATGGCGTCCGGCGGTGCCGCCGTAGATGCCGTATTCATGCTGGAGGCAGACGAGATCGTTGCCGTTAAAATTCAAGAAATCGGCGGCACGCTCATAGGAGGAAACATCTTCCTGCGCGAGTTCGAGCCTCACTTTGTCAGGGTACTCATAGCTCGAGTCCGGATCGTTGACGGGAATAGCAAATAAGCGCTCGTGTCCAAATTCAGCTCCGAGCGCGGTGCACAAGTCAGTTGTAAACGTCGCAATGCCGCACTCGCGCGGCAAGTAGTTTCCGATAAACGCGATGCGGGTCGGCAGAGGCAACAGGCAGACGTTGCTTGTGCTTTTCATGTTTGCCTCCTGAGTCGCCCGTCCAGCGGGCTTCTCGGGGTAGATCATCTCGGGGAACGACATATCCCCTGCTCTTTTCGTTTACTTCTAACGGAATCCCTGAGGGGACCATGATCAGGATCGATCTGACAATGGACACGGCCCGCTTTCTCGCATCCCGTTGGGCCCGCGCTGCGGTCCCTTGCCGGGGACCGCAGCAGTTCTGCGGTTGTGCTACTGCAAGCTTCCGGTGGTTGCATTCACTGGGCTGCCGATTACGTCGCCAGATACGACGAGCTCGACTCTGCGGTTTTCCTGCCTGCCGGCGGAGTTGTCGTTCGAGGCAACCGGCGACGTATTGCCGAAGCCTTGTGCGGTGACTGAGTTCGTGGAAACGCCCTCTTCGACAAGGTAGCTTCGCACCGATCCGGCACGATTCTCTGACAGAGTCTGGTTCATCGCATCGCCGCCTACGTTATCGGTGTAGCCGCCAACTGCAATGTTCAACCCAGGGTATGCGATCAGAATCCCGGCAACCTTCGCCAGCTTCTCCCGAGCTCCCGCCTTTAGCGAATACTGCCCGGTGTCGAATAACACATCGGACATGCTGACGATGAGCCCGCGCGCGCTGTCGCGTGTCTCGAGGATTTTGTTCAACTGCTCCGACAACTGAGCGCGCATGGCAGCCTTGTCGCTGTTTGCCCGGTCTGCGCTTGCCAGGGCTAGTTGCGCATTCAGGCGAGCCTGATCCGCGTCGGCCTGTGCCGCAGTGACTGCCGCTGCCGATGCGGTCTGGTTTGCGGCGTTGTCGGCCTGTGCCTTGGCGGTATCCAACTGCGCGGAAGTCAGCGCTGCGTCAGAGGCTGCCTGGTTGGCAGCCATGTTTGCCTGTGCGTTTGCGGCGTCGGCTTGTGCAGCCGAGACTGCCGCGGTTGCGGCCGTCTGGTTTGCTGCCATGTCAGCCCTCGCCCTGTCGGCGGAGGCTTGTGCGCTTGCCGCATTGGCCTGAGCCTGGGCCGTCAGACGGGCTGCATCGTCGGCTTGAATCTGCAGCCGGCCCTGCGTGTCACTTGCTGACTGACGCTCAGATGCCAGACGAGCCTCGTCAATTTTCTTGACGGCAATCTCGCGCGCATCTTCGGCGGTCTGAACCGCCTGGCGTGAAATCGCAATCAGGGACGGCATATCGTGGTGCTTCTCGATCGCATAGTCGTCGGCGTTCTTCATGAGCGCGCTGGCGTGCCGGTAGCTCTCAGCTGCGTAGGTTTCCGCACCCTCTGACTGAGCGATGCGCAGGGCATTGCGCGCTTCGTAGAACTCGAGGGGCAGCCTGGCATTCAGAACCAATGGGTCGAATTTGTACCCCGTGGGAAGATATCCGCCACGCTCCATCAGCTCATACTTCGCGTTCACTTCCTCGCTGGTGCCTTTGGTATCCGGCTGCACGATGTTCTCCAATACGACCACATTGCTCGGTTGGCGCACCGCATAGTAGGGTTCTGCGGTAACGATCAGAGCAAACGCCTGGAGATCGGTGGTTGCGGTCAGCTTGCTGCGATCGTTGCCGCCAACAAGCACTTCTCCAAGATTCACGGCCCGGCCTTCAGGGGAGATGGCCCACATTACGTAGGTAAGATACTCACCGCCAAACGTCGTAGGCGCCTGCAGGTTGCCAAACTCCGCTTCAACTTCCATGGTGCCGCGCTTGGTGCGCACCTTGGCTTTGCCGTCCGCGGAAGGCATCAGGGCCGTTCCGGCGAATTCGACATCTGTGGCCTCGCCGCGATGGCGGTAGTTAATCGCCTGAACCGTGCGGCTGACTACCACCACGCGAAAGGTGGGGGCGGGGCCCGAGGATTCGACCACCGTAGTCTGAGGACTGGCTTGAGCAAGCATGCTCAGCGCCATTGCACTTCCAATCGCAAGCATCAACTTGAGTTTCACTTGTATCTCCTGGCAGGCAGGAATCTGCTGTGGTGCGCTGCACGTGCGTTCTTGTCTTCCGAGTGCGACTTCTTCTGCAAAGGCAGCGCGTTTTAGAGATGGCCGACTTGGAACTGAGTGAGATAGCCGAAGAGCCCGAATACCTTCAGAAGCCAAACGCACACGGCAATTACAACAATGCCATTCAGGATTCCTTTGATCTGTCCCTGCATGGGGATGAAGCGGTTGACGAGCCATAACAGAACGCCAACGACGATAAGGGTGAGAACCAGAGTGACAAGAGGCATATGCTTTTCTCCAATCGAGGTACTGAAGCTAGCGAGCTCGGGCGAATTCTCCATCGGCTCAGCTTCATTTGTTCTACTTTTCCGGGTGCTTGGATTCTTCTTTTGGCTCTGCTTTTTGAGCTGGAGCGGAGTGTTGTGCGGGTGCCGCATGCTGCGCTGGCTGCGCGTGTTGCGCTGGCGCTGCATGTTGCGCGGGTGCTGAATGTTGCTCAGGGACTGCTTGCCGCGCCGGGGCGGTATGAGCCACAGTTGCAACGTGAGCCGGGGGTGCCGCGTGGTGCTGAATCTGCGGGTTCGGTTTGCTTTGTACCGCCGGCCGGGTTTCTGTCCTCGCTACTGCCGGCGCGGCATGGGCCGCGGGCGCAGTGTGCCGCTGAACCTCAGTCTTTGGCTCGCTTTGTGTCGCCGGCCGGGTTTCTGTCCTCGCCACTGCTGGCGCGGCATGGGCCGCGGGCGCAGTGTGCCGCTGAACCTCAGTCTTTGGCTCGCTTTGTGTCGCCGGCCGGGTTTCTGTCCTCGCCACTGCTGGCGCGGCATGGACGGCGTGTGCGGAATGCTGCTGAGCCTGAGCCTTCGGAGCATTTTGCTCTTCGGGCCGGGAACTCGCCTTTGCGCCAGCTGGCGTAGCGGCCTTTTCTTGAGTCAGCGGCTTCGCGGCCACGTTGGCCGGATGGCCTCCGTTCGCTTTTGCGAACGAGGTTTTGTCAGTCTGAGCCTTAGCGGCGTATTGTCTCTGGGCCGTGGTTGGGCCCGTGTGCTGCTCTTTTACCGCCACCTGCTCCGCAGGGGTTGCCGTGTGCTGAATTCCGCCCGGGCCGCCGTTGTATGAAACATGGTTGGGGTTAGCCACAATACCGGCCTGCACAATTGACTGGTTCACATAAGTGGTGTGGACTATGTTTACATTCACCGCCGCGACTGAGGTGTTATAGGCAAAAGTGCCGCCTCTCCATTCGCCGCCCGCAAATCCGATGCCGCCGAATCCAAAGCCATAATCGACGCCGCCGTAATAGCCCACATGCCGGCCCCAGTAGCCGTCATGGAATCCGTAGCGACCGCCGTTCCATCCCCAGTAGGGAGGAGTCCAAAGCGCTCCGAGGTAGGGAGCGGGCACCCATTCGCCCGGCACCCAATAGTAGCCACCTTCGTTGTTGGAGTAGGCCCAATAGCCCGGCGTCCACATCAGGTTTGGCTGCGGGCACATCGGCTGCGTATAAATGGGCAGCGCAGGGGGAGCAAACCCGACATTGATACTGATGCCGACTTGCGCATGCAAAGAGGCAGCGGTAACCGACACCAGCAGAGCAAGCAGGACGAAACGCATCGTACGAAACAATTGCATGGGAAGAACCTCCTGGTTCTTTCAGGCCCTCACCGCTGAGCGAGTGATTTCGCTCGAAGCAACACGTGGGCTTGGAGAGCTACATCTTCAGGCTAGGCGGAACGCCGGTCCCAGTCTGGTCAAAGAAGCTCTATGGCTTTGCGCCGGGGTCCGCGGAAGCATGCATCGGTTGATCCGCGTCGGATCCTTTGGAAATCGCGACCGGCGGTTTGCTCGCAGGGGGAATGCTGGCGCCAACTGGGAAAACGAGAATCTGAATCGTACCCCAATCGGCTGCGTTCGCACTTGGCTGCTTGCCCATTCCCAGCGTCTTGAGCTGACTGTCGTCGAAGCCGAAGTTGTCCACGAGGTAATTGCGGACAACCATCGCCCTAGCCTCAGTGAGCACCAGCTCCTGCTGTGTATCGCCTTCCATACCTGTGGACACCACAATAACGGCAAAACCGAATTGATTGTCGGCCAAAAACGCACCGCCGGCATCGAGCGCTTTCTGGTTCTTCAGCTTGGCGGAGTCGCGACCGTCGAATAGCTGCTTTGCCGCAAACGTGAAGGTCTTGAGAGGCGTGCCCTGAGGAAGCGCGCTAACACCATTTGCTGCAAGGTCCGCTTCGTCTTCGTAGCCGCGCTTTTTGAAGAATCCGCTCAACAGGAAATTGTGCTTCAGGGCCTCCATGTTTTCCTGGAAGTCCGTGACGCCGGTCTGTGCCTGAAGCATTGTGTCGTGGAGGGTTGTCGTGGTCTGTTCGAGGTTGTCATAGAGCTGCTTGTCATTTATCAGCGCGCCGACGGTTCCGTCCCCCTGATCGATCTTTGTGGTTACCGAGGCGATGTGCGCCGTGGCAACAGTTACGTTCTGGACGGCCTGTTGGCTGCTGTTCAGAATGTCGTTCGCCTTGTTGAGCATGTCGGCCATCAACAGCGGCGGCTGGCTGTTGATGATCTGTCCATTCTTCACCTCGCCTTGACCTGCGGAACCAAAAGAGATGGCCACATACTGGTTTCCCAGCATTCCCTCAGTTTCAATCGAAGCCACTGAGTCCTGCTTGATAATCTCGTGCGTCGACTTGTCAAGGTCCATCAGCACCGTAACTTTTTCGCCGGGCTTGTGAGGCAGCTCGATGCTCTTCACCGTACCGCTGTGAACGCCGCCCACCTGGACGTCTGCTCCGTCAGACAGCCCCGCAACATTGTCGAATTGCGCCTTCAATTGGTAGGTGGAGCGAAACAGATACTCCTTGCTCCCGATGATGAAGACCCCGGTGGCAAGAATTGCCAGTGTCCCGAAGATGAATATGCCCAGCCTTGCCACTCGCGTCATGTTGCCTCCTACGACTGCTTCAGAAACTGCTTCACAAATTCGATATCGCTATGTTCGAGATCCTCAAACCGGCCTTCAATCACCACGTTGCCCTTATCCAGGAGCGCCAGCCGGTTGGCAATTGTCCTGGCGCTATGCAAGTCGTGCGTCACTACGATCGACGCCATCTGATGCTCCCGCTGCAGCCTGAGGATTAGCTCGTCGATCTCGCCCGAACTGATGGGATCAAGACCGGCCGTAGGCTCGTCCAGAAGCATAATCTCCGGTTCCAGGGCAAGCGCGCGCGCCAGTCCAACGCGCTTCTGCATTCCGCCGGAGATATCGGATGGCATCTTATCCA
>Ga0182018_10003574_pt1 | contig 13852 bp, 13 predicted proteins | sample 812P2MmetaG_FD_120490 | JGI IMG/M metagenome (GOLD analysis project Ga0182018, IMG submission 120490) | Permafrost microbial communities from Stordalen Mire, Sweden - 812P2M metaG | ecosystem: Environmental > Terrestrial > Soil > Wetlands > Permafrost | place: Sweden: Stordalen | collected...
GGGCAAGCAGAACTGAGAGTTGCACAACGGCGTGTTGCACGCAGGAAGAAAGGTTCAATTCGTAGACGGAAAGCGGTCGCGCTCCTCAAGAAAGTTCACGAGGATATTCAAAGCAGGCGTCTCGACTGGACGCATAAGGTCACAACTGATTTGGTGAATAGGTTCGGCACGATAGTGCTAGAGAATCTCAACATCAAAGGTTTGGCACAAGGAATACTAGCCAAGCAAGTCCACGATTGCGGATGGAGTCAATTCATCACGCTGCTCAAATACAAGGCTGAAAGTGCTGGTAGGAGAGTTGTGGGAGTAGATGCCAGATACACGAGCCAGGAATGTCCTGCTTGTGGAACAAGAAAAAAGAAGTCGCTGTCGGAACGCACACACAAGTGTTCCGAATGCGGATTAGTTCTGCATCGGGATACGGCAGCAGCACAAGCTATTTTGGGCAGGATGTACCCATCAGACGCCAAGATAGGAGAGGTAATTCCATGTCTAGTCTGAGAATCCCAGACTTCAAGTCAGGGAGCATCAACGAAGACGAATATCGCACCCACTTCTGCTTGTGGGCGATTCTGGCTGCCCCCCTCATCGCGGGCAATGATCTGACCACGATGACGCTCTACACCGAAGCCATGCTCGCCAACCGCGAGATCATTGCCGTCGACCAGGACCCGCTGGGCAAACAGGGATTCCGCGTGGCCCAGCAAGGCCCCTTCGAGGTTTGGATGAAACCGATGGCTGACGGTAGCAAGGTCGTGGGTTTGTTCAACCGTCAGCGCACCTCGGAGCGGATGACGGTGAGGTTTTCCGAGATTGGAATTGCGCAAGCGGCGGAGATTCGAGATCTCTGGGTGAAAAAGCTCTGGGTACGTTCGCGGACGAATTCAGCGCGTACGTGCCCACCCACGGGGTTGTGCTCGTGAGAATCCAAGCGAAATAGCTCGATCGGCGTGACCAGGTTCTGAGGCCGACTGCGCGGAAACTATCGATCCGCAAGGAGGGGGAATGCGGTGGAATCGCCGAGGTTGGCTCGGTCTGTGGTGGCTGCCACTGGCGGCAGTTTCCCAGGCATTCGGCCAGGGCAGGCTCGAGGACTACCAGAGAGCGGAGCGTTTTCTGCCTCGGAACCTCGAGCGTTTGGTCGAGATCGCCAATGTCGAGCCACACTGGATCGGGAAGGAAAATCGGTTCTGGTACCGCCGCGTCGACGCCCAGGAAGCTCAGTTCATTCTGGTCGACGCCGAGCGCAATACCTCTGCGCCCGCCTTTGACCATGTCCGGCTGGCCGAGGGGCTGTCGCGAGCCGCGAAGCGAGAATACCTTCCGGCGAAGCTGCCGTTTGAGACTTTCGAGTTCGTTGAGGGGGGAAAAGCAATCCGCTTTCAACTGGAGAAAACGCCCTGGACCTGCCCGCTTGCGAGTTACGCATGTCAAGAGAGCACTCCCGAGAATCCCGACGAATTGTTGTCCCCCAACCGGCAATGGGCGGCCGTGGTCAAGGACCATAACCTTTATGTGCGCAACCTTTCGACCGGCCAGACTGTAGCACTGACCGAGGACGGCGTGCGAGGTTGGGACTACGCCACCCCTCTGCCGTCGCTCCGCCTCATGGTCGAGCAGGGAACCGAAGAGGTGAAACAACCGCCGGCGGTTTTCTGGGCGCCTGATTCCTCGAAGCTGGTCACCTACCGGATCGATTCCAGGCGAGCGGGGCGTTTTCCGAGCATTCAGTTCGTGCCCCCGGACCGGTTGCGCCCGAAGGCCTACACGGTGGTGTACCCCTTGCCGGGAGAAGTGCTTCCGCAAGCGCAACCCGTCATTTTCGATATGCCGTCGGGAAAAAGAATAGACGTTCAATCCCCCGGTCTCGAGCTGCCGTTTCAGGACGGCCCCGAGTTCGATTGGTTCCCCGATAGCAAGACCGTGTTCTACGACTACGACGAGCGCGGCTTCAAGTCGAAGGAGATTCGAATCGTTGACGCAGAAACCGGAGAGCAGAAGGTCCTGGTCCGCGAGCACTCTGAGGTATATGTCGATCCCGGCGAGACGTTCTATCGTTTCGATCAGACGACGAGAGAAATGCTGCTTACCTCGGAGCGCGATGGCTGGAATCATCTCTATCTGTACGGCAAGACCGGACAATTGGAGAACCAGCTAACCCAAGGGCCATGGGTCGTGCGTGCGATCGAATCGGTCGACGAGAAGAATCGGCGGGTCTATTTTCTGGCCAGCGGACGCGAGCCCGGCGAAGACCCCTACCAGACCTATCTATACAGCGCCGGTTTCGAGGGGAAGAATCCGACTTTACTGTCTCCCGAGAACGCAACCCATAACGTGAGCCTGTCACCGGACGGAGCATTTTTTGTGGATAACTACTCGCGCCCGGATTTGCCTGGCCAATCCGTTCTTCGTCATACGCTCGATGGCTCGGCGGTCCGGGTTTTGGAAAAGACGGATGCGAGCGCCCTGCTCGGGACCGGCTGGAACTTTCCCCAGGCGTTCCGGGGCAAAGCGGCGGACGGCACGACCGATCTTTATGGCTTGATCTGGCGCCCCTCGAATTTCGACCCCGCGAGAAAATATCCCATCATCGAGCAGGTTTACACCGGACCGCAGGGGTTCTTTGTACCCAAGACTTTTGCCGCGACCTTTCGCCTGCAGGCGATGGCGGAACTGGGCTTCATCGTGGTGATGGTGGATGGCCGAGGCACCGCCGGACGTTCCCGGGCGTTTCACCAGTTCTCCTACCGCAATCTCGGGGGAGCCTTCGAAGACCACGTTGCCATGATCAAGCAGATGGCCGCCCACTATCCTTATATGGATGTGTCGAGAGTCGGCATCTACGGCAACTCCGCCGGAGGTTATGGGGCGGCCCACGCCATGCTGGTTTTCCCCGACTTCTACAAAGTGGGCCTGGCCAGTTCGGGCGATCACGACGCCCGCCTGGACAAAGCCTGGTGGAACGAGTTGTACCAGGGCTACCCCGTCGAGGATGACTACGCCGCCCAGTCCAACGTGACCATGGCGGATCGCCTCGAAGGCCATCTGCTCTTGGAACACGGCGATGTCGACGACAACGTGCACCCGGTTGAGACCCTGCGTTTCGTCGATGCCTTGATCAAAGCAAACAAGAACTTCGACATGTTGTTTGTCCCCAACATGTACCACGGAGAAGGGGGAAATCCCTACCTTGTGCGCCGGCGCTGGGACTACTTTGTGCAGTACCTGTTGGGGGTGACGCCGCCCAGCAATTTCGCGATCCAAGAAAGCAAGTAGGGAACTGAAGACCGTGTTTGAGCCGAGTTACCTGCGGTCTACGATTTCGAATGTGAGCCTACCTTATGGATATCCGTGAAGTTGCGCGCCATGCCAATGTTTCGGTCGCGACCGTGTCCCGGGCGCTCAACCGCAAACCGAACGTAGACTCCCGACTCGTCAAGCGCGTGCGCAAGGCGGTCGAGGAACTCGGGTACTATCCCAATGCGCAAGCTCGCGCCCTGACCTCCGGGAAAAGCCGGATCATGGGACTGATTGTTTCTGAGATCACCAATCCTTTCTTTCCGGAAGTCATCCAGGCTTTTGAAAATATTGCGGTCGAACACAGCTACGAAATTCTCTTAATCTCGACCGTCCATGATCCGAAGCGGATGGAACTGGCGGTGCGCCGGATGATTGAGCGGAGGGTAGACGGGGTCGCCGTCCTCACCTTCGGCATGGAAGACTCCCTGATCGATGATCTCCGGTTCCGCAGAGTGCCGCTGGTATTTGTCGACGTCGCGGCCGGCGTGGCTGGCATGAGCAACATTCGCATTGATTACCGGCACGGGATTCGCCAGGCTGTCCAGCACTTGGCAGCGCTGCGGCACGTCCGGATTGCTTTCGTAACCGGACCGTTGCATTTTAAGTCGGCCGGCGCGCGGAAACTGGCCTTTGAAGAATCCATGCGGGAGATTGGATTAGAGGTAGCGCCAGAATTGCTGGTGGTGGGAGACCATACGATGGAGGGCGGGATGCGGGCCCTCACCACTCTGGCCCAGCTATCCCCCCGGCCAACCGCCATTGTCTGTTCGAATGACTTGATGGCCATTGGAGTGATGCGGCAAGCCTATGAGCATCAGATCTCGATCCCCCTCGAGCTTTCGGTTGTAGGCTTCGACGATATCTGGCTCTCGCAATTCACTATTCCCCCCCTAACCACGGTCCAGATGTCCCAGGCCGAACTGGCGAAGCTGGCATTTGGGGCCTTGATCGCCGATGTGGAACGAGACTCGGCTTTGGTTTGGTGCCATGAGTACGCCCTAGCCACCAATCTAGTCTTAAGAAAAACCACGGGCCTTGCCTTTGCCGGAGCTTGAACCGGCCGAGCCCCAAAGGCCGGAGCGGGCTAACCGCGGGGTGGCCAGGGCGGGCGCGACTCTCATCGCTTCGTCGATCCTCAGGTACTTCGCCAGATTAAATTCAACTTAGAATGCTCTAACCTGAGCAATCTTGAGCAGCGCTTCTGTTTCCCTGGTTCTATTTCTAGGGTGCGGGCATCTGAGGGCAACGAACGTTCGTGGCGGCCGGAATGCACAGTAAGTAACTTGAACACAATCATTAGGTTAGCTTGCAGAGTGAAAGGTTTGGATAAGAATGGCAATGAGCCACAGAAAGCGTGCTACTTTCAGGCGGAAAAGACATGTCTCGGATCATGGTTTCGCCTCATCTCGGCTCCCTGACAGGCCTGACCCGTCGGCAGTGAGCATCCTCTTTGAAACCTCGATCCTAGAGGAACTGTACACCGAAAGTGCTCCCCATCGACCTAGCAGTTCTTGGGAGGCACCCGACATGCCCGCACAGATTCTATTGGTGGAAGACAATCCTGGCGATGTCCAGCCGACTCGGGAGGCTTTCCACACGGTCGACCCCTCCATCCAAGTGTATGTGGCGGCGGACGGCCCTGCAGCGATGGCCTTTCTGAGGCGAGAAGGGGGAAACGCCGACGCCCCCCGCCCTGATTTTATCCTGCTGGATCTGAATCTTCCCAAAATGCAGGGTTGCGAGGTTCTGGCTCAGATCAAGGGGGATCTCGACCTTAGAACGATCCCGGTAGCGATCCTGACCGGTTCCGAGAACGAAGCGGATATTGCCAGAGCCTACGAACTGCACGCGAACTGTTATCTCAATAAGCCCTCGGAGTTCAAGGGTTTCAAGAGCCTGATGGAAAGCATCACCGATTTCTGGCTAACCAGGGTCAAGCTGCCGCAGCACCAAGGGTGAGCCGAGGGCGCGGCGGCGATCGTGATGAGAGCAAGTTTCTCTCCAGGTGCGAACCCGAACCGTGTCGCCAGGCTCTACTTTCAAGGATCGTTATGATCGCACAATGGTAGGCGAGGCACGCCCCCTCGGGACATCGTCATGGAGAAAGTTCCGCAATCTGTACCTGATAAGGCTGCAGGAGGCCCCCGGTGGCATGGTCAACGGCGGCAACGGCAATCTGATAACCCACCTGCGCCTGCAATAGGCTTGACTCCGCCCCCGCCGTTTTCTCGAGTGTCTCCGAATGGGTATGTGTCCGGAAACTTAGATCCACGGTAGTGAGACGCCGGTCACAGAGTGTCGCGAACCGTTTGAGCTTGCAGCAGCCCTTCTCAGTTCAGCAACCTGTCTTTCTGCCTTGCCCTGCCGTGGACCTAGACCTCCGCATCGTCAGCCTGCGGGCACTCGATCCCGACTTTGCGGTTTATAATGCGCAGACCCCGGCGGAGGCGGCACAAGAATGGGATTTGCGTACCGACCCGGCTTGGGACCAAATAGCGATGCTCGGAGGATCCAATGACGCGGCAGATGATCGTCGTACTGGCAGTGGCACTAGCGAGTCTCAGCACATCCGTGGCGCAGAACAATGCGGGAACCGAGCATCGAGATCTGTCGCAGGCGTTGCAGGATCTGGAGAACAGATGGGTGGAGGCATTGGTAAGAGCCGATACCACAAAGCTCGACGAGATCCTCGTTAGTACGTACGTTGACACAGACGAAGAAGGGAACCGGACTGACAAGCGCGGAGTCGTTGCGGCGCTGAAGTCAGGCGAGTTGAAGATGGCCTCGATAACGCTATCAGATATGCATGTAGGTACCTACGGCGACGCGGCGGTCGTGACCGGTGCGGCAGCGCAAACCGGTGCATTCAGGGGCCAACCCCTTGTGCCCAGGGTAGTGTTCACCGACACCTTTGTATTGCACAACGGGAAGTGGAGAGCGGCTGCGTCGCATCGATCCGCCGCGCACAGTCAATGAAATTTGCCCGGCCTTTTGTTTGGCCGTCGCGCGCACGGGAGATTTCGCTAATGTTGGGAAGCAGTGGAGTCCTGCTGCGCCGTCAGTATTCGTTCCGAGCAGATCACGGGCAACCGATCCATTATCGCGTAAGGTAACGCTTCCCGACGATCTGTGACTTAGGCATGATGGCTCGACCGAAATGTTGGACGGCCACTTCTATGTAGAGCGTGTCACTCCTGCAGGTAATCCCGCACCTCGACAAAGCATGCGACGCTGCCATAAGGGTAAACCGAGGGCGGGGCGGCGATCTCCAGCGAGGAACAATCGGGGGCCATCGTGCGTGGTCGCGCTTCAGCGCAGGCTAGCAATCTAAAGGCGCTCGCGATCCTATGCCAGCAACGGTTTGGCTGGCTTCGCGCGCTGCTGATTCTGAAACGGCTGCCGGCGAATCGCCAGCCAGTCCGCGACAATCCAGGCGCCCCCCACCGCGGCCAGGTTGTACGCGTTTGATCCCCAGGCCACATGGTCGCGAGGAAAAGCAAAGATCATAGGCGCTCATACCAATGCGCTAAAGACCAACAGCATCAGGGCAACGAGCCGGGCAGCCAAAACATCCAGAATTCCCGAGAGGATCGCCAGGCCTGCGAGCACGAAGGCAATCCCGGGGAACACCGTTCAGAAGTCTCGTCCCAGAGGCATCCACTTCGGGACCATGGGCGCCACAGCCTGAACACCGATCAGGTGCGCCCAGCCAAAGTCGACAGAGCAGAGCCCAAATGTCCAGCGAGCGATGAGAGCCGCTCTCTGCGATAACGAACTGCCCATGCCCAGCGACAGGTAGACGATCGCTGCCGCGACGACCAGGATGAGCTGCTCGCCGACTCCACCCAATACGCCGATATAGACGGGGATTCGATACCCAAGTACGAGAGCGTGCATCGTAATGAAATGCCCCCGCTACGGTCAAGAGGCGGTGCATCGGTGCAAATCTTGCTCAGGCATTTATGAAGCGCCTATTCGTACCGCAATGCAACCATTGGGTCTACTTTCGTGGCCCGCCGCGCCGGAATGTAGCAAGCCAGCAGCGCTGCTCCCACGAGGAGCAGTGTCACGCCCCCGAAAGTCAGCGGATCGGTGGCAGTCACGCCAAACAGCAGCGACTCCACGGTGCGCGTCAGGGCCAGCGAACCGGTAATCCCAATCGCCACCCCAATGAAGATCGTGCGCAATCCCTGGCCCAAGATCATCCTCAGAACGTCGCCCGGGGTCGCCCCGAGAGCGACACGCACGCCAATTTCCCGCGTGCGGCGGCTAACCGAATAGGCCATCACGCCAAATACCCCTGTGGTTGCGAGCAGCAGCGCGGTGATTCCGAAGAATCCGATGAGAATAACGTTGAATCTCCGCGAGCTCAACGAAGCGGAATACACTTGCGAAAACGTCCGGAACCTCGCCGGAATCTCAGGCTTGAGGTCCTGCAGGATCCTTCGCGCTGCCGAAGCCACACTCCGCGTGTCGGCATCACTCAGCATGGTTACGGTGATCGCCGCGCTCGGCCGCTGGAACAAATTCACGTAAACGGTCGGACGCGGCGGCGCATCGAGTCCATATTCGTGAGTGTCGCCCACAATCCCGACAATGGTCAGCAAACGCAAGTCGCCATCCATGTTTCCAAACTCAATCGTATGGCCGATCGGGTCCTGATTGGGCCACCGGTCGCGCGCCAGCGACTCGCTGATCACGGCCACGTGCGGAGAATTCGCGCCGTCGCGCTGATCAAAGATTCGCCCTCGAATCAGCGAAATTCCGAGAGCCTGGAAGTATCCCTCCGTGGCGACGCAGAAGTCCGCAACCGCAATGCGTTCTTTTTGCTGGAACATCCGAACCAGACCAGCCATGGCCTTGGGGACCTCGTTCTGCGTCATCACCAGAAACATTCCGTCGGGAAGGCCGCCATCCGCCATCGGCAGGCCGCTCGTCGCGCCAACCTTGCGCACGCCCGGAATTTGTTGGAGTCGGTCGATCAGATTAGAAAAGAAAATTGTCTGACCTGCCTTTGCTTTCGGATCGTCCCACCCCTCCCAGGGCAGGGAAACGTCCATGGTGACAATTTTGTCCACGCGGAACCCGGGATCCACTTCGAGCACCTTCATGAGACTGCGCTCGAGCAATCCCGCTCCCACCACGAGAACCAGCGTGATGGCGATCTGTGCCGCCACGATTCCCCGGCCAATGCGCTGGCTGCTTTGAGAACCCGCTTGTCCGCGCCCGCCTTCCCCGAGGCCCGCGCGCACCTCGCCAGAAGTCGTCCGCAAGGCGGTGAACACTCCGAGTCCCGCGGCGACCGCGGTGGAAAGCAGGAATGCGAACAGAAGGACTGGAATATTGATGGAGACGCTGTCTAATCGCGGTAGATTTGCCGGCGCCAGCGCAACCAATCCCGCCACGCCCGAGAACGCTCCCAGTACGCCGAGGCCGCCACCGACTAGCGAAAGGAGGAACGCTTCGGTAAGAAATTGACGAAGCAAACGCCCGCGCGTCGCACCCAGCGCGCTGCGAACGGCGAGCTCACGCTCTCTCGCCGAGGCTTGCGCGAGTAGCAGGTTCGCGACATTCGCGCACCCAACCAGGAGAAGAAATCCCACCGCTCCGAGGAGGACCAGCAGCGCCGGGCGAGCTTTACCGGTGATCGAGTCCTGCAGCGGGACGACGATTCCATCTTTGAGGAGATAATCGTTTTGCTCGCTGGAGCTATCGTGAATACGACGCGCGATCGCGCTGATGTCTCTGTTCGCTTGCTCGACCGTCACATCGTCTCGGAGGCGCCCGACTGCACTGTAGTTATGCGAGGTCCGGCTCGGATTTTCGCCGTCAAGATCGGCTGGCACCCACAAGCCCGCGTTTGGCGGGAACTGAAACCCGTCCGGGAGCACGCCAATCACGGAGAAGACCGCGTTATCAATTTTCAGGCGCGACCGCGAAAGGTCCTGAGGCGATCCGAGATCCTGCTTCCAATATCCATAACTGACCAGAGCGACTGGAGCGGCGCCTTTCCTCGCGTCCGCGGCGCTGAAATCGCGCCCGATGATCGGCTGAACCCGGAAGACCTTGAAAAAGTCGGGGGAGACACTTGCAACCATCGAGCGGGTCGGCTGCGAAGCACCTGAAACGGACGCGATGTTATCACTGTATTTTGCAATCGCCTGGAAGCTGCGGCTTTGATCGCGAAAGTCGTCGAAGTTCGGGTCGGCGAGGTGGGACCATGTGCCCTGGGTGTTGACCTCGAAGATGGCCATCATCCGGTTCGGCTCGGTGTACGGCAGTGGCCGCAACAACACGCCGTACACGACGCTGAAAATTGCCGTGGTAACACCGATGCCGAGGGCTAGGGAAAGGACAACCACGGCGGTGACACCTAGATTCTTGCGTAACTGCCGCTGTGCGTAGCGAAAATCTTGGAGCAATGGTTCGTGTCCTTACCCTGATTTTATCCTGCTGGATCTGAATATTCCCAAAATGCAGGGTTGCGAGGTTCTGGCTCAGTCAAGGAGGATGTCGACCTCAGAACGATTAGCGATCCCGACCAGTTCCGAGAGCGACGCGGATATTGCCCGAACCTATCCACTGCACGCGAACTGTTATTTCAATAAGCCCTCGGAACTCGACGGTTTCAAGAGCCTGATGGAAAGCATCCCGATTTCTGGTTAACCAGAGTCAAGCTGCCGCAGAAGGAAAACGGATGGTGAGCCGAGGGTGCGGTAGTGTTTGAACGTAAGCAGGTTTCAGAACTTGCTGAATGCCAGGCGATGATGATGACGAGCATGGACGAGGCGGACATTTTGAACGCGCTCCGGTACTCGCGGGTGTGGTTGGTTGGTCTCTTCTTAGTCCCTCGCGGCAAAAGCGGGGAACAAGACTGGAACTATAAGAAACGACAGGAAACACCGACGCAATAACGAATGGCGTTCGCAGAGCAGTCAGAAACCGGCGGGGGCGGGCAATTTAGGATTGCACCATTTTCTCCAACTTAAGTCGGTTGTGAATGGTTAGAGTGGCACCTTTTACTTGCAGCAATTGCTTCTTCTTGAAATCTGAAAACAATCGGCTGACGGTTTCACGAGTGGTGCCGATCATCTCCGCGATTTCTTCATGCGTCAGAGTCATCCTTACCGCCGCTCCCAGGTCAGTGCCCTTTGCATCCGGAGACCATGAAAGCAACAGCTTGGCAAACTTCTCGGACGGAGAACTGGTGAGCCCGAGCGTCTTGATCTCTTCATACGCAGTGTAATAGTTGCGGCTGAGTTGTTCCGCCACGCGCACCGCGACCTCTCCATTCTCCCTTAGAAAGTGCAAGAACGCATCGCGGGCGATGAAGTTTGCCTGCCCGGGCTCAACCATTTCCGCGGTGACTTCGTAGGGGCGGTTTGAAATGGTCGCGTTCAAACCCAGCACGTCTCCGGGATCGGAGAGCTTCGTAATGATGGTCTTACCTTCGTTGGAAGAGGTGGAAAGTTTTACTTTTCCCGCGCAAAGCACAAAAACTCCACGCGGCGGCTGACCCTCAATGAACAGCATGGCTGATTTCGGATACACAGCTGTGGCCTTGATTTCGTTGAGTTTTTGTAGCACGGGCCGCGGCAAGTTACAGAAAAGATGCTCCTCTCGGTCCGGACAGGTGACGCAGCTCTCAATGATGTTGAGGCCGTAAGGAGCGCGCATTCGGACCCCACCTTCCGCGCACATTGTAGCACCCTGGGTGTGATTGAAATCACCAAAAGGCGTGCCCTAAGGCACGGTGTAAACAACGCAGTGCAAGGAAAATGGACACGTTAGCAAGCAATGAGCTCGCGCCATCAAGCGAGGAGGGCGCCATCACGACCATGACAGAAGTCCACGAACCGGAGATTCGTGAACCGATCACACGCGAAGCGGACACAGCCAAATCATCTCCGCCGCCGTTCGTTCAACCTCTTCCTTTTACTGACGTTCTTTTGGAAGTAGATAGTCCGGAAAAGTGGCGGCGGAAGTTGTCGGCGCTATCGTCGATCACCCTCCAATGTCTGGTGCTCGGGGTTGTCCTGGTTGTTCCCCTGATGTTTACCGAAGCGCTGCCCAAGCAGCAACTGCTGACGATGCTGATAGGCCCGCCCCCACCGCCACCTCCTCCCCCACCCGCAGCTGCAATACCGGCGCAAATTGTCCGCCACGTGGACAGCGACTTGATGGATGGCGGGCTGCGCACCCCTAGCAGAATTCCACAGAAAGTGGAGATGATCCGCGAAACCGAAGCGCCAGCTCCACTGATGACCGGGGGAGGCGTCGTGGGCGGAGTTCCGGGTGGAATCGCGGGCGGGCAGCTGGGAGGCGTGATCGGAGGAATTGTGAGTTCGACATCCCGTCTTCCATCCCTGCCAAGACTGGTGATGGAAGCGCCCACGCGAATCCGGGTCTCGCAAGGGGTAGTCGAGGGCATGGTGATCCACAAAGTTGAGCCTACATATCCTCTCCTGGCCCGTCAGGCTCGAATCCAGGGCGAAGTCATGCTGGCGGCCATTATCTCCAAAGAGGGAACGATCCATAACCTGCAGCTTGTAAGCGGCCACCCGCTTCTGATCCCAGCAGCGCCGCAAGCGGTTCAGCAGTGGCGCTATCGGCCATACCTGTTGAATGGGGAAGCCGTGGAAGTGGAAACCACGATCCTTGTGACTTTCCGGTTCGCGAACTAGTGGCGTGCCGAAGCGCTGTGGGGGTGTAAAATGGAAAAAGAGCATACCTATCGCGTGACGGCCTGGTGGACTTCAGGTCAAACCGGCCTCACCAAATCGGAGTCAGCGCCCAACACAGTGCATTTTACCGCTCCACCGCAATTTGGCGGCATGGAAGGCCGGTGGACACCCGAGGATTTGCTGCTAAGCGCTGTCGCCAGTTGCTTTACCACAACGTTCCACGCGGTGGCTGGCTGCGCAAAATTGAATACACCGATCTCGAGGTGGAAGTCGAGGGTACGGTCGACAAAACACAGACCGGTTATTGTTTCACCCGAATCGTGATTCGTCCCAGGCTCATGATCTCTGACGAGCAAGAGCAGACGTGGGCTTCAGATTTGCTTAAACAGACGAAGAGCTTATGCTTGGTAGCTCGCGCCGTGGCCACAACCCAGGAATTCGAACCGCGCGTCGGGGTGGGCAGAATGGTGTAATTCGGCATGAGGTGTTCTTAAACAGTGTAGCTAGTTGGGATGGAGGCGTTCATGGAAGTTCTAGAAGCGGTTATCGAACAGTCGTCGATCGATATCACCCCTCTCATCGCGTCGCCGGAACGTCTGCTGGCTCCGGACGCGCGAGTCGTGTTGCACGATCCTGCCAAACAGAAAGACGTACCGAAGCCCGCGATTCGCCCGTATCCTATCCAGTACGTTTCGAAGTGGAGGATGAAAGACGGTCGCGAAATTACCATCCGGCCCATTCGGCCGAAAGACGAGCCCGCGATGGCGGAGTTCCACCGCACTCTTTCCGACCGCACGGTATATCTGCGATATTTCGCCTCTTTGAGCCTGAGCACACGCATTGCCCACGAGCGCTTACTAAGCATTTGTTTTGGCGATTACAATCGCGAAATGGTGTTGGTGGCGGAGTACCACTACCCGCACAGCGAAACATCGCGCATCGTGGGAGTGGGCCGACTGAACAAGATGCATGCCGGCAATGAGGCGGGAGCGGCGGTTCTGGTTTCGGATGCATATCAAAATCTCGGACTGGGCTACCAGTTGCTAAGCCGCCTCATCGGAGTGGCGCGCGATGAAAAACTGAGTCGCGTTTCGTGCGAGATGATGCTCGACAACCGAGGAATGCAAATCTTGTCCAAGCGGCTGGGGTTCCGGCTGCGCAGCTACGACAGCGGAGAGTCCGTGGCAGCCGTGCTCGAACTCTAATTTCTTTCCGGCAAGTCCAAACCGCAGTCTAGGCCACTTTAACGTCCGATTTGGGCCCCTTTTCCGCCCATGATCGATTTGTGATCGCAATAACTGGCTGCAGCGAGAAAAGCCTGGGGCCATGGCGCGAGATCGCGCACAGGCTATTCAATCGCGACCGGGCCGCGCCGCTCAAGGAATTCTTTCACTTCGTGGTCGGTTGGCATTGAGGGTTGCGCCCCGGCCCGGGTGACCGAAATCGCGGCAGCGGCCGAAGCAAAGACCGCACTCGGTTCTGCCGCTTGGCCACCCATCAACCCGACCGCGAACGCCGCGTTGAATGCGTCTCCTGCGGCGGTAGTATCGACGGCATTCACGGAGAAAGCCGGAACGTGCTTTTTTGCTTGGCCCGCCTGAGCGATCACACAGCCTCGAGCTCCCAGTTTCAGCAATGCGTTTTGGACGCCGGAAGCCAACAGCTGATCTGCCGCCGCGAAGATCTCGGAATCGTTCTCTGTATTGAGCGTCGATTTGAGCAATGCCCGGGTCTCGGGTTCGTTCGGAGTGATCCACGTCACTTTGCGAAGGACCGACGCCGGAAGCTCGCGCGCCGGAGCCGGATCGAGCATCAGGGGAATGCCATACCGTTCGGCGAGAGCGGCCAGATACTCGACCGTTTCCAGA
>Ga0182018_10003575_pt1 | contig 13850 bp, 7 predicted proteins | sample 812P2MmetaG_FD_120490 | JGI IMG/M metagenome (GOLD analysis project Ga0182018, IMG submission 120490) | Permafrost microbial communities from Stordalen Mire, Sweden - 812P2M metaG | ecosystem: Environmental > Terrestrial > Soil > Wetlands > Permafrost | place: Sweden: Stordalen | collected...
GCGAAATGCCGCCGCCGCTGTCAGACCATGCGGTTTCCGAAGCCCAGGGACCGGCTGCTTTGGTGGTGTCCAGGTCCGTTCCGCCAACCGACGTCAGGTAGGCGTTGTCCGCCGGCCAGATTGATCCACCGATTTGCCAGCTTTCATGGTCGCCGGCTGCATCGAACAGATTCTGACCCTGCGCCGCAAACTCCTCGAAAATCGGGTTCAGAGTTTTAGGATCGGCAGGGCTCCAGTACCACGAGCTGCTCAATTGCGCATTCAGCGGCTTGGCCGTCGCCATCGCATTGAAAATGGCCGAATCGGTCGAGCCGATATACATCACCAGGCTCGACATACCAGGTGCCATGCCGAGTGCTTGCGTCATATCGATGGTCTGCTCGGTGTCGTCACAACCTTGCGACGCCAGGCAGCTCGTAGGAGTACCGTCCACCGAGGTGAGAGTGACTGGAACGCTTTCGGTCTGACCGACGTTCTTGTAGTAAGTGTTCAAGTCGGCCAAATCGGTGCCGTAATACTCCAGCAAGCCGAGCGACTGACCGGTGCCGGTGAGCGCGGTTCCCTCGTAGTAGGCCGCGCGCATGTCGCTGCCGAGGAAAGACTCCTCAGGGCCGGAGCCGACAGTCGCGTTGGACCGCGCCTTGGCTGCGGCCGCATCCCGGTGAACGAGGTTAGGACGCGGAATCGAATAGTTATCCAATCCCGAGATGTGCCAGAGCTGAATTGGCAGGTTGACCGTTGGCTCGCGATCGGGAGCGTAGAAGGTGCGGTTTTCAGTGGGGTGCTGGTAGAGACCCATCTGCACGTGGAAAGCCTTCTCAATGTTGCCCACCGTACCGGTGACCTGCACGAGCATGCGGTTGCGGGAGCCGCTGGTTACGGTAAACCCATTTTCCTGCGCAAAACGAGTCACAGCCTCGTAATCACTCTGGCTGGGACCAAATCTCGCGGTAAATTCTTCCACCGTCAGGAACTGCCGATAGGACGGGCTGGAGGGGTTGTAGAGTTCCTGCAGAAAATTCTCCAGTTCCGGTTGATGGCGCAGCGCCAGACCGATACCGATGTGCATGGATTGTGTTGCGGGGAGCCGGCCCACCGACTTGGCTTCGCCACTCACGACTGCATCGCGCGTGTGCCGAGTCAGCAGCGACTCCGCCCGCGCTTGGGAAACGAGACTCACGACCGACACGATCGCAACGACCGTGAGAAAGACCACACGTACTCTTCGAATCATAACTTCTCCTTTTTTGGTAGCAACCTGGAAGATCCTTCTGGCGAAGGAGGAATCTGCATCTCGGCTTTCGGGGCCGGCCCAAGTCTACACTGCTTCTTCTTCTCGCAACAGTGTGAAAGATTTTGCAGCATTCCCGACCGAAAAAATTATTTTGCGTGGCGTGGAATACCGCGGAACGGACTGACGAACGCTCCAAGCGCGAGTTTAACGATCGATCCCGAACGTTCGAGCGTTGTCGCGCTCGGATTATCCCATCTGCGCCGAGTGGCGCGCGGCGCCGTGTTTCTTGGCGGCTTCCAGACGCAGCATCAGCATGTAGAGCACGATGCCGACGTTGACGGCAATGATGGCCCAGGCGAGCCATGTTGGGTGACGTAGCAGATCGGCCACCTCGAATGGAATGTAGATGGAACCGGAGGCGATGGCCATCCATTCAGCCCAGGGGCGTACGTACCACAATCCATAAGCTTCAATGAATCGCAGGATGACATAAACCGATGCAACCACAGCGATCTTCCACAGCCGCACGTCGCTCAGCCGATAGACCAGGTCGATGAAAACTCCAACATAGTGGTGGTGAGGATTGACGCGGCAAAACTCGAGGAAACTTTCCGCCACTCCCCAGATATCCTTGTGCCGCATGGAAAACACACCGAGACCAGCGAGCACGACGACCATCCCTTTCGAGAACTCAAGCGTCGCCACAGTGCGAACGCCTCTAATGTGCGCCGGATCGTCGATTCGGGGATGCGGAATTCCGTGGAGCATGTTGGTCCTTAATGCAGAATACAGCAGGAGCGGAGCCTCAACCTTGCTGGCGCACATTGGCGCGTAGTTCCTCGACAATCTCCAGAGCGGCTTTATGCGCAGCTTCGCCTTGCGTTACGTCGAACGAAATCGCGCCCACGCGGGCATGTCCGCCGCCCCCGTAGCGTTCGCAGACGCGCGCCAGGTTGACCGTCGGCTCGCGTTTTGACCACGGATTCGAACCCACCGAAACCTTGACCCGGAAAGAACTCTTGCTCAGCCCAACGCTGTAGATCGAGTCGGGATGCAGATAGTACGGAATGAATTTGTTGTAGCCCTCCAAATCGAGATCGGTGATGTCGAAATAAATCGTCCCGTCTTTCTCTTCAGTGCGCTCACGCAAGATTCCCATCGAACGCTCATGGCGTGCCAGCAGCGGTGGCAGAACGGCGGTAACGAACGGTGCCTCCAGAATCTCGGCCAGCGGTTGGTAGGCGAGCAGAGGAATCATGGTCTTCACGAAATTGCGATCTGTAGACGCTTCAATCGCCATGGTCAGCTTCATTGCCGGAGCTTTCATTTCCACCGCCGACTTGGCGTCTTCGTACATGGCGCCATCCACAATGTCGGCCCACTTCACCAGTTCTGCGACCGGCTTGCGATTGAACCCAAAGCTCTCTTCCGCCACCATCGCGATGAAGCTGGTACAAGATTTGAAATCCGGATCGTAGAACTTGCGGTTGCTCTGGTCCTGCTCGAAATGCGCCGCGTCGGTCGGCGACAAAAAAGCGCTCTCGTGGTGATCGAACCACCAGGTGATGCGGGGTGAACTGGAATACTTGAAATCGACTATGGCATTCTCGTCGCCGTCGAACTGGTCCTCGTCGAAAAGCGAGCCGGCGCGATGCAGCAAACCGGAGTAAACAAACTCCACATCGCCGCGAATTCGTTCCTTGTAAAAACGCGAAAACAGAGCAGCCGAGCACGCCCCGTCGAAACACTTGTCGTGATAAAACACTCGTACTCGCAAAGTCGACTTCCCTTGCCCGTTCCTTCGGGCGTGAAGTGAAAAACAACTAGAGTTGCTGGTTTGGAGAGTTATGTCAAGGCGGATGTTGGACAGCGCCTGGAAATCAGGATGAATGAATCGGGATTTTGCAATCTGATCATCGGATAATTCACCAAATTCCCCGATTACAAAATGTCCTGCCTCATTTCTTCCGGCGGCGAATCTTGAAGTCGAAACTCACCACTCCGTTCTGGTCGCGCAGCGCCACGATCGAAATCGACCGCGTTATGTTGTACTCCACTTGAATGATCTGCTGGTTTGAAACGGAAACGTTCGTGCTGTACGTTAACGTGACGTTGCTCGCCACTTGCTGCTCGACCGTGACCTGCGGCCCTCGCACCACCGCGGTTTCGCTCGAGAGTCCCTGCGGATCGACTTTGACATGGCTCGCGCCAAACAGTTTCTGCAGACGGCTGTTGACGGTGCTGTTGAGCGCCTGATTGATCAGCAGGTTTGAGGCATCGCCGCCGAAGCCAAAAGATGATCCCCCAGTCGATGCCACGACCGCTGCCTGCTCCTGCGTACGGCCGAGCGCCAGCAACGCAATGACGTCGGCTTCGGGAAGTTGCGGTTCGGACTGCCAGGAAACTTTGGGTCCGCTCGGAGAGCTGGCATCGCCGCGGAATTGCACCGTGATGTCATAATCGCGCACCCGCGTGGTGGCCCGCAGATCGATGATGGGCTGCGTCTTGGCCGGGTTCGCGAAAATCACATCGCCCCGTTCCAGTTTGTATTTGTTGCCGTTGAGAGAAATCTCTCCCTCGAGCACTTCCGCCTTGCCCAGAATAATTGGACGCTCAGCCGTGCCACGCAGCCTGAGGTCAGCGTCTCCTGAGAGCCGGGCGACGGCCGTTTGCATCTGTAGTTCTGGAGTGGTCACCACGTGAACATCAAGCTTCAAACGGCTCTGCAGACTATCGTTCTGCGTCAGCACGACTGATTGCCGGCTCTTCTCAATGTAGGCGGCAAAGTCAAACCCCGGAGTGACGGCCAGTTTCGTGACCGTGACATTCCCGCTCAAAACGGCGACATTCGAGTTGCCACTGAGCCGCAGATCGGCGTTCGCGGTCGAACTCACGCCCGGTGGATAACGCAAGCGCACGCCCTGCGCGGTGGCCCCGAAATCGAGAACAAAAATGCCATTCTCGTATGTCGCGGAACCGGTCAGCGCCACGCTGCCCCCGCCGGTTGTGCCCTTAAGACTTTCGATCTGGATGCGGTTGCGATCGAACTGCAACACACCGTTCATGTCGCTCAATCCGCTGGGAAAATCATTGTGACTGATGAAAGTATTCTTGACCTCGAGGCGTCCTTGCAGCACCGGCTGCCGGATCGTACCGCTCGCGCTGAGGTTCACCCCGACGGTTCCCCGCGCCAGAATCTTAGGATTGAGCAACTGGAATAGCGTCATGTTTACCGAACCGTCCAGACGCAAATCGAGTTCCTGAGCGCCTGCCAGTTGTGCTCGGCCATGCGCCGTGAAATCAGTCCCGCTTCCGGTCAGGTGCAGGTTTTCGACGAGCAGCACTTGGTCCGCAATCTCCAGGCGAACGGGTCCGACGCTTTGCACCGGTACACGATCGACTTCCACACTGAAGGCCTGCAGTTCGGCCGACGCCTTCAACTCGCGCGGCGTGCGCAGCGGACCGCGAACCTGAAGCGTCCCATCCACCGGAGATTGCGCCGTGATCTTGCCCGGCCAGTACGTGTTCAACAGCCACGCCGCATCCAGATGATGGAAGTCCAGTTTTAAATCGGCGAGAAAATCATGCTCGAGCGCGACTGTACCGGCAACCGACAAGTCCGCCTTGTCGAACTCGGAGCGCGAAGTCAGATCGAGTCGCCGTCCGTGCGTGACCGCATCGATGTAGAAATTTCCAATGCGCTCCTGGTCCACGGTGAGGTCTTTGCCATGAACATGCGCTTCGATAGACGGCACTTCGCCAGTGCCGCTCGCTTTCACCGTGAAATCAATCATGCCCTCGGTGCTAACGCGGTCAGAGCGCAAACGCGGAAGGCGGGCAACACTAAGGTTGCTTCCGGAAAGATTCAGCCGGAACTCATTCTTCGACAGATCGCTATTGGAGGTCGCAATCGCGGCGCTGCCTGAAAGCATGGCCCCGTAAACGCGGCCTTCGATGTTGTTAAGCTCAAGCTCGCCGGCATTAAGGCGAAGATCGGTTGTCAACGAGGGAACCCCGACGCCATAGGCAACACCGTTGTGGATCTCGATGTGTCCATCGCCGTGCGGATTGCCTCCAGTGCCGGAAACTGTAATCGATGCGTCCATAGTCCCGGCCAGCGGCTGCGCAACTCCTGCCACTTGAGCCAACTCCGTGATCTGGGCGCTATGAAAATCCAGGTGCAACGCGAAGGGATCGTTTCCCAGAAATTCGCCGTCGGTAAGCCCGGCGCTGACATCGAAGTGACCGGTGGCGTGGCCACGAAACAGCGAGCCGTTGCGCGCGGCGAAATGGTTGCTGGAGTATTGCACCGCAGCCGTGAGCGCATCCCAATGAACCGCTTGGCGCGTGCCCGGTTTCACCGTCGGCAAAATCGCGTCAAAATCGTAGACTTCAAGATTCCCATTTATCGCGAGCGCGGAAAGTTTCCCGCTGGCGTTGCCCGTAAGACTCGCCCATCCATGAACGGCAAAGGGTAAATTCGGCGATCCGTATGCCGCATCAATCAACGGCGTAAGCTCACGCAGGTTGTGGCTGGATAGCGAAAACCGCAGCGACGACGTCTGCGCCAATTCGCCCGAAGCCGTGATCTCCGACCCCGGCGTTGTCGCATGCAATGAGCTCAGCGACAATTCATCGCGCGACCCATGATAGGTGCCGTCGATCTGTCCCTGCACCGGAACTCCGCCCGCGATCGGATTCTTCGGAGGCGAAACGGCAAGCTTCATGCGAGTCTCGGCGTCGCGAATCGAGCCCACCCAGCTCAAATCGAGGTTGCCGCTCGCATTTCCCGAAAGAGCGAGTTGATCCAGCGGAAGCTTCGGAGAACTCAGCCATTCCAACCCTGGGAGTATGGGGAAGCCCGCCAGTTGGAGCCGCACGGAGCCGCGCGGAGGAATTTTGCCCATGATATTGCGACGTGCCTCGGCGGATGCCAGTTCCGCTGCGCGCTCCGGTTTGCGGCGTTCGACCTTGCGCTCAAGTGCGCTCTGCCAGTTCGTCACCTCGGCTTCGCCCGACAAGTCACCGCCCAGCAGGTTGGCCCTGATCGAAGAAAGACGAAAGCGGTCGGGAGTCACCGCGAATGCGCTGGCCAGGCGGCCGTTTTTCATCGACAGTTTGCCGTAAGACCATTCGAGGTCTTTCGCCTGCAAGGTTCCCTGAGTTGAAAACTCTTTCTGGCTCCAGGTGAGTTTCCCTTCGAGCTGCGCCACCCCCTTGCGGAGTTGCGCCTGCCGGGCTATCGAGGCTAGTTCGCCGATGTCCGCGGACCCGTGATAAGAAGCAGTGATCGTTGGGTTGAGAAAATCCTGCAGCCTCCCGGCGAAGTGAATCTCGGATTTTCCGGAGGTCAAAGTCAGATCGGTGATGTCAGCGTGTTCGTGGAACAGAACCAGCGAAGCATCCGCCCGCCACACAAACGCCGGATAATCCTGTAGACGCGTCGTGACGCTACCGGCAACCACATGAGCGTTATATTGGCGCTTCAGCAACGAATAATCCATCAATAGCGTCAGATCGTGGGCGTCAAAGTCGACCGGTATTTTCTTGTCTTCCCACTGCACCTCGCCGCGCTGCACTTCACAATGCGAAACCGCAAGCGAGATGAGGTCCTGCACCTGTCCTTGCGCCGAAGACAGCCCGGCTTTCGGTGCAGGCACATTGGTCGTCCCGTCGGCAGATACGATGATGTGAGCGACCGGATGCTCCAGCGCAAGTGTGTGCAATCCAACGGTAGTGCTGAGCAGCGAAACGATTTTCAATTCCGCCTGTACGCGATCGACCGATAGGAACGGGGTTTGATCTGGAGCCTCGCGCCCGTGAATGACAAGATTGCGGGCGTCAACCCGCAGGCGAAACGGAATGGTGTGAAGCTCGCCCAGTTCGACGCGGCCGCCCGTTAGCTTCTCCGCCGATGCGATTACATAGCGGCGGACTCGCTGCTGGAAAGAATCCGTGGTTACGTACCAGCCGAGCAGGCCAAAGGCGATCAGGCTGAAAACGCAGAACAGCAGAAACAGTTTCAGAAGCACACGACGGCGTTTGCGAGGAGCAGGCCAGACCGGCCCTTCATCCAGCGGTCCGGTCGTGGATCCGGCCGGGGGATCGCTCACTGGCTCCGCTCTCCGGCACTGGTCTCAGGCGGATTGATATGGCTCCCGGAGCGCAAATTTGACAACCAGTCCGTGAGCAGTTCGTTCATCTTCTTTTCCGCCAGCAACGTCTTGATTCTGCCAAAGACTTCGTTCAATGGCGTGGCGCTGCTTCCCGCCTTTTTCAATTGAGGCAGCAACTGGTCGTGGTAATAAGTTTCCACCGCGTGTTCATCGATTTGGACTGAAGGCCGCAGACGGTCTTCCACGCTCTTCATGAGTTGGATTTCGTCACCAAGCCTCTTTTCGACTGCGGCTTGCGTCAGTCCATAGCGTTGCAGCTTGGCTCGCCACCCTTCTTCAGTCGCGCAACTCGGATCCAGTTTGCGCACTTCCGTTACGCGAGTAGCGACCTGGTCGGCGGGAACTGACTGTGACGGTCGCACCTGTTCCCGAAGAAGCTCCTGATCAATCAGACGGTCAAGCGCCGCTCTGCGCTCCGACGTAGTAAATGAATCGGGATCGCGGCCACTCGAGAGGGCCTCGAAGGCAACTTCCTGCTCCCAATCGCTCTGCAACACGACGTGCCCGTTCACACTCGTGACGACCCGATCAACAATCTGCCCGCCGCTGGCAAAAGCCGCCAGAAGCCCGACCAGCGCCAGCAATATTGCCCCGGTCTTGATCATTCCGAGTTTGGTTCGGCTCAGTTTCATCAGAACGACTGTCCAACGCTGAAAGAAAAATTAAAGCGCCCCGCGCGTTGATAACCAAATTGCCCGACCGACAGCCCCGAGGACTGGTTGGTCGTGATGTTGTTATAGCTAGGAAAGTACGGTGGATCTAGATTGTATCCGAAATCGAAGCGCAACGGTCCAATCGGCGTCTGATAACGTATCCCCAAGCCAACAGCATGCGGCGCATAGTTGTAATTGCACTTCAAATGTGTGCTCTCACTCAGACAGAGATCCTCGTCCTGCTGATGGAAGCGCGCTAGGCTGGGAAACATCTCCTGCGGCCGTGCAAAGACATTCCCCATGTCTTCAAATAATGTGAAGCCGATATCGTCATTCAGATAAGGCATGCGCACGTTCGGAAAACGCATCTCCAGGTTGTTGATGAACACCGCGCTGCCGCCGACGGGAAATCCTGTAAACGGGTCGCGCGGCCCCGCCTGATTTAACCCGAATCCACGAAGAGAGTTGCCCCCGCCGCTAAAAAACCGTTCGGGCAAAGGAATCAGCGTCGCGCCCGCAGGGACGGTCTGCGCTGGATCGAGCAGGACAGTGTTGCCAAATCGATTCTCAAGTCCAATGGTGGTGGAGCGCGCAAAGACAAACCCTTTCCCGGTGCTGTGATTGCGAAAAAATGTGTGATACGTGGAATCCTTGACTAGAAACCGGCTGAAGTCGGCCGCGGAACCCAACTGGCTGGTGGCAACGCCGCCCTCGACCGCGAGATAGCTCCCGCGCGTGCTTTCCAGGTCGTTGTCGCGCCGGTTGCGGATGTAGATAAAATTCGGAATTCCCACCTGGGTGGGCCTGGAGAGAAGCGGGATGAGGTCGGCGCTCACCTCAATATCGCTCGCCTCCACGCGCCGATAGGTGAAGCGATAGGCAAGTGTGGTCTTTTCCACATCGCGGAGTCGATACAACACTTGCAGGATTTGCAAAGTGCCTTCCAGCCGCTTCGATGTAAAAGTTGATACGTCTACCGTGTCGTCGTAAAGCGCCGAGGCCGTGAAACGAAAGTTTTCTTTGTTCAGGAACTTGGGGATGTTGTAAGTGAGCAGCGCTTTCTGCTGCAAACGGCCGAGGGCAGTCTTCAGGCTGATCGTCTGATCGCGGCCGTCGAGATTAATGCGGCTGACGCCGAACGACACCATGGGGCTCACGCCGGTGCGCCCTAGCGGCTCGTTGACCCCAAACGAAGGCTGCCCCGTTTGGAATTCGAAGCCCACGCCGTAGTCGAACGTGTAGCGATCTGCTTCTCCCACCGTGACCAACACATTCTTCCGCGACTCCGTGCCGTCAGGGTTCTGGATCGCGGTGTCCACCTGTTTAAACAATCCCAGGTCGTAGAGGCCGCGCTGGCTCTCCAGCATGTCCTGCTGACTCAATGGCGCGCCCGGCCGCACCTTGATCGCCCGGCGCGCCACTCTCGGGCGGGTGTGATTCAGTCCGTCGACAAAAAGTTGATTGACAAAAAACTGCTCGCCCTCGTGGATGGTGAAAGTTACGGCCACGCGCGGTAAGTTGTCCTGCGACGGAACCGCGGTATAAGCCACGTCGACCGTGGCATTGGGAAATCCGTTGTCGAAGTATTTGCTGAGGATCGCATCGCGATCGTCGGACAGGCTTGATTCATCGAAACCCTGGCCTTCGGCAGTCGAAAGCTCCGGAAGCTGTTCCTGCGGCAGCGTATAACTGCCCTCCACGCGCACCGACGCAACCCGCGTCTGCGCACCTTCCCTGACTGTAATCTGGATGGCCAGTTGCGACGGATCTCCCTGGTATTTATCCAGCAGTTTGCTCGTGACTTGGGCTTGCCGGAATCCACTTGCACGATAGAGACTCTGAATCCCTTGCACATCTTCTTCGAGCAGCGCCTCGCTGTAGCGCCCGTGGCTGAAGAGTCGTCCCGCTGCCTGGTTCTGCATGCGCGAGCGGATCAGCGACGCGGGGAAGAATTGATTGCCCGTAATCCGGATGGCGGCGAGTTTGTGCCGGTCTCCGGGATCTATCGTGTACACCACTTGCAAATTCTTCCCATCGCTCGTGTCGTGCTGACCGACCTTCACGGTGGCGTCAAAGTAGCCCAGTGTCTGCAGATGGTTCTGAATATTGCGCCGGCCTTCGTTGAGCAGATCGTCATCCACCGCACCTTCTTCGTAGATCGGCACCAGCCGGTGCAGAATGTGCTGGCTGATCTTGAACCCCTCCGCCGCAATCTCCACCATCGGACCGCGATCTATTTTGAAGACATAATCCACCGTGTTGCGCTTCGGCTGATACGTGCGGCTGGTCGCCGAGACCTGAGCGAGTAGACGGTTCTGCTTCTGATAGCGGTTGCGCATTCGTTGCAGCGCGCGCGTAATACGATGCGAAGTGGCCAGTTCGCCCGAATGGAGCTTGGCTATATCTTTGATCTCCGGGACGGAATAACCCGCGTCGCCTTCCACCGTTATCTCTCCCACCGTGGCCCGCGCCCCCGGAATCACATGAAATGTCAGATTCACCTGGTGTTGCTGCTCGTCCCGTTCTTCCGAGACGGTCGCTTTCGACAGATGGAACCCGTTATCTTCCATCACCCGTTGAATACCGGCGAACGCCCGGTCGAGTTTCTCCTGGGTGTAGAGTTCACCGAGTTGCAAGCGAGTCGAACTGGCCAGTTGATTCGGCGAAGGGTTGTTAGAGACTCCCTGGATTGCGATCGTACCTACGAAAAAATTAGCGGTCGTAAGAAAGCGCAATCTGACGCCAGTAGTTTCGGTGCGGTTCGCCTCGGCCTGAATGTCGGCGAAGCGGCCCGTGGCAAAAAGCGCCTGCATCGCGTCGTGGAGCGAATCACGAGTGAGGGGCTCACCGACCTTGAGAGGCGTCGATGCCAGCAGCGATGCTGCCTCTTCTGCCGGGACCCCCGGCAACTCAATCTGATCAATCATCAATCCCAGATAAGGCGTGATGCTTCCGAATTTTTCCCCATTCTGCAAAGACGTTTCGGCAGGTGTCTGGGAGGAATTCTGTGAGGAATCCTGCACCGGCGTCGGGGAACTTGTTTGCGAATTCGTTTGCGAAACTGCGTCGGGCAGCTGCTCGAAAGCGGCGCTCGCACCTGCCGCAAAACTTGCGCGGAGAAAAATCGTCAACAGAATCGCCAGAGCGAATCGCCCGGCCCGGCTCCGCCGCCAGCCTACTTTCAGAGGTCGCTTGTTCCGAGATCGTTCGTCCCGAGATCGCTCGCGCCGCAATTCGGGCCGGTCAACCATGAATCCTATCGGGTTGGACGCATCTCGAAACCGCACTGTTGCTCGCAAAACCAAGTTTGACGACCGGAACCTATAATACTGGCTGGAAAGCTCCTGAAAGGTAATCGCTGAGGTGAGCGCGTTGGAAAGTAGATCCAAGAACGACGTGGTGCAAGCCGCCCAGGCTGCCATGGACAACAGCGTTCCAGCCGATCGTGTGCCTGATAAGCACGCTTTGGATAGTTTTGATCAGCACGCTTTGGATAATCACGCCTTTGATAATCATGCTTTTGATAATAATGATCGGTACTCGCGGCAGATGTTGTTTAAGCAGATCGGCCCGGAAGGACAGAAAAAGCTGGCGCAGTCCAGAGTCGCTCTCGTCGGGTGCGGCGCCACCGGTTCGGCGCTGGCCTCTTTGCTGGCGCGCTCCGGCGTCGGCACGCTGCGGATCCTCGACCGCGACTATGTTGAGCCGAGCAACCTGCAGCGCCAGACGCTGTTCGACGAGAGCGACGCCCAGGAATCCCTCCCCAAGGCGATCGCGGCCGCCCGGCAGATTGCCCGCTTCAACTCGCAGATTACCGTCGAGCCCCGCGTCGCCGACCTTACTCCATCGAATGTCGATTCCCTGCTCGGCGGCGTTGATCTGCTTTTGGATGGCACCGACAATTTCGAAACCCGTTATCTGATCAATGATTACGCGGTAAAGAATTCCGTGGCTTGGATTTACTCCGCTGCGGTCGCAAGCTATGCCGTCACCATGAACATCCTGCCCGGCGAGACGGCATGCCTGGCCTGCATTTTTCCTGAATCTCCTCGCGGCGCCGTGGAAACCTGCGAGACCGCCGGCGTATTAGCTTCCGCCGTAAACCTGGTGGCGTCGATCGCAGCGTCCGAAGCTCTGAAGTTTCTGGTGGGCGCTCGCGCCAAGATGCGGCGCACTCTTCTTTCTTGGGATGTCTGGACGAGCGAGCACGCCGAACTGGCAGCGACCCATTCCCGCGCCGATTGCCGTGCCTGCGCCTCGCGAGACTTCACTCATCTCGCAGGTGAAGGCCGTCCGCACATCACGCTTTGCGGAAGGAATTCGGTACAAATCCACGAGCGCCAGCGCCCTATCGACTTTACCGAACTGAGCGCCAGCCTCAAACCCCACGGCAACGTTCGCCACAGTGACTTTGTGCTGAAATTCTGGCCCGGCCCGTACGAGATGACGTTATTTCCCGACGGCCGCGCCATCATCAAAGGAACCACCGATACCGCCGTTGCACGGAGTCTGTATGCGCGATACGTAGGAAGCTAAGTCGCCGCATTTTGTCGAAACTCGCATTCTTATCGAAACTCATAAGATGTGAGGAATCGAATGAATCAGGGGTACAATCAACCAGGGACTTCGACTCCACGAGCCAAAATCGGCGATCGATAGGAAGGCCCACATGTACGAACCAAGGCTCGCTAAGGCAGTGAACGCGAGTACGGTAAGCATCCACAAAGTGCGTCCGCCCACATCGTCCGCGCGGAGCAGCCTTGCCAGCGCCGCGTCGCCCGGCTCGACCAATCTACAGTGGAGCTTCGGCAATCAGCCAGTTCTAATGCGTGCACAAGACAACTCCGCCGCCCAGCCGGGGGCCGCGAAGACTGACTCTCAGCTAGGCGCGGCTGCCGGCTGTGCGGGATGGAACAAAGATCCACAGAGTCTTAGTAAACGGGCCGCAGAGCATTACCTGCACGACCAATTCCACACAAAGCCTCCAGCGCCAGACACAATCGTGTGCTCGCCGACAGAATGCCTCGTGCACTACAACAACGGAACTTCTCCTTTCGACGTCCACGTATATATGGAGCACATCGCCGGGAACACCGTCGATGTCATGCGTACGTCCCCACCAGGGGGAGCAGGGTCGCGCCATTCTGAACTTTGTTCGTACACCTATTCGTGCGACGCGTCCGGCACCCTGCACTTCAAAGGTCCGATTATGTGCATTTGATTTCAGGATGGTTGGCGGAAACCCGCGCCCGTTGCCGGTTCTCGGCCCGGTTCGAACGCAGCCTGCTTGCAGACTTTGCGCATTAGATTGCAATCGTGCCCAGCGCGCTCGGGTCTTTCTCTTCGTTGATGCGGGCATAACAGGCCGGCATAACAGGCCTAAGACAACCGTCAATCTCGGACAACCTCGAGTTTCCCCAGCCGTCCGCATGACTGGCCCGTAAACTGCATCAGATGCTCAGAAGCAGTATCCCTCGGAGGCAGTATGCGACCCTACTTGGTTCTGGCAACAGCGGTTTTCGCGGTTGTTTTCACTTTCGTCTTCACGACGTCGGCCTTCGCCCAGCAGCCCTATGCTGGCGGATGTTTTTACGGATGCGGACCCAACGTTCCGCGCTTGACCACACCAGAAATCTCCTTGCAGCAGTTTTCGCCAAATCCGGTTGGAGCGACCAACGCCACCACTGGCCTGATCGCCGGAGCAACCAACTCAACTCTGTCCCAGATTCAGGGATCGACCAGCTCCGTTTGGACTGTTCCCGTCTGGTATCAGGGCGGAGGCGCTCC
>Ga0182018_10003576_pt1 | contig 13846 bp, 15 predicted proteins | sample 812P2MmetaG_FD_120490 | JGI IMG/M metagenome (GOLD analysis project Ga0182018, IMG submission 120490) | Permafrost microbial communities from Stordalen Mire, Sweden - 812P2M metaG | ecosystem: Environmental > Terrestrial > Soil > Wetlands > Permafrost | place: Sweden: Stordalen | collected...
ACAAGCTCTTTCGGGATCGAGGGCAGTCTGGCTACGGCGCGGTCCAGCTTTTTGGCTCTGCTCGGCATAATACGCCTCCTTGGCGTTGGTTATGCCCCGCACACAGATTTACGGACAGGCTCCATTTTTCTGAAAAGGCGGACGCCTAAAAATCCCGCGCTTAACAAAAGAAGACTTGAGGGCTCAGGCACGTTTTGTGCAGAAGCCACATCGACTTCTATTGAATCGCCAAAAACATTATGGAGACCGGCGGGCCCTATTAGCGATTGGAAAGAGCCAGTTTCTGTAATATACCTGACGTTCAAAACAGGTACCGTAGCAAAGTTGGGTGACCCAATAGATTCAAACTGCAATGTGAACGAGCAGGACTGTTCATAATTGCAGGATGCCGAGTCGGTCAGAGTGGCAAAATCAGTCAGATCACCGCTGGCATCCGTCACTAGCGCGGAGATCGAGAAACCGCCCAGGGGGGAGGACACCACTGTGTCTACGAAGCTACCTGTGATAATTACCTCGCCGGTCCCTGTCGTAACAATGGCGTCCGGTATGCCATTGACTGAAACACCTGGAACGGATCCAACAATCGTGTCATCGATCGTGATTGTCGGAATCCCTAAAGCGGTCCCAGCAAAAAAATTGACTATCGCGACGAATGCGCCGACTCTAAGAGAATATCCCATAAACTGTTCCCCCGTTGCCTGATTATCCTCGGACCCAAAGCGGTCCCGATTAATATGGAGGAAAGCGAGCGTTCGCTTTGTGAACCACTTCACAGTCGTAAAATTTCGATCCCGCTAGCTACAGTCAATCCAGTCGCGCGGACAACCTGGGGTGAGGTGGATTTTTTATCGGCATGATAACCATCGTTCAGTGGTAATTGACATAATCAACATCGATCGCATTTCCACCTTCAAAACGGAATATAATCCGCCAGTTGGCGCGAACAATGATACTCCAGAACCCGGCGAGCCCGGCCTCAGCGCGTGCAGTCTGAGTGTTTATCCGGATGCGAATGACAGGACAATAAGCGGTGGGTCCGACCCGGAACGATTAGAACCGCATTTGTCCATCTACGCGAATCCGCGTTCATCCCTTTTCTTATCCGCGTTAAAACTCTTTTCGCGAGCCATACTCTGACGTTTGGATCAGCAAAAGAATTTTAGCGCAGACAAGACAAGGGATAATCAGGGATGCACGCAGATGCTCTCGGACCATGTTCCGATCCGGGGAAATCCCCAACGGGACCGGAATTCCGCCACACTTTCCAATAATCGCGATATCCGCCGTGGTGCGTGATAGCGGGGAGGTGATCGGATGACTGACATTCCAGAAGAAAAGACACCGATCGAGTCTGCGTCGGTGGAGGTCTCCGCGCGGCTTTGACGGACGGGTATACCCGACAGTTTGGAATCACCTTTATCATACGTTTACCCTTGATCCGCGGCAGCCGCGACACTAGAACGAATCATGGACAAACTTCTGCAACAGATCGCGGAGAAAAAAGCCGAGCTTGATCGGCTCCGTCCGCTCGCGCCCCAAGGTTTGAGCAATCTTGAGCACGCCCACGATCTGGAACTGACCTACACCTCGAACGCGATCGAGGGGAACACGCTCACCGCCTCTGAGACGATGCTGGTGGTTGAGCAAGGGATCACGATCGGCGGCAAGCCGCTCAAAGACCACATGGAAGCGATCGATCATTACGAGGCGATCCGTTATGTGCGTGAGCTCGCCCGTCAAGGAACGGCGCTCACCGAGATGGATGTGCGCACTCTCCACAGCCTGGTCGTGAAACGTTCGGACCCGGAGATCGCCGGCCGTTATGCGGATCAGGGACGCTTTGTTGTGACCGAGACGGGGCGACATGCGTTTCCGTCACCCGCGGAAGTGCCGGCGCTGATGGGCGACTTCGCGGCGTGGCTCGCGGCGGCCCCCGACACACCGGCGACCGCCTTCACCGCGCATAGGCGGTTGGTGGAGATTCATCCGTTCAACGACGGCAATGGCCGCACGGCGCGGCTCCTGATGAATCTGGTTCTGTTGCGCGGAGGTTATCCGCCGATAGCTGTGCGTCCCGAAGACCGGCCAGCTTATATCAGCGAATTGCAAGAAGCCACGCCGGAGAGATTTGATCGCCTGCTTTATGAACGACTTGACTCGACCTTGGGGGAGTACTTGAGCGCCTTGCGAGAAGCGCTTCCCGCGCCTATCCCACCCCCGAAAGGTAAGGAACCGACGCCGTGAATCCGACGGTTCCGGTTGTCACGGCTTCGCGCCTGAAGCAGAAGTGACCCGACAAGGCCTGGGCGCTCGACCGGATCAGGATCGTCGAGCGCCCAGCCCAGAACCAAGTCACGCCAGTTGAATATCCGAAACCAACTGCGTGCCCTTCGTCTCGGGACTGAACACCATCGCGATGGCGACCGAGCACGCCCCGACAATGGTGCCGATCATCATCGGTATCGCGAAGCCCATGTGCCAGGTGGTGGCGAAGTATGTCACGACCGGTCCCACCAGCCCGCCGAAGATCGCCCCCTGATGATAGCAGAAGCCGGTGGCCGTCGCCCGCACCTCGGTCGGGAAGCGCTCGGACAGATAGTGCGGCCATTGCGTATGCATACCGCCTCCGCCGAAGAAGCCCTGCAATGTGAAGAATACGACGATCATCGCATAGTCGGAAGTCAACAGATACAGTGGCGCGATCGGGATGGTCATCAGCGCGGTGATGATCAGCGTCTGCCGCCGGCCAAACCGGTCGGCGACCCAGCCCCAAAGCACCGCCGAGAGGAAAAACATCAGGCTCTGCAACATGATTGGCAGCGCGACGTAGCCGGTGGGAAGCCCAAGGTCCTTCTGCAGATAAGACGGGAACATGCCGCCGACCGAGTAGCCGACGACGAACGCGCTGGCCATCATCCAGCACGCCGTGAGCGTATTCCCCAGCACACCCCGCTTGAAAATACTGAACAGCGGCACACGGAACTCACGATTTTCGGCGCGCTGTTTGCGGCGGTTCTCGATCCAGATCTGCGGTTCTTTGACGTATTTGCGGATGTAGACGATCAGCAGGGCGGGCAGCACGCCGATCAGCAACAGGATGCGCCAGATAAAATGCCGGGATTCATCGCGCATCGCGGAGCCCGGAGAATGACGAAATGGACGTAGGCCGATTTACACAACCACACGACCAATCCTGACAGGTCCAGCGGACTTGTCAGGGTTAGGCGCGACCGGTGACGCACCAGAAGTCCGCGAGTTCATCCCACGAAATGAGGCCAACACCCTCTCGGCCCGTCCTCACAATCCCGGCTTAACGGCCAACCGCACGGACGAATCAACCCGCGACAGAAACAGTGGCGCCCGTGTCTCCGCGATGAACTGATCCGTCGCCAGCTTCGCGCCCTGGAACGCGCCATAATCGTCGACGATCAAAATCCCGCCCGCCACCAGCAACGGATACAAATGCACCAGTTCGTGATAAGTCTACCGATACAGATCAGTATCCAACCGCAGCAGACTGATATGCTCCGGCCGGATCGCGGGCAGAGTCTCCTCCACCAGCCCCTCGACAAACACGAGCTTATCCTCCGGATACCCCGCCGACCCCACCACACGCTTCACGTGATCCAGCGTGCCGCCAAAGCACCAGCGCCGTCCGTTGCGCTGATGATGTTCCCACGTCGGCAATGCCGGAACGCCGTCCCATCGCGCGTCCATCTCCTCCGGCCTGGGCATTCCGGCGAACGTGTCGTACAGAAAAATCCGCCGCGACGTGTCACCGAAATGCAGCAGAGCATGCGCCGCCAACAACATCGAGCCACCCGACCAGACTCCGCATTCCACGATGTCGCCCGGAATGCGGTTGCGCACGATGTATTCGATCGCCTGGTACAAAGCCCAGGGCGCCTCGACCCCGGCACCGAAGGTGCGCGTGTGAGGACGGACTTTTTGCGCGATCTCGGCGAAGAACAGATCCGAAATATCCGGATATTCCAACGGTCCGGTGGGCGTATCGAGAACCAGCACGGCGACCTCCAGCGGTGGCTGGCGCGAGCTTGCCGTGAAGTTTGTTAATAAGTCGTGAGCGGCGGCCTAAGGCGGATGCCGGTGTGGTTGACACATTGTCCGTCATGGCCCGGCTTATCCGGGCCACCTGTAGCAGCACAATGCCGCGATAGGTGGCCCGGACGAGCCGGGCCATGACGTTATGGGCAAATCACGGACCATGACGTTATGGGCAATTCAATCGGGCCGGAGACTGCTCTAAGCGGCGCGGTCCCGGTGCTTGTATTTCTCAAACGAACCGGATTTGACGATCTCCGCGACATTGCCGTCCGGGGCGCGGAATTTCAGTGCGTTCGCGTCCGGCTTCGACAGCACCGTGCCGCCATGCCGCCCGATCGCCGCCGCGACCGAATCGCGATCGGCGACCTCCAACCCCCAATGATGGATGCACGGACCGGAACCCGCGAGTTGTGCCTCGGGTGACTCCTCACTCTCATATTCCATCAACGTGAATGTCGTTTCGCCGTCGGTCATATGGCGCGAGAGATGGCCATGGTTCATCACGGTGGTGAGTTGGCGGAAGCCAAACACATTCTCGTAAAACGCCGTCGCTCTCTCCAGCCCGTTCACCTTCAGCGCGACATGAACAATCCGTGCGATCTCGCTTCCGCTCTTCCGAGGGTACCGTCCCACGCCAACAATCTCCCCCAAAGTCCCGTCCGGCGCGCGGTATTTCAGCGCGCCCTCCGCGCGGTCGGACCAGATCGAGCCGCCGTTCCCCTCGATTTTCCGCACCATGGAAGCGCGATCCTCGACCTCGATGCCGATATGATGGATCCGAGGACCCGTACCCGCCAGACAGGCCTCTTTCTCATCCTCGCTGTCGTACACCATCAGTGCGAGGTCGATATTGCCGTCCGTCATGTGACGCGAGACATGGCCGCGCGCGTGACCCGTCTTGGTTTGCGCGATCCCGAACACGTCCTCGTAGAACTTCGTCGATGCCTCGAAATTCTCCATCGTGTCGCATTTCAGCGCGATATGGACGATACGTGCCATGTTGTTGCTCCTGTTGCATTCCGCTTCGAAACAGTCTGGACGATGAGGGACGACATCCCGGAATGATCCGCGACCGCGGCATCGACCATGCGCGGTCCAATCAAGATACCATATCCGCGGAAATATTCCAGAATAGCAGGGGCGCGTTACGGCATGGGCTAATTCCCTCACTTGAGGGTGACAAACCGCCGCCGCCCGATTAACCAGAACCCATGATCGCCGCAACCTCTGCATCGCCGGCGGCAGCCGAGCGATACGATACGATGACCGTCGCGCTGCATTGGGCAACCGTCATGCTGGTCGGTCTGTTATGGACCATCGGCCAAACGATCGACTTCGCGCCAAGCGGCCCGCTTCGGATCGACTATCGGTCACTGCACATGGTGCTCGGCATCACGCTGGCTTGCGTGTTCATCACCCGGGTGTGGTGGCGATCACGCGGCGGGCTCGCCCTGCCGGGGGTAGACAACATGCTGATGCGCGTGGTGGCCTGGCTCATGCATCGCTTGTTGTATCTGATCATCCTGACAACGGTGGTGCTCGGCATCACCAATGTCTGGGTTCGCGGCGACTCGGTCTTCAATCTGTTCAAAGTGCCGGCGTTCGACCCCGGCGATAGGGCGTTACGCGACTCGATCGGCGATTGGCATGCGCTGGCGGCCAATACTCTGGTGATCGTGGCCGGGTTGCACGCGGCCGTCGCGCTGTTTCACCACTTCATTTTGCGCGACGGCGTGCTGCGGCGGATGCTGCCGGTTCTCAAATAAGCCGCGATCACCGCCCGGGAGCGTAGAGCACCTGGTAATCGGGTGACGCTTCGCCCCGGGCCGCACCGGCCAGATCGGCCGCCACGCGATCAGCGGCCGCGACCCGGTAATGTTGCGCATCCCAGTACAAATCGTCATCGTCGGTGATTGGGCTGTGCAGCATGAAATCCACCACCGTCACGCGCCCGGCCGCTCGCGCCAGATTGATCGCGCGGCGCTTGCACTCCGTCCAGACCGCTGCGCCGGGATGGTCAGGCGGCGGCAGACGGACCCGGTTGTAGGGAACAAAATACAGGATCGTCGGGGTCCCGGACGTCAGCAAAGGGCGCAACTCATCGAACGCACTGAATTGCCATGTCGCTGGCGGCCCCTCGCGATCGCCAAGGGGCACCGATGGGCCGTCCTCGCGCAAATGCATCGCCGCGCGAGCCCGATCATATTCGGCGTCCGGCGGAACGAAAATCGTGTAACCATCCCGTCCCTGATCCGGATTCTTGATCCCGACCAGAACGCCGAACTCTTTTCCGGCTTCCTGGATCGCGAACATGTTCAGCATCTCGGCATAACCGCGCCAGGTGGTATCGCGATACATCCATTCCGGAAACGGGCGCGGTGTGAATCTCGGAATCGCGTCCGTTTCGCACCATCTAAGGTCAAGCCCCAGGACGAGGAATTTCGCCGCCGGATGCGCGCGCAGAAACACTCGCATCAGCCGCGTTTGTTCGTAGGGCGTGGCGTCGTTCATCGCCAGATTGGCGAATCTCGCGTGGAATTCCACGTCCAGAGCCACCGGGCGCAGCAGCCGGCTGGTGGAGGTGCCAAATACCGCGCTGTCGAACTGGGACGACCGCGCCACCGCCGGGTAATCGAACCGTTGATTGGACGTCACCGGCACGCGATCCAAAGGCGGCGACAGCGGCAACGCATTGAACGGATCCACCGTGACGACGAAAGCATAAATCACACCGGTGATCGCGACGGCCACATACACCGCCAGCCGGAAAAACCGGCGCCAGTCAGAACTGGAAATAGATGAAGACATTCGGCAGCCGGCCTCCGATCAGCAGCAGCAACCAGGACAGCAGAATACCGGCCGGCACGGCGATCCATGGCTCGGGCCGAAGCAGCGTCAACGCGAAACGTTGACTGACCGGTCCGATCGTCGCGATCAGGCAGCCGGCGATAATCGCCGCTTTGAACTCTGGCGTCAGCGTTGGCGCCGCGAGTCCGTGCAGCCCAACCATGCTGCTCAGCACATCGAACGCGCCGGAGAAACTGGCGGCGCGGAACAACACCCAGGCGCAGATGACGAACAGCATCGTCAACGCCCAGGCGAAAAAACGCGGCAACCTGAGGCTGGTCTGGGCCCAAAGATGATTGATCGCCAAGGCGACACCATGCAGGCCGCCCCAGACGACAAACGTCCAGTTGGCGCCATGCCACAACCCGCCAAGCAGCATCGTCAGCACGACGTTCACGGCCTGGCGCACCACGCCCGACCGGTTGCCTCCAAGCGGGATGTAAAGGTAGTCGCGCAGGAAGCGACTGAGCGTCATGTGCCAGCGGCGCCAGAAGTCGCGCACCGAAACAGACCGATACGGAGCGTCGAAGTTGAACGGCAGCCGCAGGCCGAACATCAGCGCCAGGCCGATCGCCATGTCGGAGTAGCCGGAAAAGTCAAAATAGATTTGCAACGTGTACGCCAGTGCCGCGGTCCACGCCTCACCCAGACCAAGCGGCGAGCCGGAGACGCGGGCGAAAAGCGGATCGGCGACCATGGCCAGAGTGTCGGCCAGTACGACTTTCTTGCTGACGCCGACGATGAACAAAATGAAGCCACGGCCGAGGTTCTCCCACATCGCCTCGCCGCGCGGATCGGCGCGGAACTGGTGGATGATCTCGTTATGCCGCACCAGCGGGCCCGCGATCAGTTGCGGAAAGAACGAGACGAACAGACAGAAGTCGAGAAATCCGTAAATGTGCCGGTCGCCTCGGCGCAGGTCGATCAGGTAGGAAATCTTCTGGAACACGAAGAAGCTGATGCCCAAAGGCAGGATCAGATGCCACGGCTGCCATGGTTCACCGGTCAGGCCGAAGACGGTGCCTCGCAGGAAATCGGCATATTTGAACAGACCGAGCACCGCCAGGTTCAGGATCACGCCAAGCGCCGGAATCCAGTTTTCCCGCATGCGACCGAACCAGACGGCGATCAGCCAGTTGGCGACGGTCAGTCCAACCAGCAGCGGCACGAACCGCACGTCCCACCAGCCGTAAAACCACCACGACGCCAGCACCAGAAACGCCTGCCGCGCGACGCGGTTCGCCGCGAGCAGGTAATAAAGCGAAAGCACAATTGGCAGAAACCCGATGATGAAAATCTGTGAATTAAACAGCATGCCATGATCCAGAACCGCTGAAGCGCGGCGTATACTCATCCGTCATGGCCGGGCTCCGACCCAGCCATCTGTCGCCGCACACTGCTGGTAAAGATGGCCGGGTCAAGCCCGGCCATGACGGGAGAGAGAGACCCGGCCACGCCGGGAACGAGACGGTGATTCGCATTTTAACCGCGGGGATGCTGATAAAGCCTAAACCTCGTCCAATGTCTCCAGCAGCCGCGACATCAGGGCCGCTCGAGGTGCCAATTGTCGCCACAATATATGTTCATGCATCGCGTGCGCCCCCGCTCCCGGGCAGCCCAGACCATCCAACGTCGGAATCCCCATCGCGGCGGTGAAGTTTCCGTCCGAACCTCCGCCGCGATGTTGCCGCGGCAGTTTCAGACCCACCTGCTCGGCGAGTGCCCTCGCCTTTTCATACAACGCCACGATCGCCGGATTCTCGACATAGGGCGGCCGGTTCATCCCGCCTTCGACGATCACCGAGCAGCCCGCGACGCGCGACTCCAGCGCCAGAATGCGCGCCGTCATCAGTTCGCCGTCGCGGTGCGAATTGACCCGCAGATCGATCTCGCATCCCGCTTCGGCGGCGACCACGTTGGGCCGCGAGCCGCCCCAGACCGGCGCGGTATTGATCGTGATCCCGTCATCCGGCTCGGCCATCTTATGCAACGCCAGAATTTGATGCGCGAGTTCAACGGTCGCCGAGGCGCCGTCGAGAAACGCGGTGCCGGCGTGCGACGCCTTGCCCTCCACCCGCAAGGTAAATCGGCCCACGCCCTTTCGCGATGTGACGCAGGCGCCACCTTTGCCGGCCGGTTCGGGTATCAACACGGCGGCCGCATTGGCCGCCTCGCGCTCGATCAGCCAGCGGCTGGTGGGGCTACCGACTTCCTCATCAGGTGTGAGCAACAAAACGATCGGGTGCCGCGTAGCGATGCGATGGCGCAGAATCGCACGCACGGCGTGAAACGCCAGGAAGCTGCCGGCCTTCATGTCGTAAATGCCTGGGCCGTGCGCCTTCTCACCGTTCACCGCGAAAGGCATCTGATCCAACGTGCCGTGCGCCCAGACGGTGTCGAGGTGGCCGGCCACCAGGATCGGCTTGCGTTTCGCGGCACCGGGCGTGCGCGCGATCATGCTGTCGCCGAAACCATCCCGCCCAGGAACGCGGGTAACAAGGCCGCCCGCCTGCGTCAGTTCGCGCTCGGCGACGTCCATCAACCGGTTAACGGCGATGGCGTCCGTTGTCGGGGTTTCCAGGCGGACCCAGGTGGCGAGTTCGGCCAACAGGTCCTCGGCATCGGTCATGATTCAATGGCATCCGCTAACAGGGTCTCGCACGATGGACGATGACTCGAGTTGGGGGAAGGCGTAGGGGGTACGGCGCGAGCAAAAGAACAAGGAATCGGCGGCGGATGCACACCGATCCACGCAGATCGACCGCGGGACGGGGCCCCCGTTTGAGGATGACCCGGCCATGAATCCCAGTCGCTTGTGGTACGTCGTGGCGCCCGTCATCCTCGTGGCTGGCGTGATGGGCGCCCGGTATCTCATTTTCACGCGCCTGGATGCGGTGGCCGCCAGCATGCGGCGATTCGTCGTTCCCGGTACGGCCGAGCTCACGCTTGAGCAGCCTGGAACCTATACGATCTACCACGAGGCAAGCAGCGTCATCGACGGGAAACTCTACGTCTCGGAAAACGTCAACGGACTACAGGTCCGGGTGGCCGCGGTGCCAGGCGACGTGCAGGTCCAGGTCAGCACGCCAGGCGGAAGTGAGAACTACTCCATGGGCGGCGCCAGCGGGGTCGCGGTGCTGGCGTTCGACGTGACCTCGCCCGGCCGCTATCGGGTGACCGCCGGATATGACGGCGGCAAGACCGAGCCCAAGGTGGTGCTGATGGTGGCGCGGGGGATGCTTGGGCGCATGATGTCGGCGATTTTTGGCGGGATAGCGCTCGGCATTGGCGGCTTCGCGGTGGCACTGGCGATCATCGTCACGACAGCGGTCACGCGGGGCCGGGCGCGAAACGCGGCTTCGTGAAAGGACTTGACGCGGGCGGCAGAATTGGCGATATGCACGCGCATGAGAGGCATATCACCACCACGCGGCGTTTCCGAGGCCGTTCTCCTCCCTCTCCGGCAAGGCTATCCGCTGGACGTGCTTGATCGCGCCGTCGATGCCGGGAAAATCACCCTGGCGGAGCTCGACCGGCTGGTGCTGCCGCGCAAGACGCTGTCGCACCGCCGCATCCTGGGTTCATTGACCGCCGATCAGTCGGACCGGCTCAGCCGGGTGTTGCGCATCATCGATGAGGCGGAGGCCACGTTCGGCGACAAGGAAAAAGCCCGCGCGTGGCTGCGCCGGTCAAGCACGTTGCTGGACGGGGAAGCGCCGCTCGACCGGCTGGATACCGATTTCGGCACCCGTCAGGTCGAGGCCATTCTTGGTCGCATCACGCACGGGCTCGCCGTCTGATGGATTTGTGGCGGCTCTGCCGCCGCCCGTTCGCGGACCTGTCGGGTGAAGGCGCACGCCGGTTTGGCGGGCGGTGGAACAGCCCAGGACGGGCGGTGGTGTACGGGGCGGAGCATCCGGCGCTGGCGGTGCTGGAGGTGCGGGTTCACCTCGACCTGCCGTTTGAACTTCTGCCGGAGGATTTCGTGCTGATGCGGATCGCTTTGGCGGATGGGATGGTGACCGGCCTGGATACGATCCCGCCTCAGACGGTCGAAGCGGGGGATGCCTGGTTGGCCAGCGCGGCCTCGGGTGCGTTGCGGGTCCCGTCGGTGCTGATCCCGCACGCATGGAACGTGCTGCTCAATCCTCGGCATTCGAACGCGGACCTGGCGCGGGTTGTCTCGGTCGAGCCGTTCGGCTTCGACCCGCGCCTCTGGCAGCCGCTGGCGACGGAAGGTTGATCCCGCGCCCGCCACGCGCCAGATAGACGCCGCAACATTGGAACGGCGCATGCGGCACAGTCTCTCGGACCATCGGATGACCGTTCGGATCAGGTGGCGGCACTGATGCGAATTTTCAACGACTGGCGGAACTTACCCGCTGGTGCGAGAGGTGCCACGATCGCCGTGGGCAATTTCGACGGCGTGCATCTGGGCCACGCCACGGCACTGCGCGCGGCGCACGCGGCACGGCCGGACGCTCCCCTGGCGGTGCTGACCTTCGAGCCGCATCCGCGCGAATTCTTCCGCCCCGACGACCCGCCCTTTCGCCTGACCTTGTCGGCCGAGCGAGCCGATGCTCTGGCCGCCCTTGGATGCACGCTGCTGTACGAATTGCCGTTCAACCACGAGTTCAGCCTGATGACGGCGGAAACGTTCATGAGTGAGGTGTTGCACCAAGGCCTTGGCGCGAAACATCTGACGACGGGCGTGGATTTCGCGTTCGGGCACCGGAGAGGCGGCGACGCGGCGTTCCTCGCGGCACGCGCCGAGGCCTTTGGCATGGGCGTGACGCGGGTGCCAGCGTTGACCGATGCGGGAGGGCCCCTGTCCTCGACCCGTATCAGAAGGGCGCTGCAGGACGGCTATCCGGAACGCGCGACCGCCGAACTCGGCCGGCCCTGGGCCATCCGCGGCGAGGTGGCGCATGGCGACAAGCGCGGCCGGACGATTGGGTTTCCCACCGCGAACGTGGCGCTTGGCCGGCATCTGGAACCGGCGCGCGGCGTGTACGCCGTGACGGTCAGGCTGGCGGATGGAACGATGCACAACGGTGTCGCCAACATTGGCCGCCGGCCGACGGTGAACGCGGGGACCGAGAGCCGGCTGGAGGTCAACATTTTCGACTTCGACGGCGATATTTACGGGACCGAGATCACCGTGGCATTGATCGCGTACATCAGGCCGGAGATTAAGTTCTCCGGGATTGACGCGTTGAAGGCACAGATCGCCGCCGACGCGGCCGAGGCGCGGCGGTTGCATGGGATGAAATCATAAACCGAGGAGTTTGGTCATGCCGATGTTGAAACGGCCAGATGGCGAAATTTACTATGAGGAGTTCGGCGACGGATTTCCCATTCTGCTGTTCGCTCCGGGCGGGCTGCGGTCGAGGCTGGAGATGTGGCATCACCCGGCGAACGGGCCTCGGCGCACGTGGTGCGACTGGACCGACGTGCTGGCGTCGAAATACCGCGTGGTGGCGATGGATCAGCGCAACGCCGGCAAGTCGGTCTGCGCGATCGAGGCGGATCACGGCTGGCACACTTACGCTGAAGATCATCTGGCGTTGATGGATCACCTCGGGCATCGGAAGTTTCACGTACTGGGCGGGTGCATCGGCGGGAGTTTCTGCCTGAAGGCCGTGCAGGTGGCGCCGGATCGGGTGGTGTCGGCGGTGTTGCAGAATCCGATTGGATTGCATCCGGAACATACCGACTATTTTCCGAAGAGCCACGTGGAATGGAGCGCCGAAAAGCGCGCCGAGCGGCCCGACCTGGATGAGGCGAAGATCGCCGCGTTCGGCAAGAACATGTGGGATCACGAGTTCGTGTTCTGCGTTGGCCAGGATTTCGTGCGGTATTGTCCGGCGCCGACGATCCTGCTGCCCGGGACGGACATTCCGCATCCGGCGGCGACCAGCGATGAACTGGCTCGGCTGCTGCCGGAAGTGGAGGTGATCCATCAATGGCGCGGACCGGAGCATATGGAGGAACAGCGTGCGCGCGTGACGGCGTTCCTCGATCGGCACACGCCGAAGTGAAGATGAGCGAACGAAACGTATGAACGACCGGCTGCTTCCCCTTCGTCTTCCCCTCCCCCTCCGCCGTCATCCCCCGGCTTGTCCGGGGGACCATTCGCGGCACCGTGCTGACACGGGTCCCCCGGACAAGCCCGGGGATGACGGGAGCCGGCGGCGTGCCGCCTGGGTCGGGGCTGACGGCGGAGAGCAGCGCCGTTGAAAGTCGGGATCGTTTCGGATCTTCATTGCAATCTCCAGGGTCTCGATCTGGCGCTGGAAGCTATGGGCGATGTCGACGAATTGCTGTGCCTCGGCGACAGCATCTTCGAGTACCAGTTTTCCAATGCCGTCGTGTCACGGCTTCGCGACCGCGGCGCACACATCATCCAGGGCAACCATGAGGAGGTGTTCCTGTCCCCCGCCGGCGTCCGGGCGCGGGCACGGGACGGGATCGATCCCGAGTTGCTGACCTTCCTGGCGTCGCAGCCGCACCGGAGGTATCTGGAACTCGACCGCAAGCGGTTGCTGCTGATCCATTCGACGCCGTGGGAACCGCGCGGCGAGTATGTGCATCCGCACAGCTCGAAGCTGGATCGGTTCGCCGAGGCTGACGCGGATATCGTGCTTTATGGACACACACATTGCCAGGTAGTGAAGCGCGTCGGCAACGTGCTGGTGATCAATCCCGGTTCAGCGGGCGATGCGAGGGACAGCCGGAACGACCGGCAGTTGAGTTGCGCGGTGTTGGATACGGTATCGGAAGAAGTGCGAGTGATCGACTATCCGGACCCGCGGTTTGCAGGAGTGTGATGCCCTCAACGGGAAACAGGAGGCAGAAATATGCTGGTCACCGAAATGTGCATTGGTTGAACCTCGCATTAAGCCACGAGCAGAATCCTGAGTCTTATTTGGCC
>Ga0182018_10003577_pt1 | contig 13846 bp, 12 predicted proteins | sample 812P2MmetaG_FD_120490 | JGI IMG/M metagenome (GOLD analysis project Ga0182018, IMG submission 120490) | Permafrost microbial communities from Stordalen Mire, Sweden - 812P2M metaG | ecosystem: Environmental > Terrestrial > Soil > Wetlands > Permafrost | place: Sweden: Stordalen | collected...
CTTGTTACTTTTCCGCTGTAACCCTTGTCTTCCGAGAGAGATAGCTGGGGCAGTACCGGAGCGGTTGGGGGTCGGAGGTAAGATGAACAAAACAGGATTGTTATTGCTACTAATGGTGTCGGCGACCTTGGCGGCATCCCAGCAGCAGTCGACGACGGCGGTCACGCCGGATGCGTCCGGTATCGTCGATACGTCGGCTAACCTGCCCTTCGTGCGTTTCCAGACGCCGACCGCGGCAGACATCTACTGCGCAGGATTTCTTACCAAGGAGCGGATTCCCGACGCGAACTACGTAAACGGAGGGCTGGAGACACCGACCTCGACCAAGTTCGCGATCGGGGAATTGGTCTACCTGGCGGGGAGCGGCTACCAAGCAGGACAACTGTATTCGATCGTCCGCGAGACACGGGACGTCAACGAGTACGAAATCTATCCGGGGCAGAGAAAGATTCTGGCTTCCGCAGGGCGCCCCTATGCGGAAATTGGCAGGGTGCGGGTAGTCGACACACGCAGTCACAGCGCCATCGCCCAGGTCGAATTCAGTTGCGATCCGATCAACCCGGGAGACGTCGCCGTGCCTTTCGTGGAAAAACCGCCGGTTACGTTTCGCGTGCCGGGGCACTTCGACCGCTTCGCGCCGCCGAACGGGAAACTGACCGGACGGATCGTGCTCGGTAAAGACTTTGACGGCTTCCTCGGCACGGGCATGAAGCTATATATGAATATGGGTTCGAACCAGGGTGTAAAGGTGGGAGACTATTTTCGTGTAGTACGGTCCTACACCGCCGCTTTGCACGATCCGGTGGACTCGCTCTCCTTCAAAGCGAGCACTTCAGAAGACACGCAGATGCGCCCGCCCAGCTTTGAGGCCAATCGCTTCACCAGGACCAAAGGACCGAACATTCATGTGAGCGATTTGCCGCGCTGGGCCGTGGGTGAAGTGGTGGTTTTGAACGTAACCCCGACTGCATCCTCAGCGATGGTAGTCTTCGCGCTGCAAGACGTATACGCCGGCGACACGGTGGAACTGGACGACCAACAGTAAGAAAACGGAACAATTTGATCGAGAAGGGGGAGAGCGAATCTCCCCTTTTTCTTTTGTGCGGAGAACGCGTAGGGACAGCCGCCCTCGGGTCAAGCGGGGCGAAGCCGCGCCGACGATTGAATGTTAGGGGGACATGCCTGGACCGCGCGAGCTGCGCTCGCGTGGACAGCGGGGGCGGCTGTCCCTACACGCGCTTTCACTCAGCGGAAGTAACGGATTTTTGGATTCCCAGGAATCATCGCACCTGCGACGACCACTACAACGATCACAATAACGAGTTCCGTATTGGCCTCGCAATCAAACTGCCAGCGCTTAGCTTACGTCTCTTTGCAGAGAAGACAAGAGTACTTAAGTGGGGGAGGCACCACCAGCGGAATGCGGTAAACACGAAGCGGAACTCGAAAACGGATTCAGCAGGGAGCTTCGACGTCGGCATCGGAAAAGACCTCGGCGGTGAAGGCCTCGAGGGTTGCGGCCTTGCGCCAGGCATCCAGTGGCAGACCCGCTTTGCGGCAGGTCTGCTCCAGAAAAGTTTCCCGGTCCCAACCATGTTCGATGGGAACCTGGGGCAGCAGCAGGCCGCGGCGAACACCCTGCGAGATGGCCAGGCCGTGACGCCCGACTTCCACCGCCTCGGGATGAATCGGGGACAAAAGTGAAAGCACGCTCAGAGAAACCTCAAGCTTAAGAGCCTCCTCCGTTGTCACCGGCAAGAAACGGGAATCTTCGAAAGCGGCGGCACGGGCCGTTTCGGCCACGGCGCGATACAGAGGAGCAATGGGCAGGGCATAACCGACGCATCCCCGAAGTTCACGATGAAGTTCGCGGCGGAGACCACCTCTAAAGTCGCCTTGCAGATCGGATCGCAAATAAAGAGTGGTGAAAACGCCTCGTAGCTCCGACAGCCTGGGCAGGAGAGGCGGCGCTTCCGCAAAAGGCCGACGCTCCACCACGGAAAGAATGGCCTCATGTGCGATGCCGAGCAGAGTCCGGCGTTGCTCCGGAGAAAATTCCGCGGATGCCAAGGCGGGGTGGGCAAGGTCCAGCGCGGCGGGATTTTCAGACGGTGTTTCAGACAGCTTGGACATCGCTTTTTCTCCGCCGGGCGAGAACGAAGGACCGGCGCCGCCGCTTCTCCGACTTGCGGTCGATCCTCGACCAGAAGGCGACAAAGTAGTCGAGCGCGGAAACCAGCGAAAGCAGAACCATGAACCAGATGGCGAGCCAGGCAACCCAGTAGACCGGGAAAATGTAAATGCCGTACACAGGCCACTCGTGCCAGCGGCGGGCGAGAATCACGGCCACCACGGATATGATCTGCACCAGCATTTTGAACTTGCCCAGTTCGCTCGCTTGAATCGTGAAGCCTTCGGAAGCGGCAATGGAGCGCAACCCGCTCACCAGGAACTCGCGGCCGATGATGACCACAGCCATCCACGCCGGCACCAGCGCGGGATTGAACTGCACCAGCGTGACGAAAGCGGCGGCGATCAGCAACTTGTCGGCCAGCGGATCGAGCAGTATCCCCATGGTGGTGATCTGTCCGCGTTTGCGCGCCAGATAGCCGTCAATGCCGTCCGTGATCGAAGCCAGGATGAAAACGGCCGAGGCCAGGATTTCTCTTTCCCCGGTTTGCTCGCTCGAGAAACGCGGCGTGCAAAGAATCCAGATGAGCAGCGGAATCGCGGCAATCCGAGTAAGCGTGATGTAGTTAGGAAGATTCACGCGACGACTGAACCAGGGCCGCAGGGGCGGTTAAGGTGATTATCCTCTACATCCGAGGCCAAGGCAACGGACAGACGGTCTTTGTCTAGGAAAGTTGGATGGCAGTGCCCAAACGCCGTTATTCTTGGGCCGGACCGATGATAAAAACGCAGCGGCGCACGTGCAGAAAAACCACGCGCCACCCGGTATTCGGTGCTTTCGTTCCGCTGTACCTTGCGGCCAAATTTCTTACTTCTGTTTCGCGATGATTTTGTCTTTGATCTTGTCGTACGTGGCTGCGGGAACAATCTTCTTGTTGAGGAGGTCGGTCTTCTTAGCATAAGGACGGCCGTCGATAATTTTCTGCGAGTAGGCCGGTCCGATGCCTGGTAGAGACTCTAGCTGGTCCTTAGTCGCCGAGTTGATGTCGAGCAGATCGGCTTTGGGAGCCGCTGCAGTTGGGGCCGCGACCGGCGTCTTGGCAGTTTGCGCCACAGCCATTCCGCCGATCAGGCTGAGTGCGAAAAGTGCGACGAGAACTTTCGTTACGAATCTGCTTTTCATAGTCATTGCTCCTTATTCCTTCTGAGCGGATTTGTACCCGGCAGCCTTCGCTTCGCCTTCGGTCATGAACTTTCCGGTCTTCGTCTTGCCATACCAGCGGCCGCCCTTGTGATAAACGCGGCTCTCGGTGTTGACCCAGACCTTACCGCTCGCTTTAGCGGCAGCAATCTCCGAACTGGAAGGCTTAGCCCCCGCGGGCTTGGTTGCCGTGTTGCCGGAGGAAGCCGAAGGGGCTGGAACAGCCGGAGTCACGCTGGGATTGGCCTGGCCTGCGGGTTTTGCTGCCGTTGAGCTGGGGCTGCTCGAACTCGCCTGCGCCTTCGCCAGAGCAGGCGAAATGCCGGCCGTGAACATCAGACAGAAAGCGAGCATCCACAGAGTAAGTTTGCTTGCGAAGTCATTCATAATTTCCTCCTCACACCTAGGCATAAATCCCGCGCTGCCGGATGGTGTACGCCACGCGGTCGATGGCCAGCATGTAGGCGGCGATCCGGTTGTTCACGCCATGAGTTTCGGAGTACCGGACAACATCATCGAACGCCGCAATCATAATCTCCTCCAGATGCTCGTTGACCACCGATTCTTTCCAGAAGTAGCCCTGGCGATCCTGCACCCACTCGAAGTAAGAAGTAGTAACGCCGCCGGCGTTCGCCAAAATGTCTGGAATGACGAAGACTTTTTTCTCGGAGAGGATGTCGTCGGCAGCCGCGGTCGTCGGACCATTCGCGCCTTCGGCCAGAATCTTGCATTTTATGCGGTCCGCATTTTGGCTCGTGATCACGTTTTCGGTCGCCGCCGGAATCAGGATTTCGCAATCGACCAGCAAAAGCTCCGCCGGATCGTACTTCTCGGCGCCCGGAAATCCGTGAATGGTGCCATTGCGCTGGCGGAACTCCCACAGCGCTTCCGTGTCGATGCCGTCCTTTTTGTACAAGCCGCCGCCCACCTCGAGGATGCCGATCACCTTGTATCCAGCTTCCGCCATGAGCCGGGCCGCGTTCGAGCCGACATTGCCGAAACCCTGCACGATGACGCGCGTAGTGTCGCGATTCAGGCGCAGCTTTTTGATCGCCTGTTCGCAGACCATGAGCACGCCACGTCCGGTGGCCTCACGGCGCCCGCGCGATCCGCCGATGTTCACCGGCTTGCCGGTCACAACCGCGGTGCAGGTCTGCCGCATGTGCATGGAGTAGGTGTCCATGATCCAAGCCATAGTCTGCTCGTTGGTATTCACGTCGGGAGCGGGAACGTCTTTTTCCGGGCCGATGAATTCAAAGAGTTCCGCCGTGTAGCGGCGCGTCATGCGTTCCAATTCGCCCTGCGACATTTTGTGCGGGTCGCAGATGATGCCGCCCTTGGCGCCGCCGAACGGAATATTGACCACCGCGCACTTCCACGTCATCCAGCTCGCCAGCGCGCGCACCTCGTCCAGGTTCACGTCGGGCGCGTAGCGCAGTCCGCCCTTGGCCGGGCCGCGCGCAATGGAGTGCTGCACCCGGAAGCCCGTGAACACTTCCAGGTGCCCGTCGTCCATCATCACCGGGATATGAACAATAATTTCGCGGCTCGGACTGCTCAGGACCTTCCATATTCCAGCATCAAGATTCAGCTTTTTCGCGGCCAGGTCGAAGCGCGCAGCTTGCGCCTGCCAGGGATTAGTTTCCCGCTCCAGGTCCACTGCTGTCGTCATAAAGTCTCCGAGAGTCTCCGTATGATAGCGATTGTGATGCGCCCCAAGTCAGCGGGCAAGCCTCGCAAAGTATATTGCTGGCCAGCGGGCTAGGCAAGCATAGGTGTGATGAATAGGAAGCGTGGTCGCCACGATCAGCTTCCTTATAATTAGATTCTCGGGAGCAACATGATCCGCCCTGACTACAAAGAGTTCTCTCGCCTGTCACACGGAGCAACGTTGGTGCCGGTCGCGAAGTCGATCTCCGCCGACCTGCTGACGCCGGTTTCCGCCTTTCTCGCCGTGGCGGACGGCGAGCCCGATGCCTTCCTGCTGGAATCGGTCGAGGGCGGAGAAAAAATTGGACGCTATACGTTTCTGGGCGTGCGCCCGTTTCTAAGGCTGAAGTCACGAGGCGACGCAATCACGATCACGAGATCGTGTGGTGACGGGACTCCGCCCCGTCCTCGCGGGGCAAAGCCCCGCCACCACACAAGCAAAGTCGAGCGGCGCACGGGAAATGTTTTTGCAGTCATCAAGGAACTGCTGCAGCAGCATCGTCCCGCGACGATGGAAGGTTTGCCACCGTTCACCGCGGGCGCGGTCGGTTATTGCGCGTATGACATTGTCAGGCGGCTAGAGAATATTGGAGAGCACGCGGCGGATGATCTCGACGTCCCCGACTGTGTTTTGATGTTTTTCGATCGCGTGCTCGCCTTCGATCATCTGCGGCATCAGATCCACATAGTGGCGTCGGCTGACGTGACGCGGGAAGCGCCCAAGGCAGCCTATGAGCGTGCCGTGAAAGATATCGCGCGCATCGAGAAAAAACTAGCCGCGGGCTGGAAGCCGGCGCACTGGCGTAAAGCCGCGCCGAAGTCGAAACCGGCGGTGCGAGCACGGACTCCGAAGCCGAGATTTCTGGAAAGCGTCCGCCGCGCCAAGGAGTACATTTCCGCCGGTGACATCTTCCAGGTCGTGCTTTCGCAGCGCTGGGATTTCGAGCCCGGAGTCGCTCCCCTCGATCTCTACCGCGCGCTGCGAACCATGAATCCGTCCCCGTATATGTATTTTTTGCGCTTCGGCGCCGGGAAGAAGAACGGGCAGAAGAAAGAGCAGAAGAATTCAGTAGGAATGCACGTGCTCGGTTCGTCTCCCGAAATGCTGGTGCGGGCCGCTGGAGGAGGACGAATGCTCGAATACCGGCCAATTGCCGGGACGCATCCGCGTGGTCGCGACGAAGCGGAAGACGCGGCGCTCGAAAAGAAAATGCTCACCGACGAAAAAGAACGAGCCGAGCACGTGATGCTGGTGGATCTCGGCCGCAATGACCTTGGCCGGGTCAGCGAGTACGGATCGGTAAGAGTTCGCAATCTGATGTATGTGGAGCGCTACTCACACGTGATGCACCTGGTGTCCGCGCTCGAAGGGCGGCTGCGGCCTGAACTGAATGCCATGGACGCGTTTGCCGCGTGCTTTCCGGCCGGAACGCTGAGCGGCGCACCGAAAGTTCGCGCCATGCAGATCATCGAAGAACTGGAGCCGACGCGGCGCGGGGTGTATGGCGGGTCCGTGCTCTACGCCGATTTTGCGGGGAATTTGGATTCGTGCATCGCGATTCGGACTCTACTCATGAAAGGTAAGAAGGCGTACTTGCAAGCGGGCGCGGGAATCGTAGCCGATTCCGATCCGCAGAGCGAGTTTGAAGAGACGGAGAACAAGGCGCGAGCAGTGCTGCGGGCAGTGGAGATGGCTAGGGGCAGCGGGTAGGACTGACCTTGGAGCGTCCGTACAATCGCTGTTAACACCAAATTATCGGTCGACAGTAAGGGATCGGCCTAAATTCTTCCCAGTCATTGCAGCTTGGCGTACTCCGCTTTCGCTTCCTTAAGAATCGGGACGTCGGAGTCTGCATCTTTCCACAGCGCCAAGAAATCCTGATAGGCAGCCCGCGCCTTTGCCGTGTCGCCGGTGATCACATACGCTCGGCCCAGGCCCAGTTTGGCCAGCGAATGCTCGGGCGCCACCGGAGCGATCCCACGATGATCGACGATCTTCTGAAATTCCGCGGCGGCCTCCGCACCACGCTTCGCCTGCAGGTACGCCAGGCCTCGAACGTAGACAGGGAAGAGCCCCTGGGCTGCACCCAACTCGTACGGCGTCGCTGCTTGCAGTGGCTCGATCGCCTTTTCGGGTGCCTTGCGATCCATTTCGATTAACGCCCGCACGGCAGGGATATAGACCTGGTGCAGGAGCGTGTCGTCTGGAAAGCGGTGGCCAAGGTCGTCTGCGATGGCCTGAGCGCGGCTGACATCGCCAATCATTGCCAGTGCCAGCGCCACTGACTCCATGTTCCTGCGGCCATTCGCCAAAGCGGAGCTGGCCGCAGCCAGCTCTTTGGCTTTCGCAGCGTTCCCCACTTGGGCCTGCACCACCGCAAAAACCGACTGCGTGTCCGCTGTCGTTCCCTTGAAACCCAGCCGGTCGCTCACTTGCACGGACCGCTGTATCAATTCCTCAGCGTTCTGCATTTGCCCGTGCGCAGCGGCAGCACTTGCCATCGAGTTGAGCAGTAAGTATTCGCTGGGCTTCCCCGCCGACCAAGTCACTTGTCGTTGCATCCCATTGGTGTCGCCATTCAAGAAGGCCAGTTGATACAACGATTCGTGGATGAACAGGTTATCCGCCTTGGCATCGACGGCCTGTTGCAGAATGGAGCGCGATTCCTCCAGACGGTTCAGCGCCATGTACGGTCCCGCCGCGTGTTCATAGCCAAAGGGGCCATTGGGCTCGAGGCGAGTGAACTCATTGGCCAGCGGAATAGCTTTCTCGAAGTCGCCGTAGAAAAGGTTGTAGATCAGCGCCAGGTTGGGATAGGGGTCAGAATTATTCGGATACGTCTTTATGGCCAATTCCAGCGTTTCCTTGTCTTTTTCGATGTCTCCGTTCGCCGTATAAAAGTGATCGGTAATGTAGAACCGCTCGCGTTCGCTCACCCGTTCGCGCAGGACGAATGCCTTATGGGCTTCCGCAACCGATCGATCCTCTTCGCCGAGATTGTTGTAAATCGCCGCCAGTCGCGCGTGAGCCATGGCAAAATTCGGATCGAGTTCGACGGCGTGTTGGAACAGCGGAATCGCCTCGGCCTCGCTTCCGCCGTTGCGAATTTCGTCGGCGGCGGCGTACGCCTTCAATGCTTCGAGCGAAGACGTGGTTGCCTCGGTCACCGACGTGTCGAACTTCTGAATGGATGCCAGCGACTCGCCCAGCTTTCCGCGCAGGCTTGACGCCGCTTTTCCCACCGCTGGGAGCACGGCTTCTTTGCTCGCCGCCGTCACCTGTTCTCGGGCCAGCGAATCGCCGGTCGCGCAGTTGGTGGCGTCGAGCGCTACGACGTACTGGCTTCCGAGCGTCGCAATCGAACCGCTCAGCATCGCCTTGATGTGCTCGCGCTCGCAAATTTCGCGCGCCACGCTGCCCGTGACCCGCTCGTCGGCTGCGCGCCCCATGAATTGCAGTGCTTTGCGGATGGTCTGATCGGGGACGATATTCAGATACGGCGACTGCTCGAGCTGCACTGCAAGCGCCTGCTTCAGAGTCCCGTCGAACACTGGGTCGCCCGTGGTGTTGACAAAATCCGCGAGCAGAATGGAATCTCTCGCGGTCAACTGTTGCCCAGAACGCGATCGCCAGTAAAACCCACCAGCAATCATCGCCGCGAGAAGAAGCCCGGCAGCAACCCACACCCACGGAGGGACGCCTGTCTTCGGCTGCGGCTGTCGAGCCGGGGACAGTTCGGCGGGTTCGTGCGGCACGGACACGCTCGCCCGCGAAGTCGACGCTGACGAGGGCACGGCTTCAGCTGAGCCGCTTACAGGTGGACTCGATCGTTGAATCGCCCGCTGCGAAGAGCCCTTGGCCTCAGCTTCCGGTGGCTCTTCTGCTGCGATCCGCCTCCCCGACTCCGTGTCCCGCTTCAGCCGTTGCAATTCGGCCCGCATCTCCGACGCATGCTGGTAGCGCAGGTCGCGGTCTTTCTCCAACGCGCGGTTGATGATCCGCTCCAGCTCGGAAGGAACATCGGGATTCAATCGAATCGGAGGCGTCGGCGCCCGCTCCAGAATCGCGTTGAAAATCAGGGCCGACGTGTCTCCCCGAAACGGCAACGTCCCGGTGGCCATCTCGTAGAGCACAGCTCCGAACGAGAACAGATCGCTGCGCGCGTCCAATTCCTTGCCTTTCGCCTGCTCCGGTGACATGTAAGCGACCGTGCCCAACGCAGTCCCCGGATTGGTCAGATGCTGCTCGTCCATGGTCGCGAGCGTCGCATCTTTCTCGCCGCGCGCGGGCAGCCCGGTTACCTTCGCCAGACCGAAGTCCAGAACCTTCGCGTGTCCACGCTTGGTCACGAAGATGTTCGCGGGCTTGATGTCGCGGTGCATGATGCCTTCGGTGTGCGCTGCATCGAGCGCGTCCGCGATCTCTATGCCCAGCGCCAATAATTGCTCCTTCTCCAGTGGACGCCCGGCAATGAGGTGCTTCAGCGTCATCCCATCGAGGTATTCCATGGCGATGAACGCCCGGCCCTCGTGCTCCCCAATGTCGTGGATGGTGCAAATGTTGGGATGGTTCAGAGCGGAGGCGGCCTGCGCCTCGCGCTGGAATCGGGCCAGGGATTGTGGGTCTCTGGATACTTCTTCAGGAAGGAACTTCAAGGCGACAAAGCGGCGCAGACGCGTGTCTTCAGCCTTGTAGACAACGCCCATGCCACCGCCACCCAGCTTCTCAATGATGCGGTAGTGCGAGATGGTCTGGCCGATCATCAGGGGCAAATCTTACGTGGGCGAAACTGGCAAGTCAACGAAAGGCGTGGAGTTTGCTGCCCGTCAGAAGAGGATTCCCTGCGGGCACGCTGAGTGGCGCACCGAAAGTTCGCGCCATGCAGATCATCGGGGCAAGAAGGCGTACTTGCAAGCGGGCGCGGGAATCGTGGCTGATTCCGATCCGCAGAGCGAGTTCGAAGAAACGGAGAATAAAGCGCGAGCCGTGTTGCGAGCAGTGGAGATGGCCAGGGGCAGGGGATAGAGCCGATCTTGGATCGTGAGTGCTAACGCCTGTTTATAACAGTTACAATCGGCCAATGATCAAATGCTCTCTCTCGAACCTCTTCATCGTTCTGCGATGTTGTGTCGTTTTGCTCTGTTTCCTTCTTCTCGTTTGCAGTTCGCCATCAGCACAGGACGTTAACCAAATCACGGCCAAGGTTCAGTCACTCAAGCCCGAGCAGATACCGGCACTCATAACCAAAGCCAAGTCCGGCGATGTGGAAAGCCAAGTTATGCTTGGTCTCGCATATCGGTTTGGCCGTGGTGTCGAGCAGAATCTCCCAGAAACAGCCAAATGGCTGCGGAAGGCAAGCAAATCGGGGAGTGCCTCAGCAGCAAACGATCTGGGCGTCATGTACCAATATGGAAACGGCGTGCCTCAAGACGACCCTGAGGCTGCAAAACTATTTCGGAAAGCGGCTGAGTTGGGCAATGCTCCTGCTCAAGCAAACCTTGGCTTCATGTACTTGGAAGGGCGTGGAGTCAGCAAGAATTTGACGACGGCTTTTGAATGGACACAAAAATCAGCAGATCAGGGCTATGTCGTGGGCGAAATGAACTTGGGAATCCTGTACCTAGAAGGCAAAGGAACTACGCCTGATCCACAAAAAGGCATCGAGGCGTTGAAGATGGCTGCGGAACACGGCCTTGTGGAAGCTCAGGGCCGACTCGCTCTGGCCTATCTTGGTGTCGAGACACCTGAAGGGGATGCCGCCGCATTGAAGTGGCTCTCCACTGCCGCAGAGCAAGGAGACAAGAAATCCAGTGACGTGCTCGGCTTCCTTCACGGTGGGATTCGGGCGGGTTTGAAGATCAGCAGCAGTGACGATTTGGCGGCACTTCGGCTGAAAGGCGAGGGGGGCGATCCTGAAGCCCAGAACCTACTGAGCATACTCTACGCGACTTCGAATAACCAAGTGTCGGCATACTTCTGGTTTGGCATGTTAGCCGACAACTCACGCGCCGACGCCGCCACGCGCAAGCACGCGAAAGACATTCTCAAGCTGCTGCCGAAAGGGTCGTTGATTTCAAAGGAGCAGATCGCCGGAGCCGAGACGCGTTTACGCGAATGGCAGGCGAGTCATTCAAGCCGTTGAACTTAACTGGTGAAACATCCCGATTTCACTCATTGACCGACGAGTGGGATCAACTCCGCAGAAAATTCGCGACGAGTCTCTTCCCCTCGTCCGTCAACACGCTCTCGGGATGAAACTGCACGCCTTCGATGGGGAAATTCTTATGTCGCAGTCCCATGATGACGCGCGTACCGTCTTGATCACGAGTCCATGCGCTGACCTCTAGATCGCTCGGCAGGCTGTCTTCGGCGACGATCAGCGAATGATAGCGAGTCGCGGTCATTGGCGAGGACAGGCCATGGAAAATGGTCTTGCCATCGTGTTCGACCTGACTGGTTTTGCCGTGCATCAGGTTCTTCGCGCGAACTACCTGCCCTCCGAAGGCTGCGCCGATCGCCTGGTGTCCGAGGCAGACACCGAGCAACGGCACTTTGTATTGAGATCGGCCCGCAAAATGACGGATCAGTTCGATGCTTATGCCGGCTTCTTGCGGAGTGCAGGGTCCGGGAGAAACCACGATGCGCTCGGGATGCATCGCCTCGATCTCTCCGACGGTCACTTCATCGTTGCGGCGAACCTCAACTTTGGCGCCCAGTTCGCCCAGGTACTGGACGAGGTTGTAAGTGAACGAATCGTAGTTATCGAGGACGAAGACCACCAGTTGATTGTAGCCGTTGAGAGGTGGATCAAGAGCCAGGTTTCAAAGTTTCAGTTTCAATGAAAACAGCAAAAGCTCTGCGACCCGAAATCCTTGAAACTCTGAACCCTTGAAACTCTGAACCCTTGAAACTCTGAAACCTGGCTCTTCTTGCTCCTTGACAGTCTTGCCGCTAATTGACATGCTTACAAGCGATTTCCGGAGGCTGAATGGCCGAGACGCAGCAGGACCACGACAAGGATAAGCGCGCCACGCGGCGGTTTGCGCTTCGTCTGCCGGTAACCGTCCGCTACGGCGAAAATGAGCAGGAGCACGGGGCGCAGACCCGCGACGTCAGCGCTCGGGGAATCTGCTTTTATGTCGATTCCGTCATCCAGGCCGGCTCCGCGATTGATTTCACACTCACCCTTCCGCCCGAGATCACCCTGACCGAAAGCATTCGGGTGCGCTGCAAGGGCCGCGTGGTGCGAGTCGAAGGTGGCAGTCCCGCCGACAAGATGACGGTGGCAGCCGTCATCGATGAGTACGAGTTCCTGGCCGATTCGTAAAACCTAGCGCGCTTTTTCTGGGTCTCTGGTTCCAAAGCGCTTTTTTCACGTGGCTTTCTCCATGCAACCCCGAGTGGTATGTTTGCTGTAACACTCGAGTGCCTCTGTGAAAGATTTCTCGCCGACGCTTGCCGTCCGGCAACCGCTGCGTCGCTGCAATTTGCGGACGGATTTGTGCGCGGTGATTGCGCTGGCAATGCTCGTACTCGGAGCGTCGTGGCTTCATTCCCAGGCCCCGGTTAACATTGCAGCCGCGCCCGTCTCCAAACCCGCGGTTCCTTCTTCCGCGCGCAAGATTGCGGCGATCAAGAGCTTCCGGATTGTGCAGGAAAAAGATGGCTCGGCGCTCGAGATTCTTTCAACCAAGCCGTTGGTTCCCGCGATCAAGGCGATCGGCAACCCCGATCGGCTGGTGATCGATCTGCCAAACGCACGGCTGGAAACGCCGGAAAAGTGGATTAGCGTACAAGCCGATCAGATCACCGCAATACGCGCCGATCAGTTCCAACAGAATCCGCCGTTAACGCGCCTGGTCGTGGATCTGCTCGCACCGCGGGTCTATACCTGGGATGCTGCCGGAAACCGCCTGGTCGTGCATCTCGGCAAAAATCCAGATGCACCCACCAGTTCGCCATTTCAGGCTCCTACGGTTCCCAGCCTGACACCCGCTGCGCAACCGGTCGTGACCGCGGTGCGCGCGGGCCGGCCCGCTGGCGCTGGCTGCAAATGACGGAGGCGCGGGCTCTGCGTTCACGGCCGGACCCGATACCGCCGTTCTCAGCCTGTCGAGTGGCGGCGAGGTGCATGTTTGTCCGGGAACGACCGTATCGGTGACGCCGTCGCGGAACCAGCACAACCTGATGCTCAGCATGAACACCGGCGCACTGGAAGCGCACTTCGCGCTCGACGCTTCTTCGGATTCCGTGATGACGCCGGACTTTCGCATCCTTCTGGTGGGGCCGGGCGAATTTCACTACGCGATCAGTGCCGACAGCCAGGGCAATACCTGCGTGCGCGCGCTGGCCGGCAACACGGCGTCGGCTATTGTGACCGAGATGCTTGGCGATCGCAGCTACCAGGTCAAGGCGACCGACCAACTCGTGTTTCGTTCCGGGCAACTGGATCGCGTGGATATGGCAGTGCCGCTGGAGTGCGGATGTCCACCGCCGCGCGATACTCCGCTGCGGGCAATGAACGATCAGCCCATTCAGAGCCGGGCACAGAATCAGGTGCCGGGCGGAGCGATGCCGCCCTCGAACGCAATCCCGGCCCCCGATGTGGAGACCGCGCACGCGCAAAGCGCCGGCTTGCCTGGAGTACCCGCAACGGCGACTCCCCTCGATGCCTCTGCCGCGCCGAACGAGCTTCACGTGCAGGTAGAGGCGCCGTTCGTGTTCCACGCGACTGGCCCTCCGCCTGCGCCGGTAGAAGAGGTGCGCGCGCTGCCTCCCGATTCGCGCCCAGGCGCGGCGCCGGC
>Ga0182018_10003579_pt1 | contig 13844 bp, 12 predicted proteins | sample 812P2MmetaG_FD_120490 | JGI IMG/M metagenome (GOLD analysis project Ga0182018, IMG submission 120490) | Permafrost microbial communities from Stordalen Mire, Sweden - 812P2M metaG | ecosystem: Environmental > Terrestrial > Soil > Wetlands > Permafrost | place: Sweden: Stordalen | collected...
ATGTAGTTCCACATGGCCACTAGCACCGCGGTGGAGAATCCGGCATCGGAAACAGGGCTGCTCCACTGGACGGCGGGATGATGAAGCAGGCCATGCTCGAAGCCGAGAACGACAAAAACCGCGAAGGGCGCCAGCAGCAGGATGAAGAGCCAGACGGAATCGCGTCCGACGGCGGGAGCTCCGCGCAGATTCCAGAGCGAGCAGATCACCACGACGGCGAGCGACCACCAGTAGCCGCGGCCACCCTGCGTAAGGGCAGGAGCGAGCTTGCCCAGATATGCAACGAAGATGGCCGGGTAGATGGCCATGTCAAAGACGCTGGCCGCGAGCGAGAGCCATCCCTCCTGATAGCCCCAGAAAGGCCCCAGCCCGCGTCGCACCCAGACGTAGAAGCCTCCGTCGGCGGGAATCGCGCTGGCCAGTTCGCCGATCATCAGCGCCGTGGGCAGCGACCAAACCAGCGGAAGCAGAAGCAGAATGACGATGGCCCACAGGAACCCCGCGCCGCCCAGTATGTCCTCAATGCCGTAGGGGCCACCCGAGACCATGAAGTAGGTGGCGGCCACCAGCGGCAGAAAGCGCATCTTGCGCGCCGGGGAGCGCAGCGCCGGCCGGTCGAATGCAGCCGAATTTGGGCCGGTGGGCATGACCCCGAATCTAACAACCCGGAGTTCGCGAACAAAGAGGAAAATGGGCCTGTGGTCAAGCCTCGTGCGCTGTCGCGACGGCGACCGGCGGTCTTCACCCGCTCCAGCTCAGGTGCAAGAGGCTAGCTTTCAATCCCTGGCTTCTAGCGGATTCCGGCGCTGCAGGTCGAGCTTCCGGTATAATCCCAGCTAGCGCGGAGAGATGGCCGAGTGGCTGAAGGCGGCGGTTTGCTAAACCGTTGTACGGTCAAAAGCTGTACCGGGGGTTCGAATCCCCCTCTCTCCGCCAGCTAACTGACAATAAATATCCTATTGTTCATCGAGCCCTCTTCGTGCGGGACGAGGCAGACCTTGCCTCTTTCTTCGGACCATCCGAGTCACCCGGGATGGGAAAATCTCAAGAAACCGGCACAAGCGGTGCAATATCCGGCTTAAATCAGGGGGAGGACCGTGTCCATCAGCGACTGTTCAGAGCGCATATACCAGAATGCCGGCAATCAAGAATTGCTTCGACTAGTTAGTCATTTGCGTCCAGGGCGAGTCCTGGACTGCGGGTGCGGGGCCGGCGACAATGCTCGCGCATTGGCATCAAGTGGATGGGACGTCGTGGGCATCACAATTAGCTCCCGCGAAAAAGAAGCAGCATCCCGGTTTTGCACTCAGGTCCACTTGCACGATCTGGAATCAGGTCTCCCTCCGGATGTGAGCGGTAAATTCGACTTGGCTATCTTTTCACACGTGCTCGAGCACATCCGAAATCCCAGCAGGATTCTCCAAGACGTGCGCAAAGTGTTGTCGGGAGGCGGTCGCGTACTGGTCGCACTTCCAAACATCTTGTTCTGGAAGTATCGTTTAGAGTTTCTGCTGGGGCGATTCGAGTATGAAGAGACCGGGATTATGGACAGCACTCATGTCCACTTCTATACGTTCCAGTCGGGAAAGCGGCTGTTAGAAACGAACGGTTTTAAGTTGATCGAATCTGCCGTCGAGGGCTCGTTTCCGTTGCGGCCCCTGAGGCGGATCATGCCCGATGCAGCGCGCTCGATTGATCGCCTCGCCTGCAGGTTATGGCCGGGATGCTATGGCTATCAACTTCTCTACGTTGCGGAGCTGCGATAGGCCGCACACTGATCAGAGACTCGAGGAAACCGGCGGTTCGACATTCAGATCGCGATGTGCAGGACTGCGATTCGTTCTCTGCACGCCCGGCACTCTGTGCAGTAGACGCTCACAAGTCACACGCAAGACAATATTGCTTGAGCGTTTAACGCGACTTGGCTCATACCCGAACAATTGCCATTGGACAAGCCAGCTGCTCGCATTTGAGTTGTGCAAGCACTTGTTCGCAGATTGCCGTCCGGGTTTATCTGGATTCGCACTCTCAGCAGCATAATGGGAGATGACGCGCCTTAACTGCTGCGATCAATGGAGCACGCATGGGGGCACACATGGACTCGACAACGGGCACTGGGCAGAAGGCAGCTCTCAGCGACTATCTAGCGGCTGAACGCACACTGCTTGCCTGGATTCGCACGGGGCTGGCGCTGATGGGATTTGGTTTTGTGGTGGCGCGATTCGGTCTCTTCCTGCAGCAGCTCCAACTTCTGGATCGCTCGCATCAGGCTACGTCGTATGGACTTTCGCTCTGGTTTGGTACCGCGCTCATCGGCTTTGGCGTAATCGTGAATGTTTTTGCGGGCTGGCGTCACTTACAACTGGTTCGTGATTTGGACAGAGGCGCTCCATCGCAATCTCGACCTGCAATGCAGGCTGCTGCTGTTTCATTTGTTCTGGCGGTGGTTGGACTCGCGATGGCGATCTATTTGATTTCGATTCGGCATTAAGCGCACCCCAATTTTGAAAATGCCGAGGAGGTGGTTGTGGAAGAGAGTAATGGCAACGGGATCGTCGATATTGCGAGCAATCACTCGGTGGATGAGACGGTTGCGAGACTCAAGGGAATCCTGGAGGCGAAGGGAGTCACCCTGTTTGCCTTGATCGACCACAGCGGAGAAGCGGAAAAAGTGGGAATGAAGATGCCTCCGACGAAGCTGCTGATCTTTGGAAGCCCCAAGGCCGGTACGCCGATCATGCTGGCTGCGCCGAGCGCTGCGATCGATCTGCCGCTCAAGATTCTGGTTTGGGAAGACAGTGATCAGAAGGTCTGGATCTCCTATAATTCACCGGCTTATTTGCAGCAGCGGCACGGTTTCCCCTCGGAATTGATGCAGAACATCGCAGTCGTGGCACTATTGGCCGCCAAGGCCGGCGAGTAGCCTCAAGGCTGCCTCGGGTGAGTGCATCTGTAGCTGATTTCAGCCCATAAACCATTGTTATTGAGCCCTTTCCCCCTCGGGAAGCCGGCCCAGGTGATACCGATCACAGCAAATCCTTCGTGCATGCTTGAAGATACTTCGGGCCACCGGACACGGAACTTCGCCTTGCAGAGTGGGCGCGCCGAACGGCAGGTAAACAGGCGAATCTGGCCGGAAGCGGGCGGGGCACGAAATGGAAGTTCGAGACGCATCGAAAATCGACAAACGCGACCGGGGCCTGCTGCGTGTTGACCAGAACGAATGCAAGGGGTGCGGGCTCTGTGTGGAAGCCTGTCCGCCGAAGGCTATCCGGATGGGCGAACAGCTGAATCGCTATGGCTACCGCACGGCCAGCTACGCGGGCGCGGGGTGCACCGGATGCGGAATCTGCTTCATGGTGTGTCCCGAGCCCGGAGCGATTACGGTGATGCGGCTTCTGAAAGCGGGAATGGGGCAGGCCGGAACTGAGCGGACGGGGCCTGCGCAAGCCGGGGAAGTGCGAACCGGAACCGTTGCGAGGGCGAGCTGATGCGCAAGCAACTGATGAAGGGCAACGAAGCGATTGTGAGGAGCGCGATTCTGGCCGGGTGCAGAGCGTTCTATGGGTATCCGATCACCCCGGCGAGCGAGATTGCCGAGGCCGCGGCGCTCTACATGCCGCAGGCGGGCGGAGTGTTCTTGCAGGCGGAGAGCGAGGTTGCGGCGATCAATATGCTCTACGGCGCATCGTCGGCGGGCGTGCGCTGCATGACGGCGTCGAGCGGGCCGGGGATCAGCCTGATGCAGGAAGGAATAAGCTACATGGCCGGGGCGGAACTGCCGTGCGTGATTGCGGATATCAGCCGCGTCGGGCCGGGGCTGGGCAACCTGGGGGCAGAGCAGAGCGACTACAACCAGGTGGTAAAGGGCGGCGGCAACGGAAGCTATCGCACGATTGTGCTGGCGCCGCACTCCGCACAGGAGATGGCCGATTTGACAGCGCTGGCGTTTGAGCTGGCAGACCGGTACCGCATGCCGGTGGTGCTGCTGGCCGATGGCTTTGTGGGCCAGATGATGGAACCGGTGGAGTTTCCGCAGGCAGCGCTTGCGCCGCATGTGCCGGAATGGGCCGTGACCGGGACCGAAAAATCGCGGGGCAATTTGATTACCTCGCTGCACATGGATTTCAACGAAATGGAAGTGCATTTGCGGGGGCTGGAGGCGAAGTTCCGTCATGCGCAGCTTCATGAGACGCGGGCCGAAGACTGGTATGCGCAGGATGCGGAGATTGTTCTGGTTGGGTATGGCATTGTAGGGCGCATTCTGAAGGCGGTCACTGTGGAGGCGCGGGCCGAGGGCCTGCCAGTGGGCCTGCTGCGGCCGATTACGCTCTCGCCGTTTCCGGCGGCGCAGTTGCACCGGCTGGCTGAGCGGGCACGGGTGTTCCTGGTGGTAGAGATGAGCAACGGTCAGATGGTGGAGGACGTGCGGCTGGCGATCAACGGAGCGCGGCCTGTGGAGTTCCTGAACCGCATGGGCGGAAACGTTCCGTCGCACGATGAAGTGCTCGCTAGAGTGAGGAAGCTGGCGCGGAAGCACCTGCCGGTGGCGCGTTCCGAAAAGGAGTTGGCCCATGTCTAGCCAGTTGGTTTCTGAATACGAGGTAACCCACTCACGGGCCGGATCATTCTACTCGACATATGAGCGCAAGCCCGAGCTGCAGCACCAGACGCACTACTGCCCCGGATGCGGGCACGGCAACATCCACAAGATGCTGGCGCAGGCAATCGACGGGCTGGAGATCAAGGATCGAACCATCCTGATCAGCCCCGTGGGATGCGGGGTGTTCGCTTATTACTACTTCGATGTGGGAAATGTTCAGGCGGCGCATGGGCGCGCGCCGGCGGTGGCCACGGCGGTGAAGCGCAGCCGGCCAGAGAGCATCGTGATCAGCTACCAGGGGGATGGCGATCTGGCGGCGATCGGCTCGGCGGAGATTCTGCATGCGGCCAATCGCGGCGAAAACATTACGGTGATTTTTGTAAACAACGGGATCTACAGCATGACCGGCGGGCAGTTTGCGCCGACCACGCCGCTGGGGCAGGCGACCACGACCAGCCCCAACGGGCGCGACCCGATGAACGATGGCTACCCGCTGCACGTGTGCGAGCTGCTGGCTACGCTGGAGGCGCCGGTTTACATCGAGCGCGTGGGACTGGGCGACAACAGGCAAATTGCCCAGGCTACGCGCGCGATCAAGCGTGGGGTGGAGAACCAGGTGCGCGGGCTGGGATTCTCGTTGATTGAGGTGCTGTCGCCCTGCCCGACCATCTGGAAGATGACGCCGGTGGAAGCGCAACGGTGGGTGCGGGAGACGATGGAGAAGGCCTTCCCGCTGGGCGTTTTCTGCGACCGCACACAGCAGGCGCAGCCTCGGCCGGCGGCCAGGCCAGCTCCTGCGCTTGAGGATCTGCCGCGAATTCTGGAGATTGAAGGCGAAGGCGCCGGCGAGGGGAAGACCGCCGCTGCGGCTCCCGCCGAAAATGTAGACCTGCGGGTGCGCGTGGCTGGATTTGGGGGCCAGGGAGTTCTGTTGCTGGGCGAGGTGCTGGCCGAGGCTGGACTCAACGCGGGGCTCGAGGTCTCGTGGCTGCCGTCGTACGGGCCGGAGATGCGCTCGGGAACGTCGAACTGCCAGGTGAGGATCGCCACCGAGGCGATCGACTCGCCGCTCGTGAATGCGCCCAACGTGTTGATCGCGATGAACGAGCCTTCGCTGCGGAAGTTTGACGCGAGCGTGCGTCCGGGCGGATGGGTTATCTACAACGGAGAGGCTTTTCCCGAGGACTGCAAGCGCGCGGATGTGCAGGTGGTGGCCCTTCCCTTCGCGCAGATGGCAAATGACCTGGGCGACCCGCGAGTGGCGAACATGATTATGCTCGGCGTGATGCTGGAAATCGCCCGAAGCCTGCCGCAGGCCAGCATTGACGCTGCTCTCCAGCGGCTTGTAAGGAAGCCCAAACTGGTGGAGCTCGACCAGCGCGCGCTGGCGCGGGGACGCGAGCTGTTCCGCGCACCGCGGGAAACCCTGAAAGCATAGGCAAGTTGTAAAACTCGCCTCCAATCGCTTAGCCTCGACCTAACTCCGCTCCTCAACTGAGCGTTCGGTTGGCCTATGTCGATCGTCACCCATTTACGAAGCATCGTTCGCCCGTTCGCGCTCAAGGGGTGGTGGCACTGGCTGCGCTTTGCGCTGCTGCTTACGGCAGGAGTTCTGCTGGGACATGTGCTGAACCACGCGCCCTGGCTGACGCAGGTTCGCTATTCGCTCTACCACCGAGAGATGTTGATGCGGGACCGGTCGCAGCTCTATCCCAAGCGCACGGCGCTGGTGCTGCTGGACGACGACGACTATTGGGGCGATTCTTACCAGTCGCGCACTCCGCTCAAGCGCGATGTCGTGGCCGATCTGCTCGACAAACTGGATGCGCTGGGCGTGAACACGGTGGCGCTCGATACGGACTTGCGCTCACCGCGTCCCGACGATCCGAATTTTGAATACGCGGACTACCAGGCGGAAGATGCAAAGCTGTTGGCCGCTATCGGTCGCATGTGCGCGGCTGGCCACCACGTGGTGCTGGCCTCCTCAATTCAATTTGGCCCGGACGGCTACACGGAAATGCCCTCCATTTACACCGCAATGCTGCCAAAGTTGCCTTGCGTGATTCGCGGGTACATTCAACTTCCCTTCGATATGCGGATGATTGCCGGGACGCTCGACCTGGCGAATGGCGGGCAGTTGGACTCAATGTCGCTCGCGGTGACCGGGATTGCCGACCCCACGGCGCGGGCGGAAGCCTCGGCGAATGGCGGAGAGGGCTTCCGGTTCTCTGAATATCTTTCCGAAGCCGACTTTGGGCCGAAGAACGGTCGACAGTTCATCTTCAGCGGCAACCAGATTATGAAGGCGAACCTGGACTCGCTGAAGGATCAACTGGCCGACAAGCTGGTGTTTGTGGGGGCAAAGTGGCACGCGAATGCCTATGGCGTGGGCCCGCTGGTGGATCAGCACAACTCCCCCGGCGGCATAGAACCGGGCGTGATGTTGCATGCCAACTACGTTGAGGCCATGCTGGACCGCACGGGAACGTTCGCGCCGGTCTCCGATTCAGCCGCGGAGATCCTCGAAGTGGGGCTGGTTCTGGCGCTGGCGCTGGTCGGGCTGATGGAGATTCACGCCCTTTGGAAATGGGCGGCTCTCGCCATCGGACTCGTCCTGAGCCTGCTCTTGACCTACACTTTGCTGCAGAATCTCGGGCTTTTTCTCGATTTTCTTATTCCCCTCTTGATGATTGTGTTTCACACTCTAGGAGAAGAAGTCCTCGGCATCTGGCACGAGTTCCAGCACCTGAAGCAGCATGCAAAAGAAGGCGCTGCCGTAAAGCCGTAGGAGGTCAACCATGAAATCAGCGTGCGGATCGCGATTCGTTTTTCTTTGCGCCCTGGCCGCATTGCCGGCGAGCAGTTTCGCGTGGGAGCCGGCCTCGCCGGCACAGAGCACTCAGCCCTCAGGCCAGACGACGCCGCCCAAAGCTGCTCCGAAAAAGCCGCCGCAAGAGCCCATCGATCCGAACGAGACCGCGGGCGTGCGCGGGTCTGGTTCTCCACTCACGGTGCGCGTGCTGATGAAGGGAAAAACCGTGGAGAATGCGCACGTGGCGGTGAAGAACGCCAACGGCACGCTTGCCGGATCGTGCTTTACGAGCGCGACGGGGGATTGCAAAGTGGACGTCGGCCCGGACGACTACGAGATCGAAGCGACGGGCAATGGCCGGACAGGAACTTTGAAGATGCATGTGTCGGAGCGAACAGGCACTGTGTCGATCAAACTGCTCAAGCCAAAAACTGCCCCTCAAACCGCGAATCCTTAAAGAGGCCTTAAGGAATTGCTCGTAATGTGCGCAATTGCAGCTTAGATCGCTCAAAATCGAAACATTTCCGAGAATCCCACGTCCACGCGGATGTGCTATCTTGGTTTCCTCCTTCACAGGCAGGTGTTCATCATGCTCGACGAAAGACCTTCTCCCGCATTCCAAAGCCTCGGTGTCTGGGTTGGCCTCTTTCTTCTTCTGGCGGCAAGTTCGACGACTTCCATTTTCGGGCAGACTCGTGCGACGAGCCACGCATTGCTGATCGGGATCGCGACTTATGCGCCGCCCAAAGGCACTCCTCTCCCCAACGAGGGCACCGGGCACAGCATTGACAGTCGATTTGCACCGAACGCCACCTGGCACAGTCTTCAGGGACCGCCAACCGACGTGGCGGCGATGCACGCGCTGCTGGAGCACACCTATGGGTTCACCGATATTCGGGAGTTGCACGATCAGGATGCGACGCGGCAGGGGATTCTCGACGCGCTGAACAAGCTGATCGACGATACGCAGAAGGGCGATCACGTTGTGGTCTATTACTCCGGTCACGGATCGCAGCGGCTCGACTCGAAGTCGTCGAAGAACCAGCGCGATCAGACGATCGTTCCGGTGGATGCGTGGAAGGGCGTAAAGGACATTCGCGACAAGGAGCTTGCGCAACTGTTCGACAAGATCGTTTTTGACAAGCAGGCGCGGCTCACGGCGATCTACGACAGTTGCAACAGCGGAACCATGGCGCGCGGAATCACGCAATCCGTTCAGCGCACCCTTCCTTACGACGATGACGACGTGGCGAAGGAGCCAGGCGCGGTGCTGGAATCGGATTTGAAACGGATTCCTCAGCAGGGCGACGCCATCATCCTGGCCGCTGCGGGGCCGACCCAATCGGCAGTGGAGGCAACCTATCCCGAAGATGGACTGGTGCACGGAGCGTTTACGCGGGCGCTGATTCGCGTGCTGAGCGAGAACAAGCAGGCGCTGAGCGCGGAAGATGTGGTGTCTGCGGTTGCGAGTATGATGCATGCCGATCCGCTGGATTTTCAGCAGCCCTCTGTGGAAGGGCGCGTGCATGAGAGCCTCTTCGGCGAGCCGGTCGCGTCAGACGAGCTGCATCTGCGGGTGACCAAGGTGGAGAGCGGGAAGATCACCCTCGACGTGGGTAGCGCCGCGGGGTTTGGCGTGGGCACTGAGCTTACGGCGCTGACTGCGGGCAGTGACGGATTGAAGACAGTGCTGGTGATCAATGCCATAAGCACGCCGACCATCTCGACAGCGGCCGTCAAGAGCGGCTCCGCGCAGGTAACCCCAGGGCAGATCTTCGAAGTTTCGAACTTTGTGTACCCTGAGGCGGCGCGGCTTGTCGTTTATCTGCCGCGTGCCGATGCCGTGCCGAGCGCGGCGGCAATCGCGGGTGTGAAGGCACAATTCCCTGGCCTCACGTGGGTCGACGATCCGACCGAAGCGCCGGTGAACTACCTGGTGACGCAGGAGTCAGGCGGATGGAAGGCATACGGGCAGACCGGCAAAGCAGTGAAGCCGGGTCCCGCAGCCAAAGGCGCTGCATTCATGCTGCTCGGGCCCCCGCCTTCGGTCGCTGACCGCATCCGCCGCACCGAGCCTTTCAAGCGCAACGCGTTTCGCTTCACCGACAATCTTTCTGAGTCCAGTTACTTCCTCACCATGCGCGTCCGCAAGGACGGGACGCCGGAATATGCCCTATTTGACCCGCGCGTGCTGGCCGAGCACAAGGACACGGACTATGTGCGCAGCGAAGAGACCAATGACACGGTGGAGACCGAGATCAATGGGGGCAAGAATCCTGAGGTGGTCTGCCGCAACGACGTCTCGTTCCCTGTGCGCACGGCGTGGCTGCACGACCAGACGAGTGCCGCGACGGAAGACAGCATTGCTCCGGTGATTGCGCGGAGGATTTTGCGGCTGGGCAAGCTGCGCGTGTGGCAGCAGCTTCCTTCTCTCGTCCCCGGCGTGAGCGACTGGCCCTATCATCTGCAGATTGTGCGTACCAACCCGGCAGCCACCAATCCTCTGCATCCCGATGATCTGCATCCCGATGAGAGCTACGACGCTCGGCTGACGGCCACCGCCGAGCAGCTCTCAAGCCGATCGATTTCGCCGAAATACTTTTATCTTTTTGGATTCGATTGCGCCGCGAATCCGTACCAGTTGTACCCGGGCCAGGAAACAAACGGCGGGGCTCAGGGCCCACCCCTGGATGAAAAGGGTGCATTTCCGACAACCTTTACCGTGATGACGCAACAGGTGACGCCGCCTTACGGGGCGGACACGCTCTTTCTTTTGGCCACGAAAGAGAAGATCAACAACCTGAGCCTATTGACTTATGACGGAGTGATCGAGAGCAGAAGCCGCGGTTCAGGCCTCGATCAGTTGATGGTTGACCTGAACGACGCCGGCAGCCGGGGCGCATCACCGGTTGTGACCGCGTGGCAGGTGCAGCAAGTGGTCGTCCCGAGTCGACCTTAACCCAAGCCCCTCTTAACCCTGGTCGATTGAACCGGGGCGTGCTAGAACAGTCCTCAACCCCGAACAGGACACGGGCCCACCATCGTAGACTTCTGACGGCAAGCTCAGCCGGATCGAGCCGGAAGTCGGCAAGAGGAGATCGATATGGATCGTCGTAGTTTCTTCACAAGCGCGATGTCTGCCGCAGCGTTTTCAGGAATCCTGGGCGAGGTCATCTCACCCCGCGAGTTGATGGCGGCTGTCGAAGCGGCGGCCGATGCGCCCTCCACACAGCATGCCGAGTTCTGGGGCGGCTTCTTTGACGATGTCGATCCCACCAAGCCGCATGCAACCATGACCAGGGGTCCTGGGGGCGAGGCGACGCCGGAGCCGACCCCGGAGCATGTGCAGGACGAAAAGCTGCCGCGCTTCTTCCATTACGCCGATCAAACCGGTCTGCGCTATGCGGAAAAGATCGATCGCGAAGAGCTGCCCAAAATGGACGGCGCGGCGGTGGTGAGCGTGAGCATCAGCGGCTTTCACTCGAGCCAGGAGGACGAGCACAAGATCGGGGATGCGACGTCTGCCCAGCTGTCTCTGCACGCGACCCAGACCATGCCGATGGCCCAGTACATAGCGCCGCTCGCCTGGGCCTCTCTGGCTTCGATTTTTGCCCGCTCAGCAAGTGTCGCCAAGATGCCGACAATCGAGCAGCTCAACGGTACTGCCTCGGATGGATCGGGCGCCACCTCAGGCAACAACCGCATCCTGCTGCCAAAGGCAGAGGGCAAGATGGCGTTGAACCTGACGCTGCCGGATAAGCACGCGCTGTTGCACAAGATCATTTCGATGGGACTGCAAGGTGCTCAGCTTGCTGCTCCGCTTGTGACGCTTCCCGCCATCAGCGTGCCGGCCATCAAGGCCTTCACCAGCTTTTACAACATCCTGGTACAGAATGCGGGTTTCATCATCAACAGCCCGCTGAAGGACGTTGTGGCCTCATACGACGCGGTGGACTCGGGAAATATGCACTCGGATGCACTGCGGCTGATTACAGGCGAGTATGTGATTGTTCCGTCCCACTCGACAGCGGCGCTCAGTTCGCAGATGGAAGGACTGAAGATGCTCAACGGATATCTGGTGCCGAAGGATCTGGCTGCCAGCGCAGACCCCACCACGGCGGCCAAGTCTGCGCTTCCCGATGTTACCTACGCGACGCTGAAAGTGAGCGTGACTCCGGCCCAGGCGTCGGCAGTGCCTCCGCCTCTCGTGCCGATATTGACGACTCCCACGGGAACCACTCCAACCGCGACGACTACCAAGGCTTCGAGCACGGCTTCCAAGAGCACATCCGGGACCACATCGGGGAGTTCGAGTTCCGGATCTACGACGGGTACTTCAGGATCCAAGTCGGGCTCCTCGACGACGACACCGAGCTCTTCCACTTCGGGTTCTGGGTCGAGCACCACGCCGACGACTCAACCCACAACCACGCCGAAGTAGCTCGGCGGTGGAACAATGGAACCGGAGGGCCATTCCAAAAGATTGGCCCTTCTTGTTTTTTTGGCGCTCGTTTCGGCGCAGGGAACCATGTGTCGAAGTGGGCGAGAGCCGGCGGGGCTGCTGGTGTATTCTTCGTTTGCCTGCGGAGCGCTGCTTCCGCCGAGGATGGACGATGCGCCAACTCACTCTGCTTGCGCTCTTGAATGCACTTCTTTCAACTTCAGCGATCTGCCTGGCTCAACATGAGGCTCCAATGGCTCCTGGTCATGGGGGATTGATCCGTGTGCTTCTGCTCGACGGACAGAGCGCCGGCCCATATCACAACTGGAAGATCGCCACTCAGGTGATGAGAGCCGAGCTGGAAGAGACTGGGCTGTTTCAGGTGACGGTGATGACCGCGCCGGCCTCGGACGGAGACTTCAGCGGTTTCGATCCAAACTTCAGCCGCTACCAGGTGATCGTGCTGAACTACGACGGCCCCACCTGGCCTGATGGGCTCCGCGGCGATTTTGAGAAGTTTGTAAGTGATGGCGGTGGACTGGTGGTGGTGCATGCGGCCGATAATGCGTTCCCCGACTGGCCTGAATTCAACCAGATGATCGGGATCGGCGGGTGGAGAAATCGCACCGGGGCGGCTGGGCCGATGTGGTACTTCAAAGACGGGAAGCTGGCCTCCGATCCTACGCCAGGACGCGCCGGATCGCACGGAGCAAGACTGCCGTTCCAGGTGGTGACGCGGAAGGCGGATCATCCGATCATGCGAGGACTGCCTGATGCATGGATGCATGCTCCGGATGAGCTCTATGCAACGCTGCGCGGTCCCGGAAAGAACATGACGGTGCTGGCCACCGCGCACTCCGACCCAAAGAACAAGGGCACCGATCACGATGAGCCGATGCTGATGGTTTTGTCGTATGGGAGCGGGAGGGTCTTCCACACCACCCTGGGCCACGATGCGGCTGCGATGAGCTGCGTGGGGTTCATGACAATCTTCCAGCGGGGCGTGGAGTGGGCGGCAACCGGAAAAGTGACCCAGAAAGTGCCGGCGAACTTCCCCTCGGCAAATTCAGTAAGCTTCCGCGTGGATCTGGCGGCAATCGATCCTGCCTACCTGAACGGGGCATCGTCGCCGGTGATTGTGCCCCCAGCGCAGGCTAATCCTGCTCATCCGCTCACGCACCAGGCAGCCGGGGCCAAGCCCTGATTTCCATTGAGGTGAACGCTTATCGAGGTGAAGCGATGTCAAATATGCTGGGTCGGCGGTCTCGGCAATTCTCGGTTGTACTCGTCATTTCGATGGCTTTTTGTGGTCGAGCCCATGCCCAGATCGTCGCCTTCGGGGCCAGTAACATCTCAGGGTGGAACCTTGCCGCAACAGAAACAATGCCTGCGCAGCTTCAGGAAATGCTGCGCGCGGATGGCTATATCGCTAACGTTCTCAACGCGGGCATCTATGGCAACACAACCGCGGAGATGCGCGGCCGAATGGATTCCGACATTCCGCAGGGAACGACGATAGTAATTCTGGATACCAGCGGCGGAATCTATAACAACTCCCTGAAGGGCGTAAGCCGCGAACAGGGCGATGCAGACATGGCAGCTATCAATGCGCGATTAAAGGCTCGCGGCATCACGACAATTCCGGTCAGCGGCGCAAATCTTCCCGCGCAATATCACCAGCAGGACGGTGTGCATTTGAACGCGGAAGGGGATCGGTTGATCGCGTCGCAGCTGCTTCCGAAAATCATGGACATTTTAGGCCCACCGCCGGGGCCGCCCCCAACTGAAACCGAGGAGATGGTGAAAAAAGCCTGCTATGCGGATGCGAAGAGATTATGCGCGAGCGCTCTCGGCGACGATGCAAAACGGCATGTCTGTATGCAGGAACACCGCGCGGAGCTATCCAAAGATTGTATTGATGCGATCGCAGCCAGCCGGCAACACTGACTCCCCGCTAGCGTCCTGTCTCAGAAGTTCCTTCCATAATC
>Ga0182018_10003580_pt1 | contig 13843 bp, 10 predicted proteins | sample 812P2MmetaG_FD_120490 | JGI IMG/M metagenome (GOLD analysis project Ga0182018, IMG submission 120490) | Permafrost microbial communities from Stordalen Mire, Sweden - 812P2M metaG | ecosystem: Environmental > Terrestrial > Soil > Wetlands > Permafrost | place: Sweden: Stordalen | collected...
AATGACGAGATGCGTGTGGTGTCGTCGACGAATGTGTCAGACGGGACGCGGTTCAACACCTCGAGCGCGGAAGTCGAGCGATGCGATGCGCGTATGGCGACTGGAGTGCGGCGATGACCGACCGTGCCGTGGTGATCGCCGGCGGAGGTCCGACCGGGCTGATGTTGGCGGGCGAGTTGGCGTTGGCGGGGGTCGACGTTGCGATCGTCGAGCGGCGCGCCAGCCAGGAGATCGACGGCTCACGGTCCGGCGGTCTGCACTCGCGCACCATCGAGGTGCTCGATCAGCGCGGCATCGCCGATCGGTTCCTGGCGGAGGGCCAGGCGATGCAGGTCCAAGCTTTCGCCCGGATCCCGTTGGACATCAGCGACTTCCCCAGCCGCCACAACTACGGGCTCGCGCTGTGGCAGAGCCACTTCGAGCACATACTGGCCACCTGGGTTAGCGAGCTGGGGGTGCCGATCACTCGCGAACGCGAGGTGACGGGCTTCGCGCAGGACAACACCGGCGTTGACGTCGAGCTGTCCGACGGCCTGTCGCTACGGGCGGACTACCTCGTCGGGTGCGACGGAGGACGCAGTGTGATTCGAAAGGCGGCCGGCATCGAGTTCCCCGGGTGGGATCCGTCGACCAGCTGGTTGATCGCCGAGGTCGAGATGGACCAGGAGCCTGAGTTCGGCATGCGCGGGGGTGGTGGCATCGGCCGGGCGGACGGAGGGCTGGTTCGGATCGTACTGACTGAACCGCACCTCGAACACACCGGAGAGCCCACCCTGCAGGATCTCAGCGAGCTACTCATCGTCGTCGACGGGACGGACTACGGGGTGCACAGCCCTAGCTGGATTTCCCGTTTCACCGACATGACCCGGCAGGCGGCGTCCTACCGCAAGGGACGTGTACTGCTGGCGGGCGACGCCGCACACGTGCATTCCCCGCAAGGTGGTCAGGGCCTCAACATCGGTGTGCAGGATGCGGTGAATCTCGGATGGAAGCTGGCCCAGGTGGTCAACGGGACATCACTAGACGGCCTCCTGGACACCTACCAGGCCGAGCGACACCCGGTCGCCGCCCGTGTGCTGCACAACACCATGGCGCAGATGGCGCTTAGCGGCACTGACGCGCGTGCCGGGGCGTTGCGCGACACTGTGACCGTTCTGCTGAGCATGGACGAGCCTCGCAAGCAGATCGCCGGCATGATCTGTGGCCTGGACATCCACTACGACGTCGGGGACGGACACCCGCTGCTCGGGCGCCGCATGCCCGATCTGGACCTGGTCACTGCGGACGGCCCGCTTCGCGTGTTCACCTTGCTGCACGACGCCCGGCCCGTGCTGCTGAACCTCGGTGAGCCCGGGGGGTTCGATATGACGCCGTGGGCGGGTCGAGTACAGCTGGTCGACGCTGCGCATGTCGGGTCGTGGGAGCTCCCCGTGCTCGGCGAGGTCACCGCTCCCACGGCTGTGTTGATCCGGCCCGATGGACATGTCGCCTGGGTCGGAGACCTCACCGACCCGAGGCTCCCCGATTCGCTGACCACTTGGTTCGGACCGCCTGGCCCGGCATAGTGCGAATCGCCCGTGGTTGCGGCCGTTGGTCGCTCGGTGGCACACGTCGGTGATGTGACTGCCATCGTCGTGCCGCTCGCATCCCCAAGCGGCCGATCTAAGTGTGAGCTCAAAGGAACAAGTCAGCCTGGTCGAAGGGACGTCTCCGTCTTGCCGGGGCCGGGCTGCTCTGGGCTACGGTCCTGTGTATGTCGGACTACGACGCTGTGGTCATCGGCGCCGGCCATAATGGCCTGACGGCGGCTGCTGTCATGGCGCGAGGTGGCATGCGCGTCTTGTGCCTCGAGAAGAACCACTTCATAGGTGGGATGTCATCGACGACAGAGTTGGTCCGCGGCTACCGCTTCGAACTTGCCGGATCGGTCCAGTTCCCGCTCCCGAACGAGATATTCGAGGACCTCGGCTTCGACGTGTGCCCGATCTATGAGCCCGAGGTGCAATCGGCCAGCATCGGAGCGTCCGGAGAACCGCCGATCCTCCTCTACTCCGACCCGGAGCGGCTCCTGGCGCACCTCGGCGACACACTCGGCCTCGAGGCTGTGATGGGCATGGCCGAGGTGGCGGCCTGGGCCGAGGCACCGGCACGGGCGATCGGACGGTTCGAGGTGCGCAAACCTCCGAAGTCCCTCGACGAGATGTGGGCATGCGCATCCAACGAAGCCGAGCGCCAAGCGATCAAGACGGCCATGTTCGGAAGCGTCATGGACGTCGTCGACCGCTTTCTCCCCGACCGAGAGAAGCACGCTCAGATCCGCAGCATGCTGAGTTTCCTGGCCGTCAATTCCACTTATCTGGGTCCCAATACGCCAGGGAGTGCGCTGTGCCTCGCCTTTGCCCTGGCGTCTCCCGGCGGAGCGACGATGTCCAAGGTCCGGGGTGGCATCGGCGCCATGTCCGACCACGTTCGGATCCTGTTCGAGCACAACGGCGGCGAGCTCCGCCGCCATGTCAAGGTCGCCAAGATCGTCGCGTCAGGGGGCCGCGTCGAAGGTGTGGAATTGAACGATGGAGCCGTGGTGACGGCGCCGGTGGTCGTGTCCAACCTCGACCCCACGGCCACCTTCACTCAGCTGCTCAACCGCGATGAGCTACCGGAGGACTTCGCTCGGCGCATCGAGGCCATCGACCATCGCGCCGCCTACTTTCAGATGCATTTCGCCCTCGACGGACTGCCCGAGTTCTCCGGGCCCTATGACGTTCTCAACGAAGGCGGCCTCCGCCGGAACGTGACCCTCTTCGGAACAGCGGAACAGATGCAACTGGATTACGAGGGCTGCATCCGCGGCCTTGTTCCCGGGTCGCCGTCGTTCAACCTTCAGATCCCGACGCTGGACGACCCCGAATTGGCTCCCTCGGGCAAGCACGCAGCCAGCAGCTTCGCCTTCTACTTTCCCATCGGGGCCAGTCATTCGGATCAGACGCGATTGCGTGACGAGATGGCGGGACGCATCGTCACCAAGGTGGCGGGGGTGGCTCCGAACTTCCCCGATCTCATCGAGCGTCAGTTCAACTATCCGGCCTACACGTATGAGCTGATGTTCGGATGCACCGGCGGCGACTTCACGCACGGGCTGTTGCAGCCGGAATTTATGGGCCCCTTCCGTCCCGGCCCGCGAGGTTGGGCCGACAACCCCATTCCCCTCGATGGCCTCTACCTTTGCGGAGCAGGCTGTCACGGTGGTCCAGGGGTCACCTTCATCCCCGGCTACAACTGTGGTTACGCCGTCCTCGACGCCGTCTCTTCGCCTCGGTAGCGAATCTGGCGCTCGACGAACGCCAGGTACATCGCCATCGAGAATGCCAGGCTGGTGAAGAGACTCATGACAAAGAAGATCCACGGAACCCGTAGGCCCCGCCTCCGCCCGTCGACGATCGTCCACAGGGGTAGCAGGACCACGTTCACGATCGTGTAGTCCTGGGCGGCCGAGTCCGACGCCCAGTTCGAGAAGAGCATCTTCGTGTAGTCGACGTAGCTCGCGTGCGCGTACGAGTGGACGTAGCGGATGTTGAAGTACCAGCCGAGACATAGAGAAGCGAGGCCGGCGAAATAGTAGAATGCCTCGAGGACCGATGGTCGGCCTACGACACCCCTGACGAAGAGATGACGGTTGCTCACAAATGCGACAGCCGTGCTCAACACGCCCAGGAGCGCGTAGAACGTGAGCGAGGTGGTCATGGCCGTCCCCGATTCTGTGTGGCGGGCCAGTGCCCACCGGGAACGTCAATAATGACCGAGACTTACTCGGTCACTCCCGACCGGTGAGGGGTACGCACGGAAGGCCGTCACTGCGCCCTCCATCCGGTGACAAAGTGATGAGAGGAGCACGGATTGTGGCCGAAGTGAGGTGCGGTCCCGTGTGTCGGGTCACCGATGGGTCAGGTGGTGGGTCGTTAGGCGACGGTCGGTGAGGGCTTGCGAACTGCCTTCCCCCCGAAGCTGTGATTCACCAACGTGCCCACGTACGTCTGCAGGCGCGCCTCGACCTTGGCGGCCTCCGTCGGCGTGAGCTTGTGATTCGCCACGGCCTTGGTCACGTGGGCATCGGCAGCGTTCAGAAGAGCGTCGGCCACTGTCTGCGCACTGACGCTGTGCTCGCCGGCGATCTCTGAAAGCGACTTGCCCGTGCGCAGTTCGGTGACCAACTCGTGGCGCGTGACGCCGATCGTCTTGGTGCTGATCGAGACAACTGCTCGTCGGACCTGCCGCCTGTGCCCAGCCAGCCATCTTCCGAGGTGGTGGGAGTGCTTAGCCGTCGCCGTCACCGCTCGGGGGTTGGGAACTGCCGCGCTGGCCGTGCCGGCCCCTGCCGCGCCGCACAGGAGTGCGGCACAGACCACAAGAACGGCCGGGATCTTCTTCATCAACATGGAGGCACCTCGTTGATTGACAGCTTGCCGTTACTCTGCCCTCAGAAGCTGTGGAGAGCCTGTGGGAGCTGTGAGGATTTGGCCAAGGCGGCGACGGCGGTGTCGGGGGTCCGGCGGCCCTCCCGGCGCCATCGTCGTTCCGGGTCCAGCCTGGCTATCCGGTCATGGATTGACCACAACGGTGAACGCCTGGGTCACGACGTGGGTTCCAAAGGTGGCCTTGATGACTACGTGGGAGGTGCCCGCTGCCTTTGGCTTTCCCTTGAGGGTGGCGGTGCCTCTGGCCGTGTCGAAGAACACCAGGCCTTTCGGGAATCTGCCGCTCTTCGTGATGCTCGGTACCGGTGATCCTGTCGTCCTGACGGTGAACGAGAACGACTTACCGACGGTGCCGGTGGCACTGTCAGCGCTGGTGATCGTCTGGGACATGGGGGCGACCTCGATCGCTCCGATGTCGCACTTAGGGCCCTGCGGACGGGAGATGCCCCGCTGGTCGGTGCCCGGACACAACGTCGTGGAGTTCGCCGTGGCTCCGGTTGGGATCTGGTTGAGTTCCGGACCATCGATCGCCGGGGCTTGCGTATCGGTCGGCCCGCCGTTGTCCTGCAGGGGGCCCAGGTACGCGTCCACCTCGGACTGACTGTTATTGGCCCCTGAGAATCCGCATGATCCGTCGTCGTCCAGGTTGTATCCGGCGTCCGTGACGCTCCCGGAGCAGTCGCCCTCCGAGCCTCCCGTGGCCACAACGGTGCCGGCCACGCTCACGGTGCCTGCTTCGTTCGTGATGTCGCCGGCGCCATGCTTGGAGGTCCTGTTCAGGGCCAACGTGCTGGCAGTCACATCCGCGGTGCCGGTATCGTTGAGGAGCCCACCGCCGCCCCCGACGTTGTAGTCGGAGCTGTTGTCCGAGAGGGTGCTGTCGGTGATGGCCAGGGTGCCGCTGGTGTTCTCGATACCTCCGCCGCCGATGGTAGGACCGCCGTAGAAGGCGCCGTTGTCCGAGAGCGTGCTGTCGGTGACAGCCACCGACCCACCGTCGTTGTCGATGCCGCCGCCGCCGCCGTGATAGGCGCTGTTGTCCCGGAACGTGCTGTCCGTCACGTTCAGGGTGCCGTCATCGTTGAGGGCACCGCCGCCGCCGGCTGAGGAATTGTTGTCGAACAGAGTGCTGGCCGAGACAGTCAGGGTACCGCTGTTGTCGATGCCGCTGCCGCCGTCGGCTAGGCCTTTCTCGATGGTGATCCCGGAAATTGTCACCGTGACCCCCGACGGGACGGCGAAGACGCCGACGGTCTCGTTCCCGCTGACGGCCATGGTGGTTGCTCCGGGACCGGCGATGGTGAGATCGACGGCGATGTCGATGGTGCCGGCGAGAACGATGGGTGAGCTGGGCGGACAGGAGACGGAGAAGTTGACGGTGTCGCCGGAGGCGGCGTTCTGTACTTCATAGGGGAGCGAGCCGGGAAGGGCGGCCGAGCCGCTGCAGGTGGTGACGGTGTCGGTGGCTGCACCGGCCACCTGGGCCGGGAGGACGGCGACCGAGAAGGAAGCGAGCCCCAGCACGAGGCCGCCGGCCACCAGGCGTGGAGCCCCTCCGTGTGGACCCCGGGTGCGAAGGCCTCGATATCCGAAGTGGAGCCTGTCGTCGGTGTGTCGCCTCATGACGTCCTCCTGTCATCGCATACGGCTCATCGCATACGGCCACATCGTAGGAGCTTTGCCTTGTGGGTGCTCAGGGCACCGGACGACGGTGAAGACATGGCATCCATGGTTTCGGTAGGAAGGACGTCCACCCGAGCACCCGGCCTCAGGCAGGCACACCGTCCTGTGGCAGGAGAGACGACTATTACGGTGGGCGAGTGTCCCGCTTCGTCGTCGACATCACCCCTCTGAGGAGGTATCGGCATTTCCGGCGCTTGTGGGCCGGCCAGATGGTCTCCGGACTGGGCTCGCAGCTCACCCTGGTGGCGGTCTCGTTTCAGGCGTACGCACTGACGCGCTCGACCTTCGTGGTCGGCCTGATCGGCGTCGCCCAGTTGGTGCCGTTGTTGGCCGGAGCTCTGTGGGGTGGCGCACTCGCCGACGCCATGGATCGGAAGAAGGTGCTGATTCTCACTCAGGTCACCATGGCATCAGGTGTCGGTGGACTGGTGGTCAACGCGTCGTTGTCCCATCCCCGGATATGGCCACTGTTCGTCTGCACGGCCGCCAACGCCGGGTTCCAAGGGGTCGACTGGCCGGCGCGACGCGCCGCCCTGCCGATGCTCGTCGAGGCGCCGGATGTGACGGCGGCGATCGCCCTGCAGACCACGATCCAGCAGCTGGCCCTGGTGGCCGGACCCGCCCTCGCCGGCGTGCTGATCGCCACGATCGGGTTGAGCGCGGTGTACGGCATCGATGTGACCACGTTCGCGGTGGCGTTGCTCGCCGCCGTCCTCCTGCCGGCCCTCGTGCCCAGCGGCGGTGGCACGCCCATGGGGTTTCGGTCGATGGCCGAGGGCTTCCGCCATCTGCGCACGGAGAGGCTTCTGTCGGCCACGTACTGGATCGACCTCAACGCCATGATCTTCGGAATGCCCCGCGCCGTCTTTCCGGCGCTGGGTGTCGGATTGTTCGGAGGAGGCGCGGGTGTCGTGGGGCTGCTGTACGCCGCTCCCGGCGCCGGGGCGCTTCTCGGATCACTGGTCACCGGTTGGTGCAGCCGGGTGCATCACCAGGGTCGGGCCATCGCTGCCTGCGTCGTGATCTGGGGGGTGACTATCGCCCTGTTCGGCGTCGTGCCCGTGCTCTGGATCGGATTGATCCTGCTGGCCCTGGCTGGCGCGGCCGACGTGGTGTCCGCCGTGTTCCGACAGGCCGTGCAGCAGCGGGCCGTGCCCGAACATCTCCAGGGACGGCTGTCGGGGACGTTCTTTGCCGTGGTGGCCGGAGGACCGCGCCTCGGTGACGCCGAGACCGGGGTGACCGCCGCCATCGGTGGTCCGCAGTTCGCCGTCTGGAGTGGTGGTCTGGCGTGCGTGGTCGGGGTGGCCGTCCTCCTCTGGCGTGTCCCTGAGCTCTGGCGCGACGACAGGGGAGGGGGAGCGCTGAGCGAGGGTGCGGAGATCGAAGCCATCGCCGAAGTGACCTCGGAGCTCGGTGAGGGCGAGCCGCTCTGACAGGGGCACCTCGCCGACAGGCGGCTCTAACGTCGGTGGTCGGGACGGCATGCCGGCGACCCACCGGGTAACCGGTAGCGCCATCGGACGACGAGGCGGTATACGCCGGCGGCCAGCCAGCTCGCCGGCGGTGTCAGGATGAGTCGGCCAGCCACCCGTCGCGGTCCTCCTCCTGCCTGCAGGGCTCGTCCCACGGCGCGGTGACCGCGTTCACGTCGTCCGTCAGCGTCCAGCCACCACGCCGCCTGCTCGGCATCGTGGAGACTGAGCCCGATCGAACTGAGCACGTCGGGACCGAGCACCTGCCATGCCTCGGCGCGTTCACCGTGGTGGAAGCCCTTCTCCGCCCAGCGGGCGGCGGTCGTGCAGAACCCGCAGTCTCCGTCGAAGACAAGGACCGCCCCACGGGCATCACGGGACACAGGGGCGAGCCTACCGGTGCCCAAACGGTCTCCCGGGGCCGCAGATCTGTTCTTCCGCCGCCACCGAAGGGTCCAAACAGGCCACCGGACGTCGCGATCGAGCCATGGGTGCGAAGTAGGGTGGAGTGGAGGACGAGCACCCGCCCACCCCCGGGCGTGCTTCGATCCTTCCGGCTTGGCGTCAGCCCACGATGGGACGCCGGTGAGGATAATCATGGTGTCTCCTGAAGCAGCGTCCGTAGCGGCTCGTCTCGACGAGCACCATTCTCCGGAGACGAACGGGCGAATGGCCGTGTGCCGACGCTGCGGAAACCAGACAGACGATCCCCGCGGACGGACGCATGCTCCGGACGAGAGCCAGGTCACCCGGGCCAACAGATGGCTGGACGCCCAGCTGCGGGTGAGCCGCATCGAGCAAGCCCGGTATCTGCGCGCCAGGTGAGACCTACCGTCTGAAGAGTTCATCTCGAGTTCGGAGATCCGTCGCACGGCGGTCACGAACGGTTTACCTGGGCCTCATAGCGTGACCCTCGGCGATCCTCTCCTCCCCTCGAGGACGTCAGCCGTGGGGGGCCGCCAACCGGCTCGGGCCGAATCCTCCCGGGCCGGTTCGGCGCGTCGGGTGCGCGGTTCCCCCCATCGTCAGAGGCGGGTCACCGGTAGGCGCAGGCAGGAGAGATGGTCGGCGTCGTGGAGGATCTCCTGGTCGGCGACACTGAAATTGTGGGCGCTCTTCAGGGGTTCACCGGTTCCGGTGTTGCGCGCGAAGAGCGGGTGGGCACCGCTCGAGACCTGGAGGCGGATGCGGTGACCCCGGGTGAACCGGTTTGCCGTCGGCCACATGGCGATCCGGACCGCGAACGATCCGTCGGCCGACCTGGACACCGCACCAGGTGTCAGCCGCACGATCCCGTCGCTCAGGTTCCTCGACCGGCCCCGCGGAGACACGTCACAAAGTCGGACGAAGAAGTCGCAGTTGTCGCTCGTCGACCGTACGTGCAGGTCGGTGCTCAGGGGGCCGATCACGGTCAGGTCCTCGGCCAGCACATCGCTCGTGAACGTGAGCACGTCCGGTCGGCCCTCTCGCTGGCGCTGATCCTTCGGTCCCGCGTCGGTCCAGTTGAGCGAGGCTCCTCCGACGCCCGGCGTCGGATCTGACGGATCGTACCGGTAGCGGTCGGGCGGCGAGTCACCCGGTTTCGCCTGGCGGAGTGTGCTCCCGCCATCGAGGTACCAGAGCTGCTCCTCAGCAGGCGGCGGCCAATCGGCGAACTCGACCCATCGGCGGGCTCCCATCACGAAGAGGCGGACCACATTGCGTGGACGACCGCCCGACCCGTCGCCCAAATGGCCGTCGAACCACTCCAGGCCGTCGCGCAGGCTGGTGGCGATGGTCCCGGGGCTGGCATGGGACCAGGGACCGATGGTGAGCCTCACACTTCGCCCGGCTGCCCGTAGCGCCTGGTAGTCGTCGAGCTGGGAAGGCAGGAAGATGTCGTACCAGCCACCGACGAGGGAGGCGGGCGGTACGTTCTCGAGCTGGCGTCCGAAATCCACTGGCTCCCACCACGTGTCACCGGGGTCCTCGTGCTCGAGCCAGTCCTGAAAGTACGGCACGTGCCGGCCCACTGTCGCCGTGTCGGCATCGGATACGGGGAGAGTGTCGTAGGCGGCCGTCAGGACACGTCTGTCATCGCGCTGGGCGCGGACCGATCGCCACCATCCCTGCTCCTGGTGCTCGAGCAGCTGCAACCAGGCCAGGCTCGTCCCCAGGGCGAAACACTCGGACGGGTAGACGACCGCATCTCGGAAGTTGGACGCTGTCACATCGAGGGCCATGGCCTTCAGGTACGTCGGTGCCTCCTGTGCCAGTGCCCACTGGGTGAGGCCCAGGTAGCTGGGGCCGAAGGTGGCGAGGGTACCGGTGAACCACGGCTGGTTCACGATCCAGTCAAGCGTGACGCGACCGTCGGCTCGTTCGTTGCGAAACGGGACCCATTCGCCTCCGGAGCCGAACGTGCCCCGGCAGCTCTGGATCACCACCTGGTAGCCCCGCTCGGCGAAGAGCCTGCCGATCATCCCCGCCCACTGACGTCGGCCGTACGGCGTCCTGAGCAGGATCACCGGTGTCGGCCGTTCGGCCGTATCGGCCGGGTACCAGCGATCAGCGAGGAGGACTATTCCATCCGTCATCGTCGTCCGCAGATCGCGCTCGACCGATACGGTCCCGGTCGTTGCCGGTGGCAGTCTCGCCAGCGAGCCCAGGATCCGACTAACGAGGGTCATCGTGCACCGTCGGCCAGTATGCCTCGAACCGAAGGCTGGCCGAGCGGGCCGTCGCCGTGACGGTTGTGGCCCCGTTGTGCGCCGGTCGTGCCTGGGTACACGAGGAGTTTCTTAGGGTTCGACCCGGGTTGGCCGATATCTGAGGCCATGGTGGACACTTCGGCGCGCGTGACGGGCGAGGCGCACGCCGCGTCACTCCTCGAACGCGAAGCCCGGATCGTCGGGATCAAGGAATTCTCGACCCCCAGCCTCGAGGCCGTCGACCGGCGTCGTTCCCAATTGTGGACGGTGGCTTTCGCGGGACTGGCGTCCATGGCCGCCGCTGTCGGTCTGCTCACCTCCGCGGGGGGTCACCACCTCGGCTTCGCCAACCGTCTCGGATTCAGGATCGGCACCGTCGTGCTCGTCGTGGCGTTGGCCTTCTATGTCATGGAGAAGGAGCGCCACCTGCGCCGGCTGGCCACCCTGCTGGTCAACGAACGGGTGCTCGGGGCGGCGCTGTCCAACCGTCTGAAGGAGCTGGCCGTGCTGTACGAGGCCGGTAAGGCGCTGAACTCGGTGCTCGTCATCGAGGAGGTTCTCAATCTCATCTTGTCCAGTGCTTTTGAGCTCCTGGAAGCGTCGAGCGGCTTCATCATGCTCCTCGAGGGTCCCGACAATCTGGTGGTCTCCTGTCGTGCCGGAGTTGCCTCCGATGATGGAGATCGTCTCGAGCTCGGCGAGGGGATCGCCCACCGTGTCCTGCACGGCCGCGAGCCCCTTCTCGTCCAGGGAGTGGTGTCCGACAACGGGCGAGTCGAGACCCAGAGCGCCGTGTGCGTTCCCTTGATCAATCGCAACGATGTTCTCGGGGTACTGATCTTGAAGGGTGCCGCCGACCACATGTACAGCGAGCACGACCTGCGGGCCGTATCGCTGTTCGCCGAGCACGCCGCCATCGCCGTGGCCAACGCCCGGTTGTACGAGGCGGAACGGGCGTTGAGTGTTCAACTGTCCCACCAGGTCGTCCATGATCCGCTGACCGGCGCCGCCAACAGGGTCCTCGTGAGCGACAGGATGGCCCATGCGTTGGCCAGGGTCCGACGCGGCGAATGTTTCATGGGGGTGCTCTTCATCGATCTCGACGACTTCAAGCTCGTCAACGACGAGCTCGGCCACGGCGTCGGCGATCTCGTGCTTACGGCGGTCGCACAGCGGTTGTCGGCGTGCGTCAGACCATCCGACACGGTCGGCCGTTTCGGTGGTGACGAATTCGTGATCGTCTGCGAGGACATCGCCGGCGACGCCGGCGCCGTTGACATCGGCCGACGTGTTCTGCTGTCGCTCGAGGCTCCGTTTTCGACGCCATCGGGAAACCGGACCCTTTCTGCCAGCATCGGGGTCGCCACCTGCGGTTTCGACAATCCAATGGAGGCCGACACCCTCATACGGGCGGCCGATCGCGCCATGTATCGGGCGAAGATGGAAGGCAAGTCGCGCATCGTGAGCGCCTTGCACCCGGCTGTCCATCCGTCCTGAGGACCCCCGTCGTTCCTGAGGGCGTTGACGGCGGGCTCAGCCGGCGTCCCTCCCGTACCCCCGTTTTCTCCGTCGATCCTGGGTCGGCGCATGACCGTGCAGGCACGGGGAGTGGCGCTAGCCCTCAATTTTGACGGAGTCCGAAGAGGCGGCTCCTCTGTACCCTGGAACCACCACTATCTGCGACCGTTCAAGACCGAGGAGAGAGGCTCACGATGCGTCGCTTGCACCCCCGTCGTCGATTCACGGCCGCGGCCCTGCTCGTCGCCGCCTCGGCGGCCGCCGTGACCGTCTCGCTACCGGCGGGGGCGACGGGAACGGGAGGGATCGTCACGTGCGATGTGGTGACCGGCTCGCAGCAGGGCCCGCCCCAGCTGTACAGCTGCTCCGCATCGACCGGCGGGGCGGGGTCGATCGAGCCCTATCCCTTCTTCGTGGCCGGGACCCACACGGGCACGATCTACTGGAGCCTGCCGAGCACGACAAAGCATCTGACGACGGTCATCAGAGTCAAGACTCGTGTCGTGAAGAAGAAGAGCACGCCGTGCGGCACCGGCGCTACGGAGCTCAAGGTGGGCGGGAACGTCCGTTCGGACTCGGGCGGGATCGTGACGGTGGGTGGACCCGTCTCAGCCGTCCTGTGTCAGTCGCACGGGACCTTCGAGTTGTTGAACAACACGGCGATGACCATCGGTTGACCACCGCCGGCTGACGCCGCCGGAGACAACGTGAGTGGACGGTACAACCGATCGGCGATCAGACGGTCACGATGATGGCGGAATCGTGTAGATCGCCCCGTCACGGGTATTGCGCACCAGTCGGAGAGATAGAGCGCGCTCGAGTGAAGCCTCCGTGGGCAGGAAGCTGTCCCGGCCGAGCCCCCTGACGTAGACGACGAACCCCCCTCGTGTCGTCAAGGTCCGGCGGATCTCCGCGAGCTGGGCATCGAAGCGCGTGTTCTGTTTCAAGGTGGAGAAGTCCAACCGTTCGGGGATGCTGGCGGTGGCCCGGTCGGCCAAAAGATAGATGGCGTCGGGCGCGTTGGTGTAGATCACGGCGTTCGCGGGGAGGGCTCGAACGTCGGCCATGATCGGGCTCTTGACCCACACGGGCATGGCGTAGCCGAAGGTCGGGTGGGTCGTGGTGTCGACTCCGAAGCGCACCGCCGAGGCCACCACGATGGCGATGACGACCACCTTCATCACCGGTGTCCCCTTGACGGCACAGGCCGCCGCCACGACCAGGGCGAGGAACAGGGGGATGAACTCGTCCGTGTCGAGATTGACCCCGGCGTCGAAGAAGGTGATGGCGATCTCGAGGATCACCACCTGGACGACCATGAAAAGGGCGAGGAGGCGGGCCGTTCTGCTCGTCCGGACCAGGAGCAGGAGGACGACGGCCACGGCGATCGCTCCGAGCAGAGCGACCGGCAGCGGACTGTTGGACGGCAGGACCCAGTTGGCGACGGACCGGACGCCGGTCTTGACGGTGTTGGCCACGACGTGGAAGCCGACGAAGTGGCCGGTGCTGCGGCCGGACACTTGTTCGTAGACGAACCAGCCAACCAGGGGACAACTGCTCATGACGAGGAGGGCCAGGGCATCTCGGCGCCGGTGGCGCAGAGCCAGAGCGGCCCAGATGATGAGCCCACCTGACGCGAATCGTTCCAGGGTGGCCAAGCCGATGGCGACGGCGGCCACGAACAGCCATACCGTCCGTGGTCGCTCACGGTGCCGTAGGACGGCGAAGAGCGCTACGGCGGCGAAGAAGAGTGCCGTCGCCAGGGTCCCGACATCCGAGGCCAGAACCCCGAGCGAGAAGGCCGTGACGGCCTGGGCGGCGCCGGCCAGCCACAGGTCGTCGGTCGTGGCCAGGATGAACATCCCGATGAAGAGGACCGTGAGGGCGAAGAAGATGGCGTCCTCGACGCGGGCCGCTCCGAAGGGGTGTCCACCGATGGCCAGGAGAACGGGAGCCAGGGGCGCATAGACCACGAGGGGGGTGGGACGGGGTGCCGAGTGTCCGG
>Ga0182018_10003582_pt1 | contig 13836 bp, 8 predicted proteins | sample 812P2MmetaG_FD_120490 | JGI IMG/M metagenome (GOLD analysis project Ga0182018, IMG submission 120490) | Permafrost microbial communities from Stordalen Mire, Sweden - 812P2M metaG | ecosystem: Environmental > Terrestrial > Soil > Wetlands > Permafrost | place: Sweden: Stordalen | collected...
AACAAGATTACGAAGGCCCTCGCGAAAAAGGAGGGCAGAATGCCGGCCGAAGTCGAAGCCGGACAGGATTGAAGCCAGTCAGGCGGGGAACGGCCCCCTCAGCGGAACCGGAGAGAGTGGCCACAGACCTGACGAAGGCTTAACGCGATCAGTGCAGACGAGTAAAAACAATTCACTGCAGTGTGGGTTCCGGGAAGAATTCCAGGACCGCGCCCGCTCCTACCCGGAGTGGCGCTGAACGCTATCGATCCGCTGGTCCGCCTTGCGCTTCTGGTCCGGTAAAGAAAAACCGGAGTAGAAATGAACAAGGAACTGTTTGTATCGACCACACCCCACGAAACCAAAGTGGGGATCACGGAAGACGATCAACTCGCTGAAATATACCTGGAACGGGAAAACGAATATACCTTAGCGGGCTCGATTTACAAGGGCCGAGTGACGCGCGTGCTGCCAGGCATGCAGTCGGCTTTTGTCGACATTGGATTGGAACGCGACGCCTTTCTATACGTTTCCGATTTCATGGACCTGGAACAGACCGACGAGGACCTGGATGAAGCGATCCCGGCAAATCGTCCGGTGATTGAGGCGCGGCCGCGCAACGGTTTGGAAGCGGGCGGTGCAGCGGCTAATAGTGACGGGCAGCTTGCCGAAGCCGGCAACGTCGTGGACGAGGGGGACGAACCGGAAGCGGTTTCCTCCGAAGCGCCGGGTAACGCCCCGAGCAGTTCGCGGGATTTTCGCGGACGTCGTCGTCGTCGTGGACGTCGCGGAGAGACGGGAGACCGAGGCGGGCGCGGCGAGCGTCCGGAGCGCACCGAAGTTCGAAGCGAACCTCGAAGTGAACCTCGTACTGAGATACGTCCCGAAATACGAAACGAAGTCCGCAGTGAAACCGTTGGTGAGCCACGAAGTGACGTCCGGAACGACCGTTTTGGTCGTGGCGATCGTTCGGGACGCAGCGGATCGGACTCGCGATTCCAGCGGCCGGCGCCGGCCGCCCGCACCGGTCGCGATTACGATTACGGACCTCCGCCGGGATATCAACCGATCGTGCTTCCGGGCGAGTCGATCTCGAAGTACCAGCGACAGGGTCAGAGTGTTGCTCCCAGCGCACAGGAGGAGCCGCCGGCGCCAGCTTCGGCTGCAATCATTGCGAGTTTTCCCGAGGATGAGCCTGTATTCGCAACGGACGTTTCCGAGCCCCTTCACGAACAACATGAGCACGTGCTGGACGCGGAAGTTTATGAGGAAGCGGAAGGAACCGCTTCCAGCGCAGCGCCGGAAATAGCCGAAATGAGGAACGAGGCGCGCGCGGGAGCGGCCGCTTACGCGGCACCACTAATCAGGGCGCAGGAAACCGCGCAAGAATTGGAGACCGTGGAAGCTCCGCAGGTGGCACACGATCTGACGCGCGGCGCCGTGGAGGAGCAGGAGATCGAGGAAGAAGAAGCGGAACTCACGTCCTACGGGGAAGAACCGGGAGACGACGCGGGCTTCGAAGAACTGGAAGAAGAGACGCGGGCGGCAGATGGAGAGCTGTTGGGATCGGGAGGGGGAGAGATCAGTCCGGAGTCGGTAACTTCAGAGTCGGTAACTCCGGGTTTGGCAACTTCAGGTTTGGCAGCTGGCGACGAGCCGGCAGCGAGCGGCGAAGCGGTTCCGGAAGCCGTACTGGAAGCGGAAGAGCGAGAGGCGGCGGAACTGGAACTCGAAGAAGCCCAAGCCGAAGCTGAGGCCCTGCTGGAAGCCGAGGCGATTGGCGGCGGTACGGTGGATGCGAGCGCGGAGGTTCGCGGTCCCGCACCGGAAGCGATGTTATTGCAGCGGACGCAGCGTCGCGGACCCGAGCGCGGATTCGATCGAGGGCGCGGACGGCGCGGTGGACGGCGCTTCCGCAGTCGCGAGAACACGGTGGTGCCGCAGATCAGCGAACTGCTCAAGGAAGGGCAGGAGGTGCTCATCCAGATCGCCAAGGAGCCGATCGGGAAAAAGGGCGCGCGCATCACCAGTCACATTGCGCTCCCGGGACGCTTCCTGGTCTTCATGCCGACGGTGAACCATACCGGCGTGTCGCGCAAGATATCGTCGGAAGAAGAGCGGCTGCGGCTGAAACGAATCATCCAGAGCGAGCGGGAAAACGGTGGCGGCGGTTTCATTGTGCGGACCGCGGCGGCCGGCGCTACAGATGAAGAACTGCGAGCGGATATCCGTTTTCTGAAGAATCTTTGGAGCGAGATCAAGTCGCGCTCTGACAGCGGCAAGTCGCCGGCACTGATCTATCACGATTTGAATGTGGTGGAACGGGTGTTGCGGGATCAGGTGAGCTCGGATTTCTCCGTCATCTGGGTCGACACGGAGCAGGAATACGAGCGCATTTTGCGGTTTGCGAATCGCTTCCAGCCGGCTCTGGTCAGGCGCGTTAAGCTCTACACCAAGGAGACACCGCTCTACGATCAGTTCGGATTGAACGAGGAAATCAACAAGGCGCTGAAGTCGAAAGTGTGGCTGAAGAGCGGTGGGTATATCGTGATCAATCAGACCGAAGCGCTGGTCGCGATCGACGTGAACACTGGAAAGTACGTCGGCAAGACCGCCCGCCTTGAGGACACGATCGTGAAGACCAACGTCGATGCGATCAAGGAAATCGTGCGCCAGGTGCGGCTGCGCGATCTGGGTGGCATCATCATCATCGACTTCATCGACATGGACGAGCGTCGCAACCGGCAAAAAGTGATGCAGGCGCTGGAAGAAGCTTTGCGCTTCGATCGGGCGCCGTCAAAGGTTCTGCAGTTCAACGATTTCGGTCTGGTGGCGATTACACGCAAAAGGGTGAAGCAGTCGCTGGAGCGGACGATTGGAACGCCTTGCCCCTATTGCCAATCCACGGGCTTTGTGAAGTCGGTGAACACCATCTGCAACGAGATCTATGTGGAGATGCGCAAGATCGCAAAGCATCTCGAGCACAGCGACGTGATGTTGCGTGTGAATCCGGAGGTGGCGAAAGCGCTAAAGGCGAACAACGCGCAACTTTTGAATGAGATGGAAGAGCTCACCAAGAAGACCATCATTGTGAAATCGGATCCGGCTCTGCATCAGGAGCAGTTCGATATTCACTGAGTTGCGGACGGCGTTTGTGAGCCCGGTTCGGGAACGCCGCTCTCGAGTATGAGGGACAGGTGAATAGCCTGTCCCTATTTTATTTTGCGGTTACGCTTCGGCGAGGAGCTTTGCGGCCCCGGCCATGCGTTCGCGCAGCTTTTCCAGCGAGCTGCGGAGAGGTTCACTGTTTGACTGCGTTTCCGGCTGCCGCTCCACTGCTTCCGGGAGGCGTCTGGCGAGTTCGAGAAGGACGACCAACGAATCGGCGTGCAGCTTCCAGATGGACGGGGCGTTCCTCGAACGCTTCAGTTCCTCGATCTCGGTGGTAATACGCGCAGTTAGAGCAACGACGCGGAGCAGCAGTCGCGTGGCGTCCGCCTGCGGACCCGCTTGCTCGATAGAGTCGGCGGTATAGGCCTCAGCCTCGGCGGTACTGAGCATCAGGTTGAAATAGCGCATGGGCACGATCTGGCGGAATTTTGGATCGGCGACGCGCACGAACACGCGAATCGATTCTTCCACTCTTCGTAACTTGGTTTCTTCGACGGAAAGCGCCTGCGCTGTGATGGCAGCGGGCACATACTTGGGAGCGGGCGCAGGAGCAAGAGCGGCGGCCGCGCCGGAACCTCCCGCCGCGTGAGCGGAGGGTGCGTGGTCTGAGGTGGCACGCCGGATCGGTGGCCGGCGCTCCAATTCTTTTTTCAGCCGTGAGACGCGGAGGAATTTCTCCAGAGCCGCGGCATAGTCAAGTTTCATCAAGGCTTCCGGGTTCAGGGCGGCGACATGGTCGACGGTGATCTCGACGCCATCGACCGTACTCAGGATGCTGCCGCCGAGTTCTTCAAGGCGGGCGCCAAAATCCTTGATCTCATGTGCGGCGGCGGCGAACAGCGCGTTGAAACGATCGCCAAAGGCGACATTGTAAGGCGCGAGAGTAGCCAGCACCCCGGGGTGATAAATCGATTCGCCGAGCGAAGCTTTCAACTCGCGTACCCGCTGGATGATGCCGGAATCCATGAGCGCGCTGAAGTTCTGGAAGCGACTTGCCTGGTCGAGCAAGGGGCTGAATTCGCGCAACTGTTGCACATCGGCATCCGAGAGAACGGGTACGTCGGACTCGGACAGGATTTCCAGCAGCGCGATTTCAAACGGAGATAAAGGGATCGATCCATCGAGACCGTAGCCACGCCGCTCCCACTGGCCAGCCACACGGGGATGGCGAAACAGAAAGGTTGCAACCAGATCGGTCTTGTCGCGATTGGCGCCGGAATCGTCGCGGCGGCGCGCGAAGTAGCGCAGCAGCGCCTCGGCCACCTCGGGATCAAGGTCGGATTGCACTCCTAGTCGCAGCATGGCGGGAGTGATCGCCATGTCGAGCACCTGGATCCAGAGCTGCATTTGGTCGAGGATGGAGCGCACGTCGTCGATGCGGCTGATGACGTCAGGGGCGAATTGAGGGGGCGCGGGCAGTTCTCCGCCAAGCTGGTCACTTAGCAGCCGCTGGTAGAAGCCCTGCACGGTGGCCAGCAAGGCCAGTTCCCATTTGGGGTCCTCAACCAAAGTCAGCTCCTTCGAGATCGCGCAGTAATCTGTCCAAACGAGGCCGTACCTCAGTAAAACCGAAAGGGACCGGCAACGCAATTGGCTACCTGGTTACGGAAGTGGGTGCACCAGCCCCCGTAAGCAGTGCCCAGTGGAAGCGGAGCTATTGAAAGACTACCGACCTCGGGGGATCAGTCGCGCTACTTCTTCAGAGCCTTCGTAATCTCGCGCGCGGCGTTGGCGCCGGAACCGCCGGTCAGCCCTGTTCCGGGATGGGTTCCACTGCCGCACAAATACAGATGTTCGATCGGCGTCTGATAGCGCGCCCAGTCGAGCAGGGGGCGCATGGTGAAGAACTGATCGAGCGCAAGTTCACCATGGAAGATATGGCCTCCGGTGAGGCCGTAGGTTTCTTCGAGGTCCTTGGGCGTGATGATCTGGTGGCTCAGGATGGTTTGCGGCAGATTCGGTGCGTGCTCCGCGATCGTTTTCACCACGGTTTCACCGAGCGCTTTGCGTTGGTTCTCCCAGTCGCTGTTTTTCAGCTTGTACGGCGCGTACTGCATGTAGATAGACATGACGTGCTGGCCAGCCGGAGCAAGGGACGGATCCGAAAGAGATGGAAACGCAATCTCGAGGTACGGATGGCGTGAGAAGTTGCCGTACTTCGATTCGTCAAATGCGCGCTCGAGGTAATCGATCTCAGGACTGATCTGGATGCGGCCCTGGAGCAAGTTGCCGTCACTCTTTGCCTTCAGCGCGGTGAATTCCGGAAGCGCGGAGAGCGCGAGATTGATTTTCGCGACCGTCCCCATGCAGCGGTAGTTCTTGATTTTCTGCAGGAAGTCGGGAGAGAGGTGCGCGGGATCGACCAGGCGCAGGAGCGTGCGCTTGGGGTCGGCGTTCGAGACGACGGCTCGCGCGGATATTTCTTCGCCCGAGGTGAGCACGACGCCAGTGGCGATGCCGTCTTTGACGCGGATCTCGGCGATTTCCGCGCTGGTTCGAATTTCCGCACCCGCTTGTTTCGCCGCAGCAGCCATGGCTAGAGTGATGGCCCCGATGCCCCGGGCAGGGAACTGAACGCTTCCGGATGGGGCTGGATCGGCAGCGGCGCGTAACAGCAGCACGAGAGCGCTGCCCGCCGACCACGGGCCGAGAAATGTTCCGAAGATGCCTCGGGCAGCGATGGTGGCGCGCAGCGGTTCGGTGTCAAAAAACTCGGCGACCAGATCGGCAACAGCCATCGGTCCCCAGCGCAGGACGCGATACAGATCTTTTTTCCCTAGATTTCGCATCGCCCGGCCCGTCTTCAGCATTCCCCAGAGATCGCTGCTGCTGGGGCTGTCAATGTTCGGCGGCGTAAGCGCGAGCGCATCGCCAATAACCTTGCCGATCTTGCCGAGCGCCGCGCCGAATTCGGCATACGACGCTGCATCTTTGTGCGACCACTGCGCGACTTCCTGCGCGGCTTTTTTTGTGTCGGAGTATAGGACAAGCGCCCCGCCCTCGGGCAGCAGCGAAACAGTGCCCACCTCTGGAGTCGTCAGCTTGAGGCCGTGACTCTCCAGTTGCATGTCGCGCAAGATGTCGGGGCGGAGCGGGCCGGTGTTGTGTGCGAGCGTGGAGCAGCGGAAGCCGGGATGAAATTCTTCGGTGATGGCCGCGCCGCCCACCTGGGCGCGGCATTCGAGCACCAGCGGTTTGAATCCGGCTTTGGCGAGATAAAAGGCGGCGACCAGGCCGTTGTGTCCGCCGCCGACGATGATGACGTCGCGCGTTTCGGACATGCGTTTTTCTGCGGACATCAGGCTGCCCCGTCTTTTAGAATTTCGAGCGCCGCCAGACGTCCGGGCGCGCCCATGATGCCGCCGCCGGGGTGCGTGGCCGATCCGCACATATAAAGGTTCTTGATCGGCGAGCGGAATTGCGCCCATCCCGCAACCGGACGCAGGAAAAACAATTGTTCGAGCGAAAGTTCGCCCTGGAAGATGTTGCCTTCGGTCAGTCCCCATGTGCGTTCAAGATCGAGCGGAGTGACGACCTGGCGGTGCAGGATGATGTCTTTTATATTCGGTGCGTATTCGGCGATGGTGTTGACTACGTTGTCGCCGAATTTCTCTTTTTCTGTGTCCCAGTCGAGGCCGGGCGCCAGCTTGTAGGGCGCGTACTGAACAAAGCACGAGAGGATGTGTTTTCCGGGCGGCGCGAGCGACGTGTCGGTCAGCGTGGGAATCACCATGTCGATGTAAGGATGTGAAGACCAGTGCCCATATTTCGCTTCGTCGTAGGCCTTCTCCATGTACTCGACGCTGGGCGAGATTGACATGGCGCCGCGCAGGTGCGCGCCGACACCCGGCATTGACTTAAAGTTCGGCAAGCCGTCGAGCGCCATGTTCACCTTGCCTGAAGACCCGCGAAACTTGTAGCGCTTCACGCCGTCCATGAACTCGTCAGGCAGATTTCCGGGCTCGATCATCTTTGTGAATGTGAGCCGAGGATCGACGCTGGAAGAAACAACGTCGGCGTAAATCTCGTCGCCATTCGTGAGTACCACTCCGGCGGCGCGTCCGTTTTTTACGATGATGCGGCCAATCGGCGCTTCGGTGCGGATTTCGACTCCGGCCTCGCGACCGGCGTCGGCAATGGCATTCGAAATTGCGCCGGTGCCACCACGCGCAAATCCCCACGCACGGAAGGCGCCGTCAATCTCTCCCATGTAATGGTGCAAGAGAACGTAGGCGGTGCCGGGTGAGCGCACGCCGAGAAAAGTTCCGATAATGCCCGAGGCCGACATCGTCGCTTTGAGCACATCCGTTTCAAACCACTGATCGAGAAAGTCGATTGCGCTCATGGTCATGAGCTGGACCTGGTTGTATTTGTCCTCGCTCGACATGCCCTGGAAGCGGCGTCCGATAAAGAGGAGCTTCATCAATTCTTTCGGATTCAGCGTCGCCGGGTCGGGCGGAATCATGCTGAGGATCGGCTTTACGAAGCGGCACATCGCCTGCATGGCTTTGCCGAATTCATCGTAGGCTTCGGCATCAACGCGCGAGTGGCGGGCGATTTCGCGATGCGTCTTGCCATGATCATTCACCCGCCATACGTGATCGCCGTTCGGCATGGGAGTGAACGTGCCATCGAGCGGAAGGATTTCGAGTCCGTGGCGGGGCAGTTCGAGGTCGCGAATGATTTCCGGCCGCAGGAGCGAGACAACATACGAACAGACGGAAAACTTAAAGCCGGGAAAAACTTCTTCCGTGCAAGCCGCGCCGCCGAGAATGTGACGACGCTCGAGCACCAGCACTTTCTTTCCGGCTTTCGCCAGATAGGCGGCGTTGGTGAGGCCGTTGTGGCCTCCGCCAATCACGATCACGTCATACTTCGTACTCCTCGAAACAACAGGCATAGCTTGACCTAGAGAGTTGGCGCGAAAATAGTGACCCAGATTGATCTGTAATCTTAGGAGAAAATGACTCGCCATTCTATCGAGAAAGCGCCGTCTTGTCTCTACTTACGCGCGATTGCTGACTCAGGGTCAACGGATTTCGGTGCTTGCCGCAGAACACTTATGGTGCATATAATCCGGCGTCGGGGATTGTTTAGCCACACGAGGTCGCCTTGCCCATTGGAACTGCATTTCACGAGAGAACTTTCGCCCTCTGCCAGAGTCTGAACTACCGCGAGTGGTCGGGATACTACACGGTCAGCGTGTACGAAGTGCACCACGAGCACGAGTACAACGCGATCCGCAACGCGTGTGCGCTGATTGATATCTCGCCGCTCTATAAGTATCTGGTTACCGGCAAGGATGCGACCAAACTGGTGAACCGCGTGATCACGCGTGACATCAACAAAGTCGCCGTGGGGCAGGTGATTTATGCCTGCTGGTGCGATGAAGATGGCAAGGTCATCGACGACGGTACGATTACGCGCCTCGAAGAAAACAAGTATCGCTGGACGGCTGCAGATCCGAGCCTGCGCTGGTTTCGGCAGAACGGCCTGAACATGGACGTTCAGGTCGAGGACATCTCCGAGCAGACGGCGGCTCTAGCATTGCAAGGGCCGACATCGGCCAAACTTTTGAAGACGGTCGCGGATGCCGACATCTCCAATCTAAAGTATTTTCGAAAGACGAGCGGGAAGATTGACGGTGTGCCGGTCGATATTTCGCGCACCGGATACACCGGTGACCTCGGCTACGAGATTTGGATTCCATGGGACCAGGCGGTGAAAGTCTGGGACGCGCTGATGGATAAGGGTAAGCAGTTCGATATTCATGCGGCTGGAATGCTGGCGCTCGATGTGTCACGCGTGGAGGCGGGACTGCTGCTGATCGAGGTCGATTACATCAGCTCGAAGAAGGCGTTGATTCCGTCGCAGAAGTATTCGCCGTATGAGTTGGGATTCGGGAAGATGGTGCATCTCGATAAAGAGAACTTCATAGGGAAGCGCGCGCTGGCGCGAGATCACAAGCAGGGCGTGGTGCGACAGTTAGTTGGGCTGGAAGTGGATTGGGTAGAGGTGGAGGAACAGTTCGACAAGTTTGGACTGTCTCCGGCAGCGCCCAGCCAGGCTTCGCGCGTTGCCGTCCCCGTCTATGCTGGTGACAAGCACGTGGGCAAGGCGACCACGACGGCGTTTTCTCCGCTGCTGAAGAAGCTGATTGCGCTGGCCAGCGTGGGCACTGAGTATTCGAAACTCGGAACCAAGTTACAAATGGAGTTGACAATCGAAGCGCAACGGATGAAGACAACGGCGACGGTGGTATCGCTGCCATTCTTCAATCCGAAGCGGAAGACGGCTGTGCCGGTATAGGTGCCTACGTCCGCGCTTTCAATCGAAAAGTAATGGTGCGCGGTTTCGACGCTACTGCGTGAACGCGTCGTAAATCCTCAGAAATTGCAACGGTTCATAGGTCTCAAAAGCCGGCGGCGTGTACACCAAGCTATTGTTGAGGTCCAGAATGTTGTAGTCGGGGCCAAGCGTGACCGCCTGACTATTCAGGACGAAATAGTTGAGGTCCGGCCATTTCCCCGTGGTTACGCGCGTTTGAAGGTTTTGCAGCGCGGTAATCGTCTCCGCGGGAGTGACTTCGCAGTGACCCGCGCGGTTTACGAATGTCTGCTGCAACAGGGCGGAATCTTTTGCCTCGTGGACAACTGTGTTATACGCTCTCTCGTCTTCTACCGGCACAAGTCCATCGCCCACGGTGTGCAGCGTCACTACCGGGACTGTCAACTGGCCGTTGTAGATGATGTTCTCGCTTAAGTAAGTCAAAGCACTGGGATCGGCCGTAATTCTCGGAGCGTTCTTCAGAGTCGCGAGGTCTGCGTTCAGGCTTAGTCCGGCTGCGGCATAAAGGGCCTTGACTTCCGCATAATCAACCGACTTGCTCAGTTGCGTTGAGTAGTTAACGCCGTTGTTGAATGAAGGATTCCCCCCGGCGCGTCCTTCCAGTTCGGCGCGGAGATAGAAGGGAAAGAGGAAATCCGCGTTCGCGAACCATAGAAACTGGTTGTACTCCTGGGTTGCGTAGTCTTTGGGCGCGGGCGCCGGAGAGCCGGGATCGAACCATCCGGGCACATCTGTCAGAGCCGCGACCAATGCGATTCGTGCTTGCCCTTGCGCAGTGCCTTGAGCTGTGCCCAGGAAGTTCTCGGCGTTGTCATAATTCTGCAAGGGGTTCGAGATGTTGACGACCTGCAAAGTCCCGCCTGCCAACAGCGTATTGAAGGCAAACGCCCCGTCGAGCGCCTCGTTCCAGAAGCCCACGCCGCCCGCCAGGACCCCGCAAATGGGGAGGGCGCCGTTAAAGCGATTCGGATACTCCTGTATCAATCCGGCAGTGATCATTCCACCCAGGGAGTGTCCCCAGGCAATAGTCTCGGTTGGTGTTCCGACGGCACTTTGAAAAACATCGAGCGTCGCAATCTGGTCCGGGATCGCTTGCTGAACCGCCCAACCCGTCGTCGCGTACGACGATGCCGCGAGGGCCCAACCCTCCACATAGTAAAAGTAGCCCGTGTAGCCATCGCCAAAATCGTTAGCGGGATTTGGCGAACCGGGCGTGACGTAGCCGTGACTGTAAAGAAGGAGCTTGTTGTTCCAATTTGCCGGGACATCGATCACGTAGGTTGCGCCGTCTGCCAGGGTGCCGGTGATGTGCTGCTGCGCGGCTGCGATTCCGCAGAACATGGCAATCAGGATGGCGATTAGCGCGGACAACATGATAATTCTAGCGATACTCGGCATTCGCACTTCGACCTATCCCTTCTTCGGGTGAAAATCCGTTTTCCTAAGCTAGATTCAGCGTGTTCCCGCCTGCGAAAAAGTTGGGGCGCGTCTCTCCACACCGCTTTGCTACTGCGTGAACGCGTCGTAAATCCGCAAAAATGGCAACGGTTCAAATTGCAAAAAGGCGGGGGGCGTGGGCACCAACGTGTTGTTGACTTCGAAGACGTTAAACTCAGCGCCCAGGAAAGCCGCCTCATTGTTCAGGTCGGAAACAGAGAGGTTTTTCCATATTCCTGTGATGAGGCGCTGGTCAAGGGTTTGCAGCGCAGTGATCGTTTCCGCAGGGGTGAACGCGCAATGACCGGCGCGGTGCACAAATGTCTGTCGCAACATCGCAAGATCACCCGCCTCGCCAACCACCTTTCGATAGGCTCTCTCATCTTCGACCGGGACGAGCCCGTCGCCGGTGGTGTGCAGCGTCAGCACCGGGATTGGCACCTGCCCGTTGTAGATTATGTACTGGCTCAAGTAAGCCAAAGCGGCGGGATCGGCCGAAATTTGAGGGGCGTTCTTCAGTGTAGCAAGATCCGCGTCCAGGCTCAGTCCGGCAGCGGTATACAGCGCCCGCACCTCTGCGTTGTCGACCGAGTTGTTCAGTTGCTGCACATAGTCCACGCCAGTATTAAACGAAACGTTGCCCCCGGCGCGGGCTTCCAGTTCCGCGCGCAGAGCAAAGATGAACGGAAAATCCACGTTCTCCATCCATAGAAACTGATTGGCTTCCTGGCCTCTGTAGTTGGTAGGCGCCGGTTCACGAGAGGTTGGGTTGTACCAGCCGGGCAAATCTCCAAGGGCCGCAACCAGCGCAAGTCGCGCTCTCCCCTTTGCAGTCGCCTGGGACGCGGCGAGGATGGCTTCCGCGGTGTCGAGATTCAGCTCCGGGTTCGTGATATCGACAACTTGCAACGACCCACCTGCCAACAAGAGGTTGAAGGCGAATGCGGCATCGAGCGAACCGTTCCATATACCCACACCACCAGCGAGAACTCCGCACATAGGAAGCGCCGCGTTGAAGCGATCCGGGTACTCCTGCACCAATCCGGCGGTGATCATGCCCCCGAGTGAGTGTCCCCAGGCGATAGTCTTGAGTGGAGGTCCGACTGCACTTTCAAAAGCATCGAGCGTTGCAATCTGATCCGGGATCGCTTGCTGAACGGCCCAGCCAGTGGTCGCGTACGACGAGCCCGCCAGCGCGTAACCCGCTGCCAGCATGAAACCGCCGGTGATGGGATCGCCCACATCTTCCGCGGGATTTGGCGATCCGGGCGTGACGTATCCGTGACTGTAAAGAAGCAGAGTGCCGTTCCAGAGTGGCGGAACATCGATCACATAGGTTGCGCCATCTGCTAATGTGCCGGTGATGTGCTGCTGTGCCGCTGCGCTTCCGCAGAGCAGGGCAACCATAATGACGGTTAGGGCGGACATGAGGGAGATCTTCGTGAGATTCGACATAGATATTTTCCTCTGAGGTGGGTGAAACCCCTTTCCCTTGGCTGGATTCAGTGGGGCGACCGGTCTCAAATTCTGTGCTGGCAGCGCGGATTTGTCAATGCGAAAAATCGGGACTGCGCTGCGCGCGGTCGTTTTGCCGCCCAATACAGCCCAAAAGAAAATGGGTTTTTCACACTAAGACCGGCAAGCGATAAGGACTACACAGAGCGTGGGATGGGCAAGCGCTTTCACCGGCGGATCACGTGAGTTCGGGGTGCGCGGTGGCGAAGAAATCGGGGCCCTTCAGAAACTTCTCGTAGCATTCCGTGCAGAGCCAGGCGGAGCCGTTGGTGTAGGCGGTGCCGTGATCGGGTTGGTCTGTCGACTCAAATAACTCCCAGAGGCAGATGAGGCAACGATCTTTTTTCCAGCCTCCTTTGACGAGATCGAATCCGTTCGAATTCCCTGCCAGACTGACATCAAACGAGAGCTTTCCGGTCTCCCTATGGACCGCGATGTCGCGCGGGAACCAGTTGCGTTTGTCCCAGTAGAACCGACGGCAACCCTCAACAGCATCGCGGAGGTAGTCGGCATCCCACAAAGCGCCGTGAATCTCGACGGGGTTCTGATGGGCTACGACCGAGCCAAGGCGATCTTTTTGGATATGAGCACTCCACGCACTACTTCCCCACGCACTCCAGGGAAGGATTAGGGGAGACGGCTTTGCGAACTGAAATCTGAGTTTGGTCACGTCCAGGCCCTGCCGTCGGAGTATTTCAGCGGTAAAGCCGCCCTTTTCACGTAATAGCCCGAGCAGAAGATGTTCCGGGCCAATGTGCCGATGTGCGAGACGCTCCGCCTCTTCTGCGCCGTACGCGAGAACGCGCTTCGATTCGTTACTTAACGGCAGATCAACCGAAGACGGTATTTTGTGACGAGGTGGCGTGCGTGCATCGATCTGTTTTCGAATGGCTTCGGAAGCTCCCGAGGGCAGCAACTGCGCCAGTTCTGGATACTCTCGAAGGATGCCCAACAATATGTGTTCGGTCTCGATGAGCGGTGAACTGTAGTGGTTGGCTTCGTAGTATGCGAAGAAGACGACGCGACGCGCCTTCTCAGTGTATCGCTCAAACATGGAGCTACTCCGAAGCGGATATTCTACGACCGCTCCACTTCCAGTACAGATACCCCGGCACGCCAATCAGCACAATCGCGGCGCCCCAGAACGCTTCGGTTGGCCGCTGGATAATTGTGTTCAGCGTCCAGGCAATGCCGACCAGAACGTAGATCGCGGGCAGCCACGGGTATCCGGTGCAGCGATAGGGGCGGGGGACATCCGGCCGCTTCCAGCGCAAAACGAACAGGCCGATCACGGTCAGCGTGTACGAGAGCACCATGCCGAAGATGACGTAGGTGTAGAGCTGATCGTAGCGTCCGCTCATGGTGAGCACCGCTGCCCAGACGCCT
>Ga0182018_10003583_pt1 | contig 13833 bp, 7 predicted proteins | sample 812P2MmetaG_FD_120490 | JGI IMG/M metagenome (GOLD analysis project Ga0182018, IMG submission 120490) | Permafrost microbial communities from Stordalen Mire, Sweden - 812P2M metaG | ecosystem: Environmental > Terrestrial > Soil > Wetlands > Permafrost | place: Sweden: Stordalen | collected...
GCAAACCGCAGAATCGGCCCGGCACCGTCCAGCCAGCTTCCCTGAGGTCGGGGGTCGAAATCTGAGGCCAATCCGATTTCCAGGTTTCACGGGAATTGCGGGGACGAGATCAGGAGATCTGACCTTCGGTGGCCCGCAGGGTGACACCGCTATTCTTGGCGTTGTCCTTGCAGAACCGACCGCGTCTTCATCACCTTCGGTGGCCCGCAGGGCCATGAGGCACTCGCTTACGGTCGCGGCTCAGTGGGGAAGCCTCTCATCTCATAGCCTCTCACCGAGCCGCGACCGTGAAGGAGCGGAGTGCCTCGGGAGCAAGAAAAGTTTCTTCCGCCAGAGACGTTCCCTCAGAGTGCCACCTCAATTCTTTCCCGCGCTCACCAGCACCTTATCGATCGTCGCGCTCACCTTGCCGTCTTCTGTAACCGTGACTGCCGTACCATACGACTCGAACTGGCGCATGTACTCCGCATTGGCATATTCGATCTGCGAGTCCTGCGGCCATGCATACAGCACGTAGTCGCCTGGCGCGACTCCTTGGATGACGAATCGTGGCGCAGCGTCTCCCCTTCTTCCACCGATGTACGCCTGCTTCTCCAGCACCAGTTCGTCCCCGGCCTTCCGCAGCAGAACCGCCATCAAGTTCGATGGCAACGGCGAATCGGAAGCCGCGACAGTAGCTTCAATCGTGCCGCAGTGGCTGCTGACGACAATTTCGATCGGCGCCGGCGCTCCCTCCGCCGCCACCACCACACCGTCACGCACATCGCGTCCGCCTTGCAGGATGGACCGCACGCACATCGGGCCGTTGATCTGTGGAATGACGCGGTAGGTGTCGGGCGGCAGGTTCGTCGCGTGAAATTTGCCCTCGGGATCCACTTGCGCGCCGTTACCGTTCCGCTGGGATTGGAATGTGACATAAGACAGCGGTCGCGCTTGCCCCGTAATTCCCTCCACGCGCACCGTGCCGTCGATCCCGGTCTCGGCCATTTCCAGCCGGATGCCCGTGATATCCGCGTTTCCCACGGTCACCATCGTGCCGGCTTGCAGCCAGTTCTTGCCGTCTTGCACATTGGCCGTCAGCAGGTAAATTCCGGGAGTCACATGCGAGATCCGGAAAGTCCGCGTCTTCGCGTCCCAGTTATTCTCGGTAGTGGGCGGGAGCGGCGAAAGGCCGGCCGGTTGGCGGGTCAGAAACACGTTCGCGTACGTGCCGGCCCCAGCCACTACGCCGCGGATTTCCCGGGCGGGAACCGGTTCCGGCAGCCGTATCCGGATCTCCTGATCGTCGCCAGCCTTCAGATCGACCGGTTGCGCCGCCACGATCTCCGTCGCATTGGGATAGAACAGTGGAGGGTATGCCACCGAGTTTGCCCGCCGCATTCCGCTCACCCGTGCCGCGATGCCCACGTAGTAGCGCCCGGCGGCAAGCCCGAACAGACGAAAATGGCCGGTTTCATCGGTGCCGTCTCCCGCTGCAACCTGAAACTGCCGCTTCCCGTTCACCACCTGTTGGCGCACCAGTTGAATGACCGTGTTTTCCGCGGGCACGTCCTTGTCGTCTACCACCATTCCTTCGATGGCGGCCTGCGCAGTCAGCTTCAGCACCAGGGTTTCAGCGGCCTTTCCGTCCGCGGGGTTCGCGGGCCCCATCCCCTGGTTCCCAGGCAGATACCCGGCCTTCTCGCAGGAGACCTGGTAATTGCCTTCGGGCAGATTGGCAATCCGGAACGAACCATCCGCATCGCTCAAAAGGGTCACTTCCACTTGCGGGCCGGCCTGGTAAAAGTGCAGCGTCAGGCGCGCGCGGGCAATTGGCTCGCCGGTATTCGCATCCACCACTTTTCCAGTAAGTTCGCGGTCGGCCGCCGCGGCCAGCAAACCGCCGGCAAGGGCCAGCAGAAAAACGCCACGCGCCGTCATTGGGCTTTCCCCTCGTCCTGCAGTACCGGCACGTCGATATGCACCGGCTCCCCTGCCTTTACTTCCACCACGGTGGCCTGTTGCTCCACCGCCGCCAGGCTGCTCGGGCCTGCGATCGCTCCTTTTCCCTGCACCGGCCAAGCCCACAGAAGGTAGCGGCCGGGGGGCAGGCCCGAAAACGAGTACTCGCCTTCATCGTTGATGAAGTCCTCTTTCAGATCCCCCGGATCCTTCGCCGTGCCGCTGAACAAGAGCACCACCTTGGCGTCCGGAACCGCCTCGCCATCGCGGACCGCTCGCATCCGGATCGACCCGCAATTCTTCGATATGCTCACGTCCGCGCGAAGCGCCGCGCCGGCGGCAATTTCGAGCGTCGCGCCGCGTACTTCGCGCTCGCCCACTTGGATCGATTCCACACAGGTTTCCGCCGGGGTCCCCGCACCGATCCGGTAACGTCCAGGCGGAACCCCATCGAAGTGGAAGGAACCGTCCTCCTGTCGCATCGATCCGTACCCGCCCCGCGAAGAATCCGCGCGCTGTAAAGTCGCCATGGCGGCCGTCGGATCGATATGGTTCTCCGTCAACCCATGGAACACCACATCCAGGGCGCCTCCCGAATCCAGGACCAAATCGAGCCCGTCCACGTCGGAACCGCCGATGTCCACCGGGAGTTCCGCACTCAATTGTTTCTGACCGCCACCGCCCGCTCCCTGCACGGTGTAACGTACGTCGGCCCGCAGCCGATAGCGTCCGGGAGGAACTCCGCGAATTAAGAATGTCCCCTGGCTCGGGTCCACTGAGCCGCCGAAGGTCTGGCCGAAGTTTGCGCTCGCATCGTCCGGCGCCAGATAAACCCCAAATCCCGTCTGCGGCGGCGCGTTGCGTACATGCCCTCGCACGGTCGCGGTGGTCGCCGTCAGCGGAATGAGATCGATCTGCGCATGCTGTCCGGGGGCAAGCTGGAAGGTGCGGGAAGAAGCGCCGCCGGAGGCCGGATAGCACGTGCGGGTGTAGAAGCGGTTATCCACGCGCGCCGCAAAGTCCACCGGCCCTGGCAACGGCGCAACTGCACCGTTCTGGCCCGTGCAGACGATATAACTCCCGGGAGCCAGGTTGCCAAATCGATAACGGCCGCGGTCGTCGGTGGATTTCTGCCCGACGTTGGCCACGGCCGTCCGTCCATCGCGCCACAGCGGCCGGAGAATGCTGACATTGGCTCGCATCATGGGGTCGCCGAATTCGTCGCGGATCACGCCCTCGATCGAGGCGCGAGGAACCACCGCGAACACCACCGACTTATCCCCGGCCTCGCCGCCCACGTGCACCGTGCTCACCCAGCCGGGGTCGGGCGCCTCGCCATAGCGAACCATACCGAAGCCGCTACCCGTGGCGGAGAGGATATACTCGCCGGCCGCCAGACCGCCGAACGCGAAGCGGCCCTGCGCGTCGGAGGTCGCGGGATCGCCGGCCGCGTCCCACTTTTCGGTTTGGAGGCTGACTTCCACGCCGGCCAGCGGCTGCTTACCGACGCCGTCTACCACCGTTCCACTCAAGGTGAAGTGCGTTCCCCCGGTCCGCGTCTGCGCCGCCAGGTGCCCACACCCCAGCGACGCCAAGACTCCGATTGCCGCGAGGATTTTCATGCCACTCACTACACCTTCAATTTACCTCCGTTCCAAAGCGCCGTGGTTGAGCTTATTCCCCGAGGGTGCGACCCTGTTACAAAAGAGCCTTGGGAGCCATCCGTGCGCAACTGCTACGTCGTCGTCATTTTGCTTTTCGTTGCGGCACTGGCTCAGGCTCAATCCGCTGCCGCCCCGGCATCGCCGGCGCCGAGCGCTTGATCCGTCAATCGCTTGGCGTGATCGAGATTGCTGACGGTCGAATCGAATACGACCTGCGCGTGTTTGGTGCTGCCGGTTACCGCCAAGGCAGTGCTCTTGCCTGCGGCATTTCCACCGGCCGTGAAAACCACGCGATTCTTCCCCTCGGGCGATTGCACCGCGAGTGCCCGGCGGAGTAGCTCATCCCGGATCCAGGTTGCCGTTGGGTGGATGGCTACGCGGTACTTCGCGGGATCCCGATTGTACTCGTCAAATAGAGTAGCCGCATCGTCGGCGTTCAGGACATTGCCGAATCTCTTGGTGTACTCGTCGAGATAATGCACTGGGTCGGCCTGCAGCTTGTCCCAGGTTTCCCGGCGAGCGCGATCCTCGTCCGGGCCCCTCCGTCTACCAAAGCCGTAATCCGTTATTCATCGCGAACTCCGCCAGTTCGTGCAGGTCCGCGGGATCGTTGGGCAGACCTTGCAGGATCCATCGGAGCTCGGTCCCTTTGGGGAATTGCAACAGTTTTTCCTTCGCGGCCCTCATCGAAACGGCGCGATACCAGCCGATCTGGAACTGCCCGGTTGGGGAGGAGCGGACCAGCCAGGGCTTTTGCTGCCACATCCCGATGTACTGCTCCGCCTGCTGGCGCATGGTTGCCCCGACGGCCAGATCCGCCAGGCGGCGCAGTTTCACGTCGCTCACCAGCCAGGCGTGTGCGGTGACCAGAGCCTGCATCATGCTTTGGCCGGCATGCGCATCCGGTCCGGTGGGACTCAGCTCGGCCTGGCGGTCGTTCCACCGCTTGCTCCACGCGGCGAAATGCGACCACAGAGCATCCTCGGCGCCGGCGGAACCGTTGTCGGACAGATACGTGGCGGCATCAGGGACCGCCGAGGCGTCAGGGTCATCCAGCGCCTTGATCGCCAGGCCCTCCAGGATGGGACTTGGCTGTAGTTTGCCGACCTCGGCCAGCGATAGCCGGCAACGGCTCCCGGTCTTTCCGGCGTCTTCCAGCCGGGGCCGCGCACGGTCCGGGTCGACTCTCAGCAGCCAGGCAAGAAGCGGCGCCTGGGTATCGCAGATACCTGCCGAGACGTCCCGATCGAGACGGGCGATCAACTCGGTCTCGGAAGCGGCGGTGGCATAACGCCCGATTAGCAGAGCGAGATTGCGCGCGGCGGCGCGGTCGCTGGTGGTTTCGAAGTGCGACACCAGAGTCTGGTCCACTTCGGGAAGTTCCTTGTCCATCAGAATGCCGAGCACGTCGATCGGGAAACGTGGGCTGGGACGGAGAATCTCGCGCAGGATGGCGGGACGCGCGTCCGCCGGGGCCAACGTATACCACCGCGCCAGGGCATCGCCGGCGGTGCGGTTGAACTCCATCGCTTCGGCGGATTGGGGTTGCGGAAACTCCTGGTGACGTTCCGCCATTTTACGCAGCATAGGGACCAAAAACATCCGGTCGAGTGGCCCAAAGCGGTTGTTGATCAGCTCGGATTGCATGCCCATCGGCAGGCCGTCGAAGTTGGCCACCAGCACGTCTGTCAGCAATTGTCTCGTATCGGGATCGACCCCGCGAGGGTTTTCCATGACCGTCCTGACACTCGCCGCCAGCGCATCTCCCTTCTTCAGCGGGAGAGCGGCGGCGAGTTCCTGCCGGAAGCGGTCGGAGAGCTCGTTCCGATCCTGAAAGTGCTGCCCGGGGGTGTCGGGGACGGCGAGAAATGTTAACGCGTCGAGGAACCCGCGGTCGATGGGGGTGTTGGGATCCCGCAGCAGCTTTCTCATCTCATCGAGGCCGGCGGCGCGGAAGGGGGAACCGGCCAATCCTAGCCAGCAATCCGGGTCCTGCCTCCAGTGGGCCATCGCGCGTGCCGCGGCTTCGGTTCCGAGGTAGCGGAGCGATTTGGCCGCTGTGGCGTGGCTCGCGGCGGTGTTCAGCGCAGCGGTCGCCTGCTGTAGCGTTTCCTGCTGCCACTCGGGCGGCGCGGCGACGATGGTGAGGGGCAACTCGTTGGATACGACGGGGGCGCTCCGGGCGGGCTGCGCAATGAAAGTGGCCCGGTTGGAGTGGATGGTCACGCGATAGGTTCCCGGCTGGTCGAAACGCACCCACTCATTGAGGTCGAGCGGCAACGCAATCGGTTGCACGGAGAGTGGCGCGGAGGAACCGATTCCGCCCCCCATGAAGGAGCCCCCCGATCGAAAATAGAGACTGAGTGGATCTTTCCAGCCGGTAGGCGGATCGACCATGAAGCTCTCGAAGTTCAGACGCCCGGCGCGGTCGGAGGTGGCCATGTTGAGCTGGTATTTTTGGTCGACGGTGGTGGAGAAGGACAGTTCCAGAGGGATCGCTTCGCCGACTCGAAAGGTGGTTTGACCGCTGGGAATGCGAACGGCCAGGCGGATCTCGGGGGCCTCAACTGGCTGGGCACGCGCCAGCCATGATATGGCATGGAGAGCCATGGCAGCGACTAGGGCTTTGGTCACGGGGCCTCTCACGGTTAATGTCATTGTCTCAGATCGACAGGGCAAGCTAAACCAGGATGGCCCCGGGGCGGGGCCACAAGAGAGGATAAAAGTGGCGCAATCCGCCCACGAGGAATCAATAACTGAGTTGTGCCGCGAAGCCCTCCGCTCCCGACGGTCGCGGCTCGGTGAGCTCATGCCGGTGTGCTGCCTTCTCATGGAAGCCGCGGCTGCGAAAGAGATTTAGTACCCATTTCGCAAGCCCGGAACGTATTCGGGCACTCCACTACTGGACCGTCGCGGCTCGGTGAGTTCATGCCGGTGTGCTCCTTCTCATGGAAGCCGCGACTGCGAAAGAGATTTAGTACCCATTTCGCAAGCCCGGAACGTATTCGGGCACTCCACTACTTGACCGTCGCGGCTCGGTGATCTCACGCCGGTGTGCTGCCTTCTCATGGAAGCCGCGGCTGCGAAAGAGATTTAGTGCCCATTTCGCAAGCACGGAACGTATTCGGGCACTCCACTACTTGACCGTCGCGGCTCGGTGAGCTCACGCCGGTGTGCTGCCTCTCATGAAAGCCGCGGCTGTGAAGGAGATTTAGTGCACCATTTCGCAAGCACGGAACGTATTCGGGCACTCCACTACTTGACCGTCGCGGCTCGGTGAGAGGCTTGCGCACTGAGCCGCGACTGCCCAGCCTCATCGCAAGCCGACCACGGGTAAGTACTCGCCGCTCTCTTCCCGCGCCCACCAGGCCCGATCGCCGAAATGGGTGAAGGTATATAAGTAGGTCCGCGCCCGCACATACTTCGGCGGCGCTTTCGGAAAAGGATTGTAACTCAGGAGCCGCAACACGCCCGGCTCGCCTTGTAACACGCGGAGCATGAAGTTCACGAACCACCGATTATCCCGATAACTTCCCAAAGCGGCGAACCACATCTGCCAATCCAGTCTCGGCTGGTAGGGCGCTACGATGGGCGGGCGCCGATTGACATCGCCTGGCTTATAGGGGAACTCGTAGGCGAGCCAGTTGACACCGTCGTTCGAGCCTTCCACGATAATCTCCGAGCGCGTGGTGGTCATCATCGCGAAAAGGCCGTAAGGATTGACGATTCGCAACGGGTCGGCGATGCGTAAGGCAGTCTCGCCGCCGGGCGGCAGCGGGACGGAGAAGAGTTGCAGGAAGAGCAATCCGCTCAAGACGCCGATCAGTGCCGCCACTATGATAGTGATCGTCTGGCGCCGGCGCGAAGGTTGGCGTTCGACGTCAGGCTCCACGAACAGCCACATACAGAGCGCTAAGGTCAGTAAGTTGAAGAAGGTATAATTGCCAGTCAGCAGAATCAGCACTTGTAGCGTAATCGCGATCCATGCGGCCACCCGCCTGATGCGACGCGGCGCGAAGAAGAGAAACGGCACCAGTAACTCCACCACGAAAACGAAGCCGACCGACGCCTTCTGGAACCACAACGGCAATTGCTGCATGTACCAGGCCAGCGGCGTCGGCAGCGGCTGCGTCTGGTAGTGATAGGTGAGCGCCGTGAGGCCGCGCCAGGTGACGTCGTGACTCAGCAGTTTCACCGCTCCGCTGAAGAACATCAGGCGGAACAGCAGCCAGCGAAAGAGCCAGATGCGAACTCGGGTAGCATCCGCGAAGATCGCCAGAAAGCCGGCTTCGCTGAGCAGAATGTCCCATTGAAACGAATAGAAGTCCTGACCCACCGAACAAAGCGACAGCCACAACACCAGGCAGACGGCCAGCGCGGGACGCTGCCACCGGCCGAAAAGCGCGATCAGCGCCCACAGGCATCCGGTGAGCCAGACGGCCTTGAGGGCTGCATCGGTGGGATGGAGCCAGAGCAGCGTCGGTACGTTCCAATACGCCGCCGATCCCAAGGCGGCGCGCGCGGCCTGTAGATATTCGCCAAACGGCAGGATTCCGCGGCGGCCAAGTAAGCCCGAAGCCTGTATTCCAAAGGAGACAAAAGCCACAAAATAGACCAGGCCAAGCAGGCGCAAAAACGTCCGGACCGTTGCTATTCGGGCTCGCGGGGCTAATTTCGGAGTCCAGCCCCAGCCAAATCGGGTTCCGCTCACCCCGTTAATTCTCCCATTCCAACTAGAAAGTCGCCATTCGATGAATACCTATTTCTTTCAATCGGTTAAAGCGGCAAGATGGCCTCATTCCGGGAAAGAAGCACAACTATGAGCACTCAGCCCTTTGAACCGACAGCCATGCCCCCCGCCAATCTGGTGCAGATCGGCGCTTCTGTTGAAGATGTTATTCAACAACGACTTGCGGAAGAACGAGCGCGCCTGGAAGGCGAAGCCGGTCTCGCCAAGCGTGAGACTCATCACTTCAAGAAGCCGGTTGAGAAGCCGTTTACCCGCCAACAGCGCGGCTCGACCACGCTGCTCTTCGGCGGTCTTACCTGGAAACATGAAAAGCTGGTACATGGCGCCCTCGAAGGACTGGGCTACCGCGCGGAAGCCGTCCCGACCCCGAACGTGAAAGCGTTCCAGGCCGGCAAGGAATACGGCAACAACGGGCAGTGCAATCCCACTTATTTTACCGTGGGAAACCTGGTGCAGTATCTGCAAAGCCTGGAAGAACAGGGGCTCACCAAGCAGGAAATCATCGACCGGTACGTCTTCTTCACCGCCGGCGCCTGCGGTCCCTGCCGCTTCGGCATGTACGAAGCCGAGTATCGCCTGGCGCTGCGCAACTCCGGTTTCGACGGCTTCCGCGTGCTGCTGTTCCAGCAATCCGGCGGCCTCAACCAGTCCGACGCCGAAGCCGGCATGGAGATGAACCTGGACTTCTTCCTGGGCATCCTCAACGCGCTCAACTGCGGCGACGTGATGAATGAAGTGGGCTACGCCATTCGCCCCTACGAAGTGAACGCCGGCGAGACCGACCGGATTCTCGACGAAGGCATGGACTACATGCACGAAGTCTTCCGCAAGAAACAGCCGTGGAAGCTGGAAGGCGTGCTCGCCAAGTATCTGGGCGGCTTCACCGATAAGGCAGAATACATCGGCAAGTTCGTCAGCCAACTCAAGGGCGACGACTATGTGCCGGCGCTGGAACGCTGCCGCGACCAGTTCAACGAGATCGAAGTCGACCGCTTGCGCGTGAAGCCGATCGTCAAAATCACCGGCGAATTCTGGGCGCAGACCACCGAAGGCGACGGCAACTTCAACATGTTCAACTTCCTGCAGAAGGAAGGCGCGCAGGTGCTGGTGGAGCCCATCGGCACGTGGATCATGTACATGATCCACCAGGTGGTGCAGAAGTACAAAGACTTCAAGGGCCTGGAAGAAGGCGCGGTGCTGCCGCCGATGTGGAAGATCGGGTCGCGCGCCAAAATCGAAATCGGCTACCGCCAGAAGGTCGCCAAGTTGAAGCTGGCCGAGGCCATTTTCAAGGGCGAGTATCACAAGATCGTCAAAGCGCTCGGCGGGATCGCGCATCACCTGGCCGATCAGTACGAACTGCAGCGGTTGGGACATCCTTTCTACAACTCGCGCGCGGGCGGCGGGGAAGGCCACCTGGAAGTCGCCAAGAACATTTACTACTCCAACAAAGATCTGGCCCACATGGTGCTGTCGTTGAAGCCCTTCGGGTGCATGCCGTCGACGCAGTCGGATGGCGCGCAGTCGGCGGTGGTTTCCAACTTTAAAGACATGATCTACTTGCCGGTGGAGACATCGGGCGAAGGCGAGATCAACGCGCACTCCCGCGTGCAGATGGCGCTGGGCGAAGCCAAGAACAAGGCCAAGAAGGAATTCGCGGAAGCGCTGGAGAAGACCGGCCTGACGCTGGCCGAGTGCCGCGCCTTTGTGGAAGCGCACCCCGAAACCAAGAGGCCCATGTATAAGGTTCCCCACGTGAAGGGATTCATCGGACTGGCTGCCAACTTCGTGCTGCATATCGCGGAGCGGATGAAGACCGAAGGCGCCCCCAAGGCCGCCGAGCGGGAACTAGCGGCAGTAGCGAACTAATCGGATCACCACACCGGATCAATATGGAAAAACATTTCCTGATTGGAATGGATGTCGGCTCGACCACGGTGAAAGCCGTGGTTCAGGATGCCGCGACCGACGAAATCCTCTGGTGCGATTACCAGCGGCACGATACCAAGCAGCCGGAAAAGGTCCTCGAATTTTGCAAGCGCTTTGACACCGAGATCCCGGGCTTCGACGCCAAGCGGTCGCGGATGTTCATCACCGGCTCGGGCGGTAACGGACTGGGCAAGCATCTGGGCGCCAAGTTCGTGCAGGAAGTCAACGCCGTGTCGCTGGCCGTGGAGAAGCTGTATCCGGAATGCGGTTCGGTGATCGAACTGGGCGGCCAGGACGCCAAGATCATCATCTTCAAGACGGACCCCGAAACGGGCCGCAAGAAGAAGATCCCGTCGATGAACGACAAGTGCGCGGGCGGCACGGGCGCGGTGATCGACAAGATCAACGCCAAGCTGCGCATCCCCTCGTCACAGCTTTGCGAGATGGGCTACAAGGGTGTCAAGCTGCACCCGGTGGCCGGCAAGTGCGGGGTGTTCGCCGAGACCGATATCAACGGTCTGCAGAAGATGGGCGTGCCGCCGGACGAGCTGATGGCGTCGTTGTTCGAAGCCATCGTGATGCAGAATCTCTCGGTGCTGACGCGCGGCAACACGCTGTTGCCGGTGGTGCTGCTGCTGGGCGGCCCCAACTGCTACATCAAGGGCATGCGCGATTGCTGGAAGAGCAATATCCCGAAGATTTGGGAAGAGCGCAACACTCCGCTGCCGGAGGGCGTGCCGCCGGAAGATCTCATCAAGACTCCCGACAACGCGCAATACTTCGCCGCGATCGGCTCGGTGGAATTCGGCAAATCGGAAGACGACGAGATCGGGCAGTACATCGGCTACGAGAAGCTGGAATGGTACGTCACGGTGGGCCGCGAGCAGGAAAAGGCCAAGAAGGGCGGCGTCGGCGGACTGGCGAAGGACGACGCGGAACTGGCGGCCTTCAAACACAAGTACCGCACCAAGAAATTCACGCCGGTGACGTTCAAGCCCGGCGATGTAGTGGAAGGCTTCGTGGGCCTGGATGGCGGATCGACCTCCACTAAGGCGGTGCTGCTGTCGAAGGACCACAAGCGCCGCATTCTGGCCAAGACTTATCAGCTTTCCAAGGGCAATCCGATTGAAGACACCATCGAGGTGCTGCAGAAACTCGACGCGCAGATCCGCGATCAAGGCGCGGACCTGAAGATTCTCGGCGTCGGCACCACGGGATACGCCAAGGACATTCTGAAAGACGTGATCGGCGCGGACGCCGCGCTGGTGGAGACGGTAGCTCACACCGAAGCCGGCCTGCACTTCTACGACGACGTGGACGTGATCTGCGACGTGGGCGGCCAGGACATCAAGATCATCATCCTGAAGAACGGCCGCGTGAAGGATTTCAAGCTGAACACGCAGTGTTCGGCGGGTAACGGCTATTTCCTGCAATCGACGGCGCAGGGCTTCAACGTGGCGGTGGAGAACTACGCCGACACGGCATTCGGAGCCAACGGTTATCCCTCGTTCGGCTACGGCTGCGCGGTGTTCATGCAAAGCGACATCGTGGATTTCCAGCGCCAAGGCTGGAAGCCGGAAGAGATCATGGCTGGACTCTGCAACGTGCTGCCCAAGAACATCTGGCTGTACGTTTCGCAGATCCCCAACCTCTCGGCCATCGGCACCCGCTTCCTGTTACAGGGCGGAACGCAGTACAATCTGGCCGCCGTGAAGGCGCAGGTGGACTTCATCGAGTCGCGTTTCAAGGGCAAAGAGAAACCGGCCGACGTGATTGTCCACGAGCATTGCGGCGAAGCCGGCGCGATCGGCGCGGGTCTGGAAGCCGGGCGGCTCTGGGACAACGGCCGCGTCTCCACATTTATCGGCCTCGACGCCTGCGCGCACATTCAATACAAGACCACGCGCGAGGAAGCCACGCGCTGCTACTTCTGCAAGAACAAGTGCCTGCGCACGTTCATCGACGTCAAGACCAACGTCATGAACATCGCCGCGGCCCCGCCTAAAAAGACCAAGGTGCCGCTGGAAGCCGGCGCGCAACGGCTGATCATCGCCACTTGCGAAAAGGGCACGGTAGAGAATATCGAGGAAATGCGCGGTATCAAGGGCGACCTCGACAAGATCAAGAAAGCCAATCCGAACTTTGTGGAAGTGGCCGCCAAAGGTGTATTCCGCGTTCAGGATGTTCCGATCGTCGCCGACCCGCTGCCGCGGTTCCAGATCACCACCGCGCAGAAGCAGCGCGCCGCTCTGATGAAGAAGCGCTCCGAGTTTCGTATCGGCATGCCCCGCGTGCTGAATATGTACTCGCAGACGCCGATCTTCACGGGCTACTTCGCGTCGCTGGGCATCCAGGCGCAGAACATCGTCTTCTCGGATTTCACCAGCGAAGAGTTATATAAGGAAGGCGCCAAGCGCGGCGCCATCGACCCGTGCTTCCCCTCCAAGCTGGGCATTCCGCACGTGCACAACCTGCTTTATAAAGTGCACGCCAAGAAGCCGCTGGACGTCATCTTCTTCCCGATGATCGATTGCCTCACTACCGACCTGTACAACGTGCAGGCCAGCCGTAGCTGCCCCACCGTGGCCACTACGCCCGAAGCGGTGAAGGCCGCGTTCATCAAGGAAGGCGACCTATTCAAGGAAAAGGGCGTCCGCTTCCTGGATACCTTCGTCAACCTCTCCAAGCCCGATCTGCTGGAACGGCAGATGTTCGAGGAGTTCAAAGACATCCTCGGCCTGTCGCCCGAAGAGAATAAGCGGGCTATCGAGCAGGGCTATCGGGCGCTGAATTATTTCGACAACGTGACCATGCGCGGCGCGGCGCGCGAAGTATTGGAGCAGTTGGAACGGGAAGACCGCCTCGGCGTGGTGCTGCTGGGCCGACCGTATCACAACGACCCCGGGGTCAACCACGAAATCCTGGAAGAGTTCCAGAAGCTCGGCTACCCGGTGTTCGCGCAGGATTGCCTGCCGATCGACGACGACATCATCTGGCGCCTGTTCGGCGAAGATGTGGCCACGGGCGAATGCCCGCACCCCATGTCGATCAACGACGTGTGGAAGAACTCCTACAGTGAAAATACCAGCCGCAAGGTTTGGGCCGCCAAGTATGTGGCGCGCCATCCCAACCTGGTGGCGCTGGAGCTTTCCAGCTTCAAGTGCGGCCACGACGCCCCCATTTATACGGTGGTGGAAGAGATTGTGGAGCACTCCGGCACGCCGTATTTCTGCTTCAAAGATATCGACGAGAACAAGCCTACGGGGTCGATCCGGATCCGTGTGGAGACGATCGGCTACTTCCTGAAGCGCTACCGCGAAGACATGGTGCGCAATAAGAATAAGGCCAAGACCATCGAAGATCAGATGAAGGAGTTCGAGAACCGTCTGCGCCGGCAGATGCTGCGCGAAAAGATGGACTCGAGCGACGACGCGATGGTTCGCGAATCTTTCGAGACGGGGTCGATGCCGCAGATCCACGTGAGCCTGGGAGCCTTACAGGCTTCGCGCCCGGCTGCGCCGGAGTACGAGACGGTTTCGGGCGATTAGC
>Ga0182018_10003584_pt1 | contig 13828 bp, 12 predicted proteins | sample 812P2MmetaG_FD_120490 | JGI IMG/M metagenome (GOLD analysis project Ga0182018, IMG submission 120490) | Permafrost microbial communities from Stordalen Mire, Sweden - 812P2M metaG | ecosystem: Environmental > Terrestrial > Soil > Wetlands > Permafrost | place: Sweden: Stordalen | collected...
ATATCTGGCATTCGGCGTGTCGTACGTTTGGCTGATCGACCCCAAGGGACGGCGCGCGGACGTCTACACCGCATCGGCGATCTACGAAGCCAAAGACGGCGTGCTGCGCACCGAAGATCCCGCCATCGAAGTCCCGCTGGCGGATCTGTTCCAGGCCTTGGATGACTAACCCCACTGACGCCATCCTGCTGGTTTCTTTTGGCGGACCCGACCGGCCCGAAGAAGTGATGCCGTTTCTGGAAAACGTTCTACGCGGGCGCAACGTGCCCCGCGAGCGCATGCTGGAAGTGGCCGCGCACTACCATCACTTCGGCGGCCTAAGCCCTATCAACGATCAGAACCGCGCGCTGCTGGCGGCCTTGCGGAACGTGCTCGCCGCCGAGGGTCCGGCTTTGCCGGTCTACTGGGGCAACCGCAACTGGCACCCGCTGCTGGCGGACACCCTGCGGCAAATGGCGGCGGACGGGGTGCGCCGCGCCTTCGCCTTTGTGACTTCGGCGTACAGTTCCTATTCCGGTTGCCGGCAATATCTGGAAGATCTGGCGCGCGCGCGCGAGGCCGTGGGTCCGGGCGCGCCGGAAGTGCTGAAGCTGCGCGTGTTCTACAACCACGCAGGATTCATCGAGCCGATGGCGGAGCGCGTGCGCGCGGCGCTGGACTGCATCGCCACCGAACGGCGCGCGGCGGCGGCGTTGGCCTTCACCGCGCACAGTGTGCCAGTCGCCATGGCGGAGACCAGCCGCTACGTGCAACAAGTGGAAGAAGCCTGCCGGCTAGTGGCCGAGCGCGTGGGCAGTCCGCCATACCGCCTGGTCTATCAGAGCCGCAGCGGAGCGCCGGGCCAGCCCTGGCTGGGTCCCGATGTTTTGGAATATCTTCGCGAGTTGGCCGCCGCCGGCTCGGTGCGCGATGTGGTCCTGGCGCCGATCGGATTTATTTCCAGCCATATGGAAGTGGTGTACGATCTGGATACTGAAGCGCGCCAGTTGTGTGAACAGCTCGGCTTGAACATGGTGCGTGCGGAAACCGTGGGCGCCGACCCGCGCTTCGCCGCCATGATCCGCGAGCTTGTCCTGGAACGCGCGGGCGACGCTCCAAGGCGCGCCCTGGGCGAGTTCGGTCCCAGCCACGACGTGTGCGCGCTAGATTGCTGCCCCGTCCCGCGTGGCGCACCCACTCGGGCGGGCCGTGCCGAGACTCCGACCTGCTGAAGTCTGCTCCATGTTGCCGGGCCCGCGGAGGAACGAGCTTGAGCCATTTTTGCCTTGCACCATTTTCGTGGAATCGCCTAATGGAGCCTGTACATCTTTTTATTTCCCCGATAGCAGCCGGCGCATTCGCCGGAGCCCACAAAGTCCCGCTGGAAAAGCTGTCCGCGGAAATCCGGCCGATTGCCGAAGAGATCGTGGCGGAACTTCAGAAAGAAGCTGCCGCGCCGCGTTCCTGACGGGAGTGCGTTATGGAATTCGTCATCATCTTTGGTTTGATCGCAGTGCTGCTGGTTCTGTGGGTGCGTCTACGGCGCCGCATGGCGCGGATGGAATCGCATATGGGGGAATTGACTGCGCGTGTTTACGCGCAGGAGTCCCGGGGCGCAACGCAGCCCGAGCCTTTGGCGGCGTCGCCTGTTGCTCCCCCGCCTCCGCCCGAGCCGCGGCCAGTCAGGCCGGCGGCTCCCCTGGTCGAGCCGGCGTGGGACAACCTTCAACCTGTCTCTCCCCAGCCTGCCGCTGCCCCACGGGAATGGGAAACCGTGCTGGGCGGGAATTGGCTCAACAAGATCGGCGTGTTTGTGCTGGTGATCGGGTTGGCGCTGCTGCTGCGCTATTCGTTCACGCAATTCGGGCCGCTAGGGCGCGTGACAATTTGCATGGCGGCGAGCCTTGCGCTGCTGGTGGCGGGCGTTATTTTCGAATCGAAGGAACGCTATCGGATCTTCGCGCGCGGCCTGCTGGGCGGCGGCTGGGCGGCGCTCTACGTTACGGTCTACGCCATGCACGCGGTCGAGTCCGCCCGCGTCATCGAAAACCCCATAGTAGGCGCAATCCTGCTGCTGGCGGTAGCCACGGGGATGATCGTGCATTCGTTGCGGTACGGTTCGCCAACAGTAACGGGATTGGCGTATTTCGTGGCGTTCGGCACGCTGGCGATCACGGACATGACCTCGTGGCCGTTCGTGGCGCTGGTACCGCTGGCGGCTTCGCTACTGTTCGTGGCGCACCGCTTTCTGTGGACCAGAATGGCGATGCTGGGACTGATCGCCACCTACGCCGTGGTCGTCATTCGCGGCGACACGGGTGCGCCGCTGTGGCAGGCGCAGACCCTCTTCGCGGTGTATTGGCTGCTGTTTGAGACCTTCGACGTGTTGCATCCGGAGGCGTGGCTGCTGCCGCTTAACGCCGCCGGCGCGCTGGGGCTATCGGTGCTGAAGTGGCAGACCGCGGCGCCAGACCGCATCTGGATTCTGCTGGCGGCAGCGGCGGGCGCGTACGCAGTGAGCGCCGCGGCGCGTATCCGCTCGGGCAAATGGCACGGCGCAACCACTCTCACTGCGGCTCTGGCCGCGGGAGCCATCTTTCAAAAGCTGGATCGCCAGTGGGTGGCATCGGCGCTGGTGGTGGAGGCCGAGTTGTTCTACCTGGCCGGGATCCGGCTGCGCGCGCCGTATCTGCGCTGGCTGGGCACATCCCTGTTCGGGGTGGAGGCGCTGCGGCTGTTGGTAAGCGACATATGGATGTTGCCGGCCGATCGGTGGGTGCCGGTGGCATCGCTCGACGCCGTCGTCTTCTATGCGAACCGAGCGTTGTACGCGGCGGACTACTTCTACGGCTACGCGGCAGCAGCGGCGCTGGCGCTGATTACGGCCAAGAAAACGGAAGAGCCGTACCGCAGTGTGGCTTGGCAGACCGCGGCGGTCGGCGCGTTTGCATTCGGCTGGTGGCGGCGGCTGTTCGATTTTCGTTTGCAGGGGTACGGGTTGCTGGCGCTGGGGCTTGCCGGAACCGCCATCGGTGCGCGCGAACTGCCGCTGGCGGTGGCGGGCGGAGTCTGCTATGCGGCGGCGCTATGCGCGCTGTGGTCGGGGACGGATCGCTTCGCGGAGGACGAACGCAACCTGGTGCGGCTGGGCGGCGCCGGAGCGGCAGTAGTGGCACTGATGGCGCTGGTGTGGCGGCTCGTACCGGGCGAATATCTGGGAGTCGGCTGGATGGCGTTGGCGGTATTGGTCCTGGAACTGGGGCTACGGCGCCTGCCGGACGACTTCCGCCGCCTGGCGTATGCGGCGGCGGTGGTGGGCGCTGGCCGCGTCTGGTTATTCAACGCGGCGGGGCTGGGCAATTCCGGTCCATGGGATCTGCGCCTGATGCCATTGTGGGCCGCGCTTTTGGCTTACGCCATGGCCGTGCGCGCGCGCCGCGAGGAAGGCGGCATCCTACTGATCGGGGCCTCGTCCATCGGGCTGGCGTTCGCAGTCACGGCGTTGTGGGCGTTGTTGCCGCCGGAGATGGTGGCCGCGTCGTGGGCGGCGGCGGCCTTGGCGCTGCTGCTGGCGGAGCGGCGGTGGAAGCGCGCAGTGTTCGGCTGGCAGAGCTGCGCCGCCGCGGGGCTGGCTTACTTTCTTGCGATGGCCAATCTGCCGAACGTCTCGCCCGCCGTGTGGACAACCTGCGCCGCGATTGCCTGCTTCTATGCGGCGCAACTGGTGTCGCAGCGGGATGGCCGGCGGCGGCTGTACTTCTCGCTGATGGCGACCACACTGCTGACGCTGTTGCTGTATTACAGGATCTCGGGAAGCCTGCTGACGGTTGCCTGCGGCATGGAAGGAGTGATCCTGTTGTCGTCGGGCTTTCCGCTGCGCGACAGGGTGCTGCGGATATCGGGGCTGGCGTTGCTGCTGGCGTGCATCCTGAAATTGTTCGTATGGGATCTGCGGCATCTGGAGACGCTGCCGCGCATCTTCTCGTTCATCGTGCTGGGAGTTATTCTGCTGGGCGTTTCTTGGATTTATACGCGGTTCCGGGAGCGCGTGGCGAAGTTTCTCTGACCGCATTCTCGCCTTTCCCGGTGAGGCGCACCAGCGGCGACCGCTGGTGATCCGGATTTGGAACATATTGGGAAACACCGTCATCGACCAGAGGGTCTATCGCATGCGCAAGTGGCGGAGAAAATCTCACTGCCCATCGAAACCGTTGAGCGGTTTGTGAAAGGCGATTAGGGCTTTAGCACCTCTTCGAAGAATGTCAGCGCGCGCGGGTCGTTGGATTGGCCCAGCCAGAACATGGCCTGCTTCCGCACGGCCGGATTCCGGTTGTTGCGGGCCACCTGGATCAGGAGGGGAACGCCCTCGCCATCGGGAAGCTGCTGCAGTGCGAACACGGCCTTCTTCTTCACCTCGGTATCCGGATCGTTGTCGATTGCGCCCGAAATTGCGCCGACAGCTTTCTTGCCGGCTTTCTGCGCCAGCCAGAAGAGCGCCTGCCCGCGCACGTGCGCGCTGGCGTCGTTGTGCGCCACCGCGATCATGGTATCCACCGCCTGCGGCTCTTTGCTGATGGAAAGCGCGAAGATCGCCTTATCGCGGACATGATCGCTGGCGTCTTCGGTGACGATGCGGCGCAACATTTCGTATCCACGCCGCCCGCGCGCCTCGCCCATCCAGAAGACGGCTTTCTCGCGCAGCGATTCGGGCTGGCCCGCCGCCGCGAACCGTTCCAACGCTTCATCCGCCGCGGCATCCGCGTGCAGCGCGATAGCCGACACCGCGCCGTCGCGCACATGGTCGCTGTCGGAAGCGATGAATGACGCGAGGAACGCTATGCTCTCGGCCGGGCGCACGTCGCGAATCCAGCGGAGCGGCACGCCGTCGGCATCAAGCTGGCAATCGCCCGAGACGACGCGGATTTTGCCCACGCGGTTGTCCTGGATGCGAAACACGATCTGCGCCTGCTCGGGCGGCTCCAGGTGTACTGGCCCCGGCGGGCGGACGCCTTCGTTGTAGTTGCAATACTGTTCGTGGCCGGGGACGGTGGCCACGGTGTAACCGATCCAGGCCGGCTGCGGCTGCGCGTATTGCTCTCGGAAACGCTCACTTAGCGAGGACTGGCCTTGGGCCAATGAGAGGCAAGCCACCAGACAGGCCAGGAGGCCTGTCCTACCAAGAAACAGAATTTGTTTCATTTGTTTAGAAGCTCCAGCATGTATTCGGTGGCGTCTTTGGAACCCATAATCGAGAGCTTGCTCACGATTGTCTTTTTCATTTCCGGATTGGTTTCCTTGCGCGCCAGATCCACCATGCCTTTGGCGTTGCCCTGGATGAACAGCGCATTGACGATCTCGCCGCGCAACGCCGGATCGGATTCGGAACTATACATCGACACCAGCGCGGCACCGGTGTGCTCGCCGCCCATCAGGCCCAAGCTATGAATGGCGGCCTTGCGCAGGCGGACGTCCTTTTCGCCGCGAGCGACTTCGAGCAGCTTGTCGCTATTGCCGCCGATGAACATGGAGTGCAGAATCGTTTCTTTGACCTCCACGGAAGGCTCGGCCTGATAAAGCTGCCAAAGCTCCGCTTGGCCGCCGCTGATGCCGAGTTGATGGATGGCCTCCATGCGCAGATCGGGATTCTTCTCCGACTTGGCGGCCTGCAAAAGGTGGTCGCGGTCGCCGGAAACCATGAAGCCGTGCAGCACGGCGCGCTTCACATTCGCGTCGTTGGAGCTGGCGTAAAGGTCCGCGAGTGCTTGCCGGTTTTCCTTCGAACCCATGATGCCCAAGTAGTGAATGGCTTTCATTTGCAGGTCGGGATTGGATCCGTTGCGGGCGATCTGCAGCAGGATCTGGCGGGCTTTGGGGTTATCGTTCTGGGCCAGCACGAACAGCGCGCGCTCCTGGAGCTTGGGCGACCGATTACTCTGCATGAGCTTCTCGAGTATGGGAAGGGCGCGCTCGGGATCGCTGTTCATCAGTCCGTTGAGGGCCATCAACTTCAGATCTTCATCCGGCTCGGAATTCGGGTTCACCTTTTCGCCGGAAGCCTGGCGAACCTCGATCTCCAGCGCCTTGGCGTCATCCTGCCAGCGGCTGTTGGTGTACCCTTTGCGCAACTGGCCGAGGGTGGTGAGAGATTCCTCGCGGCGGCCCAATTTGTTGAGGGCGTAGGCCTTCCAGTAAAGCGCTTCATCGGCATGTGCACCTTTTTCGGAAGCAATCGCGCCGAAGGCCTCTACGGCTCTGTCCCAACGGTTGGCGTCTATAGCTGCCTTTCCTCTTTGGAAAACGCGGTCGTCATCAGACGGCCTGTTGGCGGGATTCTGGAAGAAGCTCTCGGCTTGTGGCGCTTCCACGGATTGCCCGAGCGCCAGCCCGGCCGGGGCCAGCACGGCTGAAATAATTATCAAGAAACGTATTTTCGACATTTTGTTTTTTCCTATAACGTACTTTGGCCGGCACTTTGACCGACGCCTTGCCCCAGCGGGGGCGCGGCCTTTTCTTCGCGATGGCGCACCGTAGAGCCGACTACGCGCACCTTGAACAGGATGCCGTCGCCTTCGATGCGCTGGCGCAGATTCTCCAGTTCCTCCGGCGTGAGACGGTCCGGCCCGTGCGCGATCTCCAGCAGCACCGGCTCCAGATCGTCCAGCACGCTGGCCACGCGCGTATCGCCGGTGCGCGCCGCGGTCTGGCGGTAGAGCCGGTTCTCGGCCACCAGATCTCCAGCGCGCTCGCGCTCGGAGGCTACATCGAGCGGCTGGCCGGGTTGCGCGTTCACCAGTTCGAGTAATACAGTTTGAGAGCGCTCCAGGTGGTCGCCCACCGCCACCAGCAAAATGCGCTCGCGGACCTGGCCGGCGTTCGCCGTCTGCGCGGCCGGCTGAGCCTTGGGGTAGTATCGTCCCGCCAGAAACGCCGCCACGACCAGCGTCGCGACCAACGCGGCAGCCGCCCAACGTGGGGCAGGCCAGAGGCGAGCCGGCCACCAGGACAGGCCACCCGGCCTGTCCCACCGCAGCAAAGGCTGCAGACGGTTCCAGACTTGCGTACCGTAATCGGCGTCGCGCTCCGGCACGGGCGCCGAATCCACCACGTTGAGCACGCGCTGCAGACTGGCGTACTCCGCGCGGCAGACTTCGCAGGCGTCCAGATGCGCGCGGACCGCCGGCGAGCCGTCGCCTTCGCCGTAGTAATACAGGACGAATTGTTCTTCGGTCATGTGATTCATGATGCGGAACTCACTAAGGGCTCGAGCGCCCTGCGCAGCTTTTGGACCGCGCGAAAGATGCTGTGCTTGGCGGCGTTGGGTTGCACGCCGAGGGTGCGGCCGATATCGTCGATGCACATGCCTTCGTAATGCCGCAGGACGAAGGCGGTGCGCTCCATTTCGCTGAGATCGTCGAGCACGGCGGCGACTTTGCGCTCCACTTCGCCGCTCATGGCGAGACGGTCGGGCGTGGGGGCCGGGTCGGGCAGCGACTGCATGGGATCGGGCGCGCCTGCTTCGGCGGGGGCTTCGGTCTGCGCGGCGCGGCGCTTGCGGGCGCGAATCAGATCCAGCGAGCAGTTGGCGGCGATGCGGTAGAGCCAGGTGCCGAAGCTGGCCCGGTCGTCGAATTTGGAAAGCTGCCGGTAGGCGCGGAGGAAGGTTTCCTGCACCACGTCTTCGGCGTCTTGTTGATGGCCAGTCATACGATAGGCCAGACGGAAAAGATTGCGGCTGTGGCGCTCCACGAGGACGCGAAAGGCGCCGGAGTCCCCGGCGCGCGCCTGCGCGACTGCCACGCTATCGCTCAATTCCATCAAGCTATCCATTAGACTGTATTGGGGAAGGCGCGGTTAGTAAAGACACACTTCGCAAGCCGGGGCGCGAGTTCCGCGCCGGGGATGGGGTGCAGGGGCCGGGGGCCGGGGTTTTCACCTGCACGCCATGGAGGACGGCAGCGCGATGGCCGGACCACATGAGCGGAGGTCGGCGGCGGTCAAGTGTGACGCGACCTAGTTGGTCGAAGGCGTGGTGATGCGCCCGATCTTGTTGCCATAATACTCAGTGAACCACAGAGCGCCATCGGGGCCGGGCTTGACGACCATAGGAACGGAAGCGGGAGTGGGTACGAGATACTCCGTAATCGCACCCGCGAGAGTGATGCGTCCGATCCTGCTACCTGCGTGTTCGGTGAACCAAAGAGCGCCATCGGGACCCACGGTGATAGCGCCCGGCTGACTGTTGGGGGTGGGCACGAGGTACTCGGTGATGGCGCCGGCGGTGGTCAAACTCGCGATCTTGTCGCCAGCATACTCTGTAAACCACAGCAACAGATCGGGCCCGGTAATAATGACGTTCGGGTTGCTGCTTGGGGTGGGGACCGTGTACTGGTTGGTGACCACGCCGGCAGTGGTCATGCGCGCCACTCTGTTGTAGGACCATTCGGTGTACCAGATCGCTCCATCGGGCCCCACACCCAGGTCCCAAGGAGCGAGGGGCACAGGATATTCGGCCAGCGTCCCGTCGCTAGTGATGATCCCAATCTCTAAGTTGCCCCCGTGTTCGGTGAACCAGAGCACGCCGCCGGGTCCGCTAATGATGTCCCAAGGGTCGCTGCCGGGTGTGGGCAGCGGGTACTCGGTGATGGCTCCGCGGGTGGTGATGCGCCCGATCTTGTTTCCGGCCATTTCGGTGAACCAGAGCGCGCCATCCGGCCCCGCCACGATCCATATAGGCTTGCTGTCCGGCGTCGGGATGGGGTACTCGGTGATGGCTCCGCCGGTGGTGATACGCCCGATCTTGTTTCCATGCTGTTCGGTGAACCAGAGGGCGCCGTCCGGCCCCGGAGTGATGGCAAAGGGGCGGCTGGATTTGGTGGGAATACCGTACTCGGTGATCGCCTGTGCAGGCGCCTTCGCGGGCAGGCTCAATAGCAGCGCGGCAAGCCACATGAGTAGCGGGATTCGGGGTCGCATGCGAGTCAACGGCAACATCAACCTGCATGAGGTCCCAAGCTCGTTAGCGGCGCTATCTGTGTGCATCTGTATCCATCCGTGGTTCCCTGTCTTATCCGGATACACGGCTCCACGCGCCCGCCAGCTTCTCGTAGGTCGTCGAGAGATCCTCCGGCAGCACGCGCGTCTCGCCCACCGACGTCATGAAATTGGCGTCCGCCACCCAGCGCGGCAGCACATGCATGTGGATATGCCCGGCCACGCCAGCGCCGGCGGCCTTGCCGACATTGATGCCCATGTTGAGGCCGTCGGGCTGGTAGTTGGCGCGCAAGTGCGTCTCCGCCTGGCGCGCCAGCAGGATCATCTCCGTCACTGTACCTTCCGCCACTTTTTCCAGCGCCGGCGCGTGTTCATACGGAACCACCATAAGGTGGCCCGAGGTGTAGGGGAAGCGGTTCAGGATCACGAAATTGAAGCGGCCGCGGTAGACGATGTAGTTCTCCCGGTCGCGATGCTGCGCGGGCAACATGCAAAAGATGCACTCGCCCGCCTGCTCCACCGTGGTTACATACTGGTATCGCCACGGACTCCAGAGGTAATCCATACCGCCGCTAGAGCGTGGGCTCGACGGCAGCGGAGTCCGAAGCCGGCGCTGCGGAGGTACTGTTTACCACGTCTTTCAGCTCCTTGCTCGGCTTGAAATAAGGAATCTTCTTGGCCGGCACCTCGACGCGCGCGCCGGTCTTCGGATTGCGGCCGATGCGCGGCTGGCGCTGCCGCGTGCGGAAACTGCCGAAACCGCGAATCTCGATCTTGTCGCCGGTGCGCAACGCACGCACGATACTGTCAAAAATGGCCTCTACGATGACTTCGGATTCTTTCCGCGTCATCTCGACCACGCGTGAGACCTCTTCAATCAGATCGGCCTTGGTCATTTGCTATTCTCCTTGTCGTCTCAAGCCGTTACAGCAGTATCTCTTGAACGGGCGTTTTTTGCAAGCTATTCCCCGCCACGATTCTTGAGGCTCAATACCTCTTCGATGGTAGCAGCGCCCGCCGCCGCCTGCCGTTGATAGTCCGCCAGGCGGCCCTTCTCCTCGTCGTGGGTGACCGCTTTGAGGCTCAACCCGATCTTTTTTTCCGCCTCGCTCATCTTGACGATCTTGAAATCATGCTCCGCACCCACTGCCACGGGAGGATCCGCCGAACGCCGCCCGGAATAGCCCGGCACCTCCGAAAAATGGCAAAGTCCCTCGACGCCCTCCGCCAATTCCACGAATGCCCCAAAACCCGCCAGGCGCGAGATACGCCCATGCACGATATCGCCCGGCTGGTGGCTTTGCAAGTACGTCTCCCAGGCGTCGGGCTGGAGTTGCTTGATGCCCAGCGACAAGCGGTGTCCCTTGGCGTCGATATTCAGAATCGCCGCCTGCACCAGTTGGCCTTTCTTCAGAACCTCCGACGGATGCTTGACCCGCTTGGTCCACGACAGATCCGAGACATGCACGAGTCCGTCGATGCCCTCCTCGATCTCGATGAAAGCGCCAAAATCGGTCATGTTGCGCACCCGGCCTTCGACCACGGAACCGATGCTATAGCGGCTGTCGATGGTCGTCCAGGGGTTGGCCTCGAGCTGTTTGAGGCCCAGCGAAATACGCCGGTCCCGCGGGTTCACTTCCAGTACCACGGCCTCCACCTGATCGCCCGCGCGCACCACCTTCGAAGGATGTTTCATGCGCCGCGACCAGGTCATCTCGGTAATGTGAATGAGACCTTCCACGCCGGGCTCGAGTTCCACGAACGCTCCGTAATCGGTGACATTTACCACCTGGCCCATTACCCGGCTGTTCACCGGAAATCGCTCGGCGATGGTTTCCCAGGGGTCCGGCGCCATCTGCCGGAGGCCCAGCGAGACGCGCTCTTTGGCCCGGTCGAACTTGAGCACCTTGGTCGTGATCGTGTCGCCCACGTGCACGATTTCCGACGGATGCCCCACGCGGCCATACGACATGTCCGTCACGTGCAGCAAGCCATCCAGTCCTCCCAAGTCGACGAAGGCCCCGTATTCGGTCAGATTCTTGACCACACCCGTGACGATGGCATCCTCGCACAGTTGGTCGAGTGTGGCGGCCTTGCGCTGGTTGACCTCTGCCTCGACGGCCAGCTTGCGCGAAACCACCACGTTGCCGCGGCGGCGGTTCACCTTGACGATCTTGACCGGAACGTCCTGGCCGATGAACGAGTCGAGGTGATGCACCGGGCGCGGATCGACCTGCGAGCCGGGCATGAATGCCTCGATGCCCACGTCCACCGAAAGGCCGCCCTTGACTCTTCCCATTATGTGCCCCAAGAGCACCAATTGATCGGCGAAGGCCTTCTCCAGGTGGTCCCATACGCGCACGCGGGCGGCTTTGGAGTGGGAGAGCAGAATGTAGCCTTCCGGCTGCTCGCCGTGATCGATCATCACGTCCACGACATCGCCGGCTTGTACGGTCAGATCTCCACTCGGGCCGAGAAATTGCTCGATAGGCACGAGACCTTCGGATTTATACCCGAAATCGACGATCGCGTCCTTGGCGGTGATCTTGAGGATGGTGCCTTGGAGCACCTCGCCCTCAGCAGGGGCCAGATGAGTATACTCGTCGAGCAAAGATTTGTAGCTTTCGCTATCCGGCAGGACCAAGTCGTCCGCCTGCTCTTTGCCCTGATCGACGGCCATTACCGACGCCTCCGCGAGACACTCCATCAGCCTATTGCCGGGACTTACAGCCGCGAGACAGGACACAAGCGAGGAAATGGTGCGATCTCAATGAATTCCAGGAATCTGCATCGAAACCGGCCCGCCTGATTCACCAGCAAGGCACTGACAGATCAATATGTTAGCAAATATGCGGCGAGAAGTCACGCGCGGCGATCAGGCAAATTGTGACGATTAGGGCCGGAAATGGGATTGCAACGATGAGAACCCGGCGGCAATTGGCACACTGTACATGCGGAGTCCTTTCCTCGGGAGATTGGAAGAACGGGTTCTCGAAAGAAGCACCGGAGCTTCGAATCGGGAAAGCCCGGCTCACGACCGGGCCTTCCCTTCGAAGCGGAAAGGAGGATCTCAATGATCAAATTGCCAGTTGAGCTGCCGCTGATCGGCAAGTTCACGATCATTATCGTTTGGCACCCTAAGGGCAAGCGATAAATGGCCGAGCGGGATCGGGGTCGTATCCCTGATCCCGCTACTAGCATACTCCAAAACGCCGTCCGTTGGAAAACTCTCTTGTGTTATTTCTCGAATGCGCAGTCCGAGGCCGGCTGAAACAGAGAACTCCGCCCGGATCGGCACACTGTACATGCGGAGTCCTTTCCTCCAAAAACGCCGTTCATTGAAAGCACTATTTGCAACTACTCGATCCGCAGCAGGATGCCGGCTCCCGGCGCCAACCAGTCCATTTCGTCGCCGAACGCTTCCTCCTCGCCCGAGTACGGCGATGGGCGGCTTCACGAAGCGCTGCGTCATCTCGATCGATCGCACCAGCGTGCTCGCCGCCAGCGGCCTGGACTGATCCGGCACGTCCGGATAGTGGAATACGGCAGTGCTGCGCAACTTCAAAATCGTGGGCGCGAGTGCTGCGATCTCCAGGTTGATGCCCCGCAGCCGGACGGCTCCATATAGTTGAAGTGCGCGTTGGCCAGGATGCAGTTCCAAAACGGCGTCTTGTAATCGTGCGGGACCTGAACAGCAGCAGCGTGGGCACGTTGACGATCCCGCTCCCGGCGACCGGCCAATAAGGCCCTGCCTCAAGTTGCCTCAGGGGCGGCCAGAAGCGACCGGCGGGCCGCACGCGTCACACTTATTTCTGATATCTTCGGCTGTGAGAGGACCAAGCCTTAATGTCTCCGCAGACAAATATCGATTCCGTTCTCACCGAAACGCGCGTCTTCGAGCCTTCCGCCGAATTCCGTTCGCAGGCGCACATTGGCAGCCTCGCCGAATACGAGCGCCTCTATCGGGAGGCGGAGCAGAATCCCGCTAAGTTCTGGGGAGCCATCGCCACCGAACTGCACTGGTTCAAGCCGTGGGACCAGGTACTCGAATGGAATTGTCCTTGCGCGAAATGGTTCTTGGGAGGCCAAATCAACCTTTCCTACAATTGTTTGGATCGGCACGTCGCAACCTGGCGGCGCAATAAGGCGGCTCTGATCTGGGAGGGCGAGCCGGGCGAAGTGCAGACGCTTACCTACCAACAACTGCTAACCGAAGTATCCAAATTCGCGAACGTTTTAAAATCGCTGGGCGTCCAAAAAGGCGACCGCGTCGCCATTTACATGGGCATGTGTCCCGCGCTGCCCATCGCCATGCTGGCGTGCGCGCGCATCGGGGCGCCGCACAACATTATCTTCGGCGGCTTTTCCTCGAACGCGCTGGTGGATCGCATCACGGATTCCCAGGCATCTCTGGTAATCACCCAGGATGGCTCCTACCGGCGCGGCGGCGAAGTGAAATTGAAGCCCGCCGTGGACCAGGCGCTGCTCTCCTGTCCGTCCGTCCGCAGTGTGGTGGTCTTCAAGCGCACCGGAACGCCCCAGACCATGCTGGACGGCCGCGATCGCTGGTGGCACGAGCTGATGGCGCATGCGTCCGACGAGTGCCCCGCCGAACCGCTGGACGCCGAGCATCCCTTGTATCTGCTGTACACATCGGGCACCACGGGAAAGCCCAAAGGTATCCTGCACACCACCGGAGGCTACTCGGTGGGAACCTATCTCACCACCAAATGGGTCTTCGATCTGAAGGATGAAGACGTTTACTGGTGTACGGCCGATATCGGGTGGGTGACCGGGCACAGCTACATCGTTTATGGCCCGCTCCAGAATGGCGCCACCATCCTGATGTACGAAGGCG
>Ga0182018_10003585_pt1 | contig 13825 bp, 9 predicted proteins | sample 812P2MmetaG_FD_120490 | JGI IMG/M metagenome (GOLD analysis project Ga0182018, IMG submission 120490) | Permafrost microbial communities from Stordalen Mire, Sweden - 812P2M metaG | ecosystem: Environmental > Terrestrial > Soil > Wetlands > Permafrost | place: Sweden: Stordalen | collected...
ATGTCCGGCGTCTAGAATCACCGTGCGATAGGCGGCTGAATCGGGATACTTCCACTGGTTGCGCCCGAATACGGCAGTCATGAACATCAGGGCGCCGGCGGAGCCATACCAGGACTGGCCAGCCAGATACCTGCCGAACTGGTGCGAGCTGCAGCCTCCTCGTACCAACTCCAACCGATGTTTATCGGGAGAATAGTGATATAGGCCGCGCGGCAGAGCGCGCACGCGCAGAGCCGCCACGTATGCTTCCAACGGATGTCGCGCGCCTGCCGACGGAGAAGTCTTCAGCGCAACCCGGCCGATCGAACCCGGCAACTTTACCCAATGCTGTACGCCACAGGTGAGCCAAAGCAATGTACTCAAGTCCTCAAGATCTAAGTGGCGCTCGGAAAACTCGCGCCAAGTGCGCCGTGCCAGCAGGACTTGCGGAAACTCGCCCTTTGTATTCGGATTTGGGAGCCGTACGCGAGCAGCGCGCGGATAGCGTTTCACTGCAGGCGGTGCAGGTTCACGTCGCGCATGAACTAAGAAGGCGCGCCGGGACTCCCCCAGGTCAGAGACGTACGGCAGGTCTTTGCTAGAGAAGTGAAGCAGTCCGCCAGCCGGAAGCCACGGCGACCACGATTCCTGAAGCTTCGCGTCGGCACGCGCCGCGGCCGAGCCCTCCTGGACCAAGAACCCACGCCCCGCGAGTTGTCGCAAGGCAGACTTCACGCTCGAAGGCTTGAACTCGGACATGCGGGAGCAGACCTGAGCACGAGTCCGCCACTCGCTGCAGCAGTGTAGCAGCGACGTCACGATGGGATCGGCAGAGATCAGATTGTGGGTACGATAGTTCTCGAAGACGAGCTCGCTGTCGCGCCAGTAGGAGACGATACTGGCGGCGCGGCGCAATCGTCTCGGAGATGGAACCATCGTGGATCTCATGAATCAAGTATCTGGTCCCTCACAGCATGCGAAAGTTGCCGTTGGCAACCGTCCTGGCCAGATCACGAATGTGGCAGTCAAGCTTCTTGGCTTCTTTGGCGATGAGCCGAAGTTGCTTCTGCAATTTCTTAATGCGCTTTTTCGCTTTTTTCGGTTGAGCAGGCATGGACTGCCTCCTTAAGGCTGGGATTCAAGGCGGGGACCTAGAGTGTTGTGGAACATAAGGGCAGACGCCTTTGTTGTCAATAGAATTCAGCACCCGCTAAGGTGGGAAGTCTACACCGCGGATCAAATCCTGAAAACGAGGATCGGAGCGCATCGGATCCAACACTGGCTCGATCTTCATATAGACCAGGTCGTCATTTCGTTCTTCGTAGCCCTTCTTGAGCCAGGAAATGGTCTGCTCTTTATCGGCCAATCCAGCATAGACCATGGCGATGCTGTAGGCGGGAAGATAGGGTCGGGAAGGATTTTTCAACTCGTCTAGGACCTTCCGCGCCCGTGCACGGTCTCCTGACAAGGCATAGGCAACGCCGAGCTGCGCCATAGAATACGGACTTCCCGGAAGCAGTTCGATTGCCTTTTGCAGTTCTGGAATGCCCTCCTGGAAGCGGCCTTGATTTACGGTCGAGATGCCAATACAGAGATGTGCGAGCCCGAAATTTTGGTCCATGTCGAGAGTCTTGCGACATTGGTTGGCGGCGTCCTTATACCGTCGCGCCTCGTTGAGACGATTTCCCAAGCTCGCACTGATAATCAGCGACAGCGGGTCCAACTCTGTTGCTTTCGTTGCCTCCTTCACGGCTTCATCGAATCTACCGGCGGTAGCCAGGAAGATGGAATACCATTGGTGTGCGGTCGAGTAATTCGGATCCAACTGGATTGCTCGCTTGAATTCGCGCTCCGCCCCTTGCCAGTTCCACTCGTTGTGATAAATGCTTGCCAGAGAAGTGTGCGCTTGCGCCAGGCTGTCGTCGATCTCCAATGCCTTCTGCGCAGCTTTCTTGGCCTGCTCATTGACGTTTTTGGGCGCCACGGCCCAATCAGGACCGAGAACAACATAGACATCGGCCAATCCCGCATAGGCCAGTGCATAATTCGGATCCTTTGCGATGGCTGCGTTGAAGTAGGCGAGGGCCTTTTCGAGAGAGGCGCGGTCCCGCTTGTTCCAGTAATAACGTCCTTTGAGGTAATCTTCGTAAGCTTCAGGATCGACGGGGCGGGAACTTTCGCGGCTTGCTTCGGTCTTCTCACTCAGCCTGCCCTCGACCTGCTGTGTGATGGCGTGGGCCACTTCATTCTGCAGGCCCAGGATATCCTGGAGATCACGCTCATAGCTCTCCGCCCACAGGTGTTGGTCGGTGGCTGCCCGTATCAGTTGCGCTGTAATTCTCACCCGGTTCCCTGATTTTTCAACCGACCCTTCGACCACCGCGTCCACGTGCAACTCGCGCGCAATCTCCGGTAGCGTCTTCTCAGTTCTCTTGTATTGCATCACAGACGTCCGCGAAATCACGCGGAGGTCGGTGCTCTTGGCCAGATCGGTAATCAGCGCCTCGGTCATGCCATCGGCGAAATAGTCTTGTTCGGGATCGCGGGAGAGGTTGGCCAGGGGTAGTACCGCCAGGGAGCCGATCTGCGGTTGGCCACCGCGTCCCAACAAGCGACCGCGCCAGCCACCGGCGTTGAAGGCAAGCAGCAACGCAATCACGATGAGCAGGGTGGCTAGGCCCGCGACCGTCGATTGTACAGCCCTTCGCCAAGGCTTCGTTTCGGCGACTCGAACCCTCGCGCCAGCGCTTGGCGCACTCAAACGCCGCAGGTCGACCGCCAGTTCCTTCGCCGACTGGTAGCGATTCTCCGCTTCCTTCTCCAGGCACTTCAGGATGATGTCTTCGAACCGTGGTGACAGTTCATGGGCCAAGCGGCCCGGCGGACCCACCGACTTGTGCAGGATGGCGTCTGCGGTGGCCGTAGCCGTCTTCCCAGAGAAGGCGGAATGCCCGGTCGCCATTTCGTAGAGCACTGTCCCAGCGGCCCAAATATCGGAGCGCTCATCCACCGGTTCCCCTCGTAACTGCTCCGGAGACATGTACGGTAACGTCCCCGCTCCGTCCCCGGTTTGGCTCTCCGTCTCTGCTTCAGGCGTCGCGCTGTGGGCCAGCTTCGCCAGCCCGAAGTCCAGGATCTTCAGCCGACCGTCAGGGGTCAGACGCAGGTTGTTCGGCTTCAGGTCGCGGTGGATGACGCGTTGTTCGTGGGCTGCGGCCAGTCCCTCGATCAGTTGCAACCCCAGCCGGGTGAACTCTTTCTCCGGCAGAGGGCGACTCGCAATTCTCTCGCTCAGAGTCACCCCGGGCACGAACTCCATTACCAGAAAGTCGATCCCCTGCTGCGTATCAAAATCGTGGATGGTGGCGATGTTGGGATGGTTCAGCTTGGACAGAGCCAGGGCTTCTTTGCGGAAGCGTTTGCGTGCGGAGTCGTCGGAGAACGTCTCGGGTGCCAGCACCTTAATGGCAACGTCGCGGTCCAGGTGCTCATCGCGGGCGCGATAGACTTCGCCCATGCCGCCGGCGCCGATCCTCGCGACGACACGGTAGTGGCCCAGCCCGAGACCAATGAGTGAATCTTGGCCGAACGCTCGGTTGGCCATAGCAAAAAAGCTCCGTTCCCGTTCCCCCGGTCATTCTAGGCTTTGGGCGTAAAGGAATCGATCGGAAAACTGGGCGAGTCGCACTTCTCGGAGAGCAGCCACTTTCCTTCAGATGAGGACACAACCGACCTTGCCGGATCTCACAGCGCCCATTTCATCTCCGGCCGCTTGGAGTGAGTCCCGCGCCTGAGACAATCCCACCGCGACACCCGGCTCACCGAACATGCGACAGCGCCGAAGCCAACAGAGTGCTGGCTCCGTTCCACAGAATCTGCACACCGATACATACCAGCAGAAACGACATCAGCTGCACGATCACGGTCATCCCTGTGGCTCCCAAGAACCGCGCCAACCGGTCCGCGAATGCGTAGCACAGGAAAATACTGGCCGCGAGTAGAGCCGACCCAACCACGGCCGCCAGAATCGCCAGGACATGAAACCCTTGATGGTATGGTGCATCCGCGCCCAACGTAATGGCCACGGAAATGGATCCGGGTCCCACCGTTAGGGGTAGAGTCAACGGATAAAAGGCGTGGCGGAATGGATCGTCCGATTGAATGTCGCGCTTCATGGCGGTGTCATCATCGTCGTCGCGCTGTTTTAGCAGCGCCCAGCCGGTCGAAATGACGATGAGTCCTCCGCCCACTTGTACGACCGGCAGAGAAATCCCAAAGAAGGCCAGGATATGTGTCCCGATGAAGTAGGAACCAACCAGCAGGAAAAAGCTGTTCATCGCAATCCGCAACGACAGCGCTCTCCGCGCGCCCGGCGAATACTCCCGGGTCAGAGCCAGAAATATCGGGCTTCCTCCCAGAGGGTCGACGATAGGAAACAGCGCGCTGAGAATGAGCAATAGACTCTTGGCCGCTTCAACCACGGTGTTCCTCCAAGCCCTAAAGTATAGCTGCGTTCGTCGCGCGTGACCTTTCTGTTGAGACAGCCCTGCGAGTGCGTCATGTTGTTCCGAATGACCGACTGCCAGGCTGCAGAATGCGCCTGCAATCTTCGCACTATCATTATTAACGATAGCTTCGCTGCGAAGTCGCCGGTCCGATTCTTCACCGGTGTTTTCCAAATGATTTAGCAGACGGACGGGACCGCCGAAGTTCGAGGAACTCGCGCAAGACATCGCATTTTGCGGGTTGGGTTGTGGGACTTTAACCGAGTGGAACCCGCAGCAACTTCCAGAGCTGCGCCCGGCCCTCCACCGAAACGCGGATCACGCGCGAGTCCCTTACGGGAACCACCCAGCGAAGTTCCCGAAACCGTTTGTACATCGCACACCCCAGCCTCCCCGCCAGGTGGTGCCGGCGTTCGGTCCAGTCCAGGCAGCGACGCGCAAGTTTTTTCTGCGCAATTGCAGACGACGGAACGCCCACCCCAATCGTTTCGAACCACTCTCGCCCCGACGCAGTTAGCGAGTAGGCCTTCGCGCCATATTCCTTGATCAATCCGCGCTTTTCCAGGCTCTCGGTGATTCGCACGCCGAGCCAGCCAGCCAGATGTCCATAACAGGTTCGCGCGTGCTCCAGGCTTCCCACGATCGCTTTCGAAGATGCCGATCCGAGCCCCGCTGTCCGCGGATGGGCAGTCAGCACCAGTAATGCTTCCACCGCGTCGGCGACCTCTACACTCGCCAGCCGGTAGTATCGGTGGCGCCCCTGCCGCTCGACACTGAGCAGCCGACCTTCCACAAGTTTCGCTAAGTGCTCGCTCGCCGTCTGAGGTGCCACGTTGGCAGTCACCGCCAGCTCTCCCGCAGGAAGGGCTATGCCGCCCATCAATCGCAGCAACATCGCAGCTCTTCCCGGATCGCCGAGCAGGCTCGCGGTGATGGAGAGATTCTGGTTCATAGAAGTATTATCGTTCCAAACTTATTCTAATACTTCGGCCCCGGCCGAAATGTCGTGCGCCATCCCACACTAAACTGTGGCTGGAGGCACATATCTTGATCACCCTTTTTCTGCGTTACACGATCGATCCCAACAAGCTGTCCGACATTGCACAATACGCCGCCGACGAGCAAATTCCCATACGCGAGAGCGGCGGTAAAATCCTCGGCTATTTCATGCCCACCGATTTCGCCGGAGCCACCAACGAAGCCTTCGGCCTGATCGACTTTCCCTCGCTCGCCGAATATGAAGTCTATCGCGCCAAGTTGGCTGCCCATCCGTTGCATAAGAAGTATGTCGCAGTCGTTGAGAGTACAGGCGCATTGCTCTCCATTCAGCGCTCGCTGATTCAGCGCGTGGAATCTTCACCGCAGCCAAAGTCATGAGCGGTATCCCCGGGTACGACTTTGGTTCTGTAAAAAGCGCGCATTCGCCAGTTTCCGCTGAAGAACTCCGCCAGCTGGAGCAAACTCTCGGCTGGACAGCCGGTGACGAACAACTATTAAGAAAACACGCCGCTCTTTTCGAGGCACAAGCGGAAAATATGGTGGACTCGTGGCGAGCCGTCATCGGATCTCAATCACACCTGGCGCAATGGTTTCTTGCTCCAGACGGCGAGCCGGATGATGAGTACAAAGCCGCGGTAAAACGCCGCTTCGTACGGTGGGTGATTGATGTCGCGACTCGCCCGCACGATCGCGCCTGGCTGGACTACCAGGAAGAAATCGGTCTGCGCCACACCCCCGAAAAGAAAAACAAAACCGACGCCCGCCACACGCCACCGCTTGTGCCGCTTCGTTATTTGCTGGCTTTCGTCCTCGTAGTGACGCCCCTGCGTCACTTTTTCGAGAGCGCAATCCGAGACCGCGCTCAGCTAGACGCAATCGAACGCGCCTGGACCAGAGCCGTCCATCTCCACGTCACTCTCTGGGCCAGACCTTTCGTCCGCGATGGACTCTGGTAGGCTTTCGTCGCGCAGCAGCTTGCTATTTCTCGTGCTTCGCAACCGCCTCTTCCGCAGATGTTGAATGTGGGGCTCGTTGGGAGGCTGGTTAAGGACGATTCAAGGGCCACCGGTTCCGCACCCCCCGTAACAGCCTGTACTGGCGCCCCTGCCAATTTTGGATTGGAATATCCCGTCGAAGCCACCTCGACGTCATATCTAGTCGGCCATTAGAAATTGCTGTATCGTTCGTAGCGATGCTTTGCGAATTCGGGGGATTTTGATGGATTCCATCCGGCGCACCCTCGTCCACGTGCTGATCCTGCTGATGATGTTGTTGGGACTCAACCTGGTCTTCCCCGACAACCAGGTCCGAGCCGATCGAGCTGCGTGCGACCAGATCAGAACGGCATGCAAGAATGCGGGCTTCGTTCTCGGTGGCGGAGCTCGAAACGGGCTGTTGCTCGACTGCTTCCAACCCATCGTCCAAGGGACAGCGCAGCCGAAGTCGGCATTGATACCTCTGCCTACCATAGACCCGCAATGGGTGAACGCATGTCGGGCAGGGAGAGACTCAGCCCCGGTCGCGGCGCCGGCGAACGTACCGCTGGTGCCCGCCAACGCCGGTCAGACCGTCTACGATCCCAATCTGAATGTTACCTGGCTCGCCGACGCCAATCTGGCTGGCAAGCAAACATTCGGAGTTTCAAACATCAACGGGGATGGCTCGATGGACTATGCGACGGCGGTTCAATGGGTCGACGCGATGAACAAGCTCGACCAGGGCGCCGGTTACCTCGGCCACAATAATTGGCAGCTTCCGACCGCGCCCGTCAAAGACCAGAGCTGCGCCCGTACGGGACGGAACGGCGAATCGTTCGGGTTCAACTGTTCGGGCAGCGCGCTGGGCTCTCTGTATTATGGCTCGTTGGGTCTTCTTGAGCCGAACACGGCCGTTGGCATACCCGCCAATAAGGTCGGCCCATTCAACGATTTCCAACCCTATTTATATTGGTCCGGGTCTCCAGCCGCCGATCCAAAACAAGGATTTGTGAGCTTTTCGTTCAACACCGGATTTCAAGGGGCCAACGTATGGCGGAATTATCTCTACGTGCTGCCGATGATCAAAGGCAAGCTGCCGGGCACGCCCCCCGCCGCTGGCGAAGGATTGGAAGTCAACCCCGGCGGACAAACCGTCTACGATCCGATTGCACAAGTCACCTGGCTCGCGGACGCCAATTTGGCAGCCAAACAAACCTTCGGTGTTGCAGACATCAACCCGGATGGTTCGATGGAACACTCGGCGGCGGTCCAGTGGGTCGCCGCCATGAACACAGCCGATCAAGGCCGCGGATACCTCGGTCAAACGGACTGGCAATTGCCGGAGACCGGGCCGCCCGATCCATCCTGCAGCCTGAAAGGGACGACCGGCTTTGACTGCAAGGGCAGCCTCATGGGGGAGTTGTTTTATAAACAATTGGGGCTCCACCGGGGCGAGTCCGTGGTTGCGGCTCCGGACATCAACCTAGGCCCCTTCCACGATATTCAGCCTTATCTCTACTGGGCCTGCGAAGCGGAAACCGCCATATCCGCTTGCCAGCCCAATGGGCCCTCCGACGGATTCGAGTGGAATTTTTCCTTTGGAAACGGCTTCGAGGGTACGAATCTCGTGGCCAACGATTTGTACGTGATTGTCTATTACCCTGATTCGCCCACCAAGATACCTACGCGGTAACCGCTTTCCCCGCCGTTCACGCTGCCAAACTGGATTTGACTTGTGCCGTCTCGCGAAGAAAAAGAGCTGCGAGAAATAGCAACGTGCTTCCCCCGCCCGCCAGCCACATGGTCAAACCCAGGCCGTACTTCTCCGCTAGCGTGCCCGCTACGATGGGAGCCGCAGTCGCGCCGATCAGTTCACCGACGAGGGTCACAAGGCCTATCGATGTTGCCCGAAACTGCGCCGGGACACTTTCGGTCGGTATCAGCACCATCACGAGACTCGCAATACCCTGACCTGAGTTGGTAACAAAAATGATAGCCGCCAGGATAACGGGATAGACATAGAGCGCAGGTACCAGGAAGGCGAGTGGTACAGCGGCTGACATTGCAGCCATCAGCAATAACACTGGCTTCCGGCCTAACCGGTCGGATAGCGATGGGAGCAAGAAACCAAGGAAGAAGCTGCCCAAACCGGTAGCCCCCAGCAGCAAGCCCGCAGTGGTCGGTGGCTGGTGGGCAATTTCAGTGATGTAGAGGGGAGCGAATACATTCAACACGAACAACCAGCACATGAAACCGGTTGCTCCGAGACAACATAGCCAGATATTGGGATACCGCATCAGGGAGAAGTAGGCGGTGAATGAGGGCCTCGGCAGCGGCGTGATCGCATCCCGGATGGGCTCTTTCACGAACTTCCAAATCAAGGTCCCCATCAGTAAGCCAGGGATACCGGCCACAAAGAAAGCCGAGCGCCAACCCCAACGGGCGGCGACCTGGGTGGTCAAGACGGGGGCTGCGGCCAGTCCCACCAGGGCGGCCGCGCTGACCACAAATCCTATGTTGCGCCCGCGCCGACTGGGCGGGGATGATTCCTCGATCAGAGCGGTCATGATGGACCAGGTGGGGCCCTCGGCCACACCCATGAGCGCGCGAATCCAGAGCAATTGATGAAAGCTACCGGCCAGACCTGACATCCACGACAATATCGAAAAGGCGAAGACGGCGGGAACCAGCACGGGCTTGCGACCAACGCGATCCGACAGCGCGCCGAAAATCAGAGTGGACGCCGCCCAGGTGATCGCCAAAACCGAGGCCAGCGTGCCGATTTGGGCGTTACGAAGATGGAACTCAAGCGCGAAATAGGGCGCCACATAGAGGGGCGACATCCGGTCGAGAAAGACCGTTCCCCAGGTGCAAAACAGAATTGCGACTAGCGTGTTCTCATATCGCCGAGAAGAATCCATGTCGTCCCATCCTGGTAATCGTTGGGTTTCGCCATGCCCCGTAGCTTGCCCGGCAGGTGCCCTCGGCTGAAAGCGGCGTTAACCTGGCTTCATCGGTGCATGGTCTCGACTTTTGGCACGAATCTTACGCGAAACGAGCCAATTGCGCTTGTCGGCACCAAACCATGGATTTGCGAAGGCGCAATGCTCTAGACCAGTGTCTAGACTCATGACAGCACTTCGGTCTCGAGGAACGAATGCGGTTCTATTCCATCGGAAGGCCTACATAGTTCTCCGCCAAGGATTCTGCGGCGGCCCGCGAACTGGTTACGTAGTTCAGTTCGGCCACCTGGCGGCGGCGATCGAAGGGATTCTCATCCGGGAAACGGTGCAGCATCGAAGTCATCCACCACGAGAAGCGCTGGACTTTCCAGACACGCCGCAAACAGACTTCCGAGTAGCGGTCCAGCAGGTCGCGACGGCCGGTGGCGTAAAACTGCTTGAGGCCGCGCGCCAGAACCTGGACGTCCGCCACCGCGAGATTCAGTCCCTTGGCGCCCGTCGGCGGAACGATATGGGCCGAGTCCCCTGCCAGAAATAGCTGGCCGTATTGCATGGGTTCGACCACGAAGCTCCGCATGCCGGTCACACCCTTTTGCAGGATCTGCCCCTCGATCAGTTTCCATCCGTCGGCCGACAGACGAACCTGAAGTTCCCCCCAGATCTTCTCATCACTCCAGAGAGCAATATCCTCATCGGGCTTGCACTGCAGGTACAGACGGCTGATTTGCGGCGTCCGCATACTGAGCAAGGCAAAGCCGCGATCGTGATAGGTGTAGATGAGTTCTTCCGAAGACGGTGGCGCGGCCGCCAGGATGCCCAACCACCCGAAGGGATACTCTCGGCCATACTTCGCGAGTACTCCGACCGGGATACTGGGCCGCGAGACCCCGTGGAAACCGTCGCAGCCGGCGATGAAATCGCAGGTCAGCTCACAGTCATCGTCATCCTTGCGGTATCGAATCCTGGGCTGTCGGCTAGCCAGGTCGTGCACCGTGACGTCCTCAACCTCAAAAAGGACTTGGCCCCCGCTGGCCGCGCGGGCATTGTTCAAGTCCTTGAGAACTTCACTCTGGGCGTAGATGGTGATGCCTTTGCCACCGGTGAGATCTTGGAAGTCAATGCGGTGGCTGCGGCCTTCAAAGCGTAGCTCGATTCCGTAGTGAACCAGGCCTTCGCTCTTCATCCGTTCACCCAGGCCCATCGCGGTGAGCAAGTCGACCGTTCCCTGTTCTAAGACGCCGGCTCGCACACGTTCCTCAACGTGCTGTCGGCTGCGATTCTCGACGACGACCGACTCGATCCCCTCTAGATACAAGAGGTGAGAAAGCACAAGACCGGCGGGTCCTGCGCCAACGATGCCAACCTGGGTGCGGAGTGAATTCGGCACAGAACTGGATCCCTGACCTCGATCTTGTTCCGAGGGTGGCGGGGAGCTCCCCGTCAGAAAATAAATTTTGCCGAGGCCTGCAACTGCCGCGGGTTGAACATGGTACGCGGCGTTCCGAAAAGCGGATTGGGTGCCGGCGCCACCGCCAATCCTCCGTCTGGGGCGCAAGCGACCTGTCCGCGCTGAATCGCCAACGATGCGGCGTCCCCGTAGTGCGTAGGAACTGCCCCGCAAAAGTCAGGCGTTCCCCCGCCGTAGACCGAAGTCACTTCGTTCACGTTCTGCCGGTTGAAGACATTGAAGGCATCAAAGGCCAGATTAAGTTTGGTGCCTTCCCGGATGTAGATGACGCGAGAGAGCCTTAGATCCGTGGCATAGAGGTGGTCGCCGCGATAGGAATTGCGCGGGGACCAACCGACGCGATCGGTCACCGGATTGGTGTCACCGTTCACATCGTTGCCCACAAAGATGGTAAACGGCCGGGGCGATTGCAGGGTGACGATACCGCTGAACTCGAAGTTGCGCAGGAAGCCGTGAGTGGGGGCATCGCCGGTGAAATTGCTCACAAAACGGTTGCGCACGTCCTGCACCGAATCAGCTCGTTCCAGTTGACGGTCGTATAGATCCTGCGGAGTGCTGACAAAGGTGAGGAAAGTCCCGTCGTCGGTCGTGTGGGACAAGGTGTAGTTCGCGTTCAGGCGGAAATAGCGGCCCAGTTTGTCGGTGACCGACAGGGTGCCGCCGTTGTAGGCCGCGGTTCCGGTGGCATCCAGGTAGTACATCAGACCCGCGTTGGTATAGAGCACGCCGCTTGAAGCATCTTTGCCATCCGGCATCTTGTTGTTGGGGAAGGGTCCGGTTGGCGTGATCGGTGGCCCCGGAATCGCGGAAGCGGGAGGACAAAAGGTTGCGGAACTGGAAAACCCGCCGGGAGGACACACGTTAAGGTTTTCCGGGCGGAACTGTTTGTGCGCCCGCAGGAAAAGATAACCGGCGCTGATCACCAGGCCCTTGCCCAGATCCTGCTCCAGCTGCAAGCTGGCTTGCTCCGAATAGGCGATGCGGCTGTTGGGGTTGATACCTCCACCGCTGTTGGTAACAAAGGTGCCTTCCGGCCCGGTGCTGAAGTTGGGAGGAGTTTGTCCGGTCAGAAGCAGGGTCCGCGCAGCCTGGGAGGGAGTCGGGACCGTAGACCCGTCCGGATAAGGCAACGGGTTGCCATTGTTAGCCGGGCTGGGAGCGTCAAAACTCAGCTGGTTCAGTACCCAGGTAGCCGTATCGTTTCCTTTTCTAACAAACGGCTGCGCTACTCCGGGAATCACCACTTCACGTTGCGGGTAGGTGACGAAAATGAACGTCATGTTTTGGTGGTCGTCGAAAATCCCGAACCCGGTGCGAATGACGGTGTGCTTGGTGGGAGAGTAGGCGAAACCGATCCGCGGCTGAAATCCGCGGTAGTCAGGATTGATAATCTGGGAAAGACCGGTTTCAAAATCCCAGCGCAAACCGTAATTGAAGGTCAAAGTCGGGGTCAGGCGCCACTGGTCTTCGACGAAGCCTCCGACGTAACCATGGTTGATCCTGAGATCGAAGTCCTGCGGATCGACATAGGCGTTCTGCCAGGTGGTTGGGATTACCGGTGGCAAGCTGCCCTGTACGATCGGGCCCGAACCGACGGGAGCGCCCCAGAAAACGATGGGGACACCATTCAGCGGATCGTTCGGATTGGGACCAAAGGGACTGGTGGGGAACCCGAAATTCGTCGCCGGGGTGATATTGGCCGTGGGACAGGGACCATCGGCTGGAACCGACGCCACGCCGGCGGTCGGATTCACGAAGTCGGCCAAATCTACCATGCAGTTGATGTTCGGCAGCACGATGCGCATGGGGGTGAATCCCGGCCAGATCACGAAGTTGCGGATGAAGTTGGTGTCCACCCCGAATCGCCAGTAATGGTTTCCCTTGATCCAGGACAAACCGTCGGAGATCTGTACCCGGCTTTCATCGAGCGCATCGAAGGTGCCGAAATTGTGTCCGAAAGAAAGAGTATTCGGCACATCCAGGTTGGGCTGGCCGGTCACCGCCGGAAAGTTGTAGGTCCGGCGGGCATATTGCATCAGAAACGTATTCACCACATTCGGCTTCAGCACGGAATCCAGGGAACCAACCAAAGATTGATCCCGCAGGAAAGTGTTGTGGCCATCACTGGGCGCGCCAATGCCGCCGCCGTCGAGCGTATCGCCGACCAGCACGTTCATGTCGCGTGCGTCCACAATCCCGTAATGGATGGCAAGTCGGTTGTTGGCATTGAACTGATGGTCGACCTTCACGAAGCCGTTGTCGTTGTTGAGGGTCTTCAAGACATTCAGGTTTTCACTGGGCAAACCCATCGCGATTTTGGCAGCGTTGATCGTGCTCAAGTTGCCGATCAGCGTCTCCGGATAGGTCGGCGACTGCGCCAGACGCTGGCCCTCATAGTTGGTGAAGAAGAATGTCTTGTCTTTCACAATGGGGGCGCCGAGCGTCGCGCCAAACTGATTGCGATGATACTGATTGTACTGGGGCTGGGTCAGAAGGGAGCGGGCGTCGGCGGCCGCATTTTGTGTATAGCCATAGACCGAACCGTGCGGATTGTTGGTGCCCGACTTAGTGACTACGTTCACGATGCCGCCGAGGGCGCGGCCATACTCGGCGCCGAAACTGTTATTGACCACGCGGAACTCGCTGACCGCTTCCTGCGAGGGCGTAGCGCGCTGCGAACCGGTGCCCTCGTCGATGTAATCGGCGCCATCGACGGTGACCGCGTTGCTCAGATCGCGCATGCCGCCGAAGGAGATGCGGGTGACATCGGGTTCGGTGAAGGTCGATTGCAAACTGGTGCGGCCGGTGGCTACGCCGGGGGTGAGGAGCGCGAAGTCAATGAACTGGCGCGTGGCGGTGGGCAGGGCCTGAATTTCGGGTGTGGAGATGACCTGGCTGATTTCGGTGCGCGTGGGCTCGATGGCCGGCGCTTCG
>Ga0182018_10003586_pt1 | contig 13822 bp, 10 predicted proteins | sample 812P2MmetaG_FD_120490 | JGI IMG/M metagenome (GOLD analysis project Ga0182018, IMG submission 120490) | Permafrost microbial communities from Stordalen Mire, Sweden - 812P2M metaG | ecosystem: Environmental > Terrestrial > Soil > Wetlands > Permafrost | place: Sweden: Stordalen | collected...
CAAGACCACCTACGGCGCATATTGGGCTCCGTGGCGGATCATGGACTCGGAGCTCCTTGCCATGTTCAACGGCAACGCCCTGGCCGCGCGCATCGTCAAGGACGCGCCAGCCGAAATGTTCCGCCGCGGATGGGAGGTCCGCTCGAGCGATCTCAGCTCGGACGATCTCAAGAGGCTCGACAAAAAGGCGGCCGCGCTCCGGCTCAACGAGATCATGCTCGAGGGCACAATTTGGGGCCGACTCTTCGGCGGCGCGCTCAACCTGATCGGCGCGGAAGACGGCCAGAATCCCGACATGCCGCTCGACACGAAGCGCATCCGGACGATCCATTACGCAAACGTCGTCGACCGACGATTCGTGTGGGTGCAGCGCTATTACAGCGACGTCCTCAGTCCGAAGTACGGTCTCCCCGAGATCTATCTTGTTACGAACGTCGTGAGCAGCGGCGGGGCGCGGGGAGGCGCGAGCTCGGCGCCGCTCCCGGGCAATCGGCTCGCGGCAGTCTCCGTGCATGAGTCACGAACGATTCGGTACGACGGTGCGGAGACGGACGTGCTCACGCGACAGCAGCTCGCGGGATGGACATGGCCCGTCCTGCAGCGCTGTTACGACGTCCTGCGCCGATTCGAGGGTGCGCAAAATTCGGTGGACAACCTTCTCAGCGACGCGAGCCAGGCCGTCTACAAGGTCAAAGATCTTGTCAAGATGATCGCGCAGAATCAGAAGGAGAGCGTCATCTCGAGGATGCAGCTCGTCGACTTTTCGCGCTCGAGCCTGCGCGCGATCATGGTCGACGCCGAAGCGGAGGATTTCAAGCGAGAGCCGACGACGTTCACCGGGATCCCCGAGCTCATCGATCGACAGAAGCAGCTCGTCGCGATGTGCGCCGAGGAGCCCGTCACTCGCCTCTTCGGCCAATCGCCTGCCGGGCTCAACGCGACCGGAGAAAGCGACGTGCGGCTCTGGCTCGATCAGATCCGCTCGAAGCAGGAGAACGAGCTCGGGCCAAAGATCAACCTCCTTTACCGGCTCATGGGGCTCGCGGCAGATTCGGGCATCAAGGTCGACGACGACACGGAATTCAAGACGATCTTCCGCCCGCTATGGGAGCCGACGGAGATGGAGTCGGCCGACCGCGGACTCAAGATCGCGCAGCGGGATCAGATCCTGATCGCCGAGAAGGTCATCACGCCAGACGAGGCAAAGCTCGGCCTGTTCGGATCGGGCCGAATGAGCGATTGGATCGACGTCGATGCCGCGGCGCTCAGCAAAGCGATCGAGGCGGCGCCGCGCACGTTCACGTCGGCGCCAGCCCCCGAGGGAGCGCTCGTCAATGCGGCGCAGCAAGGGGAGTCGCAATCGCCCGTCGTGCCGCTCCCCCTTCCCGGCGCGGTCGATCTGCAGGGCGCGGCGAGGAACCGTGGGGCCGAGTCGCCGCAGAGGCGCGATCGGATCGATGAGCGGCGCGCGGACCATCTCGGGATCGAGAGGGACCCGCGCTACGACTCGGCGTCCATCGCGCTCGCGGTGCATCACCAGATGTCCGAGGACTACCCGGAAGACCTCCTAGGGTGGGTCGAGAGCGCGCAGTGGAAGGGGCCGATCAGGATCCCGCTCGCCAAGATCGACTTCACCGATTCGGAGAAATGGAGCGCATCGCACGATCCGGTGCACGTCGGGGTGATGAAGACGCGAATCGAGCAGGGGCTAGAGAAGCCGCTCATTCTCGTTCGAGAGCCAGGATCGAAGCTCCTCTTCATCGTAGACGGCCACCATCGCGCGCTTGCCTACAGGGAGCTCGACAAGAACGCACGCGGCTACATCGCTCGCGTGCCGACCGACAAAGGCCCGTGGTCGGCGCTCCATAGTCAGCAGAAGGAGGGCCTCTACGGATCGTCGCAGAAAAACGATTCCGACGATCAGCCGCGAGTTCCGGCGCCGAAATAGGCGCCTGGGCCGCCGGCCTCGCGAACGTTGGTCATCGCGAGATCGAGATCGCGCGCGAAATCCTCGCCCGAGAGGAGCCAGCACGCGAGGCTCAGGCTCGGCGCGAAATCGCAGTGCCGCCCGTCGCTCGTCTGCGGCAGGAATGGCACCGTGCGACCCGCACTGATCCGACGACGGACGCCCTTCAGGTCGCGGACGACGGCCGGCATGTTGGGGAGGCTGAGACGACCTTGGCGAAGGAGCGCGTCGACCGAGCGGTAGACGCCGACTTTTTCCTCGCCTCGAAAGGTGTAGGCGTTGAGCGCAACGCCGAGCTTGGAGGCGATCGACGTGAGTGGGTCGATCGCGAAGTGATCGCAATTTACGCCGACGACGCCGTAGGGCTTGACGAGCGCCTTGATGTTCTCGAGCACGGCGCCGGGATCGAGCGGGCTCTGTCTCGAGCCGACCCATTCGATCGCGAGCGAGATCTCGATCTTGGCGACCTGATCGTAGCGGTCGCGCACGTCGCGAGCGATCACGAGGGTCCAGGCGTTGCCCCGCATGCCGGCGTCCATGGCGGCGAGATAGCGGCTTCCGTCTTGCGGCAGGACATCTCCGGGCTCCGCGCGCACGGCTCGATCAATCAGCAGCCCTTCGTAAAACGCCGAGTCCGCGTCGATCCACTCGGCGTCATACTCCCTCGCGGCGACGTCCGGCTTCTCGCGGCGGATCGCCTCGAGGTCGGCGGGAGGAAAGTGTGGGTTCATCGCCAGCGTCGGGGCGCGAACCACGACTACCCGACCGGGCCGTCCCCAATGGGAGGCATAGAGCTGGTAAAGGAGCCCCGTCGGCCCGTAGGGTGACGAGACGATCCATCCCTGCGCGCCGGGGAGAAGACGCGTTTCCGCCGCTTCGAGGATCTCCTCCGCGTTGACGGCTGCGCCCGTCGAGCTCTCTCCGAAGAGCGCGGCCTCGTCGAGCACGAACCCCGCGAGCCAGCCGGAGCGCATCGAGAGGCCCCCCGAGTCCGCGGCGCCGATCGAGATCTGGATCTGACGGCCATCGGAGCGCGCGAGATGGAGCTGCGGATACGGCGAGAATTTGGGATCGCCCGCCATGCAGCTCCGGAGGCCGGGGGACTCGTCGATCGCCCCCAAGATATGCGCGAACGTTTGATGGGCGTTTTCGCTCTTCGGGCAGATGATCCGGATGCGTGGGACGATGTGCGGCTTGAGGCTCGTGAGGTCGACGGTCATCGCGCGCGTGACCTGAGCCATCGACGCGATAAGGCTCTTGCCCGAGCGGATGCCGGCGATCACCACGACGAGACGAGGGGTCTCGGTGCCTACGAGCGATCGGGCGCACCCGAAATAGAGCCCGATCTCTTCGTCGGTAAGGATGTCGCCAACCGGGAGGCCATCCGCGGCGCGACAGATCGCGCGCTGAAGAGATGATGGCTCGGTGCCGAAGGCGACTTCCAGGACCTGCTCGAGACGTCCACGGCGGAGGATCTCGCGCTCCACCGACAGAAGCGCATTCTCCGGAGTGAGGTCGCCGAACGGCGATTCAGGCGCTGGCACTGAGGCGATACCGAGTGGCGCGCGCTTTTCCGGACTGAGCGATCAGCTTGGATCGGCGGAGCTTTCGGATCTCGCCGTAGACGACCGACGGGTCCTCTTCGGTCTCCTGCGCGATCGCCGGGATCCGCGCGTTGGGGTGATCGCGGAGAAACGCGACGATCCGGTTACTGAGATGGTCCTGGTTTAGCCGAAGGATCGGAATGGGGCGCGGGAGGTCGGCCGTCACGGGCGAGAGACTCTGGAGCCCCACCGACCGGGCCTGTTCCTCGAGCGCGCCCCGCTCCTTCTGAAGCTCGGCGATCCGCGCATCGAGCTTTGCGACATGGGATCGCACGTCCTCGATCGCGCGCTGAAGGGCGGCGATCGGACTCGGAGGCTTGGGATCGGGCATCACGGGGGCTTTCTGTCGAGAGGAGAGGACGCGATCGGAGAATCGGAGAAGGCGCTTGGCGGGCTCGCGATCTTCTGCGGCGATGAGCTGGTCGAGCGCATCGAGCCCCTCCGTAGAGACGGAGGTGCGCACGGCGAATCTGCCCATTTCGTTGTCCTCGTCGAATGAGCGCACGTCAAGGGAGCCGACGATCTTCGGGCGAAGGGGCGCCTCCTGAAATGCCTTCCACGACCCGTTCAGTTCCTCAGGCGTCGGCTCGCGACCCTCGCGCGACCAGATGAGCTCGATCGTCCGCTGCGCCCGCGCATCGAGTCCGGCCTGGCGAGGGATCTTGATGCCATTGCCATACTCGGCCTGCTTCTGCAGCTCATTGCGGATCCACTTGATCGCGTAGGGACGGAGGGGCCCCTTCATGGGATCGATACGGCGGAGAGCTTCGAGGAAGCCTACGCGCGCGCCCTGCATGGCATCCTCGCGCTCGAGTTCCGCGATCGGGCCGCGGCGTGAGAAGCTCTGTACGACCCGGCCGAGAAACGGCTCTGCGCATCGAAGGAGAGCAATGCTCGCGGCGGCCTTCTTCGCTCGACTCTTTGCGCGAGCAAATACCGCGTAGAGCTCGTCCATCTGCGCGTCTTCGGCGTCGTGCATGGACACAAAGCGTACCACGGCTCGCATTTCCTATCCTCAAGGCATGCGTGCGCTCCGATATGACGTCTTCCGACTCGACGGAATCCAGCGGACGCCCCAAGGCGGGATTCGGCTTCCCGCGACGCTCACGCGAACGGGCGTCTTCGAATACCGGCGCGCCGACGGCTCGGTCTCGCGCGAGCTGCGGCATCCCGACGACGTTTTTCACGCCGACGCGATCGAGTCTTTCGCGAATGCGCCGCTGACGGTCGGCCACGTCCCGGCAGTCAATCCGGACAATTGGGGAGCTGTCGCGGTCGGGCATGTCGTAGGGACGCCCAAGCGTGACGGCACTTTCCTCGCGGCCGAATGCTCGATCAATCGTCGCGACGCGATCCAACAGGTGGAGGGCGGCAAACTCAAGGAGCTCTCGTGCGGTTATGAGGTCGAGCTCGACCCGACGAGCGGCGAATACGAGGGGCAGAAATACGACGCAATCCAGCGCAAAATTCAGGGCAACCATGTCGCGCTCCTGCCTGAGGGATGGGGACGCGCGGGGCCCGACGTGAAACTCCGAACGGACTCGCAAGATCATTTCCCGGGCGGCATGGCGTGGCGATTGGACGCGGGCGTTCCGCGTGAACCCTATCCGGTTGTTGTGAGCACAACTCCCGTGACGCCCCCCGCAGCGGTCGTGCCCCCGGCCGCACCCGCAGCGGATGCACTTCTCGGTCGAATCGACAGCCTCACTGCAGCGAACGCCGAGCTGCAAAAGAAGGTCGACGGGCTCCCCGCGCAGACCGAGGCGGCTGCCGCGGCGCGGGCGGCACTGCTCTCGCGGGTGACGCCGCTGATGCCGAAAGGCGCGAAGGATCAAGCCTGGCGCGCGGACGGCAAGACGGACGGTCAGATCGTTCGCGAGGCGCTCATTGTACTCCGGCCTGAGATCAGACTGGACGGCAAGAGCGACGACTATGTGACGGGCGCGTTCGAAGAGGCGCTTCGATCGGTCGAGACGAGTCGCGCGAATGCGGGAGCGATTCAGATGCCGCTCCACCCGGGCCTCCGTCGTGACGAGAGCGGGGACCTCGACGTCATGGAGCAGAAAAACCAGGCGGCGAAGAAGAAAAGCCAGGACGCCTGGAAAACCCCAATCAAGGGCGCACTCACGCGGGATGGAGTTCGACGGTAATGCCCCAAACCCATTACAACCTCGAGCCGCCGATCGCGGTCCCCGGCATGCGGTTCTCTCCCGCCCCGTCGGACGTCATCGAGTCGCGGCCCGCCCTCGTGGCGTGTCCCTTCGGCGTCGCGGTCGAGATCGCACTCGTCAACGGTATCGAGTACGTACAGCCGCTGCAGGACACGGGCACAACCACGACGTTCCTGCCGAAACTCTACGGCGCCGTGATCTTCGACCCCGCGCGTGAACAGGCGCTCGCGACGCCGGGCGTCAATCCGGGGGGCATTAGCGGAGTCGCTCAATACGCCGCGGGTGAGATGGTCCCGGTGTTGCGCTCGGGATGCATGTACGTGCTCACCGATTCGGCAACGGAGCAGGCCAGCTGGGCAAACCCCTGGCCGTCGCTCGGCGCGGTCAACGTCTGGCACTCGAGCACCGGCGCGAATTTTCAGGGCGTCTTCACGCAGCTGGCGCCGTCGGCGACGGTGGGCGCCGAGATCGACGCGCTCCCGACGAGCATCATCGGGCGCGATCCGTCGCGTCAACAGACCTACACGAATGGATGGGGATCGGCGTTCTCCGTCGCGATCGCAGAGTTCAACCTCCCCGGGACCACCTAAATGAACGGCGCGACCTACCTCGCCTCACTGCCGGCGCAGACGCGCGAGCTCGCAATCGGGTTCGCGCAGTTTCTCGCGTCGCAAGATCCGGCGCGCATGGATTCGGTGGCTCATCTCGAGGCGCCGCTCTCGCCGATCGAGTCGATGATCCAGCGAGACGGTGCCCGCTATGACTCCAAGGCGCTCAAGGCGGACGCTATGGAGTTCGTCGCGCGCGCCCTCGGGACTCGACATGACGCGGCCTTTACGGCCATGTTCGCGCGCCAACTCGAGTACATCTATACCGAGACGTTCGATATCGAATATCCCGAACTTAAGGCGCGGCAGCTCATCCCCGTCGATACACGCGTTCCTACCGGCGCCAACTCCTACACCTACAGCCAGTTCGACCTCGCGGCGAAGGCGGCGATCGTCCACAACTACGCGCGGAACTCATTCCCCGAGTCCGACGTCTTCGGGAACCAGTTCAATCAGTTCATCCAGTCCATCGGCTCGAAATACTCGTTCAGTGTGCAGGACATGCGCGCCGCGGCAATGGCGGGCATTCCGCTCGAGGCGAAAAAAGCCGCTGCGGCTCGGTACGCGATCGAGAAACGGCTCGAGCAGATCGCGGCCTATGGCGATGTCTCAACGGGGCTCATCGGGATCACGACCGCGCCGAACATCAACGTCGGCACGAAGGTCTCCCCCGCGGGAACATGGGCTCAGCAGATCGCCGCGGCCATCATCGCCAATACGCTCACGACGACGGTGCAAGCGATTCTCGAGGACGTGAATTTCCTCGCGAATCAGATCTTCACCAATACCATCGAGACCCACACGGGAAGCACGCTCGTCCTTCCGACCCAAGCCTATGCCGTGCTCGCAACGACGCCGCGCGCGCCCGGCTTCACCGACGACACGATCCTTCAGTACATCCTCAAGTCGAGTCCGTGGCTCGACGAGATCGTGAGCTGGCCCTACCTCAACACGATCGGGGTCTATACGCTCCCCGGGACGTTTGACGCCGTCCACGCGAGCGCAACCGTCACGGCCTCAACGTCGCAGACGGGTTATCTCGTCGCGGGCGACCAGATCACCTTCACTCAGGATACGAGTGGCGCCGTCTACACGGTCCTCAGCGTCGCGGCGACGACTGTGACCCTGACCGCGGCCTACAGCGGGACGACGCATGCCGCGAGTCCAGCGACGATCGCGACAGGGCTCGCGCTCATGTACGACAAGAAGCCCGACGTGCTCAGCCTCGTCATCCCGCAGGAGTTCGAGCAATTTCCGCCGGTCCAGGACGGGCTTGAGTGGGAGGTCATGTGTCACATGCGCTGCGGGGGCGTGAACGTCATCCGGCCCCTGGCGGTGGCGTCCCTCAGCGGAATCTCTGCGGTCGGCGCAGCGTTCTAGCGGAAGGCCCTCGTGGGCGGCATCCCGTCGATCCCGCTCGGCATCGGGCCTCCCAACGTTTTAGGGCTCGTCTTTCGGCAGGGGTTCTCCGATCTCGACTTCACGACGGTGACGGGCGTGACGCTCACGGTCACCAAGACACTGACGGGAGAGATCGACGTCTGGCCTTGCGCGATCCTCTCGGCGACGCCGACGCTTCTGACGGCGGGCTACAGCTTTCAGAGCGCGATCGCGTCCGGGAGCTTCGCGCCGACGACAGGGCAAAAGGCGATCCCTGCGACGAGCCCTAACGCTGTTCCCGTGGGGGCGCTCGTCACTTTCTCGTCGCAACCCCTCGTTCAGTATGCGGTGGTGGCGAGCTCCACGACGAGCATCACGCTTGCGACCGCATATACCGGCTCGACGAATGCGGCCGCGACCGTCGCATGGACGGGCGACGTGAATGTGCTCGGGACCTATGAGCTCGCGGCGACATTCACCGTTCCGGGCGGTCTCTGGCCCAGTTACTCGATGGTCTTTCAGGCTACGCCTCCCGGCCAGACGAACTTGAGGAATCCGTGAGCCTCTTTCCCTATGCCGCCGATCGCGTTCAGGAGACGACGACGACGACGGGGACCGGGACGCTCACGCTTCTCGGTGCGGTCGCAGATTTTCAGTCGTTCGCCACGGCATATCCCTCAGGCGCGACCCTCACCTATTGCGTAACGGACAACGTCACCAACTGGGAAGTGACGCAAGGCACCTATTCGCCGTCCGGACTCACACTGACTCGCGCCCTAACGCCGCTCGCATCGAGCAATGCGGGCGCGCTCGTCAATTTCTCCGCGGGCGTCAAGACCGTCTTCTTTGTGGTACCCGGCGCGTGGTTCACGGCGATCCCGCCGGCCAACATCGCACCGGGCGCAAGCGGCCAGATCCTGACGACCTCGGGCGGCGTAACCCTGTGGGCCGCGAGCCCAACGGCGACAGTCGCGCAGGAGAACGTCGTCTATGTGGCGACCGGGGGCAATGACACGACGGGCAACGGATCGATCGAGGCCCCCTATGCGACGTACGCCAAGGCGGTCACGTCGATCGGGAGCGCGGCCACAAGCACAAACAACTATGCGGTCGCGTTCTCTCCTGGCAACTACGCCCAATCGATCTTGCTCGCACCATGGATCTGGATCGCCGGCTTCGACATCTCAGGCACGACGGCGCTGAATGGGAACGTGTCGCTCGGTTCCGGCTTCGCGGGATCGTCCACCGTCATCTCCGGAATCTCGAGCGCCACCGTCAACGGGAACGTCGACCTCAATTTTCTCGGACTCGGATCGACGAACGGGAACGCGCAGTTTAGTAACGTCGTCTTTGAGGGGACCTACTCGATCGAGGGCAATGGCGACGCGGCGAACGAGGTCGGCCTCATCGCATGCGGCTTCGGAAATCCAGTCACGGCTCAGGACATCCAGCTCAACTCTGACGACTCGAGCTTCGCGGGCCTCACGGTCACGGCCCCGAGCTTCGGCTCGACGATCAACCTGTCGGGCGGCGTGAACCAGGGGAACCTCAGCGTGACCGGAAGTGCGCACGCGGCGACCGTGTCGTCGATCGGCGCGGCGCTTGTCGGCAGTCTCACGCTCAGCGGGACGAACGCGACCTACACAGCGTCCCTCTCCGGAGTCCCGACCGGATCGCTCACTTTTTCGGGAGGCGCTGCGACGAGTCAGTACGTCGTCCTGGGCGAGCTCCCCATCGCCAATCTCAAACCCGGGAGCAACGGTCAGGTGGCTCTCACCTCGGGAGGCGTCTCGACATGGGGCACCGCGCCGGCCGGGACGACGACGCTCACGGGAGGCGTGACGGGGACGGGGACGGGGACGATCGCCACCACCGTAGCCAGCGTTCCTGCATCGGCCCTGCCGGCGCTCACGATTTCGCAAGATGTCGCCGCGAGCCTCGCGGCGGGCAATTTCACGGCGACCGTCGAGCAGGCTCGCGCGGGGCTCGTGACGTGGGCCTCGGGGACCGGCGTGCAGCAATGGGCAACGGGAGCCACCTTCACGATCGATCAGGCTTCGACGACGAGTGCGACGGGCGCCAATTCGACGTGGGCGCCGCAGACGTCCAGCAACTCGAACGCGACGCCGGGAAACGCGATCATCAATTTAGGCGTCGAGAGTGGGACAGGGACGGCCGCGCAAGTGCAATGTCAGCGCGGAGGCGTTCCGTTTTTCGCGATCGCAACCGCGCAGACGTCATCGACTCCCGCTCAGGCGGAAGCCATCTGGATCGGTCCGGGCGCCGCTTCGCAGAGCTCCTCGAACTACACGATCCAGTATTATGGGGGTGACCTGTTTCTGAATAACACGTCTGGCGTTTTCGTGTCGATCGGAAACGTGCCGGTGACACTCACGGATCTGCCAGGCTTTTCCGTCTTTGGCGGCATCCTACAGGACTTCGGCGGCGGGACCGGGATGCTAGCGATCGGGCCCGGCTATCCATCAGCACCGGTCACGATACCTACGTCCCTCCCCACCAGCTTCGCGAACCTGTACAACAACGCCGGGTCGCTAGAGCTCAATATCGCAAATAGCGTTTTGCAGTTTTCCTCGGTTTCTACAGCGCCAAGGATCGCGCAGGCATCGACGACGACCGCAACGGGCGCGTCGCTCACGATTGCGCCGCAGACATCGAGTAACGCGAACGCCACCGGAGGCAGCGTCATAGTCTCGCTCCAGACGGCCGCAGGAACGGGGTCGGACGCGCTTCTAGAGGTGACCGTCGGAGGGACAATCGAGTGGCAATTTGGCCGATACCCGGGAGCCTCGTCGACGGGCGCAGTATGGTGCGGTCTCGGAGGAACCGCTGCGAATACGACGAATTATCTCTTCGGAGGCAATAGCGCACAGGCGGCATATAACTCCGGCGCCGGAAGCCAGATCAATTTCCAGATTCAATCGACCACGTATTTTAGTCTGACGCCGTCTGGCCTTCAGTTCTTCGACTCCACATCGCAGAGCCTCGGGAGCGGCGTCGGGGTCATCGGCATCGCGCCTGCAACTACGCTTCCCTCCGCAGCGATCGCTACGGGCGTCGTCACGGCCGTGGATGCGACAGGCATCCACTTCTACGAGGGCGCGACGCCGACGAACTTTGCGACGCTGGGGATCGCATCCAGCGTATCGGCCCTCTGGCTCAACGTGCATCCGGCAGGGATTGCGAACAGCGTCCTCTTTAGTGACGGCACCAACCTCGTCGTTAACTCCCCCAACGGCTACGTCTCCCTTCGAGTTGCCAACACAGCCGGAACGTTGCTTCATGGCGACGCGTCCGGCGTTCAGCTTTTCTCCGACACAGAGGCCTTTGGTGGAGGCGTTGGAGTCCTGGGAATCACGTACGCCATAGTCAACCCCACCACCAATCCGAGCGTCGCTGACGGCATGGTCATGTGGGCCAACTCATCGGCGTTCTCGGCCGGGAACCCGGCCCTACAAGCTCGCGGTTCGTTCGGTGCCGTGACGACGATGGCCGCCGGTGGGTCTCTTGCCGCGAACACCCAGGCTCAGGCCGTTGATCAAGTATTTGGGTGCTGTCGCACCGTCAGCTCATCGGCCGCGACCACCATTCTCAACTACACGACTCCAAGCGGCATTTCGGGGATCTTGTACATTACGATTACGGCCCGCGCGGTGACCTCGGGTGAAGGAGTCGCCGTCGGCAACATGGCGTCGCAGCAGTGGCAGTGTGGCTGGCAGAATATTGGGGGGACTGTCACCGTCGCTGGATTATCCGCGATCACGGCCGGAATCACCACGGGCGGCGGCGGCATTTTTAACCCCACCCTGACCACCACGGTCACCGGAGCCCAGATCACCTTCCTGGTTTCGGGCTCGGCATCCGCCACCATCGACAACCAGCTTTATGCCCAAATCCTGATGTGCTGACGATCGCGATGGCGAGGCCCGCGCTCACGGCCTCGGCCTCAGCCTGCGGATCGCCGGCCCTATCCTAGAGCCGTGCCCGACGTTCTGCCCGACAGCCGAACCCATGTCGCACGCGGAGTCGTCCGCGCACCGGGCGGCAATCGCGTACCGATCTTCTGCGCGAACTGTGCGGCGCCCTACGGGACTGTCCATGAGGAGCTCGTCTCGCGCGTGTTCGCGCTCTGCAGTCGATGCGAAGAGGTCCATGGAATCCCGGCTCACCTCTGCAAGGAGTCCGACGCCGATTTCTGGGAAAAGGTGCTCGGCGCGCAGATCGATCATGCAGGGCGCCCGATGACCGAAGTGGAGCTCGTCACGGAGCTCGATAACCCCAATTCACTGTTCACGAAGCTCGCCAACGAATGGCGCTCGCTCTCTCGAAAGGTGCCCTGACCATGCCCGCGCCTCAAGCCGATCCCCCCCGCTGCGACGTTTTCGGCTGCGGCCGACTGGCCGTCCACTACACGGACGGAACCGAAAAAGACGCGCATTCGGCCCCCGGAGAGAGTGGGCCTCGGCCCGCGATCCCGCGGCTCAACATCTGCGAGCTGCATCTCAACTGGCCGCACTCGACCGACGCGGCCCGATTCGCGGCGGAAGGCACGTACCTCGCGCGAAAGGCGAACCCCTCCCCATGATGTATTACAAGGACACTCCCGGCGCGACTCAGACCACGAATGCGACGCCGAACACGGCCAACGACTGCGGCTTCATCAAGCCGGGCGCCACGCGAACCGTCTGGCTTCGCGCGGTCAACCTGCAGGGCAAGATGGGCGGCGCGACGAGCCTGAGCAACATCGGCGTGCGCTTCGAGAAATGGACGACGACAGCGAGTTCGGCCGGAACAGCGATCACGCCATCGCCGGACGATCCGGGCTATCAGGCGGCGGTCCACACCGCGGCGTTCTCGGCCACGACGGTCACGAGCGGCACGGGCGGACCCACACTGCAGCTCTCGCTCGGCTGCGGCGTCTCGAGCTACAGCCCGTGGCAGGCCCTCGCCGATCTGGGCGACGCCCCCTCGGTGGCTGCAGCGGCCACGCAATCGATCGACTGGTTTAACACGTCGCCGACCGCGTCGCAGAATTTCGAGATCCAGCTCGGCACCGCAGAGTAACCCGCGGTGGCGACGAACACGGCGCCGCGCCAGATCATCGTCATCAACGCGACGAGCGATCCGACGAACATCGGCGCGTGGTGGGACGCCACCGACGGGTGGACCGCGGGACCGTAGGCCGCCGTGGCGTTGCCGATCCAAGCGGTAAACAACGAGGTCACGTTCGCCTCGACCGTCTCGGTAACGACAGCGTCGACCGCGGCGGGAAGCCTTCTTGTCGGCGCCGTGATGAGCGACACCGCCCTCACGACGACGGGCGTGCAGGATAGCTCCGGCGCGAACTGGCTGCCGATCTCCGGAGCGTCGACCTCTCTTGCGGTCACCTTCGGCTACACCGAAGGGACTATGTGGTACCGCGCCAATGCCGCCGCGGGAGTCACGAGCGTCACGGCGACCGGCACCGCGAGCGCCACGCACTACGAGATCTGCGTTGCCGAATACGCGAATACGTTCCCCAACGTGCTCGACGGCACCGGCGCCGGGGCGGGATCGACGGCCAATTCACAGCCGCCTGCGCCAGCGTCCGGCCCGTGGACCACGACCGGCTCGTCGGATCTCGTCGTCGGCTTCAGCCTCAACTTCGGGAGCGCGACGAGCGGATTCACGCAAGAGACGGTCACGGGATCGGGGCTGATCATGCTCGAGGACGCGTCCGGCGTCGCGGCGGGCACGCAGAACACGACCTGGACCCAGAGTTTCCAGGGATGGATCGCCCTCGGTGCGGCCTTCACTTCCGGCGTTACGGCGACGATTGCGGACGAGGACGCGATCTGGGCTCGGGCTACCGACGTCCCCGCTCGCATGGCACAGGCCACGGATGACGAGCGCGTAAAGCCGGGGGTTCCGGTCGAGGGAGAGGACGCGCGCATCATCTCCTTCGCATCCTCGACCCCGGTGCCGAGCGTTGCGCGAGGAAACGACGACGAGCGCGTAAAGCCGGGGGTTCCGGTCGAGGGAGAGGACGCGCGCATCATCTCCTTCGCATCCTCGACCCCGGTGCCGAGCGTTGCG
>Ga0182018_10003588_pt1 | contig 13818 bp, 13 predicted proteins | sample 812P2MmetaG_FD_120490 | JGI IMG/M metagenome (GOLD analysis project Ga0182018, IMG submission 120490) | Permafrost microbial communities from Stordalen Mire, Sweden - 812P2M metaG | ecosystem: Environmental > Terrestrial > Soil > Wetlands > Permafrost | place: Sweden: Stordalen | collected...
CGATGCAGGAAGCTAAGATCGCATTGAAAGACAATCCTGCCGGCTACCGGTTGCTCGGAGATTTCTATTTAAGCCAGGGTGAATTAGACAAAGCGGTTTCGGAGTTCAGCGCGATCCATTCTCTGCATCCAAAAGATAATGCAATCGCTGAGGCATACGTCCAGCTGTTGATCCAGCAAAACCACCTGGACGAAGCTACCAAGGTCAACGACGCAGTCCTGAAGAATCTTCCCTCCGACCCCACAGCTATGATCCTGCGAGGCGCAATATTGAATCGCCTGCAGAAGCAGGCCGACGCAATTCACGTTCTGGAACCGGCAGTAAAGAGCGCGCCCGACAACGCCGTCGGACATTTTCAACTCGGACTTGCTTACGCGGGCACAAAAAACTTTGGACAAGCGGAAACCGAGTGGCGCGACGCTGTCCGGCTGCAGCCCTCCATGACGGATGCCCATCGAGCGCTTGCGGCTATCGCATTGCAGAATCACGACCCCAAGCTGTTGGTGGAAAGCGGCGCATCTCTAAAGTCTATCTCTCCCGGCGCCGCCGACGGATACATTTACGAAGCCGAAGCTTTTTTGTGGCAGGGAAATCAGAGTGCGGCGGAAGTGGATTTGAAGAAGGCCATCGAAGTAGCGCCGCAGAATCCTTCTGGGTATATCAAACTGGGCGATCTGCGCATGGAGCAAAAAAAACCCGACGACGCTGAGAAATATTTTAATCAGGCGATCAAGATCGATCCGTCGTCTTCCGATGCGCTTACGGGGCTCGTGAACATCGCTATTGCTCGCAAAGATCCTGTCAAAGCACTTCGCATGGTGCAGAATCAGATCACGCTTGCGCCGAACAGCAGCCCCTTTTATCTTCTCCTCGGTCAAATCGAACTCCGCAACCAGGACCAGGGAAAGGCGGAAGATGCCTTTCAGAAAGCTGTTGAACTCGACAAAAATAACGTGCCGGCGGTTCTTTTGCTTGCAGGCGTCCAGGTTGCCCGAGGGTCGGTTGACCAGGCAATTGCCAGCTATCAACGAGCCCTGCACGACAATCCAGGCGATGTTCGTATTTATGTGGGCCTAGGCAGTGTGCTGGAGACAAAAAACGACTGGCAACAGGCGGAAGACCTCTACAAGAAAGCTTTGGAAATCAAACCGGATTACCCGCTCGCCGCGAATAACCTTGCATACCTGATGCTGGAACATGGAGGCAACGTCAACGTGGCATTTTCGTTGGCTCAAACCGCGCGCAAAGGACTGCCCAATTTACCCAATGCTGCGGATACTCTTGGCTGGGCTTATTACCAGCAAGGTGCTTATAACGCTGCGATCGAAACTCTACAGGAAGCCCTTAAAGGGAGTCCAGATAGCGCGACCTATCATTATCACCTTGGCATGGCTTACCAAAAGGCGGGCAATTTCGCTTTGAGCAAAAAAGAGTTTGAAGCGACGTTGCAGATAAATCCCAATTTCAGCGAAGCCGCCGAAATCAAGAAGGTCCTCGCCCAGTCGCAGAGAAATTAAATGAGGATTCCTGCACGTTTAGTCCTGCGTAGAACGGTTCTCGAGATACTCATCAAAACGATTCAGAGTTCTCGAGGACTAGACCGCTCGCACGAGTGTTGGTCTAGTTCGACGAATCACTCATCACGCTCCCGGGTTGCTACTGATCTCCGCCCTTGAAGAAACGCTTTTGCAAAGCTTTGGCAACTGACAGCAAATGCGGTCTCTTACTTAGATGGTTATCCCTAATCTCTGAAAGCCTGCGGCGGAGGTAGGCTTTCGCTTTCCATTGAACTCGGCGATTCGCATCGGATAGGCCGAAATTATTCTGGTAAACCACCGAGAATTTCCGCAATTCTCCGGGGGCCAAATCAAAGGAAGATCGAATGACTTTGTCGTCCGTCCGGGCATCTGGCCATGACACTCCATCGAGAAGGGCTCTTTCCACAGAAATTTCACCGCACCTAAGCCATTCCACGGAGCAGCGCAGAAGGTTTTCAGAAGGGTTTTCGATCTGCCCAGCTCTCGAATAGGCTCGGACTTGGAGGGTCCCCTCTGGCGTCCAGCGTCGAAGGTAGGAATTCTCAACAGCAGTCTGCAAATTGGACCATCGAATCTCGGGCGCAAGAGTGTTAATCCGCGTCACCAACTCGGTAAGGGGTTCGGGGTCTTTGAAGATATCGTGATGTTCCACAGCTAAAACAGGTTTTCCGAAGAAGAGATTGAATGCAACATCCTGGAGCGTGATTTCACGAACATATTTTCTGAGAAACAGAGGAAATCCGTCATATTTGAGGATTGCGGGTTCTATGAACTCTGAAAGCGTGAGGCCAGGATGCTCTCCGCGCGGATGAGGGCCTGAATTCACGGCCGCCGAGAAATTGTGTGCTTTGAGCGCAGCCATGGCATCCCGCGAAAAGTTCCCTTGAGGGAATACCATTACATGGTCACACAGAATTCCAGTCTTCTTCTGGTGCACATCCATACGTTCTTCTGCCACAGTTAACATGGCATTGAGCAGGCCCGAATCCTTCGACGCAAACTCGGCAGCCGTATGATCATTTCCGTGGAAACAAATCGAGAGACGGTCAGGGCGCTCCCGGAACATACGAATGGTCCCGGGTGAATTTCGCCGACAATTGTAGGGTATGAAGGCGATGCTGGTGTGGAAGTTGTATTCGTCCATCAGCGCAAGTAGACGCTCATAGTTCAGAAACCCATAGTCTTTCCTTAGCAGCGGGTCGTCGACAACGAGAGTTGCATGGCGCTGGTTCGGGTGCCAGCATTCCTCGTGAAACGCATGTCGGATAAACATGGCAGGAGGGATCAATTGCGAAAAATATTCCGTCAAAGGCTGCCCGTCCACATTCGCGCCGAGTTCTGCCACGTTCGCGCCGGCCAGGAAAAAAACCTCCGCTCGCTCGTGCTGAATGCTTGCGAAGAAAGGCTGGCCTCCAATGGATATATGGGTTTGGATCGGCCCGGCCTCCGCATTTTGAGCAAAAACCCGGTCGTTTGTCTTATTAACAGGGCCAAAAGTCAGACCCGAGAAAGCTCCGCAAACTTGCTTGTTTTCTGAGCTGATCGCATAACTCAATCCCGACCGCTCCACTGGATGAACTGAGTGCAGAGAGCCTTGCGAAAACAAGTCAACGATGCTGGCGCTCAAGGGATCAAGAGACAAATTGTGAATGAGCACGAAGGAAAACCGCGTAATCAGGTAGAGAGCCAGGTCCGTCGGAAAAGACTCGCTCGACAACCAATCCCGAATCGCGGCCGGGTTTACGACAAAGCAGGAATTCTTGTCTCCAACATGCTCCTCTATAAACTTCGGCGAGAGGGTGGCCGCTTTCTCCACGCGCAACAGCTCGCACCGACCGCCCAGGAATTCCGTAAGTCTAACGAGTCGGGCGTCGGCTATGTTCAGTTCACCTGAGTAGGGAACAACTAATCTCACCAGCTCACCTTCTGCTCTGAACACTGCGCGCGCATGTAGTCTAGATCTTGCTGCCGCCAGGCGTGGACTTCCCGGAAGGTAACAATTTGAGCCGTCGCGAGAATGCTTTGAGCGATACGTCAGGCCTCAGCGGAACTCCACATTTTGCTATTGCGACCGCAGGATTGCCCTGCACCATCGTCATTGGCGGTACGGACCTCGTAACGACACTTCCTGCGGTGACCACTGCGCCACGGCCGATGACCACGTTCGGCAGTATTAACACCCCAGGGCCAATGAAGGCATCTTCTTCGATCGTCACGCCCTCAGTTTCTCTGAAATGGGCAATCACGGTCACACGCATACTGAGAGACGCACGATCGCCAATCTTGATAAGGTGAGGACGCGAAGTATCGAGAATCACGTCATAGCCGATCCAAACGTCTTTTCCAATATCGACTCCGCGAGCTCGGTGCAATTTAACTCTTAGCGTCCGGGCACCCGGCGCAATCCTCGCAAAATTCTGAAAAATCCGGTTAATGACGCCGCGGAATATGTTCTCTTTCACATGTTTTCTCGTTTGTGTTTCATTCCAGAGGAACCACTCGATCGATTCTCGTTAGTTCCCAATCAGGTAACGATGTTGTGCTTGCGAACGTAATTTTCTACTGCAACAAAAGACACTAACTCCGGCAAATCTATAAGTTCGATCTGTAGCCCAAACTCTTCCTGAAGGACTGCCACTAGTGTGACAGCCGCCAAGGAATCCCAGGCTGGTACTGATTCCACGCTGGCAGTACGAATCTGCTCCGGAGTCAGATCCAGAAATACCGATGAAAAGCACCGAACCAGGCGAGCCTCCATCTCATCCATTGCTACCTCCTCCACGCGGAGGACGGAGTCGATAGAGGCCATGCACATGGTTCAGTGGAGCGAAACCGCAGGCTAAAAACTTCCCAGGCGGATATGCGTCCTCCGGCACGGCTTGTTTGAAGATCTCTAGAGTCTCGACTAGGTTCACGGGCCCGTACCAATAAATGATCAGCAGCCGGCCACACCGGCAGTGCGGCTGCGAAACAGTAGAAAGACCGACTGTCCCGATCTCCGAAAGTCTAACATAAGGGCGTTCGGCGAGAAGGCCATGCTGGAAGGAAGCAACTTAAAAAACATCCAGATACATCGAGGTGACTGCCTCGGGCGGTGGCTCCCCCTTAAAAACCGTAAGATAGGCCTGTAATACGCGCGGCGATCGGCGGAATCGCGCTGCACTGAAAGGTTCCATGTCGGCGTAACCCAAACAGGGAACGATTGCCATCTGTGCGCCTTCTGCAACAGCCTGATCGAGTAACTGCCGGACGAGTGCCAGCCGTTCCAACTGTTCAAGCGTTCCCCATAGCACATCTTCTATGATCAAGCACTTCGTCCGCTGCGAGTTAGCAATCTCCACCACATGGCCCGTGAGGACTCCTTGTCTGGGCCCCGAGACGCGTCGCGCAACAACGCTGCCGTAACGTCGACATTGCCATTCGGCTTCTTTCTCACTCCAAATGCGGGCCAGTGGTGCTTGCTCTACGATCAATTCAGCCGTTTGCAACAGAGCTCTCACATCTTCCGATTCCGTTTTCAATGCCAACCGGGAGACTGGCTTCGATCGGAGTATTCGCATTTGGTAGCCAACGGAGAAGACACGTTCGGTGGGAAGCTTCATCGCACGGCAACAGCCGAGGATCATTCCGTTCATCGGCTCTCCATCGACGCAGTAGTTCACCATGCCGTCAAAGCCCGCTGCCCGAGCCCTCTTCACGAGTTCACTCCAGAGAACCACTCCATACCCTTTCTTCTTGTACTCGCTAGAGACCGAGAGGAAGCTGCTGAGTACGACATTCAACTCGCGTCCTTTGAATCGCAACCGGCGCGGAAAGCCCGCTATGAACGCGAGGGGCTTCCTACCCTCATACAGCGTGGGCGCCAATGAAAAGCTGGACCCGGGGCAGTCGAAATAGGACGCCACAAAATCCGAGGTGTACATCAAAGATTGATTGCTGTTCTCCATCCACGAGCGCTGGACCAGCGCGGCAACCTCATCAAAGTCACCCCGAAAATCTTGAATGGAGAGGCCTTTTGGACTTCCGAGTGTGGGAGCATCCGCCAATTAGCACTCCTGATTTTAGATGAGACAAGATTGTAACCCAACAGGGAAGCACCAGTTCAAAAGGAAAAAAAGCGCATTACCACCGCAATGACGCGGTTAAAGAAGGGAGCGGGAATCTCGCCAGATGCGACATTAGTTGCCGCCGAAGAACGGTGGTAATAGAATTGATTCAGAACAATTGAAGTCTTGCCTTCCCAAGGGAGTCGCGAGTGATTGAAAGTCCGGATTTTGAAGTACGGTTGCATCATGTTGGCTTTGCTATCCATAGTATTGAAAAGGAAATTACCGCATTCGGAGGTTCAATTCTGGCAAGTTGGGATCGAAAGATATTCCATGACCCTTTGCAGAAAGTCAGGGTGACGTTTCTGCAGACCCCAAGCCCAACCGATGCTCTGATCGAACTTGTCGAGCCGGCGGCGGAAGATTCACCGGTCGGGCAGTTTTTAAGAAGGGGAGGTGGATTGCACCATCTCTGTTACGAAGTCCCGGATCTCGACGCTCACCTCGAAAAGATGCAAGCCGGGGGCGGAGTCATTGTAAAATCCCCGCTTCCCGCCGTTGCATTCGAGAGTCGGCGCATCGCCTGGGTCGTGACGAGGCAGAAGCTCTTACTAGAATTCCTCGAAAAGAATAAGGCCTAATTAGAGCTTAGTCGTTTCTAGTTTCAACAGTTCGGATCGTGGATGCGGTTTCCGGGATTTGATGGGCCTCCTCATTATGACTAGCAGCCGACAAATTGTTAAGGGTGCACTGATTGGAATCGGAGCACGGCTTTCGCCGACGGTATTGAGCAGGCTAACCTCAATTTTAAACTACCTATACACTGGTCGCTGGATGAAAGAGCACAATTTCAAGGCGCCCGTGCGGGTCAATGACCGTATGCAATTGATTGAAACCATCGCAAAGCCGATTGCCGAACAGGAAGTACTGTACTTGGAATTCGGCGTTTGGAAAGGGGAGTCCACCCGCCGCTGGTCTCAGCTTTTGAAGAATAAAAACTCGCGGCTTCATGGCTTTGATAGTTTTGAGGGCCTTCCGGAAGATTGGAACGACGAAATGAAAAGCGGACATTTCTCGACCCGCGGAGTGCCACCCGACATACCGGATGGTAGAGTTAAGTTCTTCGTAGGCAGGTTTGAACAGACATTGCCAACGTATCAGTTCGTGGACAGTCCTGTCCTGGTCATTTACCTCGATGCAGATCTATACTCCTCTACAGCTTTTGTCTTAGGGACGTTAAAAAAGCACATCAAAGTTGGGACAATCATCTGTTGCGATGACTTCTGGGATCGCCATCATGAGCAGCGCGCTTTCAACGAGTTCCTTAGTGAGACAGGTATGACGGTCGAGTTGATTGCTGCTGATTACGGAATGAGGCGAGTCGTCTTCCGCAGAACCAAGTAGTTCCTAGTTTCAAACCCGACTAAGATACACGCCTAAACAGCGCACACTTGAGAATGCGCGTTACACCTAACAAAGAAAAACTCATTTTCGTTTTTCTTATAAATTCATCGAACGCGAGCAGCTCGTGCATTCTATCGTTAATCTCATCAAAGTAAATATACGTGCCCGGCACGATTCTATCCTTTAACGCGTTAAGGACAAAGATTGTTGAGGAATATAGGTCAGCATCCAAATTCAGCACTAAGACTTCATGCTGCGGAAGGGTGTGCTTGGGTAAAGTCTGATCGAACCAGCCTTTAAAGAAATGGACTCGCGGGTCATCAACTACTGGTATCTCTCCGTCGACCGAAAGATAGCCTTTGCGAGACAAAATATTCCAGTCTTCGGGTAGCCCTTCAAAACTGTCGAAACCATGCAGCTCGCTACTGGGATTACGCAACACCTTAGACCAATAGCGCGTTGCTTCTGCACGGTGGACGCCGAATTCCATATAGAGAACTACTTTGTCGCCCACCTCGGAACCGATAAGATCAAATAGTTGCTCACGCCGGGTGAATCGTTTCTTGACAGGGTAGCCATGAGCCCGCATCCAGCGCCCGACTTCAAGATAGTTTATCGCGGCGTTTAGATTGTAGATGGTCTTATCGTTTGTCCATTCGCCGACTCGAGTCAACAGGTACTTGAAGCTTTTCGCATTTGCAAGAATCTCGGGTATTCTGGGCATTGGCGCTTCCTGTGCGCTATCAGAAACCGATATTCGCGTCTCTATCTTTGCGTGCGCGGAGCGTTCGAGTCTATCCAAATAAGCGAAAGAATGGCCCGATAACAGAAGTCATATCGACATCTTGATGATTTCGCAGGGTTTCCGACCACTCAGAAGCTCCCAGAATCTCGGGGCGAGAGCAGCCAAAACCATCGGCCAGCCGCGCGCCATGAACCTGATAGCATCAAGGTACATTCCACTCTTGATAGTTCTTCTTGTCCAGTGGATTATTGCGCCTCCAATTATTTCGGTCGCGCGGATTATAAAACGTGATGATGATGCTGAACAGGGGACGCATTGCGCGTGCTTCCGGTCCGGGGGGGTCAATTAACGCCTATGCCCTGGCCATCCATTCCGCCACAAAATCGCAAAACGGGCCGACTATGGTCATCTGCTCGGGATCCAGGTCCTCAAAATCGATTTCCCGGCCGTAGTGCTGGTTCACAGCCGTCACCAATTCCAGTAGACCGAGAGAGTCAATAATCCCCGATAGCAGCAGGTCGCAGTCATCAGAAAGATCGTTAAGCGGATCTTCTCCTTGAGCTGCCAACCGCTTTTGTATGAAATCGATTAGAAACCTTCGGACATCGTCCGGACTGACCACGCTCATAGGCCCTCTTCCAACAACTTTAGTATGGCTTTGCGGTCGAACTTGTTATTTACGTTACGGGGCAACGTGCCCATGAAATGGAGCCTTCTGGGAACCATATAATCCGGGAGTTGGGACTCGGTCACACTTCGAATACCGTCCAGGTCTGTGCATTCACCCTCGATGAACACCTCGACGCCTCCATAACCGCTGGGTGTTGCGGGCCAACCTACCGCTAGTACGCCATCCAAACCGCAAGCCTGGCGAACGACAGCCTCGATTTCTCCCAATTCGACCCGATGCCCCAATATTTTAACCTGAAAATCAATCCGTCCGAGGTGGGTTAGCGGGCCGTTTCCATGAGGGCGCCGGACCCGATCCCCAGTTCTGTAATAGGCGTCCTCCTTATCCGGGGGGACGACGAAGGCCGTCGCCGTTTTTTCGGGATCTTTCCAGTAGCCGAGGGACGTCTGCGGCCCATTCATCAGCAATTCACCCTCTTCTCCGCGATTTACCTCCCTCAAACTCTCGTCGGCCACCAATACGCTCATCGCCGGGTAGGCGTATCCTATTGGCACGATTCCCAATTCCGCTTCACCAGGAGAGGTAGCCGGATCCCAGCGGTACAGAGTGCAAGCGATTGTCAACTCGGTCGGACCGTACAAGTTTTCAAGAATCGAGTTCGGAGCAGCCTCCGACCAAGCGTAAGCCGACGCTACGGGCAGTGGCTCACCGCAGAACAAACTAAATCTCAACGAAGGGTATCGGCCCGCCTTCAACATTCCCAATTGCTTCATAAAAATCGCAGTGGATGGTACGGAGAACCAGATTGTCAGCTCCATATTCTGAATAAAATTCCCGGGCTTGATTAAAGCTTTTTGAGAAGGGCAGCAGACACAGGCGCCGCGCTCCCAAGCTACAAACATGTCAAACACCGACAGGTCAAAGGTCATATCGAACATCTGCGACAAGCGGTCTTTTTCGCTTATCCCATAGCGCTCCACCATGTAGTCCAGGAAAGCCGTTACATTCCGATGAGCTACCATCACTCCTTTAGGAATCCCGGTGCTGCCTGAAGTGAAGAGCAAGTACGCGATCGCATCCGGGAACGCGACGGGTTCTTGCCAATCGCGTGAGGGAGCTAGGTCATTGGAACCGGCAAAAGTATGTCTGGGCCATTGCTTCTTAAGCGGCTCAACATTCTCGATGTCAGGCAACAAAATCAGTAACGCTTTCGAAGACCCCTCGAGAAGTTTGTCCAGTTGCGGCAGTGATCCGGCGTCCACAACGATCGAACTGCACTCGGATCGTGCAAACATCGCCTGCGTTCGGTCCACCGGGAAGGTGCGGTTCAAAGGAACGTAGCCATTCCCCGCAAGCAACGAACCCAAAACTCCTGCGAACGCCGTCGGACTCCGATACCCAAAAACCGCCGTGAGAGATGTGATCGAACCATTCTGACGTCCTTGAATGGTTGCCGCTATACGACAAGCCCTCTCACGCAACTCTTTGTATGTAAGAGTCTTTCCCTCCGCGATTACCGCGGGGCGGTCAGGGAACATTTCTGCGGACTTCATGAAACCAGTCCAGAGCGGGCGATCTTTCCTCATCCGCATTTCTCCAATAGTGGACTAAACATTTCCTCATTTCGCTTCGGCGATCGCGCTCAGGTCTTCGTGCTGCTGAAAGAATACAGCGTTTGGACGTTTAACTTCAAACGTACCCCCAATAGACGGTATCACCATGCACCGGATTCATGGATTTGGAAGAGTGGACTTGAACTTGGTTCCGAGTTTTCGACTGGGAAGAGAAATTGTTTGGACTAGACGCCCGCCTTGCGTATTCACAGCTCGACGCAGGCTCGGAGAGTAGGAAATATCCCGCGCCGCGGTTTGTGCCTGGAGTAAGATGCACGAGAAACATGGATCTGAAAGCTAAAAAAGAGACTCTGCGTTTGCTGACCAACGGGGTGTATGTACTGACATCCCGGAACGGTGACGACTACGGAGTTGCGACAATCACGTGGGTTTCACAAGTTTCCTTTCAGCCTCCGCTCGTGATGGCGGCGTTGCGAAAAGATGGAAACGTCTTTCGTTGTTTAAGGGCAAGCGGAGTCGCGGTTTTGCATGTTGTCGGAAGCGACCAAAAAGAACTCGCGCAGAAGTTTTTTTCCACGACAAAGGAGGCCGACGGGCTCCTAAATGGTGAGCCATTCACCGAGGGGAAGACCTCCGCGCCGGTCTTGAAAAACCTGAGCGGCTATCTGGAGTGCAAACTGGTTGATATCTGCGAAGATTACGGCGACCACGCCATTGTGATTCTAGAAGTCGTCGAAGCCGAGAGCCGGGGGACGGTAGTACCGCTCGTTGTCAATGACTCTCCGTGGAAATATGGGGGCTAGCAGCAAGGTCAAGAAATTCTGCCGTCTTACGGCCTTCCGGATTTAGTGCGCCAGCTTCCGATTGTCCAGCTCACCAGGAGTTAGCCACCTGGCCAATATCCATTTCCAGGGTGTCTTCACAGCATCTTCTAGCGTTTCTCAAAAATAGTATTTCGATCCAGTTAGGGCTAGGGCTGATGCGAGCGGAATAAAAGATCGAACCACGGAGTCCATGTCTTGCCGCCATCGATGGAGGTTGCTGCGGTTTCGCTAACACCACCGGGGATTGCTTTCCATGTGCCCCGGACCTGCCTCTCCTGGCCGTTGACGCGATCCACGCCTCTCATAAACATTTCGCCATTTTGGAATGTGCCTTCGATCACTAGCAGTTGGCCTCGGTTTGTAACCCAGCTCTGATGCCAGGTTTTTCTGGAGGCGTCGTAAACGCTGAAGCTCTGGCCTTTCGACCCGCTCGTAGCTTGGTAATCCTCGTGCACGACGCAGCCATCGAGAATGCGATCGACTCGAACACGCGCGACTGCGGTAGGTGCTTTGTCGGCGTCAAATGCGTCCCAGTCGCCAAGCCAGAAGTCGAACTGCCGATATTCGGGCGCGGAACAGGAAGGCGACTGAAGGAACTGAGATGAAGAGACGCGGAGAGCGGGCAGGGTTCCCGTTGTCGCGAAGAGAATCACTATGAAAATGAAGGCAGCTTTCAAGTATAGAGCCAAACGATTCATGTCGATTTTCACCTTTCAGGGGGAAGGTATGCTGAGGGTAGAGTATCCCTACCCTCAGCCGCTCACCATTTGTGATGTTACGGCTTTACTTGCTCCGGTTTAAGGTGGCCGAAGGCTAGCTTACGCATCATCTGCTGGCGCACGCCTTCAGACACGGTGATGCTCGCGGCTTCGCGGTTCGTGGTTTCCGCGAAGGTATCCGCATCGCCGCCGCCGAAGTACGTTGGGACGGCGAGGTACGCTGGGATATTGTTGCCTAGCGGGCAGCCTCCATCGACAATGATGCAGGCCTCACCAGTAATCTCCCCACTTTCATTGATGCCGGTCGCTTCGATCAGAAGCAACGGCGAATTATTCGGCATCAGCATGTTGAGGTCCGTCATCTTTCCGTTTTCGTAGATAAACGCGTGGAAGGAGGGGAACGACACGCCCACCACTTGTCCTTGGTCATTGACGTCCAAGGCTTCGCTGAGAGCATCTCCGGGAAGTACGCCGATGTCCGTCATTTTCCCGCTCTCTTTAGTCCAAACGAAAGCGTGGAAATTCGGAGAGAGCACTCCGCCGCTTACGTCGCCCGCTAAATCCGAAAATCCGACAATGACGTCACCGCGGTGGTTGATGGCCATGGGCGTATTCCAGCCTTTACCGCCGAGGTTGCCAAGGTTAATCACGTTGCCATTTTCCCAGAGCAACGCGTGCATTGCGCTGAACGCTCCGACAGAATTGTCACAAGTTCCGGAAATGCCGACGATCTGGCCGTTGTCATTGATGGCTGTGGCGGCGCCGTCCGGATCCGAGACGCCGCTTTGGACGAAAGTCGGAAGTTGCGTGATCTGCGCCACTCCGGGTCCATAGACGACGGGCAAGAACTGGAAAACCTGTGGCAGTACGCAGCTTGAATCATGAACTGTAGTTTCCGCCCAACCTACGATCTGGCCCAGGTTGTTTTCGCCGGAGGCAAATCCGTTGTAGCCACCCAGCGTGGGCAGCCCTGTCATCACGCCAAACTGCCAGACGAAGCCGGTGCATACATGCCCGGTGGGAACACCTGTGGGAGTGAAGCCCGTACAACTCCATGACTCGCCGAATGGATCCATCGCTGCAGTTTCGGAAAAACCTGCAATCTGACCGTGATCGTTTTTGTTTGGCCACTGGACGTCGCTGTTTGGACCGCCGAGCGTGCCGAGGTCGAATCTCAATCCGTAGATCCACACGGTGGCGTGCTCGGTGATATCTCCGGACTGATCGGCAGCACCAATCGCCCAACCTATGTTGTTAATGGTATTGCCCTCGCTAGCCGTTCCGCTGAGGTTGCCGAGATTAAAGAGGCGGTAATGGTTCGGCTGCTCTTGCGCCGCCAACCGAAGCGGGAGCACAAGCGCGGCAAATAAAACAATCATCGCAATAAGGCACGTGCGTATCCTGGATTTCATGGGGTCTCCTTTTGATTTATTCTCGAAGCCTGCTCGGAACAAGGTAGATTTTTTGGTGGAGGAAGGTTGGACGTTTGCGGACGTTGCTCCGGCCGCAACTGGACGTTTTCGGGCGTTGCTATGCCGCCGACTCTCCGGCTAGTTTTCAACAACAAAGAGAAAAACTCCGTCCAGGGCTGACTGACTCGGCGCTTTCGAGCTTTAAGGCCTGCGTGAGTTTCAGGGAGGAATATGGTGCGCGGGAACGGGGTCCGAAAACGTCCAGTTTTCCCGGCAGGTTCGACTATCATCAACCTGGGAGACAAATGACTCTGGATGGGCAAGTCTGCTCGCGAGCTAGGCTGTCGCGCGATGCGCGGTTTGACGGCAAATTCTTTATCGGCGTGGACGGTAGCGGAGTGTACTGCCGTCCGATTTGCCCGGCACCCACTGCGAAAGAGAAAAATGTCCATTACTTCTCCAGTGCCGCGGCTGCAGCGGAAGCGGGCTTTCGCCCCTGTCTGCGTTGCCGGCCGGAAGCCTCGCCCGGCACTCCGGCCTGGTCCGGAACCTCCAACACGGTTTCTCGGGCGTTAAGACTTATCGGTGAGACTGGTTTGGAGGACGGTGGAGTGGAGGCCCTCGCAGAACGTCTAGGAATCGGATCGCGGCACCTTCGGCGCCTGTTTCTGAAACACCTGGGGGCGACGCCCACTGCCGTGGCCCACACGCGCCGCCTGCATTTTGCGAAGAAGCTCATAGACGAGACAAATTTGCCCATGAGTCAAATTGCTCTGGCCTCCGGTTTCGGTTGCGTTCGCAGATTCAACGCAGCCATCCGGCAGACCTATAGCCGAACGCCGACGCGAATCCGGCGACTTGTTCGGCCGGCAGCCAACCAGCCCGAGAATCAGTATCTTTTTCTTCTTCGATTCCGAGCTCCGTA